>Ga0265797_10011584_pt1 | contig 11006 bp, 8 predicted proteins | sample P2T30metagenome_FD_192433 | JGI IMG/M metagenome (GOLD analysis project Ga0265797, IMG submission 192433) | Plant litter microbial communities from East Loma Ridge, Irvine, California - P2 T30 | ecosystem: Environmental > Terrestrial > Plant litter > Unclassified | place: USA: California... | reverse complement strand
CTGGATGCTATCTCGCGATGCCGATCTCGATCATCTGGGTCTCGATGAACTGCGGTTCTGGGTACAAGCGTGCCGTGGCTATTGCTGCGATCATCAACTTCGGTACTGCAGGTGCTTTCATTAGCTCGAATGTCTTCCTGGTAAGTTCTGACTGTACGAAGTGCATGTGAGACATATGCTGACTTCGTACCCCTAAATCTGCAGTTCAAAGAGGCGCCTGTGTTTCGCACTGGGTTCAGTACGGGTCTCGGTCTGGCTTGTATCGGTGTTATAGCTGCGACGGTGACGTTCTTTGGCTGTCAGAGGGAGAACAAGAAGCGCGACGAGGCAAGGTTGCAGATGCCGGAGGTTCTGGATCAGAGTATGAAGGCGCTGGGTGATGATCATCCCGACTTCCGCTTCGCGTTGTAGGCCCAAGCCAACCTAGGGAAAAACTGAACACCCTGGAGTCTACGTCAATGTTGAGTAGCCCACTTTGCAAGTTTTTGTCTTGATGTAGTCTGCAGGCCTGTTCAGGTTTTTTCCGGTACAAGTTGGGCCGGGCACAACGGTTGGAACAGGGGAGTCCGCGTGTAGATTACCAAAATGTTGTGACAATGGAACGGCGCCGTTCGGTGAGCCAAGTAACAGGCACCTCCTCATGACTTCAGACGTTCTCATGTTCTTCCGAATCGCTGTAGATGTTTCGCCGAAAGGCTGCGAGCTGACGTTAGTTGGCTCGAGATTAGCAAGAGATTCTATGACGCCGTCGCGTTACGTGAGGCTCTACGACGCGCGCTGCCAGATGCTGTGATGACACGCGCTGCGTACGTCGGTGATGATAGCATCGCTACGTACTCGTGACGGTGCGCTTCCAACATAAATGGCCGCAATTTTCGCACAGTCGTTGGCTGACGAGATGGTGGCGTTGGGGTGTTGATGGCGCGTTTTGTCACTGTTGTGTACCTGAAAGACGGCTGGTGCGACGCCAAGCAAGCGCGATACGTTATCGCGGTGTTCAACACCACGGCTTCTCCACCACAACGACATCTGCATCCTCTAAGTATCGACGTTGAGCATGCCCAGCATTTTGTATTGTGCGGATAGCATGAATCGAGCCTTGATTGGTGCTGTGATACGCAGGCGCTTCTGCGTCACGACAATGGCTGCAATCTGGGTCCTTCCCTCGCCATTAGCTCCTTCCTCCGCCTAAGCCTACGCGATGAATCATCCCTTTGCTGACCGCACGTAATCCACGAACTCTCGAACCCAAGTGCGGTCCATGGCGCATGCCACCAACGCAGAGTTGCTGTGCGAGGAAGACATCGGCAGAGCATAGACACTTTAGACGGTGCAAATATGAGAGCGTGGTAGAGCATTGAAAGGATTGTTATTCATCATCATCATGTAACTAGGTGAATGCCTCAGCTAGCCTTAACTTTTCGCCTTCTGGACACAGCTGAATACAGCCTGCATTGAGTATTCAAACTTCCAACCACACCCATGTAGCCATCGCAAATCAAAACTCATCATCACCTTCTTCCCCACCGGTTCATGACCTGACTAGCTGTCCGCAAGCCCTCATTGCGTGCGTCTGACATTCTTCTTGCAGGCTGGAAGTCTAATAGGAGTCAAAAGCGCCAAAGCGCATCTTCTTCCTGGGCGGAGACTCCTTTCCAGTGAGCTCCTGCCTTTTTCTGTTTGGCCGCATGCCCCCTTCATTGAGACGCTCGTCGAAATAATCGGTGAGATATGTCTTGATGTTCTGAGTCCAGCCCTTCTGACGACCGGTCGATGCAGATATGTCATCGTCTCGATAAAGGCGAAAGAAGAAAACGTCCTGGGCTTTGATGGGAACTGGGTAAGATAGCTGGTGGGAGTGAGCGATTGGATCGATTGCACCGTCTATTACAGTCTGTATTGAAGGGGGTGAACTTACCTTGGTCACTGGATGGCGGTTGATCAGTTCGTAATACTGCAGACGGTCGGCGCGCTTGAGGTTATACCGGACCACTACTCGTGTCATGCCATCCTTCAGCGGCCAAACTGGAATGTTGTCAAGCTTGAGAACTGAGCCAACCGATGAGCCTCTCTTGATCTTGATGGCTTTGAGGTTGTCGAGAGCCGTCTGCGTCTCGGTGTCGTCACCAGCAGGCTTGGGAGCTTGTTGGCGCAGCACATCGGCCCTTGCTGGTCGAACTCCAACCCAGAGACATAGATCGTTGCATGAGAGGTTGTTGCCGATATCCTCTTCTTCTTGGGTGGTCTCTACCACGTCATCTACCCGTCGGCTGGTGGCTCCTGCGTTGCTCCAGTTCTCTACGCAGAGCAATGTGTGATCTGCGAGGATTGGTGCTTCGATACCGATGAGAGCGGAATTGAAGGCATAGCGGTATGGTGAGTGGAAGATGGGCTCCATATTGTGCTAAGATCTCTGTGATGTGAGTGTTTTGAGAGAACGGAGAGCAGTCCAGTGTCGAGGTGAGTGCTCATATACACCCTAGCGTCCCCGCTAGTGTCTGCCACAACAAGGTCGAAGTCACCTTGGCCTTCACCTTCACCTGGCTGTTTTCGGTAACGTAATTAGACCAGCATAAGGATTTCATGCCTTCGGTCTTGTAATTCTGAACTCATCAGGTTGCAGTTGCAAGCAACGGTATATGTATATGTAATAAGTATAGGTAAAGGGGCGCCTTCGGTCTTGGGAAGTGAGTTCCAGGGCTGTTCCAGATAGACGGTGCATTAGAAGGGTTGGCATAGAAGCGCAAGTGTGATGTATGACGCCTGGGCATGCTATAATCATTAGCATCAACTCATACAATTAAGTCATAGCAATTTGATGTTACCGTTACGATCGCTTGTCTTACCTTGGTAGCCAATTGGTAGCATGGAGGGTGTAAATATATTAGTGAATTGTTTACCGCCTCGCCAGCTAGGGCAACGGTCCTGGCGTTGAAGTAATACCAATGAAAACCACTCCAGCTTCACGCCACTCTTCTCCAGCTTCTCCGGTTCAAGCCTCGGATCGTAGTTGATCACCTCGCCCGTATCTTTGTGTCGGAAGAAGTCGTAGTTTATCGGATCATCGCCATCCAACAACTTGGTTGTTCTCTCCCACCCGTCAAGATCATCATCACATAACCTCGGGTCTTCGGCGCTGACCTCTTGAGTCTCAGTGTTCAAGAACCTCAGGATACGACGATCGCCTGCAGCCCAGGCTGCTATGCCCGTCCATGGCTGAGGTAATGGGCCGAGAAGTAGATTGCCATCTTGTATTCCGTAGACGAAGCATTCGCCAATAACAGTGTAGTGATCAGGGCCGCGGGAGCTCGGTCGCAAAGCTAGGGGTGTAGAGCAACCGAGGAATACTGCGATGATATCGCCGGCTTGGGTATTGTATGGTCCAAGGCCAATATAACCTTCGTTGGTACGGAAGAAAAGACGATCACCACAGCATTGAACTGCGTCCGAGACATCGCTCCTGATCTCGGATGTCGACGACGTTGCTGAGTAGCGACCAAAGAGTGCTTGCTCACCGAAATCCTGATTAACCCAAGCAGTCGTCGAGCTGAGCATCCAGTCCGGTTCACGCTCTTTTGTGATGTTGCAGTTGAGTGTGAGGGCATACGCCTTTCTCATCGGCTCGTTCGTAGGACTGTAGACCCTGTCTATATCGTCAGGCTGCCACTCCCTGACGCGACGGATCGCGCCCCATCTGTAGGTCCAGGCTGGCAAAAGAGTGCTTATTCGGCTTACTTCCGCAAACCGCAGTCCAAGTACCCGAAGGATATCCGATTTCGTGTTATTGTTCGGCGGGGTCTTCTCTCTATTGATCACCGTGAAATGAGCCCGCGAGCTAAGGGCTGCAAATTGAGCAGGGATGTACGTCTCGCCAGGCATCTCAGACCAGAAGTTTGGAACCCACGACGGATCATCTGACATGATGTCTTCCGCAAAGAAGCAATTGTGGAAGAGTTCGAAACGCTGGGTGATCTTAGCATGCGCGAGCATTGCACTGGCATATACATTGCCTTCCGTATTCGAGTCGTCATAATCTAAGCTGATGCTAGCTGCGAGCTTCCGAGGGGCAACGTTAAGTGTGCCATAGATCTTGTCCCTAGGGTCCGTACACCGCTTGAACGTAGATGCGCGGTGAAGTAGCCTGGGATAGGACAGCACTGGCAGACGAACTACTGCTCCCACAGCTTGCTCTAGCTGCTTTTGTAAATAGAACGGGTCTCGTTTCTTTGAATATAAGCAGTAGATGGCGTTAATCAAGAGGTGCAGGGGCATGGTTATCTCCCCATACTCAACGAAGGTCTGAGCAGGGTAATCCCGCACCACCGAGATGTTGTGGAACCATCGACGCGTTAGAAGGAACTCGATATCGCGCCATGTTTTCCGCAAGTACGGCAGTTCGACCTCAGGATCGTGCCATTCGTTGGCCGTCGAATCCGGCGCGCTCGACAACAATCCGGTCTCGGCTTCGAGCAAGAGTTGTTGTCCAAGATCACTGAGTTCATCCATAGCACGTTTGGCCCTGATATCTCCTTCCCCTAATTAAATCGTTGTCCTGCATGATTGGTCATAGAGGTCTCGCATTCGATCAATGTGCTGATTTGTTTCCTCCTTGTTGCCTCGATCAAGACAAAGTGCGTCTACCCAAATATGTTTCTCGTAATCAAAATCCCGACTTTTTCGCAGGATAGTGTATAAAATTCTCGTGACGAGGAGCTCATCGGGTGAGACCTCGTCGGCGCATACAACGAAGATGGGTACAGTTTCTTCAACTCCGGTAGGCTACGGAGGTGACGAGGAAGTTAGTTTAAGTGCAATGGCGATGTCGGTGACGGAAAGAAGGCACTTACCATGTATGACACAACATCGTATTGGAGCGGCAGATCACGCGCATCGAAGTTCGAAGGCTTGAAACTGCTTTCAGCTGCGTTAGGCAGTTGGTAAGAAGTCTTGCCACTCAGAATATGGCGGAAGAACGTCTCGTGGGTGTTTATCTGAGTATCATGCTGTTAGCTCTCAAGACCACTGTACAAGACTTCAAGCAATGCCAAAGCGTTGACCTTGAGAGAGGAATGTGAGAGCTTATGCTTGAGCCCTAGCTAATATTTCTGGCTGGTACATTAAACCCTATGGTTGTCAACTTACAGTCTGGAACGCTTCCCAGCCGTCAGGCAGATTCTTCCTGATCTCGGCCAAACTCTGCACGACGTGATCATCCTGAGCTCGAGGTCTCAAGACATGTTCGTCAAACCTGATCGTGATCTTGTTTGACCAACCAGGTAATATCGTAGCAAGTCTGATTGAGCCCGACGGATCCTGTAGTGGGGTATGTTTGTGAGTAGAGTATGGATACTGTCTGCTTCCAAGCACTGTGTCGTGATATTCGGCTGGCTGGCGAGTACTCGGAGCTTCTGGGTTCTCTTTTGGCCGGATCGTGCTCCAGCGCAGAAAGTCTGCCCAAGGAGGATGCGTGAGTTCTGCGTGGGCTGCTGGCATCGGTGTTCCGCTGTTCATGTCTGCATGTACGTGAACTAGCTGTTAGCGACTTTGCAACGTTGTAGGTGGTTTCGAGAGTGAAGATGCAGCTTATCGCCGTTTGTAAGTGATTCCACGATGGCAAGGAACTATAGTAGGAAGAAGCAGAGCTATCAGCATCAGTGATAGAAGCATATGTCGTGATTCATAGTATGGAGCATGACCGCGAATGTGAATGACTGGGAACTAAAATCATCAGTAACACTTGTGATTCACATCAGGATTTGAGTCGGCCGCATGTCCTCGCAATCGCCAGGGAAGACTGCCTATCGCAACGTGATAAACAAATTGAGGAGTCTGGTCGCTATCGTCAAAGGTTCTCGCTGTCCTAGGACTGTGTAGGTTATCAGAAAGCAGATAAGCTCGCCGTGTGTATCGTAGTGGTCGGTTCAGCTGCAGCTTCAGCACGTCACGCAGGTACGTGGCCAGGGCTTATACCGCGCCCGATAATGAGTCAATGATTGTAGTGTTCCCGCTTGGACGCGACAGGTTCGCACGGCCTGGGCATGACGCGAGCGCGGCCTCATCGGACTTATGGGCCATGGTTGTACTGGCAGGAGCGCGTCGTTCGGTCGAGGCGCGTGTCATCGAGCGCAACAGTGAGAGGCATACTAGAGTCATTCCGGTGGGGAGATCGAGAATGGGCGTGAGCGGGCACGGCGTGTAGTCGCAAGTCAGAAGGATGATGCGAGTGTTGATGTGCAGAGGTCGGCCCTGCCGTTGGCATTGCGGCGCTAACGCCAAGCATTGGAAAGCGCGAGCCCCTATGACGTCGGGCAGCCACGTCTCTCGTCTTCCAGAACCTCGGGAACCACATGAAGACAACACGCGTACCATCAACACCATCTCCTGCGACACTTTGTTCCTACGTTGGCGATTATGTATACGACTATCAATTATCCCGACACCATGACCTTCGTGCCAGTACCTTCGACTCGCGCTGAATCGTTCTAGAACGGATCTGGATTGCGCCACTGACGACTAGACACAAGATCAATCGTCGCAGGGCAATTCGGCACACCGAAAGGAACATAGCCACCCACCGTTCCATACTCGCCATGACACCCCTCAAATATATCCTTGGCGTGCGCCCATATATCCGACAGCGAAGCCTCGCACTTTGACCAGTCGCCCTTGTAGTGGACTTGGACCGCACACGTCGTAACGACATTCGCCCACCACCTTTCGCCTGGCCTCTTGTGAACCAGCTGCACCTTGTTCCGGTCGAGACCCTCCAGGGTCGCAAAGGCGGCTACGCAATCATCGTACTGCGCAGACTCGCTCGTGGTCTGGCAAACAACGTCGTCTATATTGGGGTGGGAGAAGGCGAGTCTCCCAAAGTCAGGCTCGGTGACGGGTTGCCGGACAATAGGCTGGTACCACTCTGGGTAGATCTTCATCTCATAAAGCTTGTCTGAGACTGCTTCACCGGTGCCGCGACTGGGATCGGCATCCTCCAACTCCAACGCTGTATCGTGACGGCTTGGGGCGCCCGGTTCAAAATCCTCAAGCGCCTCGTTCTCTGCTTTCGTTTTTGTGACACTCCACATCCGTGGATACAGGGGGTAGGTGCCAAACGTCTTTTGCATGTACCGTGCGACGGCGAAATAGACGTAGTTCTCGTTGGTATATGCGGCACTTTGCACGTCCCTGGCCGCCAGAAGTTTGGCGCGGCCAGACTTGTATGTCGGGACTGGCTTTTCGTCGCCGATCATTTGTTCAGTATCGTGGCCTCAGTTTTGTTAGTCGTACGTAGGAAGTGATGAATATACACGGTGATACTTACATCCGCCTTGACAGATTTCCGTCTTCGTGTCGTTGACATGTAGCAACTCGTGGAAAGCGGTGCAGGCTATATTTGGTAAGCAGGGAGCAAGATCTGGTAAGGGTTTGAGGGTATAGCTTACCCCGGCTTCGCATGTTCCTCGTATTGAGCTTCTTCTGGCCAGTCGCTTCCGCGAAGATATCCTTCTCCAATTCCGAGTGATCCTTGAGGCGGGAGAAAAATGCGGGACAAAAGTTGAGGCCATCGTATGTCCAAGAACCTTTTTGCGTGGGCATGTAGTAGGCAACGTCGAATTCTTTACACTGTTCGTCTGGATCATCGCAGTGCATTTCAATATAGCGTTCAAACCACCAGTCGGCCCAACCCCGCCCCTCTGTCGCTTGTGTGCCGCGATAAAAGGTATCGTAGATGCGCTGTCGATACCCAAGGTTCTTACTCGGCGGACCCCAATATTCGATTGCCGCTTCAGTGTCGAAGTTTAAAATTTTGTTGTTCCTACCAGTGGTTGAAAGTAGTTCATCACTGTTGTCGAACGCCGCATTGGCGAGGAGTACCTGAAGACGGAAGCACAGAATTAGTGGATAGCCCATATGCAACTCGACTAAAGACTTGCTTACAGCGTCTGAAAGCGCTTGGCGAATGATTCGCTCTTGAATAGCGTCGCAATTCGAGCCCTTGAAGATCGGAGAAGTCTCGATACCCACATTCTGACCACGACATGGCCGGATAAGAGATGTCAGGAGACAAGCGAGGAAGAATACGAGGACCCTGGTGGGGTACATTATCGCGAACAATTGTTGGGGCACGTTGCGAGTGGCTATTCCGAGCGTTTTGAAGATCGGGGAAGGTAGAGGGGAGATTGTGTACATACACTGAAGGCATATTCCGTGCGCTGTGTCCCTCTTGGGCCCTGTCCTACACTTTCACTTCGCAATCTCACTGCGCTACCTCCATGGCGGGGCAAGAGGAGTGCTGTGGCTGTCTGCGCCCCCGAAGCATTAGTTGGCGCACTTTTGAGAACTACAGCGCATTTCGTAATGAGCTATAGGCCTTGAAAAAGTCAACGTAGCCGGTAGAGCATCACCTAGATACACATTTGCAATGCCTGCGACGTGTTGTGTTCGTGATCCCTACATGTGTTTTGACCCATCGCAACTACAGTTCGCCATGTGCGCGCCTGGAAGTTCCTCGGTTCTGCAGTTGTACAATGTTTGAGGCCACATTTCTCCCCATCTTACAACTCATCTCGAGTGAAGACATGACCTCATCTGCACCACCAAGCCAGAAAAGACCCTCCGTCACCTCAATACCTTCCGATATATCCCTTTCATCATCGAATTTCGGGAACGATTTGTTCCATTCTTGTCGATGCACCCAGCTAAAGCCGACATCGGTAGCATTTTGACCATCATCCCAGCTCTTCTCAATCATGGCACCAAGCTCGCAATCGGAGACGTGTCGGCGGGTCATAACGCGATACACGTTCTCGTAATGGAATCTGCCGTTCGCACACTCATATTCTTCCGGCTTGCTTGGTGTCATCCAGGGCCTCTTGCGCCAAACCCGGTCTTCCCAGTAGAAAACTATTCCGTCCCACTTGGTGAGCGACATCAGGTTGGACTCCGCGGATGTCGTTAGGAGACTGTCGGGGATGTCAGCGTCAACGGCTAAGTTGAGATATATCGATTTGAAGGCATGCTCGGTAGCAAAGTAGGTGACGTGTGTCGAGGTATAACTTGGTGGTGATAAGAGGTTCTTCGGCAGCGAGCCCAGCTTTTGGAGACTGTCAAGTAGTGAACTCTCATGAACCGGACCGGCCAGCACGATTACATCGAACTCGCGGTTTTCATGTAATGCGGAATTTGATGTATCCGCGATCGAGAGTTTGTATCGTCGATCTTGGCCATGTTCAATTCCAACCACCTCTCTTCGCAGTTGCAAGTCCCCTAGCGAGGCGTTGATCATTGCGCCCTCAAGCCGGATGTTTCCACCCTGTATTGATGCTTTCTTGGACTCTATGCAAGCCGCCATCGCATCGATAGCTCTGATCTGCGTTAGATCAAGGGAGGAGCGCGCGCGTACACATGGCTCGATGACCTCGGACTGGAATAGCCTGCTGATACCAAGACTTGTGAGGTAGTCCGAAGCGGAGAGGTTAGCGATGTCGTCATTAAGGTCTACCCTTCTAAGCTCTTCATCAACGTTGCTGAATCGGTCCGCACGTCCAAACTTTTGGAATTTTTCAGTGGTGGCGTGGACCGCTCGCCGGAAGAGACCAGGCGAGCGGCCGTACTCATAACGCATGTGAATCTGTCTCCAAATTGATGGAGACGCGAAGTCACACGACGCCTGCAGCCCAGGGTCCAACTTCAAATCGTTCCAGTGGAGGAGACGCAGGGTATCCCACACGGACATGTTATTGGACCATACGACTGGTTCCACAAGCCAAAGCAGACCGTACTTGTCCAACCACTCGCTCAGTCGCAATGCAAGTAATGGCTTGCCCGTGATTTCCCTGCCGTCCCAGATGCCCGTCCTTCTCAATGGGTTGTGGAGACATCCCAGAAGCGACCGGCAATTCTCCTTGTCTACAAGAGTCAGGCCCAGCTTCTCAACGATTTGCATTATACATTCATCATCTGTGAAGAAGCTGGTAGTGCCTGTTTCGAGATTGGTTCTGTTCTGGGTATCCGGTACTGGGAATGAAGCGACTCGTCCGCCGATACTTTCGCTAGATTCGAAGATCGTGATCGAGAGTGGAAGCTCTGGGGGGATATTTTCGCGCAGATGGTACGCCGTGCTAGCGCCGCCGAGTCCTGCACCGATAATGGCTATCTTCGTCTCCTTGTCGGGGGCATCTTGGAGTCCTGCCTGATAGACATCAGTGAACGCGCAAGTGAGTGTAGTGAGGAGCCAAAGTACAGCGCACAAGATCGCAAAACCCATGTCAGAGTTGCGGTTGATTAAGATGGATCGAGGACGATTGTTCGTAGGTGCGCGAGGATTCACAGAGCTCGCACACGGTATGACCATGACGTAAGCGCACGTGCTGTTCGACTGAGGCAAGCACAACCGGGGCGGAGAAAGAGCGCATTGGCGTAAGTACAGTACAGATGTGCCAGGCTAGTGAAATCATCTAGGAAAATGAAGCGCGCATGATGTACTCAATGCACTGTGTTATGAGGTCTTGTTCGCGCCCTCAAGACACGTCTCCATGGCCTTCTTCGTGCCTTCCTCATTCTGCAGCTTGAGACTCAACCGCTCCAACCGCTCTAGCAAAGCCTTCTCAGTCTCTCTGAATCTCTGCTCCTCAACCTCATCATCATCGTCGCCCCCAACATCTCCCGCGGTTGGCGTCTTGTCACCCTCTCCACTTCCCTCAACCGCCACGACCCCATCCGTGTTCTCCTCGTCTCCACTCTTTGCATAGGCACTCTCCTTAAAAGCAGCAGCCCTCCTCTTTTTCACCTCCTCCGCCCGTTTCAAACAAGCATCCAACCTCTTCAGACTGCTCTTAGGCCACGACTTCTTGTAATCATGGCTTCTTTGCGCCGTCTTCGCGCCTTCCGGCAAAGTCACCCAGTCCAGCTTACTCTCCACGTGAATGTGTATATCAGGCTCCATGAGTGACGGAAAGTCGAGCGTACCAACTCTCAGTTCTGCAACGGCATCCCCTAGGTGATTGCTA
>Ga0265797_10011583_pt1 | contig 11007 bp, 15 predicted proteins | sample P2T30metagenome_FD_192433 | JGI IMG/M metagenome (GOLD analysis project Ga0265797, IMG submission 192433) | Plant litter microbial communities from East Loma Ridge, Irvine, California - P2 T30 | ecosystem: Environmental > Terrestrial > Plant litter > Unclassified | place: USA: California... | reverse complement strand
AGCGTTCCTCAGAAGAAAGACTGAGTCGGAATATGGGTCCAGCGGGACTTCAAGCACGCCCAAGTCATTCTCGACACAGCCTCGAAGCTCCCGCGCATCAAAATCTCCCGGTACACCCGCGGACCCTAGCCGATGGTCGGTGTGGAAACAGCGAAACTCGCACACACCGAGTGGGTATCTTCGAGAGCCGCATACACACTTCGGCACCGATAAGCATGGCGGCATACACCACGAGTACAAGGATCATGTAATGGAAGCGCGCGATGAGTACCGGGACATGGAGATGGGGAGCGTATCGCCAACTGTAATAGCTGGGGAAGGCGAGGGAGAGGATGTGTTGCTGGCGCTGCCGAAGATTGCGGCGCCATCAAGTAGAACGCTAAGTGGAGGAAACTGGCTGCAGCCGTCTGCAAGATCGTCGTTGTCGCCACTTATTCGGAAGGAACAGCAGCAATGAAAGTTAACTTGCAAAAACACCACATAAGCAAGAAAAGTAGATGTCTTGCATGGACTGAGAGCGACACAAACGTGTGATGGTACAAGCAATGAAGAGGCTGACCAGGATAGGCCAAAAATCGACGGAGAGCGAAGGTGACTCAAGGAGTATGACTTGTGCTGTCGTGAGTAAACGTGATTTGCATTGCCCAACACCTCCTCTTCAAGTCCACACATATAGTACATTCGAACAAAGACGCCAAAAACCATGCATTACGATGTCTCCAACGACGAAGATCGCGACTGGTATAGAAAAGTACAAGAAGCGAAGAGCTCGAGTAGTAAGCTGAGACATTAATCTGACGGGAAACCATGTGAGCCCATCAATCATCCAGCTACATTCCAAGTAACAACAACAAGCGCTCGGGGTATGTTTCCAGCTGAAAATGCATCCACGCAAAAAGCAAACAGATTATGGACGGTCAACGAAGCCTGGACACAAATCCTATCGCGCAAAGACCTTGACAATGCCGTCGCCGCCTGCTGAGACAACGAGGCGACCGTCTTGACTCCAGACAACGCTGCATACGCCTTCTCCACGCATAATGCGGTGTGCAGTGATTTCTTGCGTGCAAATGCGTTTGTCGAGGGACCAGAATCTGATGGAAGCATCATGACCAGCGGAAACGGCTTCTCGGCCGTCTTTACTAAGAGACAGGGAGGAGATGGCGGAAGGATGGGCGAGCATTTGATAAGTGCATTGACCTTGACACACCATTAGTAAAACACTTGTAAAGGTGGATGTGCAGACTCACCAGAGTTGGCATCGAAAAACCGAATGTACTGGTCTTCATGCCCACTGATAACTACGCCCTCCAGCCCGCCACCGCTGCTCGAGCCTGTTGGCCCATGTATGCCTTCCTCATCTGGATTGCCACGTCCAGTCTCGTTTGGCCCTTCGATGCTCTGGGAAGTGGCTACTACTGAAGTGATGCCAGTAGCCGGCGTGTTGTCGTAGGTCTCGTTGCTAGCCATGCCGATAAGTTCCTCGCCCGTGCGAGTGTCATATACAAGAATCGAAGCATCGGCAAATGAGACGACAAAGTTCTCGCCATTCAGCGCGAGCGGGCTGATGCAAGTCGGTGATGGATGCGTTGGTCGCTCAATTGTGTGAATCAGCATATGGTGGAACGGAGTTTGAGTGGCCACGCTAGGTTGTGGCGACGATGGGTGGTTGGATCCAGAGGTCACGGAATGTCTTCTGCTCCCTCCAACACCACGCCGTGAGCCAGTCTGGGGTGAGACCAGTTGGGGTGGTGCACTGACTGCCCAAAGCTTGATCGTTCCGTCTGCTGATCCGGAAGCAAGCACTATCCGGTCCGTGCTTCCATACTTGCTGCCGTCAGACCCAAAGACAGCGGCGCTCGTGGTAGGAAGTACACAAACGGTCCAAACGGCGTCAGTATGTCCGTCTAGAGTGGCTTTCGGGTCGACTCGGCCTCTTTCCCAGACACGGATGGTGGCGTCTTGACCGCCAGAGAATATCCATCCGTCGCCAGACACTCGACCACCAGTGGCAAAATGAGCAGATGCTGGACATGCCGCTAGTGAAGTCACGGCCCCTTCATGACCTCTGTGTGACCAGAACGGTGCTATGTCGAGGTCGTTATTCATGCTGTGTGTGTTGGCGTAGCTTGCCGGTATCATCCATCGTTTGATCATGCCGTCGTCCCCTGCGGTGCAGATTTCCGGTTCCGAAGGACTACCGCCCCCGGTGAAGATGACAGAGCGAACCACGTCAAGATGGCCACGGAGTGCGAATTTGACCTTGAAGCTCTGCTGGTCGGCCTTTGCTTGCTGCGTTGCCAACGCTAGTGAGCCTTTCTGCTCGCTGCTCGATTTCCTTCCATGCCCAAAATCACCACTTTTGCTTCGAGTCTTGTTTGCACGGGGTGGGGATTTGACAGGTAAGTTATCGGCATCTGGAAACCGTATAGTGTCCGGTCTTCCTCCTGGTGGTCCATTGGTACTTGCTTCAGCATTGGGCTCAGGATCGAACGTCCACTGGTCTGGATCGTCACCAGCTGCCTGACCCAGAGCTGGCTGGCTTTCTTCCTGATTTGCTATCTGTCGACCCTGGCTATCATAGGTATGGGTGACCTTCTGTACCTGATCGTCTGGCACGTTGCCGTAGTGCTGTGGTTCCTGAACTTGAGGAGGTGGTTGTTGTTGTTGTAGTGCGGCAAATCCACCACCCATATCTTCCGGTGGCAACTGGTGTTGTTGTCGCCTCATTTCAGTCGCGTGGTGTATCTGGTTTGGGTTTGAGAGACTGCCCAGCTCTGAAACATTCGGGACGTTTTGAGGCTGATGATTGAGTATGGAGGTGTTCGGCATGGTGGGTAGTTGCGATGGCTGCCTTTGAGCGTGTTGTCGCATAAGTATTTCTTCCATCGAGAGGTCGCCATGATTCATGAATCCAGCACCGTTACTCATCGCGTGGAGACTGGGTTGCTGTGGCGGCGGCTGCGGTGGGGGCGTGAGAAGGTAGGTAATTTCTTCGACACATTTCGTGAGATACATTTTTGACTTCTCCCGAAGGCCGTCGCGGTCGGCTTCGGATCGGTCGTGGAGCTCGGAGTCGACGTCGAGGAACGAGTTGTGTCTCTGGTCTTGAGCTACGAGGCTGTTAGGACTGTTCATACTAGAGAGTCACTACCGAGTATATCTCCACTCACGCTTCACAGCATTTGCGCTCTTCTTGCCCTTGATGTCCTTCTTCTCGTCTGTCGCATCTCCACTGACAGCACCGGCCTTGGCCTTGGCCCTTTCATTCATGAGCGCCTGCTCCAGCATCCGAATGTGCTTGTTCAACTGGTCATTCAGCTTCTTCGCGCTCCGGACCTCGCCTTCCTGCTTTGCGATTTTGGCTTTCATTTCGGCGCGCTCGATGTCCCAGGCGTTCCTGGCACGCTCGTGGTTGTGCCATTCGAGCTGTAGGAATCGCATGACACCTGGGCAATCTGTTAGCTATGGCCGACGCATGCGACGACTTCCCCTGTCTAGCCAGAGCGTGTGGCTTACCCTGCAATGTGTACTCTGTCCCTGCTGGCGCATTCCCATCACCCGCGCCGTTGGCACCGCCCGCGTTCATGGCCGACGGCGACTGCCAGGCCATGGCGGACGTGTATTAGTATGCTAGCTCGTGGTGGTGGCCTGTCGGTGGTGAATGATATGCGGCGTCGGCGATCGGCAAGCGCGTGGTCGAAGTCGAAGCTGGCCTCAAGCTCGGATGAGCTCAGCAGCACCGAAGCGCACGTGACGCGAGGCGATGGCGGGGCAGAATTCTGCAGGCGGAAAGTGTCGAGTGAATGCGTAATTGTGTACGCGAAGGGTTCGGGATTGGACTGCTGAACTCGCCGTCTGTCGTCAACAGGGGAGCTCGTCAGTTCGAGTTTCTTGGCATCGACACTTGCGCACCTTCCCGCTTTAGGCGCCGTTCCCGCTGGATCTGGACACCAACACCATCACCGTACTTCGTACTACAGCGTCCGTTGCATGCATTTAGCGCTGCCGTGGACCCAGCCAAGCTTGAGTTTTCGATCCCTGCATATTCACTTCTCTGTTATATTTGATTGTCAATTGACTATACGGCTAATCATGTATCAACTGCAGATGGACTCATAGCTATGCCAGTAAGTTACAAGCCAATGCTCACTGGACTCTGGTTGTCCTCAAGTACTCTAGACTCTAGGTGACGTAGATCTTCACATTATGGTCTTCTTCCTGTTCACTTGTCGTTCTCCTGTCATGCTCCCTCCAAACTGCGCGACCTCGAACGGTCTCGATATCGAGAGGCAGGCCTTCCCCATTCTTCCTACGACTCAGGTGCTGTTATCGATCTGTCTTCCTCTACATTGTTTCAGCTCCAGCATGAGCGTATACACAGCCATGGTATTAGCTGTCAAGCCAACGGATGTTGTAAAAACGCAATCACAGCCACCATATTTTGGCCGCCCTTCCTCCGCTCAAATACGACTTCGAGCATACGAGGGAAAGTCGCAAACATTTCTCATTACTTCCAGGTCTCCAGAAGCTATTCATGAATTGTTCCTTGCAAGCTTGCCTGTCATACGCGTCGACTTCTCATCTTCTCGACACCCTTGCAGTGACCGTCATTTGCCACAACACGCAGTACATCTTGACCACGGATGCAGGTCATTCATGGAATCATGCAGCTATTGCTGTGGAGCCAGGCTCCTCCCATTGCACTGATGGTACTGCAACTGCCATCGCGACGCAAACAGGGCAAGCACAAAGGACGACGCATTCATCTCCAACAACACGAGCATAATCGAAGCTGCAAGACAGTATTGCTATTTGGCATAGCAAGCTCCGGAAGCACGGCCTACACACGACATTGGGCACAGACAGGGCGTTCGTGCACGGTGCGACGCCCAAGTGGTCGGGCATGCAGTCACGTGTCAGACGAGCCTTCCGAATCGGTTTAACGCGCTGAGGCTACAACAACAAGTCCCTTGCAAGACCTTTACACTACCCAGCCACCCCACCTCTCGCCCACGACACCACATCGAACACGTCTCCAGACTCGGGCAACCCGGTCGCGCATCCCTATCGATACCATCGACACCGACATTCATCTCAAATAGTTATCCAAAATGGCTGGCGGCAAAGGTACGCGCTGACACGCAAGTCGCGCTATCTGATCGCCTGAAGGCTAATTGCGACGACAGGAAAGACGGGAGGCAAGACAGGTGGCAAGGGCGACTCCCACATCAAGACAACCAAGTCGCACTCCGCCAAAGCCGGCCTTCAGGTGAGTCAACATCGCGTTCCGCCGTCACCCCACCCCGCGCATCCGGCCCTTTGACGCCTTTGACGCCTGCCGAAGCCATGACGCGCTGACACGGTGCCTTCCATACAGTTCCCTTGCGGTCGCATAAAGCGTCACCTCCGAACCATCACGCGCCAGAAGACGCGCATCGGCGCCAAAGCCTCCATCTACCTTACTGCCGTCCTCGAATACCTGACTGCTGAGGTGCTCGAACTGGCAGGCAACGCCGCCAAGGACCTCAAGGTGAAGCGCATCACGCCACGCCACTTGCAACTCGCCATCCGCGGTGACGAGGAACTCGACACGCTCATTCGCGCCACTATCGCTTTCGGAGGTGTTCTACCACACATCAACCGCGCTCTCTTGTTGAAGGTCGAGCAGAAGAAGAAGGGCGGCAAGCCTATTGAGGCATAAGCGTCGGAATCAAAGGCAAAAGACCTAGGACGGCCATGAAATGGCATTTTTCGTGTTATGCTGGTTATTGAACATCTCTCCTTCTGTTGAAGAAACGATTATTGTCCAGATGTGGACTGTTGGGATTCGGTGTTATACCTCTCTTTACGTGTCAGGCGTGCGTGGGCAGGTGTTGGGGTCAGTCCTTGGGTTTTACACAGTATGTAGCAACATGAATTGGCTTTGAGACCACCAGCTGTGCAGCCTAAACAAGCGGTGCAGCGTGAACAACCTCACTCAACTAACCAGAGGTAACACGCCGAACTAAAACACCCTCATCCTTTCCATACCCGCCCTTTCCCTCTCCCATCCATGCTTCCCCAGCCCTTCACTAACACGCATGTGCACATTTTCACCAACCCTCCCCCTCTCCCTTCCCGCATCATTGTTTCCCACAATCACGCGCACCTCAATCTCGTTCCTTTCATTCATGACAAACTGCCCCAAGTCCCTCACATCACCAACCTTCGTCTGCGCCCCCGGCTCAACCCACTCGTCCCTCGCCTTCACATACACCCGCGTGTCGCGCAAATACTCCTGTGGAAGGAGCTGCTTGATCACATCGCGCAGCCGCATGTCTCCCGCCACGGCAACGCGCATTTTGCGGCTCGAGTGCTGTGCGAAGAGCGAGACTTTTAGGTGCGTGAGGCATGGCGGGAGGATGAGTATCTCGTCGCTGCTTCGAAGCTCGTGTGCGGTCTTCCTGGGCAGGCGGACTTGCGTGCGAGTGAAGTGCGATGCGACATCAAAATCTGGCTCGATCTCAGGAAAGCGATGTCGGCGGTGAGGTATGTGTAGGCGATCGTTTGCAGTGCTGTCTGTATCCATATCGAAATCGGAGTGCTCGCTGAGCTCGGAGGCTGAGATGTCGAATGCGGAGCGGCGGCGGTGGGCTGGTACGTACTTGGCAGCATGGCGGTGGCTGTCTTTGCGAGGCTGGAAGGCGTGTGGGTCTGTGTAGGGAGAGATGTGTGGGGGAGTGTATGTGTGGAGCGAGAAGAATGAGTGTTTGGAGTGTTGGCGGTAGGGGTCGTGGGACCAGATGTTTGGGGTGAACATGTTTAGAAAAGAGGGTGGTATGTGACCAATTGAGCTTGCGAGGTGAAGATGGCGGAGACTGTCGAAACGTTGGGAGAGAAGGGTAAGCAGGGAAATATAGATTGGAAGATGCTTTTACTCAGGAAGGAGGATGCGCGTGTGTCACGCAAGCAGAGGACTCGCAAACTCGAGGGCGCGTGCTTCTGTACAGGATCGGGTGTGTGTCACCACGTGCGCATACTTGCCGGATACTTGCTTCGAAGATAAGTGGGATGCTGTTTGACTGGACCAGGTAGCGGAAACATGCATAGAGGGAGCCGACATCTCGTCAACAACTTGATATTTGGGATCCCGCCTTTTGTAGTGGTCGTATTCGAACCGTTCCGGCGGCCACTCGCCATTCACTCGAGTTACTATTCTGCACCACTTAAGCAGCAAGTCCTTCTCGCGTCTTCAGGTACTCCTTGCGAAACTGATTCGCGTCCGTTTCGTTGCCCCTATTCAGCGGCGTCCACTTCGGCTCGTCCTTGAACAAGCGCATAGCCTTCGTGTACTACAAGCAAACATAAGCACGGGCTCCCTTCTATTTCAACTCCGGATGCCCGCATGCTGCCTCAACAGCAGGTAAAAACTCACATTCTGCTCCGTAGTCGTAAAACGATGGTAAATACCACTGGGCAAGATGATCAAGTCGCCCTTCCCCAACCAGATCCTCACCCAGTCGTCTCCCTCGCTGCGCACATCGAAGTAACCGGCGCCGTCGAGAATGTACCGGATCTCCTCGTCCTCGTGCAAGTGCTCGTGGAAGAAGCTCTTGACCTTCTCTTCGTAGATGTCGCCCATCTTTTCTGGCGAGACTGTGATCTCGTCTCGGTTCTTGTAGTTGCGGGCTGATGCTAGCTGATCCACTTCATCTTGGGAGCTTATTTGGTGGTATATCACACCCAGCTTTGAGAGATAGTCTGGGTCTACTGCGCGGCCTGAGTCGTGGGGCTGGCGTTGGTCGCCCTGGTGTGTGACTTTAGTCTTACTGATCGAATGATGCAAGAGCTGATCGGCTTACCGGGAGGTTGTCGAACCAGTATGCTTTCATTTTGGAAGATATGATGGAGTTTGTTGGTGTCAATATAGAGTGTTTTAATTGTGGTTTACTTTGACTGCTTCAAAAGATGTTGGGCTGTCACCAAAAGATATTTGAATTAGGCAAGCACGTGGCGAATGGCGTCACCGCGATTATGCGGCGGGGTCCACCCAGACAACGCGACTTCCTCGACTGCACACTTACCAAAGCGAGGTGTGTTTGCCGGTCGCGCCAGAGTCTATTGGCTCAGATTCAGTTTGCTGCTTGTGTTGCTGTATTCTATGAGGTTGAGATTTCACGCAATCACATCAGCGATCGCAGACATTTGATGGTCCATTCGCTTCTTCTATTCGACGTGCTACGAAGAAGCATTGTTTTCAAGATTCTATGGTCGTATGTGAAGGATATGTGGTTTGTGTGGGTTCATATAGGCGTTTGAAAGCTGAGAAATGGTAAAACTCGAGTCTACAGCGCTAGTGCGATTATGGGCAATGCAGGAATGTAACAAACAAAACAATCCTCAAGCATAACGAAGACGGCTGGTATGTATTCCCAGTGAATGCATATAGTACAAGGCTGGAGCACTGGTCGTTGTGGCTGCAATATTTTCATGTGGCGTGTGGTCGGACAGATGACAACGAACGGTCAATGAAGTCATCAAGCTGCCGCCTTTTGGCCGGTAGGATGCTGTCGACAATGAAGATATTTAATCCTAGTACGGAGGGGAGGTATTCGCACCTGTTGTGTTAACCTATCAGCCGTACGCGAGTCCTTTACTCGGTCGCCTGTTATAGCCCATGCTGGCTTCTCCCAGCTTATATAAGGTGGTGAGCTGATGTTGCACCAGACCGCGCTTCAAGTTGCTTGTATCCGTGAGCTTGAAGAACAATTGGCAGTAATAACTAAGAGGAAAACGCGCAAACGCAAGCAGATACAGCATGTTGGCACAATAGAGTATGGTGACGCAGCAGCGCAGGTAGCTGCGGAGGCATCTGCAGGGCCTCAGCGATCAAACAAGGCTTGTGGTGGTGATGATCAAGAACCAGCTCAACCAGCTCTACGGCGCTGTGGGAACTGCAGCGGGACTGGGCACAACGCGCGCACGTGCTAGAAAGATACTGAGATATCTTCTAAATCAGATGCGAGCACGGCGTACATAGGCTCCTTGTTTGATAGCGATGAAATTGAAGACGCGTAAGATAAGTTAGGTTTGCCCAGGAATTTTGGGCGGTTCGATGGGTTGGGCAGCTCGATGGTGGAATACGTTACTCTATGCAACCTAGCAGAAGTACAGCTTATAGATTCGGGTAAAAGGTAATTGTAGCTTGTGGGCGTGTATTTTGCTATAACCCCATATGGACTAGCGCCTCTTGGCACTGCCCGCACGACAGGCGAGCAGACACGATGCTAAGCTGCCGTCAGCTCCTATTCCACATATCTGTGACACTGTATTGTACCTCTGTCTTCATTCGTTGCCATCTGTCCTTTGTATAATTGCTCCTACCTCCTGGTGCGATTGTTGCGGTTATGCTCACTAGGCCCAGCAGTGCGCACTGGCATAAAGCATCTTTGGTGAGAATTTGCTTACTTCAGTGCGGACGAATTGTGTCAGGGCTGTTACCACCATCACATCTGAGTTTGTTGAGCTAAGCACTTGCATGCGGGTGATTGGCAGGAGAGTTGGTTGCGGTCTGATATCTGCGCATAATAAACGTGTTCGTCGGCATGTCTGACTTGATGATGCGGGGAAGGGTGGAGGTTCGTGGGCTGGAGTGTCGGCAGGTTCGCGTGGGGGTTGCCTGCCCGCCACGCACGCACGTCTTTTGAAACACCTGGAGCTTCATCCGCAGAGACGCTCTCCGCGGTAATCGCACCTCTTACCGTAGCTGGAGCTTTTGGGACGCGCGACCACACTCACCTCCATTGCGCCGTCCGCTGTGCACACACGACCCGACAGCCCGGTCTTCCACGCCGCCTGGTCGCATGCTTCGACTCGCGACAGCTGAAGCCAGGGGCCTTTCTTACGCAAAGTCGCCAAAAACACATGAAGAAAGACCTTAGATGATACCAGGCGAGCCAAAGACTCCTGACGCCACCGGCACGGCCCACTGGTGCTTCAAGACCGCGGGGATCGTTCGAGTACCCACTTCCTAGTCAAGAAGGAGGAAACAGTGAGGTTGTCAAGGTGCGGCACGTGGTCCCCTGAGGTCGCGTCTAAAATAAGAACCATGAGACAATGGGCGCGCATGCTTGGGAGAGCTGAACGATGATGTGTGGTCTGCTGCCTGGGGTCCGTGTCGAGCGCGTGTTTCTGGATGGGGCCAAATGTTGGAAAGAACATTCGATCACGGAAATGAAATGCTGTATCTCTACTTCTTCACCGGGCTTGCGATTTTGGTCACTTTAATCTATAACAAGGTTGACCTCTGGGTGGCGCAAATTGCGTGACCATCTGAAGAATCATCGTTCAATTCTAGTCAAGCCCAAGTTGTGAATCACTTGTTCAACATGATCTCTCAAGATGGTGGAAGCCAGCAGATAGGCAATGCACTGCAGCCCTACGGCACGGTCATGCAGCGCCAAGCTGGTTCAAGCCGCAAGTCGTACTGGAGAATATTTACATCCTACAATTTTCGTTTCGAAGGCGATCCTGCACACTAACAATGGTGATGTGGCGTTGCAATCCAGCAACCCCATTGCCTTTTGCACTCCATCCCAGGCTCAATCGAGATAAGTTTTGATGATGACGCCTGACTTTCGAGTACTGCGGCAGTTTCAAAAGCCTGGAAATGTTTCTTGTAAGATTCTCCTTGTACATGTACATGAGGTCGATGATATAAAAGACAGTCACCAATATCAATCATCAGCATTAACAAGAGTCCATACACTGCATTCAATTTCAACTCCCGTCCCGACCTCTAGTCTCTAACGCCGTCAGCACCGATTACACTATCACCATGACTTCCAATTCCCCCGCCCAAAGATCCTGCAGTACTGGTGAAGCGAACGCTGCCGTGAGCAATAATCGTCGCAATGGCAGATGCCCGCGCCAAACTATCCGAACTCGAATTTCAGTCAAGGCAAGTCCTGTTATTTCGAAGCAGTCGCTCAATGCTGAGCATGCGCCGCGCCAGAACAGACTCCC
>Ga0265797_10011582_pt1 | contig 11007 bp, 8 predicted proteins | sample P2T30metagenome_FD_192433 | JGI IMG/M metagenome (GOLD analysis project Ga0265797, IMG submission 192433) | Plant litter microbial communities from East Loma Ridge, Irvine, California - P2 T30 | ecosystem: Environmental > Terrestrial > Plant litter > Unclassified | place: USA: California... | reverse complement strand
CCAATTTGTTTGCTTTATCCTTGTCGCGTTCCTCGTAGTCGTGCACACGCGCTTGCAGAGCTAAATGCGCATTCATTTCCGTTTCTGAAATATCAAGTTTGACGTGTAGTGGTTTGTCTGACCAGTTTGTCGCGACTTTCCTGTTTGTGTAGCGTCGTGGCCGGGGAAACATCGATAGTTTTAGAAGGAGAAGACTTCAAAAGGAAAGAGGAAGAGGGGTCTTGAGAGACTTCAAGGGATACGAAGGTCACAGCTAATAACGTGTCACTCGAGTTGTATGTGACGTGTACATCACAATCACCAGCGCGCTTTTGTTGAATTGTTGTCAATTCTTCATATTGACAGACTGCCTGCCATATACTGTCCAAACGCACCATAGTACACTTCTTTGGAATAGAAGAGAGAAGACACATGCTAGTGTGACCGATAACCACACTGCCGGAAAGCAGTAGGGAGGACCTCGGTATCGAAATGCACACCTTCAATGCTGATCATATCTCGTCACCACATATGCTAGCCATACCTCAATCGAAACAGATGTAGCTCTTGGTACGCGGAACAAGTTGCCACTGATTGTATTCCGGTCCTTTGTTCCAGACGAGAGCGCCCTGGCATCCATCTTCTACAATACATGTCAGTTGCCTCCTTCCTAATTGGCTTCTAGCTTTGCAGCGCAGAAGATGCTGCAAGTGGAGAACGGATACACTTACTGTCAAAGTACATGCAAAAACCGCAGAAATAGTTGCCAACAATCGCCATAGTATAGCCCGGGTTCATGTTGGTACACACATTGGTCCCGTCTGTGCGCAACTCAGTGTAGAAGGGTTTGGAGTCGGGAGTGGTAGTGTACTGGCCGCAGAGCTTGTTCTTTGGGCCATCGGCGGCGGTCTGGACGGAGGAAGTGGAGTGGGACCGGGCGTACGCGACAGCAGCAGCGAGGTCGGCGTCGTAGGTTGCAGAGCCGGGGACGGGAATGGTGAGCGCAGAGTGCAGCTTGAAGTCCGCGGGTGCGGCAATGACGCACAGGGCGAAGACGCACGCGAGCAGGAGATTCATGAGATGCATCTTGGATGTTTGGTAGTTGTTTCCTTGAATGACTTTGTTGCGCAATGAGTGGAAGGAGCTGGGGGGTGAGTATGGGAAAGACTTTACTACCTGGGAACAGGCGTGGTAAAAGAGCGCGCGGGAGTTAGTGCGCTAACTGTGACACAGGTCGAGGTGACTGTCCGAGCTTGGAATGAGCGATTGAAGAAAGGCTTGCTCCAATCGGAATGTGGATACAGGTGGGTGCTGATTAGCCTCAGCAGGGAAGTGGCGCGCAGATACCGTAGAATCACCGCATTATATTCAAGAGCCATAGGAGATAGTGACATATGACCTGATGTTTCCGGAATTCTAGACTAAACGAGTGACTAGAAAGTTGGTGAAAGAGAACAAAGACAAACAAAGAGAGACACCTCACGAACAGCCATGTACGTAGTTGGAGTGTTGGACCCAATCTACTACATCTCCATCCTCACCACGTACCATCTACTTTTGCACTTGCCGGAAGAATGACTTCTCTACGGCAAAGTCAGATAGGAAAGCACAGTGAAGGCCTTGCATCCGATCATGATGTTCCCTGGCCCAATGTCAATCCTGTTTCCAGGGGTCTGGTCCAAGTTGTCCGCAACTTGAGAGCAGGGCACATTCAAGACGCGAACTGGATGACGAAAAATTAGCACAACTATTGCGATATCTCCCAGTGAGGGGCGGGCTGGATAAAGCTGTGCTTTGACTTACTCCTCTTGTTCAGAGTGCTCTGATCGAAGAATACAGCAGGGTATGGCCCGATGGTCAAGTCCCGACATCCTGCCTTGCCAACAATATCGTTTTGCGTGAGGATCAACTCAGCTTGCGCTATATCATTGCCGTTGCTACCGCAACCGCCATCGTTATAGAAACGTGCACGCACGCTTCCAGACTGCCGTGGAGACAGTGTGCCAGGAGCGGCGCTAGCGGCGGCCGCAAGGAAGGCAACGATAGTGGTGAGCTGCATTTCGATGATGTTTTGGGTTCTTTTGTCTTGTAGTATTGAAAGTGTCTGAATGCGATTGCGATGGATGTAGTGGTAAAGGATGATGAATGCCAGAGCAGGCCTCCTTTATACCCATTTGGCGGTAGGATTTTCTCCGCTCTGCCTATACGCGGCATGCTCTATGGATCATCTCTTACCATATCTACTGAATCAACTCTCCAACAGTACAGTCTACTCGCCCTGGTCACGTCCAAATCTGTTGTCGTGAAGAGTTTGGTGAGGTCAGACGCATGATAGTAAGCCATCGCCCAAGATGATCGTTTCAGTAATGAAAATGATTCTGTATGGATCTGGATCGTTACTAAATGGGCCATAAGTTATGATAGTAGAGTTTTGATATGAGCTCGTGCTTCAAAAACTCTTTCTCGTCGGTGTGTTGTTGCTGACGCCGTGATCTGTTTCCGGTCAGGACAGGGATGCGCAAATTCCCGAGGTCTTGCATGGCAGCATTGACGCGTTGCGAGAGCTCAAGAGGGAAATTGCGTTGGTTTCTAGTCAACTCGTGGCCTGATGATTCATCCTTAGCCTGCTGCTACGTCACTGCTACGTGTATACTAGCGCGACTGCCGTCTCTGTACCTACATAGTCCAATTGCTAGACTCTGACCCCGTGCTTACAAGACCTCCCAATGCGACTGCGCTTGAAGCGTTTCTGCGAAACTGCATATGTCGTGCCAGCAAACCCACGAGGTCTTCTACGAAAATGTATCTAAAGGCTGGCATCAGATTTCGCGTGCACGTAAGCTGCAACGGTAGATATTGTGAAGTATACACGGGGGCGTCCCACAAATCTTATATTCTGACTAAAGGAGCGACAAGAAGGCTATGAAAGAACACCCGCAAGACGAGACCGGAGTGTTGGACCCGACTCATCTCACATTTCTCCTTACACCACTCAACTTCTCCATCTTCGCGACTAGACCAGATACTTTAGACCTACTGTGATATTTTGACCTTTTCAGCAGATATAGAGCCAGTGTCATACGGCGGGATGCCATTTAGATGGTGATCCAGGACCGAATAGCCAAGTTCTTGCAGCTAGGAGCCTGGCCGGGAGCGATATCGACAAAGTTTCCGCTCGTGGCAGACGTGAGCTGAGAGCAGGGCAAATTAAAGAACCTCACTATTCACCTCATTAGCGAGGCTCTTATAGCCTCCTAGTTATCATCAAGTGTCACATACCAGTCCTGCTGAAGTTATTGATGTCAAAGCTGGTGCTTGCGAAAGGCCCAACAGTCAGATCCTGGCATCCAGCCAGTCCCACAGTCTCGGACTGCAAGAAAACAGTGTCTTCAGCCCATGGGGTGGGACCGCAACCGTTGTCGCGGAAGAAGCGGGCGTAGACGCGGGGAGCACCTTCGAGCTGACGCTTCTCCTCTAGTTCGATGGGTGTCGCGCTTACGGCGATGGCAGTGGCGAACAGAGTGATGAGAGTGGTGAGCTGCATGTTGAAGTTTGTATATGCGGTCGCTGGGGGTATGAATGGATAGATGGATGTGGAAAGAGGGAGATGAGATGAGATGAGACGAGATGTCGTAGTGAGATGGAATGGAGAACGGTGTATGATACTTGCTTTATATGTCTCCATAATGTACTATCATCCAACAAAAGCAAGCCAAGCTGCTATTGCGTGTGGTGTCGCTCCACCAACTCTGGTATGAAGAGCGACACGGATCGTGCGGTTGGTGGCTGACATCGCCCAGTCGATATCGGTCGTCTGTAGAACACCTACCACCGTTACGAGGTTTTGATTGAGTGGCTAGAGCATTATAACCCTGCTCCATAGCCTTAGGGGCTACAAAACACGAACAATATTACGTTGGAGCCTGTTGGCGAGTGAGAGTATACGAGGAAGTGATGCAAAGGTCCCCATCCGTAGACTGCGACATGAGGCCAAATTCCAGGTACATACTACGTATTTTTGCTTCCTTTGATGCCAAGTTTGTAAGTCAGTGGTGCTGCTGACCCCGTGTTCCCGATTCCTGAGTCTCTCGCGGTCTTCACATTTTGTGAAATGACGTGGCTTTGCAAACATCCCGATTTGGTGCTTCGATGCGATCTTGCAGGTAAGCCGGTCGCGTGCATGCATGCACATTCACGTGCAGAGTGGCTGCATGAGTGGGTACGTTCCGCCTACCCGTGATTCCACGCAATCTTACACTCCTACCAACTCTTCATCGGGACTTCACGACGAAGACACTGAGAACGCAATCATCAACCAGCATATAAAAATACCATCATTGCGGTAGACACTGGATCGCTCCATATTCTATATTCTTATAAATGAGTGACTAGAAGAGGGTAGAAAATTCCTTAAAGGTCCTGAATGTGTTGTGGTGTGAGCCGGAGTATTGGACCCGACTCACACTACATCGCATTACTACATAACAAAGCCTTCCTCGATCTGTCCACCAACAGGCCCCTCGTGAGCTAGAGCATCTACAAGGTGACATAAGACTTGAGCGTCAGCGTCTGGCAACCAGCCACGAAGCCCGGCGCGATGTCAATGTGGCGTCCGCTGTCAACGCTAGTAAGTTGCTCGCAAGGAATGTCGTAAAAACGGACTACACGTCATCTGTTAGCTCCTGCGAACCCGGAATTCATTACGATGCGGCTAAAACATACTTGTCCTTGTAAGCATGGTCTCGTTGAAGTACGTGCTGGGGAAGTTGAACGAAGGGGGAAAGTTCATGCACGTGCTCAGGCCGGTGGCGGTGGTGTTTTGCAGTGGGACATAGTCATCGCCATAAGGCTGGCCGTCGCGGCCGCATTGAGTGTCGCGATAGACTAAGATGGGTATAGCGTCAATACGTGTCCGGTTTGTTCTGCGTCGCGTAGTGTTATCACTTACAGGTGGCGCGTACACGGGGAACTCCCTGACGAGCCTCGATGCCGGTGGCAGGCGCGGCACTGGCGGTCATAGCCGCAGTGGCAAGAAGGGAGGTGAGGATTGTAAGTTGCATCTTGGCGTTTGGGTACTGGAACAAGATAGTATGTTTGATCGAATGGATGTTCGACTGTAATGTTGTGATCTTTCTAGACAGCAGTCGAGTTCTGCTTTATAGCATAGGAGCCATGCATCCACACATTCTGATAGCCTCAGCACACTGTCTCGAACTTGCCTCCCGTTACGTATAACAAGCCTCTTTCTTTCCACCAGGTGTCACAGAAGCTCTAGGCTCGGAATCATCCCAGCCTTCCGAGTTGGTGGCGCATGCCTTTTCCGGCCATAGATGGTTCATGGCAGAAGACCTCGCTGATGCCTTCGCAAATGTAAGATAAGCTGCCAAGTGCTGAGTTTTGTCGACTTAACAATCCGATGTTGGCGGCAGCTGGCTGTATCGAGTTTGCAGACCTAAGAGCCATGAGTGCTGACATATGCCTATATAGCAAATTGTGCAATAAGTCGTATGTGAGCCCGTGCTAGGAGACTTGGCATTCAACGATGAGCTCTTTCTCTCCCTACTTTGCTGACGGTGTGGTCGATTCGCATGCTTGAATAGAGGTCAACACCGGCTCGTTTTGGGTAATCCCCACATCGTACGCGTTCGTGAGCGTACATCTCTGTGAAGGAGTGACACGGTTTCAAACATGCCACCTCAGTGCTGAGATGATGCCTTCTTCCGATATGTGTCAAGAGGCGGGGCATCCCAGTCGGCTAGCGCGTGAAGGCCAGATAGTTGGTCCCGTGAACAAGAGCAGAGTCTTCTGACGGGATCCACCAGTCCAGAACAATTGTAGGCGGTCAATGTTGGTGGTGACGAGTCACGCCCAAGCAGCATTTTAAATGTATCACTGCCGTTTACGCATACAGCCAGTGAGAGTACTTCGGTCGCCTTGTAGCGAGTCAGTGACGCGCCATCCGCTGTAAGCTGACGGGTGGCGCTGCTGATCCCACAGACGACCAACAGCAGTCCATCAGCAGTGATCAGTGATGCGTGTGAGATGCGAACAAGGAGACGCGCAGAGGGCCCGTTCCACCGGTTGTTTTCCGCCAGAAGCTTTCCGAGCGAACATTCGCTTGCTTTGGCTGCTGGCGAGCGCTGTGTTTATTTTACACCCATGAAACGGGTTGTGGAGGAGCCTATGTAGAACTACGATTGGTCTTGAGTTTGATCATTTTCGTATAGTTGAGTTGCAGTCGAAGGTTGGTTCAAATTCGGTGCTAGAAGACGGCAATCTTCGGCAAGGGCTTATTTTTCATCTCCTGAAACGTCACCCGTCTACTCATGCCCGATTCAGTATATTCCGATCGGTTATTAGCATGCTGGAGATTTCCAAGCCTTTGGCTGACCATGTATCTTTCGGCTTCTGAATTGGAAGTACTTGAAGCCCGTACACGGTCCGCAGATCTCAATCGCCAAACCGGCACCGGTTTTCGAGTGACGACAATCGCCTCGAAAACGAAGCCAGGCTTCTGCTGAAAAGGAGATGTATAATCCGGGGCACTGCCTGAGCGGATGTGGTGTCTGCCAAGACCTCTGACACGTTCAGTGCCAGGTATGGGCGTTCCCTTTGTGATAGCATACGCGATCTCATCGGGACTGGCTATTTCGCTGTGATCAGGAACTCCAAAGGTGTGATCCCGGCTGTTGAAACCATTACAGCCACTTCGCGAAACAGTGCTCAGAGAGCTTAGACGACTTGGACGAGTGAGGGACATCGAGGAATGTGAGTATCGGATGCTATGACGAAGATCAAGATCGCGTGAATAATGGCGCGGGCGCGATGCATTTAGTGTGAAATCCGAGCCCTCTGGATGAACGGCGCGCCATGTAGATGCCGAATACCGGGCCTGCGTGAACAGAGGTCCGGAGTCGTATTTGCTTGCCGAACGCGACGAAAGAGGCGGGCGATTCAAGGCTCCACGGTTGGCAGAGGACTGTGATGCAGAAGGTAAAGTATTGAAAGAGGATTTACGATACGAGGCCATAAAAGCAGAGGGTATAGGTGGCGGAGCATGATGTGAAGTAAAGACTCTGGATCCTGCTGAGATTCTGCTGCTTTGTTCCATCGGGTTGGATGAGCTGCTCCTCCGTGTTGGCGTGACATGACGGCAGTAGGTGTGCTTCTCACACGTACATTTGCGATCTCCGGTGATCGTTGACCCATTGAAAGAGTGTGGCGGAAGCCATGCGTTTGCAGGTTCTCGGTAACCGTGCTTGAATAAATGAGCTTCGAAAGGACGGTTGACGATGGCGAGTACGCCAAACAGAACAAAAGACGCAACCCTGGTGAACTAGTCAGCTTTGGCGTCAAATTCACAGACTAGTTTAACATACAGCGAAATGGCGGCGAAAGTGGTCCCAACACGTCCACATAAGCAAGTGGAGCCAGATTCCCAGCTTTGAAGACCGGGTGCCTGTTGCAGACAAATAGGTCTCCTTGCGACGAGAACCATGTTCCATCCAGAGGTTAGTAACCAGAAAACACATAGCGAGATCACTAGACGGATGGCAACATAGGAAGTCTTCCTGACAGCAGACGTGTGTCGCCGTTGTTCTTCCCAAACCTTCTGCTTGAAAGAGAATACTGTGTGGACGCAGGTGTACGCAATTGTTGCGAGAGCCTGGGCGATTTAGTCACTGTTGGCCTTGATTGCAGGGTTCCAAGCACATACAGAAGTCAAGTTCAAGACCACTGGTATGATGTTCGTTGCATCCCACGGATCAGACACGATCTGATACAGTGAGGTGACCAAACAGATAAGAGCACTCCAGAACAGTGCGTTAAGCAAGAGCGTGATGAAAATGAGAGTGGGTTTTCGCCGCGAGGTTCTGGTGTTGGTTTGAATCGTTTTGGACTCGGGCTTGGCGGACGGCTGTTTAGGGCGACTGTTTCTGCTGTCTGATTTAGTCATCCGGAAATTGACGATCTGCAAGCGAGGCGAACGCAGAGTTGTTATCGTGAAAACATTTATTGAATGCTGAAAATGCCTAGTCAAGGCAATTTCTAGGTATGGAATGGCTTAATAAGAAGCAATGTCGACGATGGTTCTCAGGAAGATTCTTGGATAGAGCCTGTACGTCCCAAACATGCAGCGTCTCAGAGGCAGCGCTATGTGCGTTGAGCGGCTGTCCTGTTCCTGCTTTCCAGTTCTATCCTCAGTTTCAGTGTGTTCATCATAATGAGTAAAGCCTCGTGCACAACCAGACACTGAGGAGGTCGTTATTGGAATATGGAGGCTCCCTGGGTCCATGGCGCACTTGGGACAACCCGCTGTATGTCGCATCCCCGCAAGGCTTGCTTGCTCTGTTGCATTTCGCATTGTGAACAAGTCCGAGTCGATCGCGCAAGCGGTGTAGGGTGTTCGTTGTCGGGCAACACCCTCATTGCGTACGCAATGCATTCATGCAAGGGCGCTAATGAGGGATGGGTACCCCAGATAAGTTGCCGCACAGTAGCACCGGCAGTGCAAGCCAACAGCCGGGCTCCAGCAGGATTGCGACGAAGGCTAGTGCTTTCGTTACACGTGTACCGTCAGCTATGCAGCGGCGAAGATGATCATCGCTTCAACAATATCACGAACTGCGGGTATGTTGGTCCCTGGCGATCGACCAGTCCCTTCAGCACCAAAGGGTGTATGATGAACGGCGCTGATGTTTCGGCGCTAGGGCTCGGGAACGCGGCTTCCGTATGTGCCTGAGGTTGGCGCGGGTAGTTCTGCGTGCTCACAGGAACAAGAGCAGCACGAGGAGGAGAATGAGGACGAAGATAAGAACGCCGATGCAGCAACTGGACCATGTGTCTAGGGGGATAGGTCAGCAACGCCTGTCCAGCGATGGTCAAGTACCTTACCTTCGTTCTGCTTGATGACCCAGCCAACCTTCTTGAGGCCTGTCTGCAGCTTGCCACCCACCCTGTCTGCCACATTGTCGACGTCGGTGAGTAGTTCACCCTGCTCTTCAAGCTCTCGGCCCATGTCGTCGGCCTGTTGTCGGAGGTTGCCGACGGTACGGAAGACGCCATCGAGGGCTTCGTCCTGCTCATGCATCATCTCCATCTGTCTTTCCTGCTCAAATGCCGCGTAGTTGTCGTCGTCTTCGAAGGAATCTGGATCAGGTAGAACATCGCCATTGGCTGCGATCTTGCCTTTGTTCTTCGCGTGTTGGACCGTCTCTTGCAGTTCCTCGCGCATGTGCTCAATCTCGGAGCCGACATCCTTGACTAGTGTTCTGCGGCGCTCGACTTCGTCAATGTCAAGACCGAAGCGATAGGGGTCATGCTCCACAGCCTTGACGCTCTCCACTAGATCCTCGAGATCCTGGCTGAGGTCTTGGAGTGTCTGTTCAAGCTCACTGCGAGCTTCACGGAGCTCAGGACTGTTTGCCGACGATGCCGAGGATCGAATACGCAGATACGACTTGAATAGCGGGCGCGCGGTGTTGAGGGCGGAAAGCACGTCTCTGGGCCAAGTGTCAATGAAGATGCCTAAACGCGAACGGGGACGTCTTACGCCTGCACCTGGAGGAAAGGATCCTCGTCGGTCTGTGATGACATCATCCTGGGCTATGCGACGCGAATTGCACCTCCAGAATGTGGCCAGCAAGCAAGATGGGCGCGTAGAAGCTGGGGGTGAGGATGTTGGAGCGTGTCGAGAAGCTGTCCACTACGAGCGATGACGCGCCACAACACCTCGGCACGGACCCACCTTCCCAAAAAATATCGCCCACAGCACAGTCAACTCCACCACGCCTTCCCGATGGCGCATCCCTCACCAAGACTGCCGATTTCACAAAATCTCACCATCTGTCTAAGAGACCCTGGATGAAATCATGGGTCCAGAAACGAGTCTTCCGCTTCCTGCCGAATTCACCAATACTGAGGAATACGTCGAGTCGCTGCTCAATTTGACTACTTCCTCATGGCTACTTCAGACGCTCTGCGGAGGCGTTCACATACTGGATTTCTACACTCGCTCACCTGATCTCTACTCCCATATTCTGCCGCAGTCCTGGAGAGACTGGTTCAAGACGCGAGATATTATGGACATCTTGGACCTACTGATGAGGGAAGACCTAAGTCAGTTCGATATTAAGAGAGACCCCAGCGGAAACACCTGGCGGGATGGATCTGCGCCTCCCGAGGAACTGCTAGACTATATTCGCACCGTGCGAAAGCATCTGCTAGCCCGCGACTTTCCCCCGCCAAACTCGGGCATTGAGCCTCAGAAAGCTACTATATCACGTCACATCGCAACCGGTATGAAGGTGAAGAAGGTGCACGAGGTTGACAACTTTGCGCGCTACATTGACAGACTCACCTCCGAGATAGCACAGTCTGACAGGAAACCCATTACCCACCTTGTCGACTTCGGCTCTGGTCAGAACTATCTTGGGCGCGCGCTTGCTGCTCCACCTTACTCAAAGCACATCGTTGCTGTGGAAAGCAAACAGCACAATATAGAGGGCGCGAAAAACATGGACATCCTAGCCAAGTTGGTAGCCAAGCCCATCGTCATGAGGAACAAGAAGGAGTACCGCGCCAAAATGGGCAAAACGAAGAAGGGCAACAAGACCGAAGATACTGAGACTACAGCTTTGCTCGATGAATCCATCTCATCCAATACCAAAGGGAACGACTCAGCTACGAATGGTCATGATCAGGAAGCAACATCCGCTTCAGCTACTCAAGACCCTGTAGCAGCTTCACCATCCCAGAACGGCGAGAACTGCGATGAAGATGGCTGCGCACTACATCCCGTCTCGGAAGCCGCCTCAGATCCCGTTCCGACTACCAAGACTTCTACTCTACAAATATACAATGAAGGCCATGGCAGCGTACAGTACGTTGAACACATCATCAAGGGTGGTGATCTGACACCTGTCATCGATCAAGTACTGGACAGCTCCAGCGTACCCGAAGAGGCGGTGACCTCAGAAACAGCCGTGGTCGCCGAAGCTACTGACTTGAACGTTGTACCCAAACCAA
>Ga0265797_10011580_pt1 | contig 11009 bp, 11 predicted proteins | sample P2T30metagenome_FD_192433 | JGI IMG/M metagenome (GOLD analysis project Ga0265797, IMG submission 192433) | Plant litter microbial communities from East Loma Ridge, Irvine, California - P2 T30 | ecosystem: Environmental > Terrestrial > Plant litter > Unclassified | place: USA: California... | reverse complement strand
GTCCTTGCTGCTCGCACAATGGCTTGGGCCACACTCTCGTCATCGTCGACAACTGCCGCGAGGTCGTGCAGATCGTCGTCGCTCAGCTTCGACTTGTCGCCAATCTTCAGAACCACCTTGGCGTATTGTTCGTTGCTGTTCAAGATCTTGGCGAGTTCAGGGAAATGCCAGCCGTACAGCTCACGGAGGCGCATGCAGAAGGTGTTGAGGTCCTTGTCGACCTGGTCGAGCGTTGCGATGGCCTGGATGATGTGGTTGTCCTGCTTCTGAACGCTAAACTTGACTTTTCCGCGAGAGTAGGCGTGTCCCAGACCGAGAATGGAGCGGTCAATGTCGCCGGGCTGCAGTTGCTTGATCAGCTTGCCGCTGTGCTGGCGCAGACCACGGAGCAGGTCAGACACAACCTCGGACGTGTCACTGGTTTCGCAGGCGAGATTGGGGAAAGCGGCCTTGATGCTACCCGCAAGATTCTTCTCGCTTACACCAAGTGTAATCGTCTTCTTCTTTCCAGCCTTGGGGAGGTTGGTCTCGAGCGTGGCCTTGAGGAAGTCGGACATGATGCCCTCGGAGACGTCGTTGATTTCGGCGAGCGCATCTTGAGTGCCTTGGAACGGCGCAAGACCAACGAGCTCTACAGTCTTTCCGAACTTGTCGAGATCTTGCACAGCCTTTTGCACCTCTGCGAGGCGGCTGCCAATGGTGTCTGGCTGGATAGAAACCTTGAAGACGGCATAGCCGACAGGGCTCTCGTGGAGGAGATAGTCTACGCTCATGATTGCGTTAGTTTAATGTGGCGCAAGACCTGCGGATAGCGAGCGCGACAAGCTGGATCGAGGTTCAGAGTGCGCGGGCAATGCGGCTGTCGAGGTGATCGCGGTCGTGCAAAGTCCAAAGCTATGCGAAAAAGATTATTGCTCAGAGGCCCGAGCTCTCGCAATCTTGGCACCTGGGCCCGCTAAGAAATCTGAGGAGGGACGCGACAGGCAACGCGGAAACAGCAGCTTGCCCCGCCATACTGCATTTTGCTGATTGCTACATCGTTTGATACCCTCATATTGTCTGTTCATCATGTCGGCCGCACAACTTCTCAATCCCAAGGCCGAGTCGAGGGTACGTGCTTCCACCGCCGCGCAGAGACACCGCTAACAAATGCACAGAGGCGTGGGGAAGCTCTCCGTGTAAACATCTCTGCCGGAGAGGGCCTGCAGCAGGTATGCAATGACTGGAATGGTTGCGGCAGGGAAAGAAGAAGGTGTTCTAATGTGTGGAAAAGGTGCTTGCTTCAAATCTGGGACCCCGCGGTACACTGAAGATGTGAGCAATAACAGCAACAATGACAATAAATCTGTGGATTGAGACACTAACATCGAATAGGCTCGTCGATGGCGCCGGAGGAGTATGTCTACAGACCAAGCATATACTACATGTGTTGACCACTGGTGTAGATCAAGCTCACAAAAGACGGAAGCGTTCTGCTCAAGGAGATGGTATGTGTTTGACTATTCCAAGACTATCTTCACAAGCTAACAGCTCAACAGCAAATCCAAAACCCCACTGCCGTATGATATACCCCCGTTCCGCTCCTGAACCGCGACTCAAACAAGCCAGGTTATGATTGCGCGCGCAGCAACGGCACAAGACGAGATCACAGGTGACGGTACCACCTCTGTGGTATTGTTGGTGGGTGAGCTCCTGAAGCAGGCTGATCGCTATATTGCTGAGGGGCTCCACCCCCGAGTCATCGCAGACGGTTATGACATTGCGAAGACCGAGTCACTAAAGTTCCTCGACGAGTTCAAGCTCGCAAAGGAGGTCGACCGCGAGCTCCTCCTCTCAGTTGCCCGGACATCGTTGTCAACAAAGATCAACAGCTCGCTCGCCGAACAATTGACCCCCGACATTGTCGATGCCGTCCTCGCCATCTACCAGGCGCCCGCGAAGCCAGATCTACACATGGTGGAGATCATGACCATGCAACACCGTACCGCTGCCGACACACAGCTCATCCGTGGGCTTGCTCTGGACCACGGCGCGAGGCATCCAGACATGGCCAAGCGGGTCGAGAACGCATACATCCTGACTCTCAACGTCAGCTTAGAGTACGAAAAGTCGGAGATCAACTCTGGTTTCTACTACTCGAGCGCTGAGCAGCGAGAGAAGCTCGTCGAGAGCGAGCGCCGGTTCGTTGACGAGAAGCTAAGGAAGATTGTTGAACTGAAGAAGGAGGTTTGCGGTGATGACCCCAAGAAGGGCTTTGTGATAATAAACCAGAAGGGAATTGACCCTCTCAGTTTGGACGTGCTTGTCAAGAATGGCATCTTCGCGCTAAGGAGGGCGAAGAGGAGGAATATGGAGCGTCTGCAGCTGGTATGTGGTGGCACGTCGCAGAACAGCGTAGACGACATGACACCCGACGTGCTTGGCTGGGCAGGTCTTGTCTACGAGCACCAGTTGGGCGAGGAGAAATATACCTTCATTGTAAGTCAGTCCAACAAGGCTCAAATGCATACACTCACAAGAAACAGGAGGATGTCAAAGAGCCAAAATCGGTCACACTTCTCATCAAGGGACCAAACTCGCACACTATTGCCCAGATCAAGGATGCTGTTCGTGACGGCCTGAGGAGTGTGTACAACATGATTGTCGACGGAAGCGTAGTACCCGGAGGCGGTGCTTTCCAGGTCGCATGTGCAGCTCGCCTAAACAGCGAACAGTTCAAGAAGACGGTCAAGGGTAAAGCGAAGTGGGGTGTCTCAGCGTTCGCTGATGCATTGCTCGTCATTCCCAAGACGCTTGCGGCGAACTCAGGTCACGACATTCAGGATTCTTGTAAGTGGTTTAATACTGCTTTTCGCCGTCCCGTACTTACCAGATGATAGTGGCTGCGCTCCAGGACGAGCATGCCGAGGGCAATGTTGTGGGCCTGAATCTCTCGACCGGAGAGGCGATGGACCCTACTCAAGAAGGTGTCTACGACTCGTTCCGGGTTATTCGCAACAGCATAGCGTCAGCTACTGGTATCGCATCTAACCTGCTGCTATGTGATGAGATGCTCAAGGCACGACAAATGGTAAGAAGCAGCGAAAGGCCATCTAATGTCACATGCTAATCATTCGCCAGGGACGGGCGCCGGGACCTGGTGGCGATGATCAATGATAACGTTGCCTCTATTTTCGCAAGACAGGCTACTGCAGCGTCAGTGCGTGAAACCTCATGTTTTCCGCACATGCGACGACTCAATGTGTAGGATATAGAAACGCGGCCACAAAGCCGCAATTGACTTACCCCACGCACAGTCGCTGCAGCTCAGGATGCTTTGTCTAAATAGATTAACATGGGCTAAAACTATGCATGTGATCATTGGAATGAACACTCATATGACACGAACCCTTCCACAAACGTTGCTGCCTCACGGTGATGTCATGTCAAACCTTGTATAGACAATGTGAAGCATTTCTGACTGTCGAAACGTAATGCGTACAGCTGATACAAAGGCGGACAACTAGACCCCTATCCTTGCCGCGATTTAAGCTTAAAGTTAGCGTTCGGCTAACACGGAGGTAGCTGATGGTGCGGGGAGGGGGGCATGTTGCTTCCCAGGAACATAACACGAGGGTTAGCAGATGACTACTCAGATAGGGCCAGGATGAGCATGAGTCTCGTAAGAGATATCGATCGTGTCATTGATTGCCCGCTTCTTCTACTTCCATGTAGTGGGCAGACGCCGCGAAGAAAAGAAACCGCCTGAACCCCTTGTTAAAGATCACCAAGACGTACGTGCGACTAGCTACCCTCTGTGGAGAGGCCAAGCCCGCTGGAAACGCGACGGCAACTCGATCCAGTCGGCCTGTCCTCTCTTACTTGGAGACATTAATCGCTTTTTCTTTTGCACCCAATGGCAGTAACGACATAACGACGCCGAGCATTCCTTACGCGACACCTTGACTTGATCGCATGCACCACACGCGACTCTTGTTTTTTTATTCTACCGCGCAGCCTCAGCCATGTTCCGCTACCGACGATACCGCGCATTCCTAGTCTTTGCTGTTATTGCCGTACTAGCACTATACAAATTTGGAGGTTCGAGTGCTGCATGGAGGGAAGCTGCATCGCATGCAGTGGAAGCGGCACATGGCCTAAAGGGCACCGCCGAGGGGGTGCTGCAGGACGACACCAAGCCACGGCCTGCCGTGGCTCATGAGACCAAGAGCTTGAAGCTGCATGTTCCTGCTGCTAGTACGTCACGGCCGCTGCAGACGCCGCCTCCAGTCAAGAGTCTGCCTTCGTCCACACCCACCCCAGCAGCAACGGAACAGAAGCCTTCCATCCCCTCGCCCATACGACCGAACCCGCACGGCAGCCCCACCATCCCCGACGATGCACTGGAATCGTCAGCTGAGATTGAAGTGGTCCACTGGACAAAATTGCCCGAGAAGTTCCCTGTTCCTACCGAATCGCTCATCAAGTTGCCCTCGGGCAAGCCAAAGGCCATCCCAACGATACAAGCCAAATTCAAGAAGGAGGACGATGCCACCAAGGCTGACAGAGTTGCCAAACTGGCTAGAATTCAGAGTGTGGCCAAGAAGTCGTGGGACGGATACAAGGCCAAGGCATGGCTTCATGATGAACTGCGGCCAGAGTCTGGAACCTTCAGGGACCCTTTTGCACATTGGGGCGCAACATTGGTGGACTCTCTAGACACCCTATGGATCATGGGGCTGAAGGAGGACTTTGAAGAGGCCGTCAAAGCGGTAGACAGGATCGACTTTACAACTACCCCACGCGCCGATATCCCATTATTTGAGACTACAATCCGCTATCTCGGTGGACTATTGGCGGCCTATGATCTGAGCGAGAAGAAGTATAAGAACTTGCTCGACAAGGCGGTGGAGCTTGCCGAGATCCTCATCAGCGCTTTCGATACGCCAAACCGGATGCCCGAGACATACTACTACTGGAGACCCGACTTCGCCTCGCAGAAGCATCGCGCTGGTACCAATGTTGTCCTTGCAGAGATCGGGTCGCTTTCTGTCGAGTTCACCCGGCTCGCACAACTCACGGGAGAGCACAAGTACTACGACGCCGTTGCGCGCATCACTGACAATCTGGAGGAGCTGCAGGGCAAGACTCAGCTCCCAGGAATGTGGCCGGTATATATAGACGCCTCTGGGTGCGGCAGACGCTACACCGATACGAATGCGCAGGAGCCCCTCACAGCCCCTGACGGCTACCTCGCGGACCCGGTATCGACCGAGTCTGAGGCTGCCAAACACACTCCTACCGAGAAGCTGTCTCCAGATGGTAAGAAGTACGTCCCGTTGGACTTGCCAGATCCTGTCAGACTCTATCAAGAGAGTGATGCGGCCACAGTTGACAAAAAGTATGAGCCCTTGGACTTGCCGGACCCGGTGAGGCTCTATCAAGATGATGATATAGTCCGTCCGGGCGCAAAGGAAGAGTGGATTAAGCAAGGGACCGCCGGCAAGGCACAGATTAAGAACTGGGACAGTAAGCCAGTGGAAAAGCGACAGCTCGATGTTGATGAGGCCGAATCACCCAAAGCAGCGCTAGACGCTAAGAGTGCTGCCCCAGATCCATCTCCACCCAAGCCTGCTACACCAGAGTGCATACCACAAGGCTTTGTATCAAGCTCAAGCTACGGAAGTGATGAGTTTACGCTTGGTGGCATGTCAGACTCTACATATGAGTATCTGCCCAAACAGTATCTGCTCCTCGGTGGCCAGGTCGACAAGTATCGGACCATGTACGAGCAGTCGATGGAAGCAGTTAAGAAGCACTTGCTTTTCCGGCCAATGCTTCCCAAGGGAGAAGATGTGTTGTTCTCTGGCAAACTTCAAGTTCCCGCTAGCTCCGATCCGAGTAAATTTGGTGACCTGACTGCGGAGAATGCGCATCTCACTTGTTTTACCGGTGGCATGTTTGGAATGGGCGCAAAGATATTCAACCGCCCTGAGGACCTTGAAATAGCGAAGAAGCTGACCGAGGGTTGCGTCTGGGGTTACGATATGTCGCAGACGGGTATCATGCCAGAATCTTTCGAAGTTGCTCCCTGTGAGAACACGAAGGATTGCGCATGGAATGAAACGGCCTACTGGGATGCCATTGACCCGCGATGGGAGTCTCGGTTACATCATTACAAAGAACAACGCAAGGTATACGAGTCGCAAATTGCTTCTGCATCGTCATGGTACAATGCACAGCTTGCTGCAATGACTCCAACGCCTACGCCTGTTGCGCAAGCTCCGCGTGAGGCACGCCCTACGTCTTCTGCGGTCTATGCAGACACTCTCGAAAAGCGCCAGCTTGCTGAGCTTGTTGACGATGCGGAGATTGCGCACATGCCCTCTGCTGCCGCAAAGGTGTCGCAAAACCATGATTCAGTCATGGGTGGCGAATCTGAGGAAGGAGAAGGGCCGCCTACTAAAGTCCAACCCACTCTTGACATTCCGGAACTCGCGCCGCAGCCGAGCGGAACACTGCCAGAGTTCCCTTATGTTTATTCGCCGATGCCCGTCCTCGATCACAAGGACTATGTCCAAACTCGGGTTGTAGAGGATCGACTGCCAAAGGGGGTGACTAGAATCGGGGCCAGGAACTATATCCTCCGGTAAGCCTACCATGTTGTATTTGGTATGTGTTTTAATACTAACAATTGTTTAGTCCTGAAGCCATAGAATCTGTATGGTACATGTACCGCATCACTGGTGACAACCACTGGCGCGAAGCTGGCTGGCGCATGTTCCTCGCCATTGATCGGCATACCTCCACCGTCTACGGCAACTCAGCCATTGACGACGTTACCAAGATGGTACCTGAGCTGAACGATGAGATGGAGAGCTTCTGGCTGGCGGAGACACTGAAGTACTTTTACTTGCTCTTTGCGGAGGAGGATTTGATCAACTTGGATGAGTGGGTGCTAAACACTGAGGCGCATCCTTTCAGGCGACCGACTTGAAACGACTCCACACACACACACACACATGTATGAGGGTTGACAGGCAGTGGGAAGCGGAGTTTATGGTGTTTTTGGTATCGCGAGTATGTTGCGTGAAATTGGATATTTAGTGCGCGGGTACTCGACGTAGTATTGGCTTTTAGCAGCACTTTAGGGGAGTCGAACAGTGCGGTTTTATCTAAATCATGCTCACCACATGTTCCTACAGAGGACGGTGTCGCTGATGGCTCGATGCCTGAAGCCGTGCACTGGTATAACACACCGATGAGCGGCATAACAGTTCCTTTCGGTGCAGTCAGTGCAAAACAGCACACACCCACGTCCCCATGACCCAAATCACAATCACAATCACAATCGCAATTGGCGTTAGCACATCACAAATGCCGCGTCCCCTGGTGATGGTTTGGCCAAGATAACGCCTTAGCCAAAACACTGCATGGCGAGAAAGTCACCCGAGACCACGCACAGCCCCTAGCTCAGCCTCATACCAGGCGCGCATGCACCATGCACGACTTTTCAGGCAAGTCTTCCCTCTACTGCTGACTTCTAAGTGGTCCGCGGGACTTGCCCCGTGTGCAACCCACTCCGGTCCGGCGTGGGGTTTCTATATCTATCGTCATGTCATGCATGGATTCACATTCATACTGGGTAGGAATTGCTTCTTTTGAATTGATTATTCATTATCACATTGTTTTCGCTTGGTCAGATATGTCACTGCGACGTCTGTGGGTATATATATAAAGTCCAGCCTCGCCCCCACCCCACCCCCTTCACAACCGTTCACGACCAACGATGCTCACATTTATTCTTTACCTTTGTTTTTGCTTTTCGCTAACAATTTTTCTTTTTCCTTTTATTGCAAAGGGGACTTGTTCATTGCTTTTGAACTTCCAGAGTTGCTGTGCGCGTCATCTTCGAACATGGTATCGATTTGCGTGTTGACGGTGATTTTGCCAGTGGTGGCTGGCGTGTTAGCGCCGACGACGACGACACCGAGTTCCTCGAGGCCGCGGTCAGAGAAGAGCGAATCTTCGGAGCCGTTTGCGCGGTTGTGCGTGCCGCGTGTCGAGGGCTTGTTCCCGCTGCTCACGTGTGTAGACGTGTTCTGGCGGTTCTCGTTGGCCTTGCGGCGCGCAGACGAGAGCTCGTAGTGGCGGCCGTAGCTATTCGAGCTGGCTTTTGTCGAGTTTGTGCCGAGGATCATGGAGCGCAAGGCAGGGAGGCATGTCGCGATGATGGCGATTGCCGTTTCAATCATCGACACGGTGCACGTTAGCATCGTTTCATTCTTCTTGGAGTAGTAGGCGCGGACGACTGGGGAGGCTGGTCAGCTTGCAGAAAACCCATGTTGGACATCCCCCGGCAACGTACTGCTAGCGATGACGACGAAGAAGCCCAGGGCAAAGATTGCGCCCACGCCAATCTTTTGCTTGAGCTTCATTTGGAGTCGCGATACCATTGTGATGGGCAGGCAGATGATGATGACGTCGGTGAAGATGTTGACTGGTTCGTTTAGCGCGCGTGCCACAAGCGCAATGCAGGTACAGCTCAACGTACAGAAGATGGTGATCCAATAGTTGATGTCCGAGGCTTTTTGGCTGCATTGATCTGCGCAAAGTCAGAATGCATGCTCTCCACGTGCGACGAGGCAGGCTCACAGTGGGGATCGTGAGACCATCGCTTGTTGTGCGGGAAGCACTGGAACATGATGTCGAAGAAGATGACGAGGTACATGACAGCGAGGCCAGCTAGTGCGGCGTTGTACACAACCACGAGTCGTGATCCCGGTGCTGCGAGGCTCTTGTAGAAGAAGACAAGGGCAAACTTGATGGCCCAAAGCGAGGTGACGTAGAGCGTTGATCCGGGAATGATCATCTGCATTATGCCTTTGAAGTTTTCTGGAGTCACCTTGGACATGTCTCCCAATCCCAGATTCCACATGTGCTGCTGGATGACCAGATCGCCAATTAGACATGAGAGTGCGATGAGGACGAGGAGGTCGTCAATGCCCAAGTTGCCTATTCGCTTCCAGCGCGTATACATGCGCAGCGCCACGAACGGCACTGTGGCTACGGTACAGACATACCAAGATACCTGTCGAACTGCATGAGCCTCCACCTGGTCGTCGATCTCACACACTCACGAAGAAGAAGAAGAAGCAAAGGAAGACGAACGTACCACTTGGCCAAGCTCCGTGTCCACCATGTTGCTGACGAGTGCGTGTGCGTGCTGCGTGCGTCCTGGCGGGCCCCGAAATAGAGCCGGGAGGTGTTCGATATAGCTCCACAGCGTCCACACTTGCGGGTGAAGGAGTGCGGAGTGACTGCCAGGAGTGCAAAGCGCGCGAGAACGAGGGTTTACAAATGATTGACAGCGGGGTTTCCGTGACAAGCTTCAATCTTTATCACATCTCCCCAGACGAACCCCCCTGAGGTACATGGCAAAACAGATGCTCCATGGGTAAGATGGATAAGGGCCGACTGTCAGCTTTATTCTAACGCAAATGCCACAAGCGTAGGCAAAGTGGTAGCTAAACCTGCCGACGAAACTGTTCGCGCAGCCACCTCGCGGCCGCCTGTTGGTACGGGTTAGAAGACACAGAGTCAGAGGTCCATGGAACCCATGTGGAATCCACGAAGAATGGGCATGAATGCGCCCACTTCGGCATCGGCTCGCTGATCCCGACAACGTGGCAAACGGCCGTCCCCGCACGACCGAGGCACGACACATGGCCGACCTTGGTAGCGAGCAGCCTCTTCCTGCTGGTCTGATGGCCTAACCGACAACTCGTGTGCGCCCGGCATGGTGCCAACGTCGTCCACTGTGTTGATCTGGTCGGACGTGCTCGGAACGAACGAACGATCGGCAGATGCGTCTGCTGGACAGGCCAGGCCAGTTCTATACGACACACGGCAGAGAAGCGAGATTCCTGCGAGGTCCCTGCACATGGCGCGGAAAGGGTTTTACAAGTGTTCCCAGACTTGCTGGCCAGCACTGCGTTTTGGGTTCAATGGCCGAATGGTACAAGCAAAAGACGATTGGCACGACTCGCTTAGGCTGCCGGACCCGCGGCTCACGATTCGATGCATCTAGGTTCTTCCTAGGACGGCATGACGCCTGCAGCCACGGAGATGAAAAATATTCTCCCCAGCTCCATCACACTATTGTCTGGCATATCTTCGGCACTCGTCTGCGAGCACGTCGGTAGCCTGCCAATTGGCGGTAAGAAGACCTACCGCGCAGTGGATACGCCGGCCAGGAGGGCTATATACATATACCCCCGTATGACAACCCGTACATGATCTACAGCTTGCGGCCAAACTCTATCTTCCTTCACCAGCCCAACTCCCTGTCTTTGCATTATGAGGATCCCGACAGCTCTCACATGCGGCTTGCACACCCTTTCGCTAGCCATCCTCTTCGGGGACGTGGCGGTCGTGGGCGGGACACCCCTGCCCTTGAAAGCTGCTAGGCAAATAGTCGACGCTACAGCAAATCTCCAAGCTGCCACTGTCAAGGGCTTTGCCGACTCACATGGGAATTCCGTCTTTCTCGGAATCCCATTCGCCGAGACTACGGGCGGTGAGAACAGGTAAATCCCTGGTGGCTCGGTGTTATAATGCCTTGCACTAACAACCCATATAGATGGAAGGCTCCAATCGCCAAAAAGTTCACAAAGGGCCAAGTCGTGAACGCGACAAAATACGGTGCAACATGCCCACAAGCAATCTCGGGGACCACATATACGCAGCAGAACGAGGATTGCTTGAATCTCAACATATGGGTCCCAGCTTCAAACAGCAAGTGGCCCAGGGCGCCACCGCCCCCTCCAACCCCCCCGAATCATCCTAACCCTCCAGCAGGCCCCTCTCCACCAGGTCCGGGTGCACCGAAAGATGCTGGTCTCCCAGTTTTCGTATACATGTACGGCGGTGCCATGGTCACTGGGTCAAGCAGCAACCCCCAGTATGTAGGCACAAACTTTGCCAACAAGGGTGTCATCTTCGTCAGTTTCAACACACGTGAAAGCTTG
>Ga0265797_10011579_pt1 | contig 11009 bp, 8 predicted proteins | sample P2T30metagenome_FD_192433 | JGI IMG/M metagenome (GOLD analysis project Ga0265797, IMG submission 192433) | Plant litter microbial communities from East Loma Ridge, Irvine, California - P2 T30 | ecosystem: Environmental > Terrestrial > Plant litter > Unclassified | place: USA: California... | reverse complement strand
TCAAGCGGTCGTGGAGGTAATGACGCGCCGACCCCAACACTGCAGTCCCCAGCTAATTGTGCAAAAAGACGCAAGTACCGCAAGATGCGCATCAAGTTCGACGAGGCCATGACGGACAGCGACAACCTCATCAAGCAGGAATGGAAGGCCATGGGCACGGCGCGCCGTCTACAGGAGAACAACGACCAGATCCTCGACATCCTCCTTGAGCTCAATGAACAGACACGCGTCAACCCGCGCCTGCGCTACGACCTGCGCCACCTCTCCCAGGCCGACACCGCCGTGGATTCTCTCGAAGTCGGCCCTGGGCCGGAATTCGTCAAGCAGCAGCTGCAGGCGCTGAGGGATGACGTTGCCGCCAACAGAATCACCCCGGAAGAGTACGCGACCAAAGCAGACCAGTTACACACTTCGCAGGCCATACAGCAGACGCTCAAGTCGCTCGCCAGTCTCCAAAGCAAAGTCCCCCACACGACGCGCGCCGACCTGCCAGACCACCCCATTGAGGGCATCGACCTCAGCGAACATGCGCCAGGCTACATGTCCCCTGCGCACGAAGACGAGTACCTCCTCGCGACCGACCAACTCCTCGAGCAACCTGGCTTCGACCAGACCCTCCAACAAGGCCGTCCCGTCCGTCTCGCCTCCGCTCAACCCCCGCTCAGCGAAAAGGACCTTACTGTGCGCAACCCCGACAGCGTCTACAACTGGCTACGCAAGCACCAGCCACAGGTCTTCCTGCAAGACAAGGACGCCGCGCATCACGAGAATCTCTCGGAAAAGTCTGCCGCACCAAAGACCACCAAGGCCAACGCAGCCAAAGTGAAACGGGAGTCCAACATCGGAGGAGGCACACCCGGTCCCCGCGACCACGACGACGAAGATTCCGCCGCCCCCGAGACCGGCAAAGGCCGACGGAAGACGGGCGGTGGCGGCGACGACGACACAGCCTACCGACCCAAGGGCGGCAGTTCTCGACCCGCAAAGCGCAAGCGGGAAGAGGGCGATACGCCCGTGGGCAAGGGAAGCAGGAAGAAGAATCGCGCCAGTACCGGACAACCTGCTTGACCTACCTCCCAATAGGCCGCGCAGTAGATCAACCTTGTTACCTCCACAACGCCGCCCTAAATGCAAGATGCTCCTGTTGCATAAGCTATGAAAACAGGATCGCCTCATCTGCAATATACATTTGCTGCATAGAAGATTATACGACAGGGGTGCTCTGCAGTATTATGATTCCTCATGGCGACGCTCGGACGTTGCCTTGCCCTCGGTATAAAGACCACGACTATAAATGTGTTCTCTCCCCGTCGCGCATCAAGGCAACAGGAAAGCCTGTCTTCGGTAGAAAATTCACTTAACTTCGAATTGGAGTGGGAGCTGGCGTTTTTTTTCTTGTGGGAACCATTGGCGTAAGAGAGCGGGTTTAGATATACCCTTGGGAAAACAATTACTTCCAGGAGATTGAATGCACAAGGAGTTTGGGGGCCAAACTGGATATTCGGTATTCTACAACCAGCATACGGAGATATAGCTGGTTCCAGCTTTGTACTTGTACAACCAACGTTTCATATTCATACAGAACATTTGATCAATGCAACTACCGCAATGGCTTTCCCCTCGCACCCCCAACCATGACCGTCTCAGGGGCTGGCTGGCTCTCACTCATAAACGGCAAACTCGTCTCAAGCACCTTCTTTCCGTCTACCAGCAAACCGTTGCCCGCACGCTGGTCCTCAAGGTAGGCGGTCTTCTGCCTCTTCTCCTCGAGATACTGTTTCCTTTCTTTCGTCAGCACCCATTCCTTGGGGAACTCGGCCCTCTTCTTAGGTGTGTGGTGGCGGAAGTCAAACGGCACGTCTTCAAAGCTATCTTTCCCTTCTTTGCACTCCTTGATGAGACTCGAGATGGTGTCGCCTAGGAACCTCTTGTTCTGGGATTGGGTATCGAACTTCTCGCACGAGAGTTTGATGATGGAGGTTGAGGGGTTGTACCGAGGTCCGGCTAGCTTGATCAGCTTGGAGACTTGGGTGGGGGTCAAGGAGTGTGTGTTTGAGAGGTCGTCGGGCGAGAATTCGACGACGACTTTGTTGGATGCGGGGTGCGATTCGCCAAGGTAAGATGTGTAGCGGAAACGGAAGGGCGTGGCTGCTGTTGGAGGTTCGAATGGACGGGCGAGGTCTAAGATAAGTTAGTATACGAATGCCACCTCATGTGTGTTCGGTATAAAGAGCACTTACGACTCAATAGTGGCAACTCCCACGCAATCAACCTGGCATACTCCCTCAACTCTCTATGTTGCTGCAACTCTCCGTGACCGTGACTCGTCAAGTCATCTCCATAGTAATCCTCATCCGGCCCCATACTCTCTTCTCCCTCGGCCCAGAATCCCGCGAGCGTCTTCCTCTTGTCGTCTTCCTCGATCTCGAAATCTTCGTCTGCTTCTAGACCAAAGTCACGGGTTTGGGGTAGTCCGCGTTTTCCCTTACGGAGCGCATCGGCGACAACGTTGGGGTCGATTTCGGCGAGCGATGCGCGGAGGTTTTCCAGCATGGCGGTTTCTCGCTCAGGTGTGTTCATCTCCCGGAATGCTTTCGACTTTGTGGTATTGGAGAAGGCTGATTTGGGCAACTCTGGGGCCAATTCGTCCAAAGTCTCGGTTGGTGGTTTCGCATCTGCAGCAGTTGCAGAGCCCTCTTTCGTAGGCTCATTTGCGTATTGGACGGGCGTTGTGGAGAGCGGCCGTTGCCATTGTGCGGATGTGTGCTTTGGTGCTGCTCGAGTTCGTATCCGTGAGGGGCATGCCCGTGACTGCAGAAGCAGTCTTCGTTGTATTGACGCCATTGAGTGTGGTTGTCGAATGGCTGCTGTCGTCGACTTTTCGCAATGCAGCGACGCTTGGCGATGGAGGAGCAAAGTGCGACCGTGCACCGGGCCAATAAGACCTCTCCGACCTCCGCTCTTACCCTGGGCGAGTATCATGCCTCCCATCTGAACTACTTCCTTCATCTCGAATTTTGGAACTATGGCTCGAGCATGATTCTGCAATAGTCTAAATCACATTCACTGATAACCAAAATCTCCATACATCGTTGTCTCATCCATAACACTCACCATGGCCGACACCTGGAGATGGACACCCAGTTCGAAACTCTGCTTCGTTACCACTGGCGCTACTGCGCCATTTACTGAACTCATTAAATCAGTTTTAAATCCTGCATGTCTAGACGCTTTACGAGGATCTGGCTTTACACATCTCTTGGTTCAGTACGGGTCCGCCAAGGACGTCTACCAGGACTCCTCCATGCTTGCTCAAGCATATATGCGAGATAGCAAATCTACCCAAGATCTCATCATAGACGGCATCGATTTCAATCCAGATGGCCTGCAATCCCAGTTCCAATTAGTTCAGCGGTCAAGAGGACTGGTAATCTCGCATGCTGGTACTATTAACCATACATCACGTATCTAGTCACCAACTAACAAAATCCAGGCTCGGGCTCCATCCTCGAAGCACTCCGTTACCAGATCCCACTCATTGTCGTGCCCAACACCGAACTTCTGGACAATCATCAAGAAGAGCTCGCAGTTGCAATGGAACGTAACAATTACCTTGTCCGCGGCGACGTCACGTACGTGCATTCTCTTATATCGGTAGTGTCGTCAGCTAACCAGTCTATAGAAACCTTGCGCCTGCCATAAAGAAGTCTGATGATTTTCGATTGAAGATGTCGCAGTTTCCACCTGTGACAAGTGGGAAACATCGCGAAACCAAGAGCTTCGCGGCTATTATGGATGAGACAACAGGTTACATGGACTAAACCAGCCAGTGTTCGCGCGTGTTACAACCTCCTATTGTCGGATCGGCCGACTCAAGGATGACTAGAGAAGTCGGTTTACTGCTTCAACGTGCTTGAAAGACCGAGCCACAACAGGTGGGTGCAACTGGAAAGCGCGCCACACGGTACTTGCGCTTGACCGTGATGTTTTATAGTCTTGGGGCGTCGGTGGCCCTGGTCACTTGTTGAGGCAATCGCTTCCCTTTGCTGTCCTTCTGAGCGACGTTGCAACTTCCGAATGCTTCACGGTTTACGTATGCCTCATATTTGTATACAAGGTCACAGGGTTACATCCGGATTAGCTCTCTAACTTTTCATTTCGACTTCACTTTGATAACTGTTTGTTTTCACACCACCAATTGGCTTTCTTACTCTGAACCATTTGGACCCGACGCATCCCATATACACGGGTAGATTGTACGATCACATTACCACCGATATGCGTACGCAGCTTTCCATTACAGCAGCGCTGGCTACTGCAGCTTCACTCGCAGTTTCTGTGCGAAGGTACACATTCTTTCACCCGTCCTCGTCCATGTAATCTAATCATTCCTATAGCACTCTTCATGATCGACATGTCGCCTTCGATTGGGACACGGGCAAAGTTCGAGGTGTTAATATTGGTGGTTGGCTAGTCCTTGAGCCATTCATCACACCATCGATCTTCGAGCAACACAGCTCAGCCGATTGGCCAGTCCACGATGAATGGACACTTTGCGAGAAGTTGGGCCAGAGTAGTTGTGCTGATGTGTTGAAGCCGCATTGGGACAACTTCGTCTCGTGGGATGACTTTCGGAAGATCAAGGATGCTGGCTTCAACATTGTTCGCATACCAGTCGGTTATTGGAGGTAGAGTTTTGCCAAAGCTCTACACATAAGTCATGTTGATGATTCCCTAGCTACGTGGAGCCCTGGGGCCCCTACACCGGAGGTGCAGCTCAGTATCTTGACGCTGCAATTGACTGGGCGAGAGCGACTGGTCTGAAGATCATCATTGATCTCCACGGCGCACCCAAGTCCCAGAACGGCTTCGATCACAGCGGCCATGCAGCATATTGGCCAGCCTGGGGCGACTCGGACAGTCTGAGCCATACACATGCTGCACTAAAGCAGATTGAACAGAAATACGCTACACCTGAGATGCAAGACGTTGTGATCGCGATTCAGTTCCTCAACGAACCGTTCCTGCTCAAGCTCGATCAGAATGTGGTCAAACAATTCTATCACGATGCATACTACAACTTACGGGATATCAGCGATACACCTGCTATACTACATGATGGCTTTGAGAACCCGTCTTGGCTAAACGGTTTTCTGACCAAGCAAGACAACGATGCGCGCAACGTTGTTGTAGATCACCACGAGTATCAGATCTTCGACTCTGGGTTGAACGCCATGTCTGTCGACCAACACGTGGCTCTTGCCTGTAACTCTGTACGTCGCAATCTTACCACTACCGCTCCACCATGAAGTGCTTGCTAACCCACCCTTTAGGTCAGCAACTACGACAGCTCAGACAAATGGACAATCGTGGGTGAATGGTCCGGCGCCTTCACCGATTGCGCTCCCCACCTCAACGGCTTCAACTACGGCTCCCGCATGGAGGGTAGCTTCCCTGGGTCTTACTGGATCGGCTCTTGTGCCGGCAAATCCGGCCCTGTGTCTACATGGTCTCAGGACTGGAAGGATAGTGTGCGTCGCTATATTGAGGTTCAACTCGATGCGTATGAAGCCACGACAAGGGGTTGGATCTTCTGGAATTTCAAGACTGAGGGTGGTGCAGGAGAGTGGGATTTGTTTCAGCTGTTGGACGGCGGTGTCTTTCCGCAGCCGTTGTGCGATAGACGATTTGGAAAGGCTTGTGATAATCTTTGAGGCAGGGGCGTGATGGGTGTGGTGGAGTAGGATGAGAGACGGGCGTGTGATGATACGGGTGATTAGCAAGGTGGTATAAGGTGGTACTCGTGTATGTGTATGTTGTATCTTATTGGATATATACTGACATTGTGTGCCAATAAGAAGGGTCACCTGAACGTCGTTTCCCGTTTCTCCAAGTCACGTTGTTGAGTTTGTGCGTTGCTCATACTCGGACGGACTCTACCCTACCATCTGATCCGGCGGTGTAGAGTATGATTGGATCTAGATACGCATCATAGGTAACAATCAAATCACCAGGGCGTATAGCTCAGTGGTAGAGCGCCTGCTTTGCATCTTAATTGGGCAAACTTGCAGGAGGTCTGGATTTCGATCATCCATCCGTCCACAGCTGAGTAACGAGTCTTCGGGCTCGCCCATCTTTTTTTTGTTAATTCATGCCCCACAGATAAATAATCTTAGAAGCCTTGCTTGTGTATGCTTTAAACGCATCATAGGTAGAGAACGTACAAATGTGGTACTTTCCAAGAGCACACCACTCGCTTTGGCAGCACTTACCATACGTCAGATTTGGTCGTTGCAGCATGTAGTTTCGTCTCACCCTTCACGACCGATATCTCATCTCTTCATCCCGTTTCTTTACTCTCACCAAGAAAAACAGAGCTTCTTCTTCACTCGTTTATGATTTCCGGACTGTATTCTATCTACACAAAAACCTTTTTGTCCCTACTATCTGTCCGCATCCGTCTGTCATATACACATACCACTAGCGTTTGAAGTATCGGGATTCAGTCGAGAGCAATAACTGTCTTTTTGTTGGTGGATCGATACACGTAACCACGAACAGCAACAGATAGAATCCATCGCGCGACATTCTTGCAGTCTTGCCGTGATGCGATGACGATTGCTTGGTAGTCGACATCTAAGCACTCATATGGAGTACTTGTTACGTGAGGCATTGCGGTGCAGGATACTAGTATAAGAGGAGACGCGCATCTACTTTGGTCAGGAATTGGGAAAGTACGTATTCCGATTCGGAGGAGTACTGAGTAGTACACTGCGTCCGCGCGAAAAGCGTGTTCCTAGCAGAAGGAGGATGTCTCGGCCGTATCACGGAGGCACAACCTTGCCTGGGGCGATGCGTGCAGAGACGCGCGAACTCTGCGAGAAAGAAAAATCGTTTTGCAAGGAGAAATTTTGCTTAGAAAGCCTGAGAGGTTCAAAAGTCCAGAACCGCGTATCGTCATCTGCAGTTCTCCGCACATCCGTCATTTGCTGCTGTTACGCGTGCGCAACGGAATACGACGTGGGTCTCCCCGCTCGCTACGGCCAACAACTCCTGTCTCCTGTCTGTGTCACGCGCTCAGATCCTACTGTGTACAAAGTCTTATCGGAGCGAAGGTTGAGGGACAACGCTCATATTCATGGGAAGTTCCAATTCCAACAGATTAAAGTGTGTATTCATACAGCCGTCATCGAATGAGGATCGCTCCCACTGCCGCCCTGACTGTCGAGGAGTGCCGAGCCAATTGCCTTGGATTCCAAACGTCCGGTAGTGGTTTTCCTGGTCTTTTAGCGTAGATTGCCGGTGCCGCGCGCGCTCGCTAGTTGTTAGTGTTGGGAACTGCAGCAACGGTTTCGCGCCAAGTACCACGTACCAATTTTGGGCTGTCACTGAGCATTGGGCGGCCCTCAGTGCTTCATTTTCATCCAGAAGATAACAAACCTGCATGTCCCTGCTCTTCAACCGCACAGGCTCCGATCGTGACTTCATCTTTCATTTTCAAAGTGGTGGTCAGAGAGTGTTGAGGTGTGTTCGCCCAGAAACACATCCGAGCCTTCGGGCACGAACATCCCCAGGTAAGATCTAGCTCCTTTTGGAAAGCTATCTTGGGCACTGGTCGGCTAGTGCTGCTGACATGTACCGAGCCACGGTCGAAAATTTCGAATTACGTTCATCGAAGTTCCTCAGCTTTTCGCGCTGAAGTTCAACAGACAGTTGGATGACAGATCGCGATCATTGCGTTGCTTCTCCCGAGCGATTGACCTACCCTGTGTTGCCTAGTGAACTACGAAAAGAAGACCAAAACTATGTCTTGTGAGATGGTTGAGTATGGCAAAGGCTCCTTTCATAAGACGTTTAGTCTACTTCCACGACCCGCATCGTTCATGCAGTGTCAAGACACTTCGTGGGGAGCTGCGTAATGCAGACGAAACGTGGAAGCACAGACGAAATGTGATGGGGAAAGTCAAGAATGCCGTCCAAGACCAACTGTCAAAAAGCTTTTGATGGATTTTAGAGTTCCGGACCGGTTTGCGACGCCCTGTTTTGGTAAGCTTCAATAGCCCCAAGGCGCCTCATTACCAACGGCTTTCACGCGAGCACTTCTGGAAATTGAGCACATTTGATCGATCGTGGTGGGTGTGTGGTCTGGACCTCGTCGCTAATGACCTGCTCCACCTTATTCTCCGAGCATCCCAGCGATCGTGTTTCGCATCACATGGGACGCCTCGATGCGACGATGAGCTTTGTCGTCAAGTGACAGGTATCGCGAGCTGTCTCTATGGAAACGTTGGAGCTTGAATAGAATTTACTGACATGTACATTATGCAGCCCAACAGGATCTGAATGGTGGACGTGGTTACGTCTAATGTGTGCGCATGTAGCTAATGTAGGCGAAAAATGCACCCTGGTCCTCAACTTCCACTGATGCCCCGATGACCTCAGCGGAAGAACGTCCGAACGACAGCGTCGCCCCGCTTCATGGAGCCCGACCTAGCCATAGCCCAATCAGCGCATTCACCGGCGGTCGCTGGACTATTGACCGAACGGCTCTGCATGGATCAACCGTTTTTCTGGCGTAATTCGAAGATCGCCCCGCCTTGCTTTGCGACTGTTAGCGGGGCCGGGGCGGACGCGCAGCTGTGTTTCCCAGTTTCAGTTGTATTTGTACCCGTCCCACCCGTCACAACATAACAACAACAAAAAGCAACCCAACATGCCCCTATCAACATAAACACCCACGAGACCCGCACCCTGAACGTTTGAACCATTCCAGGACCACTCCACCAGGACTCAACCCCAAGTCAATCAGGATGACAACCACCATCGGCATGTCATACGAGGACCTTCGGCCGCAGGCTGTGCGGCCGAAGAAGTCCTTCTTCCAGAGGCTGAACGACACTCACGATCAGCTCATCTCGCATATGCGATCGTTAAAGGAGGACCCAGTACTTTCAGTCAAGCAAGGGGAGCGCACGAGAGCATCATCGACGACTTCGCTCACATCAACACCCGAGTCAGACCGTGAAAACTCCCAGGACGCCGCTCGCACTACTGAGATCGACAACGAAGACCGGATCTCAAGTGGCTTCTTGTCCCCACCACTCTCACCAGTCGAGGGCAGCTTCTTCCCTATCCAGCAGTTCCTTCTGCCCAGGGACCGAAAGCCCAGCAAGGAGTTCATTCAAGGCATGCAAGGCTACGTACACTGGAAACAGGCTACTTACGAGTCGACCCTCAGCCTTCCCCTTTCTCCACCGGGAACGCCACAAACCTCGTACTCGTGGAGCTCCTCCAGGAGCACAAAGAGCGAGATGTCTGACGAGCAAATGGACGACTGGCTCGACCGCCCCATGGACGCGGAAGTGCATCGCTACCGCAAGGTTTCAGCCTCGTGGCTGGAGGGCTCGAATGAGTCGAAAGAGGACGAGAAGATGATCCACGTGATCCAAGAGCATCCCGATGAGGACGATAGCGCAGCACGGGAAGAGCGCCAGCACATTTCCGCTATGTGGCGAGAGACCTGGTGTATGCAAGATTCGAGAGAGGGCAGCTTTATTGAAGATTCACACAGCGAGGTTGCCCCAGAAGCGACAGAGGACGTTTCAGCAAAACAGAACGAGGAGAGTAACATTCAGTCAAAGTTTCTTTCGCTACCAGACGAAATTCTGCGTAGCGTCGCCCTTCACGTACCTCAAGAGCACGCTCAGCCATTCCGTCTCAGCTGCATGAAGCTCAACCAGCTTGTAACAGCATCATAGAACGTCACCTGAACCAGAACAAAACATTTCATTTGTCTTTACATTACACTACACATTGCGTCCGACATTTGTCGAGATAGCGCCAAACGATACCCATAGAGAGGCCAGAGAGAGAGCTCACGCTCGCGGACGATGGACTCGAATCAGCAGATTTTTTTGACAGAATAATAATTAGAAGATGTCTTCGTCGATGAAAGGAAGCCCATAAGGCGCACAGGGGAAGCGAGTCCTAGAAAATAGACTGCCAGTATGCCGCGTGCTACTATGCTCCAATAGTTGAGATCACTAAATAATAAAAGCATAAAACATTATTCTCAAACACTGCATCCACTCTAGACCATTTCCTTTGCTTCTGGTCTCCAAAACGTCCTCCCTTCCGGATATAGTTCCTGCGAGTGCACCGATTCGCTCACATCTACCTTCGTCGTGACTGTAATATCACCCAATCCACCAGATGCTTGCGCTTTATTATTGTTCAGCCTCGTAATGCTTTCGGTGCTGCCTCTTTCTGCGACTGGAGAGCTGCTTCCAGATGAACTTCCGCTCGTCTCTCGAGCTTGCTTGGTTTTGGCGTCGATCGTCGTCAACATGTACGCTTTGCCAGCCGCGCCATAGCTTGCATATTCGCCGTCTAATGCCTTATTAGACGATAACTGACCATAGTCTCTGGCTGCGGAGCGCTGCTTTGAGCCTGGTGCGTATGCGCTTGAGTGGTAGCGAAGCTGTGAGGTCTTGCGAGAACCACTGCCGTATGTGGAAACGAGTATAGAGCGGAAAAGCGGTTTGAGGCAGGGCAGATTGCCAGCGATGATGCCAACGTTGCATTCAATGACAGTCCAGATGGTCATGTTGCGCGAGTCCCACAAAAGGTCGCCCTCGCGCCCGTAGGCGGGTAGGTAGGAGAGTTTGACGAAGGCAGCGGCCGTGGCGAACGTTCCGAGGCCAAGGATACATATGAGAGAAGCTTTGTGACGGCGATTCATCTGCACGCCCCATAACATGGGAATCTAAATGGGTTCATTAGCAGAGTATGTAACCGCTTGGAGTAAGGTGAGACCCACAGGTATGCCGACTGAAAAGGCAATGTCGGTAAGGATGTTCAGCACGATGTTGAGAAAGCCCAAGGCTTGCCTTGTTTTAACGGTCCAACATGTACCCTTGACGCGTTGGTCCCACATCAGACGGATATCCGTGCATTGCAGTAGAACTGTAAGGACACAGCCGACCGTATAGATGCCCATAAACGCTGCA
>Ga0265797_10011577_pt1 | contig 11010 bp, 9 predicted proteins | sample P2T30metagenome_FD_192433 | JGI IMG/M metagenome (GOLD analysis project Ga0265797, IMG submission 192433) | Plant litter microbial communities from East Loma Ridge, Irvine, California - P2 T30 | ecosystem: Environmental > Terrestrial > Plant litter > Unclassified | place: USA: California... | reverse complement strand
AAGGCTGCTGGTAGCACATGAAAAGGAATCTATGCTTGATAATGTGTCTTTCAGAACATGAGGCGCAATTATATGTATATGCATTGCCTGTATTGCAATATCAGCTAAGAGTGGCCTGACCTGACTAGTGGGATTGATGTGGTGTGATGGTAAGCTTTGTCTTTCGCTGTGGACAAGTAAACATTACATTAATGAATATTTCGTTGCTCTGCATCATTCATCACTACACCACTCGTCAATGTGCATGCTCACTCCTCGGTCTACCTCACTGCACTACCTAGCCTCTGGCGTCCGTAGCTACGCCATCAACACTTAGAACTTGCTCTCTCATCTTATGCCTCAAAAGGGAAGCTTCTCTTGGCGTGCGGAAGAGCGCAGTCCTGCCACCTTGCCTTAGAGGTCTTCACGTCAATACGTCCAAGTTTGACCTACAACAATAAATTAGCTTGCTCCTTCTAGTCAAATGCAGTGAGTCTCGCGTACCGCCTGGTTGTTCGTCAATTCGTCCATAGCTTTCTGTGCCACGTTCAAGCCTTGCGCGACATGATCGATGGCGAGGATAAACACCTTCTTTCCGGTCGGAGCGTACTCGACACTGTAGCACTGTCCACACGATGGCGAGTTCCAACCAGCAATATCACTGCTGCCGCCAATGTAAGGGAAGCGCGGGATGTCGGATTGCTTTGACCAGCCGTAGCGAGTGATCAAGCCATTGGAGCCATCAGAGCAGGAGACGACATTGAGAGAACGATCGCCTTGGGAGTAGCCAGGATCGTAGGAGAGTGTGACGGCACAGGCAAGAGGTGCCAAGATGGAGAGAATGGAGAGAGCGGAAGTGGCGAAATGCATGGTTGTGTGTGATGTTGTGTTGAAAGGTTCGTTTAGGCGTGTTCGCTAGTAATTTCGTGGAGGTTGTGATTGTGAACGAGGACGAGCTTTTGTATGTAGGATGAACGAGAAGGATGGAGGAATGACGGTGGTCCTTTATACTTGCTCTCCGCTAACTTGTCAGTCGAGCAGTGCAGAACCTCTACCTCTAAAAGCTCCAATATAGCATGACCGCAGTGAGCTGTTTATTAGCTACAGCATAGCTAGCTAGCTTAGTCGCAGACGATACGAGGATTGACGCGGGCGATCGTCTTGACGATGTAAGGGGAAGTCGTTCTCGTGACGCCTCGAACACTAGAGAGGTAGCGGTCAGCTCAAAATACACTCGGCTTATCGTTGCATCGTAGCAGTCGTGACCGCAACACGGCTAAAAGCATGTATATTATACGAGAAAGTGTCACGAGGCAAGCAAACGTTGACTGCGCGCTGCTGTCGCTCGTGATCGTAATGGCTCGTGCAGTGCAGAACAAGCATGCGAGATCTACAGGCAGTCGTCTGAGGTGCATTAAGAACATCAGCAGCGAAGATGGCGATTTACTACCAAATGTTCGCCTGTAGCTGTGCCGCTGACAATTTGTAGGAGTTGTATGTCGTGCATGTCGATGCCGATGTCGATGTACAAGCAAGGTAGACATCTGGGCAGCGGGCAAATCAACCTGTCAAATGACGATGCCGACGCCGGTGCCGTTGCGCTATGAATAGACCTGCATAACAAGCTTCCGACGTGCTCCTGCCGTCGCTTCCGAGGCCGAGTTAACGCAGGAGTTATAGGACTCACGAGTGTGAGCGGCGTTCTCGTAACACCATATATACAGCGTCGCGCAACTGTGATTCTACCAGAGTGCGCTTTGAACATTGGGAGCCGCGTTTCGAATGCAGCACGTCGACCACAAACGAAGAGAGCCTCGGTAGAAGGCCGTGGTGGGGCAGAGCCGACGATCCGCACGAATGAAGTCTTTTGATCCTCGCAAGGTGAGGCCGCAAGGCGAGCCAAAGCCAAACAGATGCTGGTCGTGGTAGTCCATCAGTCTGTGCGCTCCCCATGGGCACTCTCTTCTCGTCGTCGGGTTGGAAGCGATTTCCTGCTCACTTCTTGTGTGTGCGACGTGATTAACAGAGTCTCGGAAGGACATCCAGTTTCTGACGGCATCAGTCGTTGCGCCGCAGCTCACCATCCAGACGTTACAGCTGCGTACAATACAGCGTTAATCTTACTGAGCTGTGGCCTTTTTCTCGGTTTGTGCGGGCGAAGTCACACAGAAGTGATCACAAAGGTTGGTATCCGAGCATAGTTCGTAACACCGCAGCCATTCGACCTTCCCAAGGCCAAAGCTTGTGGCTTGTCCAGTGGAGGACATATACATGGTACATCAGCCATGAGCTTCATATTCGAACGACCAGATCTGGCCCAAGTACAGGAAGCTCCGAGAACACGCTCGAGCCCGAGGCGTACGCACAACAAAAGCCGACTCGGGTGCCAGGCATGCAAAAAGCGAAGAATCAAGTGCGACGAAACTTCTCCAGCATGCGGACAGTGTCGTGACAAAGGCGTAGAATGCATCTACAGCCAAAGACCTCCGGTAGTGACTGAGCAGCCCACGAGTCGGGAACCTGCTCCAGGCTCGAGTGGCATCGAGCCCCAGCCCAGCGCCAGCGGTATAAGGCATGCTCCCAATGTGCAGACCGTAGTCACGGACCTGACAGCCACGCCTGCGCATATTCCGTCCGAACCTATGCCAAAAGAATTAGCTAAGGCTCGCATACTGATGCACCTGGAGCTTATCAACGTTCCAAAAGGCCAATCAAGCACCGACGCAAGCGAGTCTTATCAGCGACACCACGTGTCTCAGCTCCTGGACCACTTCACTAGCATGGACGTCCCATGGGCAGGCTCGCCACAATGTCAACGCGTTACGCAGACCTGGGGACTTACACTAGCTGTCACGAATTCGTTCTTGCTACACGGAATTCTGGCTTTCTCAGCAGCTCATCTTCATTCTCTTTACCCTAAGGAAAACAAATATCGCCTCGCAGCGTCGATACATTATGGTCTCTCATTGACAGGATTCGCTTCATCTCTCAGCGAGACAGTCTCCGGTCAGAATGCGGATGCTTTGTTCGCTTGCTGTTACCTGCACGCCATGCTGGCTTTCCACTACAAACGACGAGCAGACGAACCACCCGTGAAAGACAATGATTTCGCGTGGCTACGTTTGATGAAGGGCATCCCAATCCTACAACGCACCAACATCCTCCGCCCACACCTGACAAAATCTCTCTGGATGCCAGTCTTCATCGAGTCAGGTGCCTTCTCTCCCAAGACTGGTCCACTACCAGAGCCAACAGTACCAGCCCAAGCCGCCGACCCCGAGATCGAATCTCTGCGCGTCGAATGCGGCGTGTCCTCTGCTTCGAACACCGAAGGAGAGGAAAATCCGTATGCCACTCCCATCGCACACCTGAACAAACTCTCAGGCATGACTATCGACAGCAGCAAGATTGGGCCAATGATGGTGTTCATTGGTCGCATGCCCGAGTCTTTCGTGCAGCTTTTGGAGCGAATGGACGTGCGCGCGATGAAGATCTTGCGGGTCTGGTGTCGTATGGCTGCCGGTGTGGAGCAGTGGTGGTGCCAACGGCCTGCGAAGGAAGAGAGTGAGAGGTTGGAGGAAGTGATTGGCGATAAAGAATCATTCCCCACGCCGGAGTCGATGGGTTGAGAGTATATTGTGTGGCAGGTTCTTGATCAACTTTCAGGTACAAGGATACGGAATTGCGTATTCGGGTACACGCAGCATGGAAAACACCGCTTGCTAAATTGTGGATTGAAGTGAACCTCGCCCACAACCGTGATTTTTTGAAGAATAATCGAAGGGCTCTTGAATTGGGAATATTGCACATCAGGCAGCAAGTGAGAAGTGCGATACTGCTTTCACTGCAGGCTGTTCCTGAGACGCTCGACGATTCTTAGACATCACTTCTTCGCAGTATTCCATGATGCATTCGTGTTCTCTCGCATCCAAGTAAATCCACGAAGATATGAGATCTATAAGGACAAGGGTACTCATGATGCTGTTGGTTGGTTGGTTGGTTGGTATATGGGACAAAACTATGCTACATCTTGGCATCAAATCTCCTCTATTTGTACAAGCCTCTTGCCTTCGCGATTCTTGCGGTCCCATTTCAAGGTGCCGTCGTAGCGCTCATCCTCTCAGCAGTCGCCGCGCCATTGGGCACAGGCGGCATAGGGACTTCTTTCCTCGCTCTCTTCAAGCTCTCCTCAGTCACACCATTTCCGAGCTTCGTGATACCCATGACTGGCGGGTCACCCTTCTTCACAAACTCGTACAGGCCAGGGAGTTTGTTTCCCGCCAGCCTAAAAGCATCCCTAATAACCTGCTCGTGCACATCGCCCTTGATCTCAAACAAAATCTTGCTCACGTGCGGCCGGCACGCCCAGTAGTCGAAGCTGCCCTTTCCCTTACCCATACGCTGGTCATTTCCGGAGGTGTACACACCGATGTTGGCGGATGTGCGGTGGTACAGGCGGTACTTCATGCCTCGCAGGCGCTTCTTGATGGTCTCGTCGGCGATCTTGAGTTGCTGTGCGGAAATGCGGCGGTCGTGATCCTTCAGGCGAATACCATAGTCGCCCCAGACGAGGGTTGTGCCGCGCGTGCTGCCGCCGGTGGGAACGCGAGGGCGACCTTTGCGCGATTTGCAGGATTCGCCGGCTTTGGGGGCCAGCCAGTCGAGGGTTCTGGGGGTGGAGGAGAAGGCGCGCGAGGAGTGTGAGGGCGCAGGTGTGATGGTGAGGGATCGTAGGGCAGATGTGAGGCCTAGAAAGGGATATTAGCTCGTCGAATGCTTGGAACAGGATTTCGAAAGACGTACAGCACGACCTGCTTGTGAAGGAGGAGAGGGATGACTGCGCAGTCACTGCGATGCGCTTGGCCGCCATGATTAGCGGCACTTGTGTGTTGAGACTTTGTTGGAAAGCAGGAATAGTATCGTCCGGTGCCGCTATACCAGACCGCAATGCCTTTCGCCTACCCGTGCCTCCAACTTGCCTGCGATATGTTGCGCCGCTTGTCGCGGAGGTCCCAGATGCTAGCGGCGGCTAGGCCCGACCAGCGTGCATGAACTCTATTCAGCCAGCTTCACGTCACGACTTTCCGCGTCGCGCGCCGCGTGTCTGCCTGCTAATTAACGCCGAAACACCAACAGCCGGCCACTGCACCCATTTTCTGACCATTGTTTGACCACACAATTGTAGGCTAGATGTCCCGCAGCTAGACCATTTCTCTCGAAGGGACAACACTTCACAATGCCGTCAGACATCAGATCGTTTTTCGGCGGCAAGCCTGCAGCTCCTGCTGAAACAGCCAAACCCAAGGAGACCAAGGAACCACCAAAGAAGCGTGGCAGAGCTAGGAAGGTGGTAGAAGATGACGAGGACGACGAGGAACCCGCACCAAAGAAAGCGACGCCCAAACGAGCGGCAGCCAAGAAACAACCCGAGCCTGAGCCTGTTGTGGAAGAGACGACTGCAGACGATTACTTCGGAAAAGGAAACAAGCCAAAGCGCAGCGAACCTGTAAGACCGAAAGCCCGAGGGAAAGCAACAACAGAAGAAGAGGCGAAGCCTGCCAAAACGACACCCAAGAAGGCCACACCAAATGGACGAGCTTCAATGCGGAATAAAACAACCACCAGCTATGTTGATCTGGATGCAGACGACTTCCCCGATGACGACATGGAGGATGATGCGGACGACGTCTTCAAGGCAGGCGCGAAACGTGGGCGCAAGATGGAGGATACATACGAGGAAGGCACAGGCGATGAGGACGATGAGCCTGTCAAGCCGAAAAGAACAGAGAAACCAGGCAAGCAAAAGGTGCTACGAGGCCACGACCAGGACGATGCCGACGAGGACGTCGATATGAAAGACACAAATCCTGATGACGACTTCGTTGTACCGGATGATGATGAAGAGATTGTTGAAGACAAGCCAGCGAAGCAAACAACTACCGTCGCAGCCAGGAAGCGCAAGGCTCCAGTTGTCGACGATGACGATGATGACGATGATGATCTGGAAATTGAGGAGTCAAAGCCTGCCAAAAAGCCTGTCAAGAAGGCAGCGCCAAAGGCAACTCCTGCTAAGAAGCAGAAGAAGGAGGAGCCAAAGAGCAATAACGCGTCAATGCAAGCCATTTTCGACAGCATACCCACAATCGAGCCTCCACCACCACCAGGAAAATCAGGCGATGATGATGGTAAGAAGAAGTTCCAGTTCGGCCAACACAAGAACTCGGAAGCGCCTGCAGGAGCCATTGACCCGTCTGACTTCCCATCTGGCGAGGAGAATTGCTTGGCCGGCCTGAGCTTTGTATTCACTGGCCAACTGTCGACGCTGGGACGCGAACAGGGTTCGGCTCTGGTCAAGCAATACGGTGGCAAGGTCATGAGCGCGCCATCTAAAAAGACTAGCTACGTCATTTTGGGCGATGATGCCGGCCCAAAGAAACTCGAAACCATCAAATTGCACAGCCTCAAGGTCATCAACGAGCAGGGTCTCTTTGAATTGATCAGAAAGTTGCCTGCTAACGGAGGTGATTCAGCAGCCGCTGAAGAGCAAGCCAAAAAGCGGAAGAAAGAGGAAGACAACATTCGCAAGGCTGCAGAGGAGATGGAACAACAAGAGCGAGCGAAGCTAGCCGCCGCGAAACCCAAGCCGCAGGCGAATGGTTCATCCTCACAACCTTCTGGCAAAGCTGCAGCAGCAACGGACCCATCAAATCAGCTGTGGACTGTGAGGTATGCGCCACAATCGATCAATCAGATCTGTGGCAACAAGTCGCAGGTCGAGAAACTTGGTCGCTGGCTTCGGGCGTTCCCCAAGAACCAGCGCACGAAATTCAAGATGCCAGGTCCTGATGGAAGCGGTACATTTAGAGCCGTCATGATTCACGGCCCTCCCGGCATTGGCAAGACCACGGCCGCGCACTTGGTGGCGAAGCTCGAAGGATACGACATCGTCGAATCCAACGCATCCGACACCCGCTCCAAGAAGCTTATCGAGAACAGCTTGAAGGGTGTCCTGAGCACCACGTCACTTATGGGCTACTTCTCCGCTGGCGTCGATGCTGTAGAAGCCAGCAAAAAGAAACTCGTTCTCATCATGGATGAAGTTGATGGTCTATCGGCAGGTGATCGCGGCGGTGTCGGTGCAATTGCTGCGGTTGCAAAGAAATCGCAAATTCCCATGATTCTCATCTGTAACGAACGCAAGCAGCCCAAGATGAAGCCATTCGATTTCGTCACTTACGATCTAGGCTTCCGCCGACCCACTACCGACATGATCCGAGGCCGTATTAGCACTATCGCCTTCCGTGAGAAGCTAAAGATGCCTCCAAATGTGATGAATGCCCTGATTGAGGGCACCGGAGCCGACATTCGCCAGGTCATCAACATGCTCAGCACTGCGAAGCTTAGCAGTGAGGACATGAACTTCGAGGAGGGCAAAGACATGTCAAAGGCTTGGGAGAAGCACATTGTGCTTAAGCCATGGGACATGGTTGGCAAGATTCTCAACGGTGCCATGTTCAACGCTGCCAGTCAATCAACTTTGAACGACAAACAGGAGCTATACTTCAACGATCATGATTTCGCGCCCCTGATGTTACAGGAGAACTACCTTGGAACCAACCCTGTACGGTCTGCCAAGTACAATGCGGAGCCCAACAAGAAGAGATTGGCCAACCTCGACTTGATCTCTAAGGCCGCCGACTCTATTAGTGATGGAGACATGGTCGATCGTATGATTCATGGTTCACAGCAGCAATGGTCGCTGATGCCCACACATGCCATGTTCTCTTTTGTACGCCCAGCTTCGTTTGTCTACGGCTCCATGGCTGGTCATCAGACTCGCTTCACCTCCTGGATGGGCAAGAACAGTACCCAGGGCAAGCTGATGAGGATGATCAAAGAGATTCAAGGCCACATGCGTTTGCGCACTAGTGGCGACCGTTACGAGATCCGCCAAACATATTTGCCTTTGCTTTTCGACCGTCTTATCAAGAGGCTGCAAGTCGAAGGCAAGGACGCCGTGCCTGAGATCATTGAACTCATGGATGAATACTTCCTGACCAAAGACGACTGGGATGCCATCATGGAGCTGGGCGTTGGTGAGGCGGACATGGAGAAGGTCAAAATCGAGACACAGGCTAAAGCCACGTTCACCCGAATGTAAGTTCTCCAAGTCTGTTACATAACTTTTACCGCTCGGTTTACTGACCACAATCTAGGTACAACGCCAAGTCTCACCCACTGCCTTTCCTGAAGGCCTCACAAGTCGTCGCGCCAATGAAGGCTGCCGCGAAAGAGAAGCCCGATCTCGAAGAAGCTCTTGACGAGTCGGAGGACGAAGCGCCACCCGATGAAGCGGCTGTCAAGGCAGAAGAGGACGCTGAAGTCGACCTGAGCAAAGACAAGTACGTCAAGGCGCCTAAGAAAAAGAGGGCTCCGGCTGCTGCGAAGGGCAAAGGCAAGGGCAAGAAGTCTGCGGATGACGATGATGATGATGACGAGGAAGATGTAAAGCCGACCAAAGGAAAGGGGAAGGCTGCTGCTAAAGGCAGAGCGAAGAAGTAAGGAGTTTTCCACTAATCGGCAGTGAAGGTGGCCATGTTGCCGACGGGGAAGTTGGTGGCCGCTACTCGCACATCTGCGCTCCATGCTCTGTAACTGGAATCGACAAGGGATGCTACGAGTGCAGGCTCATGTATCATATGCGCATTGCATACATCAGGCGTAAAAGCGCAAATGTAATATTTAGACATTCCATGAGAATACGCAGTTCTACGCAGCCCATTCCCACCCACTCCGCACACGCTACTGATAAGTTTCTGACGACTCTTACGGCAACTCTGTCGATATGGCCACTAAGAACTGACACAAAGGAGAATTTTTACAAAGATACAAACAATGCTGGCATTCAATAATCTTGGGTATTTGACAATCTAAGTGTGATCAAAACGAGGCAATTCAGCACTCTGATGCGATAGTGCCAAAAGACACGACTCTACGATCTCGACTCTTGATTCAGCGTGGCGAGCAGAGCTCTCATACCAACATCCAAGGCTCTCACTTGCGCCCTGTGGCGCAGAGGCTTCTCTTCTTCGGTGGTGGTAACTCCCGTAGGGTCATTGACTTCAGCCGTAGTGCTGACCTCTTCAGTCGACACGTAGAATCTCTTGCCAGGATACCACCCGTGCAGGTTGGTTATGGACGCAATGTAGGTGCTCTCGCTATCCCTCAGAGCGTCGCGATACTCTGGTCGACTGGCGCCGAGTGCGCTCTGGCTTTCTGGCCCGCTGGTGTTCAGAGCGCTAATCAGCCGCTCGGACTTATTGTGATCGACAAGGCTCTGACTCTGCGGGTCGATGGTGTCTTGAGCTGCGCGGAAGGTTCTGGGTCGAGGGTCTTCGTACTTGCCAACGTACAGGAGATTCGGATTGCCATACACGCGCTGGCGACGCTCCGGAATCCCTGACTTGAGGTATCCTCGCTCGTTGAAAGGCGACAACTTACGGATTGCGGCTCGGAATTCACGGTCTGGGACTACGACGCGAGGAATCTCTAGGACCAGCGGCGAGACGCGGACTGGCCGAGGGGCCTCAATGTGGTTGAGGGTGTTGAAAACAACTTGCGCCTCCTGAGGCTCTTGCTCTATGACAGGGGATGCCTCTTGCATGACAACAGGATAAACCTGCTTCGACTCATGGGTCTCGGTGTGACTGAGGTCAGTGCGAGGCTCTGCAAATTGGATCTCGGGGAAGAGCCGGTGAAGTGCACGCTCTCGCGCCGCCTCAGTTGCGGCCTTGAGACCACGCATGATACCTACATGTTCCCTCTTGCGACGGGCATGACGATCGCTGGCAGCGTGAGCAGCTTCCGGTGACGGACGATGGTTTGATCGCTGGAGACCGTCACCTGCTTCGCAGAGCTGTGCTGTCGATGCCTCAGGGCCTTCGTAGGTGACCTGGACCACCATGGCGTTTCTGGCAGGGCCCTGGCGATGAATTACGTGGTGCGAGCTGGTGCTGTTGCCCCAGGCGCGGATTTTGGTGTTGATGGTGTAGCTCGGCATGTATTGACAGGCTTCGGGCGTCTGTTGTGGCGCTTCGGGTTGGTTTGGTCAGAGCAGCCATCTGGACCATTGTGAGTCCATGTGTTCGTTATAAGGGTCAAGCGTGAGACCGCAGCCTGACATCGTCAAGGGCATTGTAAGTCCTGCATGGTTTGTTCACAAACCCAGCCTAGATCCGCAAGGGCATTGTCTTTCCACGCCAGGGAGCCGTCCATTTACCCTTCACTAATGCCGACTAGGGACCTCTGCAACACGTCAGTAGAATCAGCTGCTACGATACGGGTGACTGACAGCAACTTGAGGCAGTTGTACGCCTCAGTACATACCATGAGCGAGTAGGAAGACCCAAAATCGTAATCACAGTCATGCTCGTCTCGCTCTGATTGGTTGTATAAACGAGCTGTCGGTTCCCGATACCAACATCGATGTACAAGGACGTTGTGAATACAGCTCTTTGTTTGCTGACCATGTCTTCCCTAGGGCCGACATTCGCAAACGCAGGCTGGGTGTAGACAATGTGATTCAAAAAGAACAAAGGATTTTTGAAACACCGTAGCGGATCCGCATGCAACTACGCGAAAGCCAAGATTGTCAACTGTCAGGATGCTCTACAGACAAGGCTTTTGTGCCTTAGAGCCGTAGCATCAGGTAACAGTGCGGCCAATGACGGAAATAGCATCATACATATCATGGCGATTGGGCAGTGCAGACGGAAACGGAAAGTTGTATCTAGGAGAACTGTCTCACTGCCAGATTGGATTCTCTCTGAGATTTTGTTTGGTAGCAGCGACGGTGACTAACATTATGACAGTACTACAAATCTCCCAATGACGTCCTTTCATTCTGTACATGCTCAATCCTGACTCCCGTTTCCTCTTGGCACCGTCTGGCCTCAACATCGAGACTCTCGCCTGAACATTTACTCATGCCAGGCTCGGCAAGATATTATTAGCAATTTTTGCAAAGTCAAC
>Ga0265797_10011576_pt1 | contig 11010 bp, 9 predicted proteins | sample P2T30metagenome_FD_192433 | JGI IMG/M metagenome (GOLD analysis project Ga0265797, IMG submission 192433) | Plant litter microbial communities from East Loma Ridge, Irvine, California - P2 T30 | ecosystem: Environmental > Terrestrial > Plant litter > Unclassified | place: USA: California... | reverse complement strand
AAGAAAATCCACCGCAGGATATTCATGGCACGCTTGAACACCGCGACAGGCGTCTGCAAAAACGCCGCGCCGAGCGTGCCACCGATCACGATCAGCGCCGCCGGGCCGTTGAGCAAGGCCGAAACATGACCGCCTTCCAAGTAATTGCCGCCGAGAATGGCGACGAATGCCAGGATGACACCGATCAGGCTCAGCACATCCATCAGATACAGGCCTCCACCAGATGCCGGCCGATATCATCCAGCGGGTAGATCGCATCGGCGAGGTTGGCTTTGACGATCGCCATGGGCATGCCATAAATCACGCAGCTAGCTTCGTCCTGCGCCCACACCTGGCTGCCACCCTGCTTGAGCAGACGCGCGCCCTCACGGCCATCGGCGCCCATGCCGGTAAGCACCACAGCCAGCACCTTGTCGTTGTAAGACTTGGATGCAGAGCCGAAGGTGATATCCACGCAAGGCTTGTAGTTCAGGCGCTCATCACCGGGCAGGATGCGGATGGTACCGCGCCCGTCGATCATCATCTGCTTGCCACCCGGAGCGAGAATGGCCAGGCCGGGGCGCAGGATATCGCCGTCTTCCGCTTCCTTGACGTTGATCTTGCAAAGCTTGTCGAGCCGCTCGGCGAAGGCCTTGGTGAAGGCCGCAGGCATGTGCTGAATCAACACGATCGGGGTCGGGAAGTTCGCTGGCAGCTGGGTGAGCACCCGCTGCAGGGCAACCGGGCCGCCAGTCGACGTGCCGATCGCGACCAACTTATAGGCCTTGCGCTTGGGCGCAGCGCTGCTGGCAGACGAGTGACGCTCGACCGGCGGCGGGCTTACGCTTGGCTGCGGTCGGGTAGCTGGCGCTGGCGTAGTCGGCACTCTCGCAGGTCGGCTCAGGCTACCGCCGGCAGGCGGCGTCAGGGACGCCGCGCCGATCCCCCGGCGGTTACTGCGCGAAATGCTGTGCACCTTCTCGCACAACAGCTGTTTGACCTTCTCAGGGTTGCGCGAGATGTCCTCGAAATTCTTCGGCAGGAAATCCACCGCACCGGCGTCCAGCGCATCGAGGGTCACCCGGGCGCCTTCGTGGGTCAGCGAAGAGAACATCAGTACCGGCGTCGGGCAGCGCTGCATGATGCTGCGCACTGCGGTGATGCCGTCCATCAACGGCATTTCGTAGTCCATGGTGATCACGTCCGGCTTGAGCGCCAGCGCCTGATCGATGGCTTCGCGGCCGTTGGTAGCCGTACCGACCACGGTGATGTTGGGGTCGGACGAGAGGATCTCCGAAACCCGGCGACGGAAGAAGCCGGAGTCGTCGACCACCAGTACCTTGACAACCATAAACACTCCTAAGCGGCGCGACAGAGGCCGCGCCGCGGACGATCAGATACGCCGTGCGTAGCGCTTGAGCATGCTCGGCACGTCGAGAATCAGCGCGATGCGGCCGTCGCCGGTGATGGTCGCACCGGACATACCGGGCGTGCCTTGCAGCATCTTGCCCAGCGGCTTGATGACCACCTCTTCCTGGCCAACCAATTGATCGACGACAAAACCGATACGCTGGTTGCCGACGGTGAGGATCACCACGTGACCCTCGCCCTGCTCTTCGTGGGCAGCGCTGCGCACCAGCCAGCGCTTGAGATAGAACAGCGGCAGCGCTTTGTCTCGGACGATCACCACTTCCTGGCCGTCGACCACGTTGGTACGCGACAGGTCGAGGTGGAAGATCTCGTTGACGTTGACCAGCGGGAAGGCGAATGCCTGGTTGCCGAGCATCACCATCAGCGTCGGCATGATCGCCAGCGTCAGCGGTACCTTGATGACGATCTTCGAGCCTTGGCCCTTCTGCGAGAACACGTTGACCGTGCCGTTGAGCTGGGAAATCTTGGTCTTCACCACGTCCATGCCGACGCCACGGCCGGACACGTCGGAAATCTCGGTTTTGGTCGAGAAACCCGGTGCGAAGATCAGGTTGTAGCACTCCAGATCAGTCAGGCGGTCGGCTGCATCCTTGTCCAGCAAGCCTTTTTCCACGGCTTTGCTACGCAGGACCTCAGCGTCCATGCCTTTGCCGTCATCGGTGATCATCAGCAGGATGTGATCGCCCTCCTGCTCGGCCGACAGCACGACTCGGCCGGTGCGTGACTTGCCGGCAGCTTCGCGCTCATCAGGGCCTTCCACGCCATGATCGACGGCGTTGCGCACCAAGTGAACCAGCGGGTCGGCCAGTGCCTCGACAAGGTTCTTGTCGAGGTCGGTTTCTTCGCCGACCAGCTCCAGATTGATTTCTTTCTTCAGCTGACGGGCCAGGTCACGTACCAGACGCGGGAAGCGCCCGAAGACCTTTTTGATCGGCTGCATACGGGTCTTCATGACCGATGTCTGCAGATCGGCGGTAACCACGTCGAGGTTGGACACGGCCTTGGCCATGGCCTCGTCTTCGCTATTGAGCCCCAGGCGCACCAGACGGTTACGCACCAACACCAGCTCGCCAACCATGTTCATGATTTCGTCGAGGCGTGCGGTGTCGACCCGTACGGTGGTTTCCGCCTCGTTGGCGGGCGCCGCAGCCGCGGCGGGCTTGGCTGGTTCAGCTTTGACGGCAGCAGCGGGAGCAGTCCGGGCCGCCGCTGGAGCGGGTGCCGCAGGTTTGGCGACCGGGGCAGCGGCGGCCGGAGCTACTGCCAAAGGCGCGATGGCCTCAGGCTCGACAAACTTGCCCTTGCCGTGCAGTTGGTCCAGCAGCGCTTCGAACTCATCATCGCTGATGTCGTCGCCTTGCGCAGCAGAGCTGGCGGGCACAACAGGCGTTGCCGCTGCAGGTGCTTCCACGGCGGGAGCAACGAACTGCCCCTTGCCATGCAACTGGTCGAGCAGTGCCTCGAATTCGTCGTCGGTGATTTCATCGCCGTTGGCGCCAGGCGCGACAGCGGCAGCTAAAGGCGCCTCGGCGGCGGCAACTGCCGGTGCCGCGAACTGGCCTTTGCCATGCAGCTGATCAAGCAGTGACTCGAATTCGTCGTCGCTGATTTCATCATCCGAGGTACTTGCCTGCGGTTGCGGTTTATCGCCCAGCGCGTCAAGCAACTGCTCGAATTCGCTATCTGTGATGTGCGCGGAAGTGTCGGCCGCGACCGGTGCTGCCGCGGCAGCAGCAGGCTGCACGGCGGTAACCGGCTGGGCGCCGGCAGGCTCTGCAAGGCGTGCCAGTGCGGCCAGCAGTTGCGGAGAAGCAGGCGTCGGCGTGGTGCGCTCGCGCACTTCGGTAAACATGCCGTTGACCGCATCCAGCGCTTCGAGCACCACATCCATCAATTCAGAGTCGACGCGACGCTCACCCTTGCGCAGGATGTCGAACACGTTCTCGGCAATGTGGCAGCACTCCACCAGCTCGTTGAGCTGCAGAAAACCGGCCCCGCCTTTTACCGTGTGAAATCCCCGAAAAATTGCATTGAGCAGGTTCATGTCGTCAGGGCGGCTTTCCAGCTCCACCAACTGCTCAGACAACTGCTCAAGAATCTCGCCGGCCTCTACCAGGAAATCCTGGAGGATTTCTTCATCGGCGCCGAAGCTCATATGACGTGCTCCTAAAATCCCAGACTGGACAGCAAATCGTCGACGTCGTCCTGGTTCGATGCGACATCATCACGCTTATCGGCATGAATCTGCGGACCTTCACCATGCGACGCAGGTTTTTGTTTGTTTTGCTCGGCGCGCAGCTCGGTATGGTCGTGGTCGATACCGGCGAAGCGATCGACCTGACTGGCCATCAGCATCAGTTTCAGCAGATTGCTCTCGACCTCGGTAACCAGCTGCGTCACCCGCTTGATCACTTGTCCGGTGAGGTCCTGGTAATCCTGCGCGAGCATGATGTCGTTGAGGTGCCCGGACAATTTGCTGCTGTCGCGCTGGCTACGCGCCAGAAACAACTCGATGCGTTTGGCCAACTCGCGGAATGCTTCAGCGCCCATTTCTCGGCGCATGAACTTGCCCCAATCCTCGCTCAGGGCATCGGCTTCGCTGCTCAGATCATTGACCAGTGGCGCACTCTGCTCGACCAGATCCATGGTGCGATTGGCCGCACGCTCGGTCATGGTCACGACGTAGTTGAGGCGTTCGGTGGCATCGGAAATCTGTGAGACTTCCTTGGCATGAGGTACTCGCGGATCCAGCTGAAAATTGACGATGGCGTTGTGCAGCTCACGTGTGAGCTTGCCGACTTCGTGGTAAAGACCCCGGTCGCGTGCCTTGTTCAGTTCATTGATCAGCTGTACCGCTTCGCCAAAGTTGCCTTGTTCAAGGCTGTTTACCAGTTGACGGGCATTGCTTTTCAGAGTCGACTCGAGGTCGGCCTCTTGAGAATCATCGTGTTCCATAACAACCTCGCGGCAGACATCAGCCGTTGACCCGCTCGAAGATTTTTTCGATCTTTTCCTTGAGCACCTGAGCGGTGAAAGGCTTGACCACATAGCCATTTACACCGGCCTGGGCGGCCTCGATGATCTGATCTCGCTTGGCTTCCGCCGTTACCATCAACACCGGCATTTGCTTCAAACGCTCGTCCGCACGCACTGCGCGCAGCAAATCGATGCCGCTCATGCCGGGCATGTTCCAGTCAGTGACGAGAAAGTCGAAGCTACCGCTTTGCAGCATCGGCAACGCCGTCACGCCATCGTCGGCTTCTGAGGTGTTGGTGAACCCCAGATCCCGCAAGAGGTTCTTGATGATTCGTCGCATCGTCGAAAAATCATCGACGATAAGGATTTTCATGTTCTTGTCCAAGTCGACCTCCGTACAGTCCTAAAACGCATTCAGCATTCTGAAGCGCTTCTAAATCGTGAAACCGGCCTGGCGGAACGCCGCAAAACTATTGCGTCCGGCTTTGCTGCGTTCACTGTGTTTTCCAGCGCCCTGCAAATTGTCTATGCGCGCCATTCACCCAGCCGCGCACGTAAGCGTGCGGCACATTGGCTATGCAATTGGCTGACTCGCGATTCACTCACCCCCAGCACCTCGCCGATTTCCTTGAGGTTCAATTCCTCGTCGTAATACAGCGACAGCACCAGCCTTTCACGCTCTGGCAGGTTGCCAATGGCATCCACCAGCGCTGCCTGGAAACGATCGTCTTCCAGTTCATGCGAAGGTCCGTGGTGCAGGGAACTCATGTCTTCCTGCAGCCCGCCGTTCTCGCCTTCCTGCAACAGGTCGTCGAAACTGAACAGGCGGCTGCCCAAAGTGTCGCCAAGAATGCCGTAGTAATCTTCGAGACTCAATTGGAGTTCGGCAGCAACCTCCTGATCTTTAGCGTCTCTTCCGGTTCTGGCCTCAATTTTTCGTATTGCGTCGCTGACCATACGGCTATTGCGGTGCACAGAACGCGGCGCCCAGTCACCTTTACGCACTTCGTCGAGCATGGCGCCACGGATACGAATACCCGCAAACGTCTCGAAACTGGCGCCCTTGCCGGCATCGTATTTACGCGATGCCTCGAGCAGGCCAATCATCCCTGCCTGAATCAAATCATCAACCTGCACGCTGGCGGGTAACCGCGCCAGCAAGTGATAGGCGATGCGCTTGACCAGCGGGGCATAGCGTTCAATCAACTGATGCTGTGAATCTCGTGCTGTTGCCTTGCTGTACATACGGAGTCCAGAGGCTGTCGTCATACAGCCGTGTCTGCAGTCGGTTGGTGCACAAGACGCTCAACGAAAAACTCCAGGTGGCCGCGAGGGTTAGCCGGCAATGGCCACGCGTCGACCTTCTGAGCAATCGCCTTGAACGCAAGTGCGCACTTCGAGCGAGGGAACGCTTCATATACCGCACGTTGCTTCTGTACGGCTTTGCGCACCGACTCGTCATAGGGCACCGCGCCTACATACTGCAGCGCAACATCCAGAAAACGGTCGGTCACCTTGGTCAGCTTAGCAAACAGATTGCGACCCTCCTGCGGGCTGTGCGCCATGTTGGCAAGCACCCGAAAACGGTTCATGCCGTGGTCGCGGTTGAGCAGTTTGATCAGCGCATAAGCGTCGGTGATCGAGGTGGGTTCGTCACACACCACCACCAGCACTTCCTGGGCCGCGCGCACGAAACTCACCACTGAGTCGCCGATACCGGCAGCGGTGTCCACGATCAGTACGTCGAGGTTGTCGCTGATGTCGCTGAACGCCTGGATAAGGCCTGCGTGCTGCATGGGCGTGAGCTGCACCATGCTCTGTGTGCCGGAGGCGGCGGGCACGATGCGCACCCCGCCCGGCCCCTGCAACACGACATCACGCAGATCACACTGGCCGTCAATCACGTCAGCGAGGGTGCGCTTGGCGGTCAGCCCAAGCAGTACGTCGACGTTGGCCAAGCCAAGGTCGGCATCCATAAGCATGACGCGCCGACCGAGATCCGCCAGCGCCAGCGACAAATTCACCGACACATTGGTCTTGCCAACGCCGCCTTTGCCGCCAGTCACCGCGATCACCTGTACGGGATGCATACCCATGTTATCTACACACCTTATCTAACGTCGCTTTAAGCCGTAGGGCCATTGTGCGCTGCCATGGCGCGCGCAACCAGCGCCTCGCCACATCTGCCTGTTCATCCCGCGCGTCGCGCCGGGTCCTGATACAACCCAGCGAACATATCGGCCATTGTGTCTTCGCTCGGCTCTTCCGGAGCCTGCAGCCCGACAGCACGGCTGACCAGTTGATGGCTGCGCGGTACGTGTATGTCATCCGGAATACGGGGGCCATCTGCCAGATAGGCTACCGGTAGACGGTGGCTAATAGCCAGACCCAATACCTCACCCATACTCGTTGCCTCATCCAGTTTACTCAGAATGCAGCCGGCGAGCCCGCAGCGCTTGTAGCTGTGATACGCCGCCTTGAGCACCTGGGCCTGGCTGGTAGCCGCCATCACCAGATAATTCCGGGCGTTGACGCCACGGCTTGCCAGAGCCTCCAGCTGCATGCGCAGCGCCGGGTCGTTGGCTGGCAGGCCGGCGGTATCAATCAGCACGACACGCTTGCGGGCCAGCGGCGACAGGGCTTGTGTCAAAGACTGCCCCGGATCGACGTGAGTCACCGACACACCAAGAATACGGCCCAAGGTCTTGAGCTGCTCCTGCGCGCCGATGCGGTAGCTGTCCATACTCACCAGCGCGATGTTCGTAGCGCCGTACTTGAGTACATAGCGCGCTGCCAGTTTGGCCAGCGTGGTGGTCTTGCCCATGCCTGCCGGACCAACCAGAGCGATAACGCCGCCCTCTTCCATCGGTTCCTGCTTGGGGGTCTGGATCGAGTGTGCCAAATGCGCCAGTACCATGCGCCAGGCCTGGCGCTGATCGGTCAGCGAAGCCACGCGATCCAGCAGCGAGCGTGCCAGTTCAGCGGGCAGGCCCATGCGCTGCAGGCGGCGCCAGAGAGTAGCCTGCTGCGGGCGACGAGCCTGCAGTTGGCCCCACGCCATGGAGCCCATTTGCATTTCGATCAATTCGCGCAGGCCATGCAACTCGGAGCGCATCGACTCCAGGGCAGACTGGTCCGCGGGTGCCGCGGCGGTCTTCTGCTGGCGCTCGAGCACAGCGGCGAGGCTGTCAGCCGCCTTAGCGGGCGCCTCGCCAAGCAATTGGCGGTCCTTGCCAGCATCGTGCTGCGCACGGGTGGTCAGTTCGGCCTGGGCACTGGCAATGCGCGATTGCGTCTTGCGCAGCTCTGCTTCCAGGGCCGGATTCGGTTGCCGTGCCGGTGCAGGCGCAACCTGATAATCGAGTGCGGCCGTCAATTCCACGCCACCTGCTACACGGCGGTTACCGATGATGGTCGCATCAGCGCCCAGCTCATCGCGAACCAACTTCATGGCTTGGCGCATATCGGCGGCGAAAAAGCGTTTGACCTGCATGGCCCGTACCCTCGATTAGTTCTGCCCCACCGTCGCAACGATGGTGACCTGCTTGTTGTCCGGAATTTCCTGGTACGCCAGAACATGCATGCTCGGGACGGCCAACCGGGCGAAACGCGAGAGCATTCCCCGAACCGGCCCGGCTGCCAGCAGAATCACCGGCTTGCCAAGCATCTCCTGACGCTGCGCTGCTTCCACCAGGGAACGTTGCAGCTTCTCGGCCATGCCAGGCTCCAGGAGGATGCCATCCTCGGAGCCTTGACCGGCCTTCTGAAGACTATTTAGCAATATCTGTTCCAACCTTGGCTCAAGGGTGATCACAGGCAGCTCCGGCTCTAGTCCCACGATGTTTTGCACGATTGCACGGGCCAGCGCGACGCGCACGGCGGCAACCATGGCGGCGGGATCTTGACTCCGTGGCGCGACGTTGGCGATGGCTTCGGCGATGGTGCGGATGTCGCGCACCGGTACCTGCTCCTGCAACAGCGCTTGCAGCACCTTGAGCAGTGTCGACAGCGAGATCAGCCCTGGAACCAGCTCCTCCGCCAGCTTGGGCGAGCTTTTCGCCAGCAACTGCATCAACTGCTGGACTTCTTCATGGCCGAGCAGCTCGTGAGCGTGCTTGTGCAACACCTGATTAAGGTGGGTGGCGACCACAGTGCTGGCGTCAACGACGGTGTAACCAAGCGATTGCGCCTGGTCACGCTGGCCTGGGTCGATCCACACCGCCTCCAGACCGAACGCCGGATCTTTGGCGGCCACTCCGTTGAGGGTGCCAAACACCTGGCCGGGGTTGATCGCCAGCTCACGGTCCGGGTACACCTCAGCTTCAGCGACACTCACACCCATTAGCGTCAAACGATAGGCGTTAGGCTGCAGGTCGAGATTGTCGCGGATGTGCACAGACGGCATCAGGAAGCCCATCTCCTGCGAAAGCTTCTTGCGCACGCCCTTGATACGCGCCAGCAATTGCCCACCCTGGTTGCGATCGACCAGCGGGATAAGCCGGTAGCCGACTTCCAGGCCGACCATATCGACAGGCATGACGTCATCCCAGCCGAGTTCCTTGACCTCTTGAGCACGCTGCGCCGGCAACAACTCCTGTTGACGCTGTACTTCCTGGACTTCCTCTTCCTTGACCTTGCGCTGCTTGTTGGCAATCCAGTAAGCGGCGCCTGCAGCGACCAAGCCCAGGCTGATAAAGGACATGTGCGGCATGCCGGGCACTAGGCCCATGGCGATCATGATGGCGGCCGATACTGCCAACGCCCGCGGTGAGGCGAACATCTGGCGATTGACCTGGGCGCCCATGTCTTCGGAACTGGAAACCCGGGTCACCATGATCGCAGCAGCGGTCGACAGCAGCAGCGATGGGATCTGCGCCACCAGGCCGTCACCGATGGTCAGCAGGGTGTAGATACGGCCTGCATCGGCGAATGTCAGGCCGTGCTGCAGCATGCCGATGGCGACCCCGCCAATCAGGTTGATAAACAGGATCAGCAGGCCTGCAACGGCATCACCGCGGACAAATTTGCTGGCACCGTCCATCGAGCCGTAGAAATCAGCCTCCTGCGCCACTTCGCTGCGACGCTTCTTGGCTTCGACCTGATCGATCAGACCAGCATTAAGGTCGGCGTCGATGGCCATCTGTTTGCCGGGCATGGCGTCGAGGGTGAACCGCGCGCTGACTTCAGAAATGCGCCCCGCGCCTTTGGTGACCACCACGAAGTTGATGATCATGAGGATCGCGAACACCACGATACCGACCACATAGTTGCCGCCGATCACCACCTCACCGAATGCCTGGATCACCTTACCGGCAGCATCGTGGCCGTCTTGCCCGTTGAGTAGCACCACGCGGGTGGACGCCACGTTGAGCGCCAGACGCAAGAGCGTTGCGGCCAACAGGATGGTAGGAAACACGGCGAAGTCGAGCGGCCGTAGGGCGTAAATCGCCACCAGCAACACGACGATGGACAGCGCGATGCTGAAGGTGAACAGAATGTCGAGCAGCAGCGGCGGAATCGGCAGCATGACCATGGCCAGCATGGTCAGCAGCATCAGCGGGATACCGAGATTGCCGTTGCGCAACCCGGAGAGGTTGCTGCGAACGTTGCCAATCATTTGTGAGCGATCTGCTGCCACGTGGTTACCCCGGCTGATTCAAACTTTTGACGCCCTGAGCGCCTCTGCTGCCGGTCTTTGCAAGAAGCTGTCCAAGTCTGCGAAAAGCCTTGAACGAGCGGCTCTGCGCGTGTCGCGTATGTGGATAAAGGGGACGAAAACACGAACCACGCGGGAAAACTCAAGTCCACTCACTGTGTAGGCGATGTCTTCGCCGACAGATTTTTCATTCTCGAGGAGTGCACTATGAAACGCTGGATGATGGCCGCACTGGCCAGTTGCTGCGCCGCTAGCCTGCAAGCCGCCGACCTGACCGTCGACCTCAATGCCGTGGACGCGAAAGGCGTTGGCTCTTCAGTCGGCAAGGTGGTGATCAGTCAGAGCCCATACGGCGTGGTATTCACACCTGAGCTGCACGACCTGGCCCCCGGCGTGCACGGCTTCCATGTACACAGCAAGCCCAGCTGCGATGCCGCCGAGAAAGACGGCCAAGCATCTGCTGCAGAAGCGGCTGGCGGCCATTGGGACCCGAAGAATGCCGGCAAGCACGGCTTGCCGTGGGGTGAAGGCCATCTGGGCGACCTTCCCGCCCTGCTGGTCACCGCAGACGGCAAAGCCAACCAGCCGGTGCTGGCGCCGCGCATCAAGAGCGTCGACGAGCTGAAGAACCTGTCGCTGATGGTACATGCGGGTGGCGACAACCATGCTGACCACCCGAAACCATTGGGTGGCGGTGGCGCTCGCGTCGCCTGTGGCGTAATCAAGTAACAAACCTGCAGACATCGCGAACCGCGGTTCGCGATGCACTGGGTTATTCGTCGCGACGCAGATCAGGCGGAATGGGCAGATCCTTGAGCGGTTCAGGACGCTTGCCCTTCCCGGCCTGGTACTGGCGAATCTGATAGACATACGCCAGCACTTGGGCCACCGCCAGATACAGCCCCGCCGGGATCTCCTGGTCAAGTTCGGTGGTGTGATAGATCGAGCGCGCGAGCGCCGGGGACTCC
>Ga0265797_10011575_pt1 | contig 11012 bp, 7 predicted proteins | sample P2T30metagenome_FD_192433 | JGI IMG/M metagenome (GOLD analysis project Ga0265797, IMG submission 192433) | Plant litter microbial communities from East Loma Ridge, Irvine, California - P2 T30 | ecosystem: Environmental > Terrestrial > Plant litter > Unclassified | place: USA: California... | reverse complement strand
ACAAAAATTCTCGAGGACAACCTCAAAGCTATCACCAAGCCGCAGTACGTGGACCAGATTCCCAAGGCTCTCAAGGAGAAGAACAACAGATCTGTCGGCGGTTTGATCACTACAAGATGCGATGTTGGCAAGGAGAGACTACAGGAGATCAAAGAGACACTTGGTATGCGCAGCCAAAAATCGGATCCAACACACTTCGCAGACCGACTAACACGAAACTAGAACTCGATGTTGTTTGGGACCGTGATATTGACCTCCTCTCTGGTGGTGAGCTGCAGCGTTTCGCCATCGGCATGGTGTGCGTGCAAAAGGCCGATGTCTACATGTTCGACGAGCCTTCTTCCTTCTTGGATGTCAAGCAGCGTCTTGCCGCTGGTCGCCTGATCCGCAGTTTGCTCGGACCTGACAGCTATGTCATCGTTGTCGAGCACGATTTGTCCATTCTCGACTACCTGTCAGACTACATTTGCGTTCTCTACGGTAAGCCCGCCGTTTACGGTGTGGTCACCGCTCCCTTCTCGGTCCGTGAAGGTATCAACATCTTCCTGGACGGTAACGTTCCCACCGAGAACTTGCGATTCCGCGACGAGTCCCTTCAGTTCCGTATTGGAGATGCGAGCGACGAATACTTCCTGGACAAGTCCCAGGATTACAGCTACCCGGCGATGCAGAAGACCATGGGTAACTTCCACCTCGACATCGACGCTGGTACCTTCACTGGCTCCGAAATCGTCGTCATGATGGGTGAGAACGGTACTGGCAAGACAACTTTCTGTAAGATGCTTGCAGGTGCCCTCAAGCCGGACAACGACCAGAAGATCCCTGCCATGAACATCTCCATGAAGCCCCAGAAGATCACACCCAAGTTCCAGGGTACTGTCCGTCAGCTGTTCTTCAAGCGCATCAAGGCCGCCTTCATCAACCCCCAGTTCCAGACCGACGTCTACAAGCCCTTGAAGATGGACGACTTCATCGACCAGGAAGTCCAGAACCTGTCTGGTGGTGAATTGCAGCGTGTCGCCATCGTGCTTGCCCTCGGTATGCCCGCAGACATCTACGTTATCGACGAGCCTTCCGCCTACCTCGATTCCGAACAGCGTATTGTCGCATCTCGCGTCATCAAGCGTTTCATCATGCACGCCAAGAAGACCGCCTTCGTCGTCGAGCACGATTTCATCATGGCAACCTACCTTGCCGACCGTGTCATCGTCTTCGACGGTGAGCCTTCCATCAAGACTCACGCCAACACTCCCGAGTCCCTGCTCACTGGCTGCAACACCTTCCTCAAGGCCCTGGACGTCACTTTCCGTCGTGACCCGAGCACTTACCGCCCGCGTATCAACAAGCTCAACAGTGTCAAGGATGCCGAGCAGAAGGCTGCAGGAAGCTACGTAAGTCATGAAATGAGCACAACAACCGTTGCAGGAATTATTGCTAACAAAACTATTATAGTACTTCCTGGAGGAAGAGGCCTGAAGGGCATCGCCGAAGACTACGACAGAAACGCAGCAGCAGGCTGCAAGCTCAGCGTCCAGTCCTCGCACCGGGCTGGGACAAAACGGCGCCGTGTGATCAAAAGCGGCGCAGACGAGCTGCTGGATCTTGTGCGCGCCGAGGACGACAAGGACGACGAAGGCGACCTGGCAGACAGCACACATCATCGCCATGGCCACGACTTCAAAGCACTTGAGCAGAAGCCGAGGCTTTCAGCGATGGTGTATTTCCCCCGTCGACTGCCAGGCAATGGGCATCGACACCCGAGTCAAGTCACGCTTCCCAATCCCTCCTATGTTGTCCCGAGACGCGTCTGCTGCTGCTTTAGTTTTACCCAAAATAGGCGCATGCATGCTACGAGGTTATGGGTAATGACAACGACAATATTACAAAAAGCGTGAAGGGATTTAGGAACGCGGATGCTATTACCAGTATAAGGTTTTCCATGGGCAAGACAAATGAAAATAGCTTCATATTTCACTCACGAGAGAATTTCTTTTTGTCTCCAACGAATCGTGCATTATCATTTCGTGTGAGATATCGATCTTGTAATGACAATGCGGTGATGGTCTAGGTTGTTGTCAAAGCGGTCGATACTACATTAGGTATGCGTATCGAATAAGGCAGACTTACCATTTGACAAACTGCATTGGGTTCATAAATATCAAGATCATATCGGTCTCCTGTATTGCAGTATTGTTACACATCAATATTCGTGGCAAAGAAACTTACAGATAATGCGCTAATCGATCAAGTGAGCAAGCATTCAAAGATTAGCTCGGGGTCGTGGGACCGAAGTGGTGTAGCTGTAGGAGGGAATCTCAGTCTCTGTTTGCAACTATGATTATACGCAAAAACTAATACCAAGTTTTCTGGAAGAAAAGAGAACACGTACACCGTGGTGAGTTGTAGCCATGATGCCAGTATTGTTGAGTGGTCTTCGCGGTTTGGGCTCCGAGTCCTTATCGTCCCAAGAGTCAATGATTAATTAAGAGCTTAGTTGGCATGCCCCCATGCGCTCGCTCGCTGTGCGGTCAACTCCAGTCTTTCCTACGAACAGTCTAAGCAGACTGGTGGGACTACGTGCCTTGCCTTTCCATCACTTTCGTCCTGTACCCTAGTCCGGCGCATGTTTGGCCGTTACGTTGCATGGTTCAGCAACATGAGTCGTGTTACTCGCTCGAACTCGACTTCCGCTGCGAGCGGGTAGCTCTAGGAGGCGGCATCGCAGAGGCATCCTAAACCTCTTCGATCTCGCCTTCCTCGCTGCCGCTCTGCAGGGCCACTTCTTCCTTGTCGACGGCCATGGCGTCGGGGTCGGGCTCTTTGCTGCGGCGGGAGCGCTGAAAATAAATGTTAGTTCATGTTCTGGTTGCTTAGGGGATTCTTTTGCAATAAGGGGATGGCAATAGATACCGAACTCACTTTGTTGTCACGTCTGGAAGACATGCTTGCATCCGACTCTCTGCGCTTGCGCACACTGCCTGGCCTGCTGCCCACAGCGTCCTCGTCTCCGTAATCCAGCATGGCGTTCTTGCCTCTGTCGCGCGGGTCTGCGCGTGAAGCGTAGTTGCGCTCGCGCTCCATCTCTCGCTCACGCCTTTCGCGCTCGTACATGCTCTCGTACCTGTCCGATCTACGTTCGCGAGGTGGCTCCCTGTCCCTGTCCCTGTCGCTGACGTAGCGGTCGCCATCACGGCGATCGCGCGGAGGAGGGGTAAGACCGAATGAAGCCTTGCGGTACGAGCGCTCGCGATCAGCTTGCGCCTTGCGACGGTCAGCTTCGTAAGCGTCAATCTCAGGAGTGCGAGTACGGTGGCGACCGCTACCACGGTCGCGGCGGTCATCATAGTCGTAGGAGCGGCGGTAGTCGCGGTCACGGTGAACAGAGCGATCCCGATCACGCCTAGACTCACGGCGCGCACGCTCCCGCTCTGCATCCTCGACCTTTTCTTGCAGGCGACGAATGTACTTGGAGAAAGCGATTTGTCTAGCCTCGTCGTCAAGGATTTGATATTCCTTGTAGCTCTCCAGTCTCGGCTTGATGCTCTCGAAGCTGTCGTCGATGTTGACTGGCGGCTCAAGGTGCTTGATCACTGATCTGAGGTTGTCGACAGCCTTCTTCTGGCTGCGCTCGGCGAGAGCCTTGTCTTCCTCAGCGCGTTTGACAATCTTGTCCATGAGTCTTTCGTGGACAAGTTTCAGCTCTTGGTGCGACCATCTAGACGAACGCGGGTCTTTCTGCATGACAGCGGAGAACTCATCAAGAGTCGTGTCTGTTGTCATCTCGTAGCGTCGTTCGTCAAGGATGTCCAGAGCGTCACTACGCTTAGAGCGAATCTTGCGCTCTTCATCCTCCACCAGATCCCAGAACATGTCGAGTGGACCGCTGCCCTCAGTACCAATAAGGTTGAGGAAGCGCTCGTCGTTCTCGATCTGAGGAACCAGGTCCTGCCATTTGCTACCAGCGTAGATTTGTCCGACCGCCAATTTCTCTTGAAGCAGTGCTTTGAAACCATCGCGGGCTTGGCGGTCGCGGCGGTCCTTGAGCTTCTTCTCCTTTTGGCGAGCATCGTTGATGTGACGTTCAAGCTGCTTGATGTGCTGCTCAAAAGTGTGAAGGACATCGACTTTGTGGAGCGAGCGGAAGGTCTCATCGTTCGTGAAGCTCTCACTGTTCATGACGGTAGGCTGAGCGTCCTCCCACTTAGTGTCGGCGTCAAGCACTGTGGTCCTCATCAGATCAGAGAGACGGTCCAGTGCCTGTTTGCGAGCAGCCACTTCCTGCTCCGCGTTTTGCTTCTTGAGGCCCAAAATGTACTCCTCGAACAGCTGTCTGCGTTCCTCATCGTCACCAGCATTGCGGAACACAGCCTCACGCTCGATCATAGGGCGTGCAGTCCTCCAGCGGGTGTAGTGCTTGATCTCCTCATGCGTCTTAAGCATCGCACGGAATTCCTCCCTCAACTTCTCGCGACGCTCCTTCTCCTTGTTCCTCTCTTCTTCTTTCTGCTCGACACAGTAGTCCTCGTACGCGCGCTTCCTCTCCCTCGAGTCCTTGATTGCGCGATAGTCACGCTCCTTGACAACAATCCGCAGAGCATCGGTCCAGGGAGTGTCGTACTTGATGTTGTGCTTGCGCAAGAGCTTGAAAAAGGCCTCCTTGGCCTGGTCGGCGCTCGCAAAGTCAGGCTCGTCCGTCTTCGCCACAGCACCTCTGAAGCCGTTGTTGTCTCCACGGCTCTCCCAAGGCCTGCCGCCTTCAAAACCAGGCTTCTGCGGCAAGCCATGGTCACGATCGTCCCTCCTGTCGCGACGCGCTGGGGGTCCGTAGCCGCGCTCGACCAGATCCTGAGGTGCGCCAGCAGCATAGGCGGGTCCACGAGGCGCAAGGACAGGAAGATCCCACTTGGTTTCGCGAGTGTGCTTGTTGAAGTAGTAGGTTCGGCCATCGGGCGCCTTTGCATCGGCCCAGCCTTCGTCGAAGTGCGCCGGAGTGAGTTGCGAGGCAGGACCAGTGGGTGGAGCTGGGGCGCCGTTCATCTCTTCGGGTTTGTCCCATTGGGTCGCGGATGTTTTGACATTGTAGTAGTAGACCTTGCCATCCGGCGTGTTGGCCTCTTTCCAGTCGCTCATGGCGAAGGTGTGATGGTTGGTAGGGCGAATGCGAATGCGCGTGTGGAAGGGATGTGTGCGCTGGTGTTTGGGAGATGTCGACGGATTGAATCGCAATATTTAGCGCGACCCTCGAGCGAGGCAGCACTGAGCTTCAAAAAGCGCGACGTTTAACTTTTGCCTCAGGCAGGCACGCATGATGAGAGACCTTGGACCTTGGACTGCCTTCACTGACCAAAATACTGCCATTTGACCGTGTTCAACACAGGAGCGCAAGATTTCCAAGTCTTCCATATTCACTTTCATTTGTATGTATGGGAAGTCTGGTTTTGGCTCAAACAAGGATCGCACCGGATCCAGGCAGACATCCGCGTTCCACAAGGCCTTCGCCGAAACAGATATTCTTTAGTAGACCACACTCTTTCATCGGACCTTGTCCTCCTACTCATCACGCTTAACTAAAGCTACAGGACCGTCATACTCGTGTCTGCCCTTCACAAGGTAGTATACCACAGCAATAAACAGCACACCACAGAATATCACGCTAGCCCAGTTCATCGTCTCTGCCGTTACTGGCGTAGCGATGGGTCAGAATGCAAAGAACCACAGCGGTAGGATGAAGCATACGGCCACGATATTGATCGCCAATCCAAACTTGCCGAGCGACCATCTGCGAGGAGGGAGTGGAGCACCGTACAGTCTTCGCCAGATCAGAGTGCCGATGACGACAAGGTATGAGCTTAGAATCGCGACGGCGCCGAGAGATGAGATGGATCGAAGTGCTGTTGTGGATCCGATGTTGATGCAGGCAAGTGCTGAAACGACAACAAATGACACCATGACAGCACGAACGGGAATGTTCCACCCTGCTTGTACCTGAGTGAGCGTTAGTGCTTGTTTCTGCCTGTGGTTAAAGCATGAGTTTGCATACATGTGAAAGCCATGAAGAAGCCGGGAATCCCCTGTCTCGCGCAAAAGACCAGAGCTGGCGGCTTGATGTCGCCACTTCGCTAAAACAGCAAGAGCAGAGAAGAATGACAACAATGGATGCCATCACTGTGGCTGCTGCCTTGCTTTGGGTAACATCGTAGAAGATCTGGATGAAAGGCTCTCCTTTAGGCGTCTGCATAATTTGTTGCACGTCACCTGATGTGAAGGCCAAGGTAACGATGACCAGCAGTCCGAGAATCGCATTCGGCGCAACGCTCCACATGATTGCTCGAGGCAGGACCAGGCTGCTGTCCTCGATTTCCTCAGCTAAAGGTCCGTCACGTTGGCTGTTGGTTCAAGGTTGGATGGTTGCTGCTGTTCACACTTACACATATGAACCGGGCAATCATATCCGATAAGCACGTTCAATGGAGTCACCATTCCAATGAGAGCTGCAAGACCCATCGAGTCCCAGCCACCGAGATTCTGATAGTCCAGGAGTGCTGTGCGGACGGGTGCTCGCGGTCCCATCACCCAGAGTGGCACCTGCAGAATGAAGATCACTGGTCAGTATAGTCTCCAAGTCATGATCTAGAGATGTGTCTTTTAATCTCGTACCACAATGGCAAACACTCCACAAACATGTAGGCCGAGGAGGATGCCTTCAATCAGCGGAAGTTTCACTGCCAAGAATGTATTGAACATAATGGCGTTGAAGATGATGGCGATAGTGATCAGTGTTCCGTGCCATCTTTGAGGCACATATGATTCGTCGTTCAAGGCGATCATGCCTTGGATGATGCCGCTGACCATGAAGCATACTCCTGCAAGGTATACTTGCCATCCGATGGCAGACAACCAGCCTACGTCCATGTCGGTCAGAAGCGTCTAGGTTGCAGTTGAAGGTGTCCACGCACCCACGAAGTAGCTCAGTGGCTTTTGTACGCTCACTGGGCTGAACTCAGAGACCCAATCTGCATTCACAATGTTAGGGGCCGCGTGCATTTGGTTTATATTAACCAACACTCACGATATTGACCTCCAGCAGTAGGTGACCTGGGACTTTGTCAGAAGGACAGTTCTTGCTCCGATAGTGTGATAAACTACATACATGGAAGCCAGCTCAGCGATACTTGCATAAACAAACAGCATGCCGCACACGTTCACAATAAATCCCCAAAACAAGTTGGGGAATCCGCCGGTCATCAGAGTCAGTTTGAAGAGTACAAGAAGTACTTCCCAACTAGCCATAACCGTGCTTGCGAATCCAAGCATGGTAACAAACTTGAAATTCCTCGAGGGGCATGGTTAGCTTGTAGGGTTTCCAAATCAATTAGTTGACTTATCTTACCCTCAGGACTTGTTTCTTTCCAAGCATGGCCATGTCTCGTCGGTCGGCTACACGATTCAGTATTGGTGGTCTGATCGGACTGCTTCTTTTGGCCACACCTACCAGCAGAGCCTCGATATTTAGTTGGAATGGATCCATCCACCTCATATCCTTTCATCTCTTCCTGTTCAACAGGCATAGTGGCCGGCTTGGTCTGTCTCTCAAGGTCCATGTTTGCAGCGGCTGTTTCTAGAGAGGACACTCAGAAACGGAAAACGATGCTTACAAGCAGTGGAAAGAAAAATCTCGATAGAGGCAAGGAAGTGAGTTTGGGCTCGCAAAATAGACGCTGTCGGTCCAACCGCTCTAAATTGACGACCTAAGCGATATGCAAGCGCATGGTGAGTGCCTTAGTTGCTTCGACCGAGCAACAGATCCTGGTATCGGATGCTACTTGGACGCGACCCGCAACCAATGCCAGGTCATGTAGGCACATACTGGCAAGCTGCAGAAATTCACCAAGACTTTTAGATTACATGACAATGAAGATACCCTAGTTTTCGAGGTCTTGGCCTTTGATCTCGGTATTTGGAGAAGGAAGAAGGATTGAGGCTGGCGCCATCTCCACGCCCCACCCGCGAAGGAAGAAGTCAATCAGCACAGCACTCGAAATTCAACCTGCGACCTTCATCTCCCTCCATGATATCAATTTCTCCGGTGACATGCGTTCGCATCGTAGACCGTGAACAATTTGCTACGCCCAGCCGCTCTTGCATTGATAGTCACCGCAGGCCCTGTGAAAAGAGCGCTCCAAGCGACATTGCACTTTCATCGCGTGCGTCGAAGCGAGTGGCACAGCAACACTACCTGCATACATTACGTCAGATCAGTACCGCAAGCAACTTCGCCGCCTCGAATCCAGGTATGCGCGAGTCGGTTGCTGCAGCATCGATGCCGACAGCGTGGTGAGGATGTAATTTTACCTGTTGCGATGCCGACTCTGGCCTTAGTCGGACTATGCGTATATCACTCACCTAGCCGTGAGCGCATAGTGATTCCTCGCGGCGCAAGAGCACGATCTTTTAGGCCGTGATGCTTGACTTGGATGCTGTCAAAGCTCTCTCAACGGACTCCGGTAGCTGTCTGGATGCAGCGTACGCCGTCTTCAGCAATCAACACGATGGCAAGAAACGATGTGGCGCAAGACAGTCGCACAGTACTGATACATGACACTGCTAGCAGCTAGAAGGCCATTCGAAGGGTTTGCTCTTCTTCGCATCGCCCAGCCATACTCTGGCCAGGACGAGAGAAATAAGACCAGGACCAGCGCCATTGAGATCACATCTAGACTCTTTTATGCGCACCTTGCAGCTTTCATTGCGCAGTCCGGAACCGGTGTATGCTGTCAAGTCTGGTAGCAAGTGTGCTTAATGTCCGCATCATTCATCTCAGAGCACCCTCTGGTCATTCTCTGCCGCCCAAGATGTTCATTGATAACAATCGTATCGCCTGGGCATCCAGCTCGCTGGATTGAGACTGGACTGACTTTTATATCTCCGGTTCGGTCAGAATTATTTTTATCTTGGACACATGAGGACGACAAGCCGTTCATGCAGCGCCAACAATGATATGGACTGTTCTCTGACTATCTTGTCCATCATGTCAAGTAAACTTTCATGGAAAAATATGCTAGCAGTGGGAAGAGGACAGCGGATTGATTGTGGAGCATATGGCTAAGAAGCTCTCGAAAATGATTGTTGATGCAAAGCGAGGGCTGATTGAACTCAGCGTTGTGCTCGGTCGCTCCTTCCTCACTCACCTGTTTGCGACGCGGCTGCTTCCAACTTGCAAAACAAACGCCACCCACTCCAGCCAAACTCTGTTCACACTCTTCACACCCACTTATGAGCAACACAAACCGTAACCTGCAAGCACAACTCAGTCATGGACGACTACGAGAGAACAAACGCGAGTGAATGGGATCTCAACCTCAAGGGCCAAGGCAAGGGCAAGCAGAAAAGTCAGGAGCAGAGTGACAACCCAGCCAAGTACCAAGGCGATTCAAGAGGCTTTCATGCCACTGCACAGCACGATGCACTTGTCGGGCCGTCTACACAACGAATTGCACGAGAAAGCCAGCCAATCAACCAGCCTACACCCCGTACACGACGTGCAGCCTTGTATGGTCGTCGCCAAGCACATCAGGCTGAGTCTGCATGGGTGATTGCCGAAGGCGTGAAGAGGCAGGAACTGGTCCACCGCGAGCCGCAGCCTCTGCTCGTTGACGTTGGCAATATCGCGGTCAGTGCCGCGGAGAATGCGTGGCGCAACCACGATCGACCTGCGGCCAGTATCGACGTGCCGGAAGAGCTCATCTGGCGCGATCAGCAGCATGAGATCATTGCAAAGAAGTATGGGACCTTCGTCTTCAGTGACGACCGCAACAAAGGTGGCATGATTCTGCTCAACATATGGGGCGAACCGGACGCGGTCAAGTCTACGAGACAAGCGATCCATGACTGGAAGGGGCGTGAGATGGCATCTAAGCGCCAAATGGGAACAATGTCATTCTCAACGCAGAAATCCCTTCTGCCTCAGCAGCGTAAAAGCGAGGAGAAGAAATGGCACCGCGAGGTCATGCGCCAGCGCTTCAGGCGAGCACCTCCGTTTGGTACACAATTCGGAGCAATCGGCTACTTCCACTGGCCTGTGAAGGAATTTCAACCTCACGAATTGCTTGGACACAGCTATGAAGCATTTGATCCGATCCGCATGGAGTGCTCTTCTTACGTTGTCTTTGATCAGACAGTCCCAGGCTTCCAAGTCATGGGCGAGGCTACCGCTGTGAAGGACGCACTACTGCGCATTCGCAAAGCCTGTTTCCAGATCACTGCTCACCAGGTGACTCCTGTGAGGAAGTATTTCATACACCTCAGCGACTCAGAAAGTGACATCCCGACACACGTGACCTTGGAGCAATATGAACGGATCAAGCGCATTGCAGCCAACAATGCCTCTGTTCCACATGATCACCCAGGTTGCTCACCCAAGGGTCAAGCTGACATCGATCTGGAACCCGAGGAAGAACAGCAGCGCCATGAGATGAGCACGCGCGATGCTAAGATTGCTGGCAAAACGATGATGCGCATGATTACCAAGCTACACTACTATCGAGGCCATCTGAAGTTTCGCATCAGACTTGGTACCTTCCTGGCCACACACTACAGGGCGACCGAAGATGGCAGATACACAATGGATGATTTTAGAGACATGTTGCAGCAGTCACAGTTTGTAGGCGAAGTGACCCCTGAGTGAGTGTCATCCAAGACAAGTCAAGTCGGCAACAATGCGCTAACACAGTGCTAGGTTGGGAGACAAATACAGTGAGACGACTTCGCTGTCAACGCTCAGAGCCGCGGACGACTTGCTGGACCCGCGAGACATCATGGTTCACACGCTGGACGAAGTCGAGCCAATCTATACAGCAGTGTTCATCATTGAGGACAACGCAGGCGATTTGTGCTTGAAGATATCCTGGAAAGAAAGAACTGACAGCTCTGGCTCTAGTCAGCCCGACCTTGAAGAGTTGTCCCGAACCTGGACAAAATTGGACCGTGGAACAATTTCTCAGTCTTCACTGGTC
>Ga0265797_10011574_pt1 | contig 11012 bp, 12 predicted proteins | sample P2T30metagenome_FD_192433 | JGI IMG/M metagenome (GOLD analysis project Ga0265797, IMG submission 192433) | Plant litter microbial communities from East Loma Ridge, Irvine, California - P2 T30 | ecosystem: Environmental > Terrestrial > Plant litter > Unclassified | place: USA: California... | reverse complement strand
TACCCGATCCGAGTAATAGGAGATGCGAGAGACCGGCAGTCGCCGGGCGCCTAACGGCAACAGGCCGGGGCACTTCACAATTCCCGCTTCTAGCAGTTCCTGAATCACATGCCTACATTTCATGAGTCATCTGCATTACCCAGGGAGTCCAACAAAGAACCCAACAGGGGGGTTTCAGGAACCCTAAGCCTGTCTTAAACTGTGAGGTCTGCAACATCCGGCTATGCAGACCATGCAATGATATGTAGCAGGTGTGCCACAAACTGTTGATGGAGAGGGCTTATGATTTGCGTGACCGGGAAACAATTCCTTGTGATGACAGGAGGATACAAGCAGACAGTGATAAGTGATGGACATACAGCTAAGGGAAGGAGTAATGCTAGTGAGGAGTGAGGAGTAGAGGGTGAGAGAGTAGGTGAGTGGTATGTCCCTATACCAACCCTGGTACATAAACACCAACTACCGCGCTCCATACCAACTACCACACTCTGTATGTCACAGTGCTCTGACCGTCTACGGTATCGGATCCTTATAACCTTGAGATTACTTCGAGTCGAGTTCTCGAAGTTGGACTTGGATTAGAGTAGTTCGAATTCGAGTTCGAATTCGAATTCGAATTCGAAGAGAGAGAGAGAGTTTGAAGAGAGACTTCGAATTGGTAGATAGGTAGAAGTAGATTAGATTCTAATAGGTATCGAAGTGATAGCTAAGAGAGTACCGTAGAAGGAATAGATGCAAGTTTAGATTTAGATTACGATGGTTGACTTTAGATACGAGAATTCTAAGGAGCTCTTAGAATTCGAACTAGCTACTATATACTTCCAGTACTAATTCCTTCAAGTTGATTCAACTTCTATTCGAACTGAGAAAGGACACTTAGAGAAGGACTAGAGAATAGATGACCGAAGTAGAAGTGACGTGTCATTTAGATGACCAAAGTCGCGTGGAGAGTCGAAGTCACGTGGATCGTAGGTATGACGTCGTAACCGCCATGACACTGTACCAACTACTGTGCTCCTTACCAACTACCGCGCTCCTTACCAAGTCCCGTGCCGTAGGAGTGAAGGGTATATAAAGCAAGCATATCCATCTACTTCTTGTTCTTCTTCTTTGTCAATGAATTATCATAGGTTGCATTCTAAAATCATCTAAGTGACTCCTCAATTAGTATACACAGTATTATCTATCCATTGTTGTCCATATCCACCTTCTGCTTCAAAGGCTAATTACAACTAGACCTCTCAATCATCATTGTCCGCTGGAATATAGGATTAGTCACTGCCTATAAACCGCGTTGTAATAGTGAGAGGGAGAGAGAGGAGATGAGAGAGTAAGGAGAGTAAGAATGAGTTGGAAAGCGCTTTCCTGGCCCTGCTTATATACATGAGTGGGACGGCTAGATATGGGTCTACATACAATCTATCTATGGTGTCCAGGTGTTATGGAACTGTCCTGGCGTAGATTGGCAGAGACAACTAGACAGCAGAAGTCTATGTTGTTAAATCAAAGGAGACTTAGAACTTTGTGATATGGTCAACAGTAGTTGCAAGAAGACTTGGAAGGATCTGGGCAAGTCCGGAGTATAGTTATAAGTGATATGAATAAGTAGTACTGTGTAAGGCAGTACTCTAAAGTTACATTTATAAACAAGATTGGTTTAAAACTAACTAAGAGTGGCAACAAAGAAGAGTAAGTGACTAAGTAACTAGATAACTATGTAAAGATGTGACAATGAAGAAACTATGATAATTTGATCCTTGGGAAGAAACTTATTCAACCCAATTATGTCCGGCTTATATACCTTTGTCCCATACCTCAAGAGTGCCTCTAGAGTAGAGGATTCTTGTGATAGTGCTGCTCAAGAGTAGAGCGTCTTGAGAACAGAGAGCGGTTTGAGAGTAGAGCAATTTGAGAGTAGAGTGGTTTGATATAGAGCATGAATATGAGAGCGTGTATATGGTGTCATGGGTATGTGTCACAGTGCTCTGACCGTCTACGGTATTGGATCCTTATAACCTTGAGATTACTTCGAGTTGAGTTCTTGAAGTTGGACTTGGATTAGATTACTTCGAATATGAGTTCAAATTCTTGAAGAGAGAGAGAGACTTTGAAGAGAGACTTTGAATTGGTAGGTAGATAGAAGTAGATTAGATTCTGATAGGTATCAAAGAGATAGCTAAGAGAGTACCATAGAAGGAATAGATGCAAGTTGCAATTTAGATTAGATTACAATGGTTGACTTTAGATACAAGAATTCTAAGGAGCTCTTAGAATTTGAACTAACTACTATATACTTCCAGTACTAGATCCTTTGAGTTGGTTCAACTTCTATTTGAACTGAGAAAGAACACTTAGAGAAAGGAGTAGAGAATAGATGAGCAAAGTAGAAGTGACATGTCTTTTAAATGAGCAAAGTCAAAGTTGCGTGGGAAGTTGAAGTCGCATGGGAAAGTAGGTATGACATTGTAACCAACATGACACTCAGCCACTGTAAGGTAGCTTGTTTAATCTTGAGTACTCTCTCCTAGAGACGTCTGCAATACCTCGCAAGCTCTATATCACACAGTCTCAAACCGCTTCATCCCATTACCATCATGGCAGAAGAAGAAAGGTCACATATCAGCCCATTGTCCTCTTAGTCCAAAAACTACTCTGAATGGTTGCTCTCCATCATCACTGTTCATATGACCCGCGGTCTACTCAATTACATCACCTCCAGTCAAGTTCTAGATGCTGAGGATTGACACAAAATCAACAGGTGCTTTGCCTTCCTCATTCAATCGCTCTCAACCATCATTGTTACCTCTTTACCTGCTTTGCTTCCGAACCCACTGTCTCCTGATCCAGTTGGACTTTGTAAACACCTTGAACAAGCTTGTTCCGCCGCTGTAGGAGCTCAACAACCCGCTCTGATTCAAGAGCTATTCAGAACCACGGTGCAAGATGGGCAGAACCCTCTGGAGGTTATATCTTGCTTGCAATCAGCGCATTCACAACTGGTAGTTGGAGGAGAGTCAATTTCCAATTCCCTGCTTGCCTACGCCATGACCCTTGCTTTACCCAACTCCTGGACAACTCAGAAACAAGCTCTCTGAATGGAACAACCTTTGTCAAGTGAGACGCTTGGCTTCTGCAATCCGCGCAGAATGGCAAAGGAGACAAATGGATAGCAAGGAAGGAACTGCGTTGTTTGTACAGCCGCAACAGCAACAACAGCGGCAGCAAGGAGTTGGAGGGCTTTGGTGTGACTTTCACAAATCTTGACCGCACACAAACGCTCAATGTGCTGCTCAAGGTGGTACTCCTCCTCCATCATCCTTTCAGTAACAAAAGGGCAAGGCAACCAAACAACTTCACGACCTTCCCTTTGACAATCTACCACTCCTATTGCTTCTGCTTAACTGACAAACATTGACTACAATTCAGATGAATCTGCTTTCAACACCTGTATCAACTACAAATCAAGCAACAATCAATTCATCATTGATTCTGGCGCATCTCACCATATGGTCAACTTGGCTTCATTACTTGCCAATTTACAACCGCTATCACCTGTAAAGCAGATCCGAATTGGAGATGGAACTCATCTTGCCGCCATTGCTGTTGGTACGCTCCTGTCACTGGGCTACTTCGACCAACGATGTAGGTCGACGTCCAACTTGGGATAACGTAGTTCGGGTTAGACTATCCCGCAGGGACTTGTACTAACTTAGTCGAACTTCGGCGAGAATAAGCTAAGAGCGTCGAAATGCCGCTAGCTTAAGTGTCGGTCGAGGTAGCGTGCGAGGCGTGTACAAAGACTGAATAAGATACTAGGGCAATAAAGAATGTATAGATTAATACGTGTAATATGGCTTAACTAATAACAATGACTACGGTTGACAACAATCAGAGATCGCTGAGATTCGACAAATCTCGGCGACAATTCTTATACTAAGTTTTACTACAGCACCACGCGTCCAGTTTCATTTAACCCATATGTCCATCCTCCCTACTGAAACATTGTGTCTCACCGTGGTGGCCGCAAGAGGTATGGGGCGTAATAAGTTGGCCGCAGTTGGTAATGAATTAAGTCGAGAGCGATATAGATAATTGTACCGGCCGCAACTGGAAGAACTCGTATGAACTTCGGCAAACTTAGTCGAGATAGGCCGGAAGTGGAATTAGTGAACAAGAGTTTGATGATATCTTCATCGTTTTCGATACTCGGTAATTGGCGGTATGTCGAGGTGAATGAGGCATTAGTTCGGCGGCGGGAATGAACTACCAATTCGGCCACCGATTACCATTAGTTGATGGACCATTCAAATGTCGACGAATGTCCGCAAAGTTGATCGACCATTTAAATGTTGACGAATGTTGGCGAAGGTATATGAACTTCAATATAATTCCGTGACAGCTCCAAATTGGGGACACAATCTTTGCAAACGCTTTGCTAGCACCCAAACTTGCGAGCAACCTTGTTCCTGTTGGCGCTACACCCTCTGGATATTGATTGATCTTTGCCCAACATCAAGCTACGCTTTACAACCAGCAAACCGCTTTGCTTACCGCTCACAAGATCAACAACCTCTATGTTGTCAAGGCAAGCCATTACCACGCTCTCACCGCCAGCAACGCTGGTTGTCACTAAACTATATTGAAGTGCAGTTGCCAACCGACTTCTTGGCCTATATGTAGACTGAGACCAGACTTTGGGCTGTCTGGTCTATCGTGACCTTTTTATAGTGCAGTGGTAAAGGCTGCATGATGCTCAAGCTACGGTCTAGGTTTTAGCATCGTGACACTGGTCCCACTGCAGTATTGAAAGACTGGCACCAACTTTTGGGCCATCTCAATGTGCAATCGGTGATGCGTCTGTTTAGAGCAGGTAGAATCAATGGTCTGAATGCAATCACCTCTCTGGACTTGCAACAGATTGAATGTGAAGCCTGCACACTTGGCAAAGGCCAACGGCTACCAACTCTACTTTCTGCTCCCTTGGAGACTCAAGCATCAAATCTATTAGACCTGGTACATGTTGATTTATGGGGACCGGCTACAGCAACTTCATTGGGCGGCAAACGGTACTTCTTGACTTGCTATGATGATTTTTCACACCATATCAACCTTTACTTCCTTGCAAACAAATCCGACGCTCTTTCTGCTCTCAAAGAGTATTCAACAATGGCAGAGGCTCAGACTGGCCGGAAAATCAAACAAATCCAATCAGATGGAGGTGGGGAATTCAACAGCAATGCAGGAACTGCTTTTTATAGACAGAAGGGAATTGAACATTTGCTTGTACCGCCAGGATCTCCACAACAAAATGGTCGAGTTGAAAGGGTTCACCTTACAATCCTCAACCTGGTTCAGACCTATCTCACAGATTGTACACTTCCACCAACCTTCTGGGCAGAAGCGGCATCATATGCTGCTTATATCCGAAATCGAACTCCTTGCAAGCCCTCGAATAGTATTCCAGACGACTTATGGTATGGCAAGAAGAAATCACACCTAAACCTACAACCGTTTGGCTGTAAGGTCTACTACCGTCGACATGAATCCATTTCAAAGCTGGACCCTCGCTACAACAAGGGAATCCTTCTAGGACATATTGCTGGTACTTTCTCTATCAAATTTGGGACAATGAACGCTGCAAGCTTGTCAAAACGCGAGATGTCATCTTTCCATTGTCAAACAACACCAACACTGAATTACAACTGGTTGATATTGAGGATCAACCTACCAGTAAGGTTGAACCGCCATTAACGCCTCAGTTGGAGGATATGCAGGAAGATCTGGATGACTTGCCATTGGAACAGGATTTGCCAACTCCGGATTCACCTATACCAGAACAACTATCACCGTCACCTGGTCCTACACTACGTCGCTCAGCTCGTCTTCAATCAATAGCCTCACAGCTGGAATCCGATTCAGAATCAGAAGATGAATTGCTTTCGACTGGCAAGAATGCCAATCCAAATGGGAATATTGCAACCGCTCTTTATCATGCTCTGGCCGCCTTTTCAACACCTGAGACTTATTTACAAGCCCAACATTCACCAGATTGGTCTGACTGGAGCGGTGCTATGTCAAACGAGCTGGCAAAGATGGACAAATACAAAGTATGGGATGTTGTGAACCAACAATCAAAAATGCGAGTGGTGGGAGCTAGATGGGTATATACTCGCAAAATTGACGGTACAACTGGTCTTCCTTCCACCTACAAAGCCCGCTGGGTTGCTAAAGGCTACTCTCAGTCGGAAGGAATTGATTACAACGAGCTCTATGCTGCAGTGGCGCACAAGGATACAATTCAAGTCTTCCTACCACTTGTCAATTACTTTGACCTTGAATGTGATCAAGTGGATATTGTTGCTGCTTTCCTCAATGGTGATCTGGAAGAAACAATCTATATGGATCCGCCCCAAGGCTCGGATTTGCCTAGCAACAAAGTACTACGCCTATGCAAGTCTCTCTATGGCCTGAAACAATCACCTCGCTGCTTCAACAAGGCATTTGACAAATGGCTCAGAGAACGGGATTTCAAGGCTGCCAAAGCAGATCCATGTCTTTACACTTGACTCTCAACAAATGGCAACTTCATCATGCTATCTATCCATGTGGGTGATCAGCTCATTGCTTGCAACAATTGATCAGCTCTTGACCAATTCAGACAACAACTCAACACTCAATTCAGATGCGCCAACTCTGAACCTGTTGGCTACTTCCTTGGCTTCAATGTATACTGCAATTGAGCCAAGCGCAGGCTATATATATCTCAAGAACACTATATGGAGTCTCTGTTGGTTCAATTTGACTTGTCAGGTTGCAATTCGAGCAAGATACCTCTGCCTTCTGGCTTTTGACCTCTTCCGGCATCGGATACTGAGTTTGCAGTAGCAAAACATCGCCCATACCCTCAAATTATCGGCGCTATCCTCTACGCATCAGCAATCTCTTGCCCAGACCTGTCCCATCCTGCATCAGTCTTCTCCAGATTTATCAGCAACTGGAACCTATCAAATTGCAAAGCACCTACTGCGCTATATCAGAGGAACAACCGATCTCAGTCTTGCTTTCAATGGAGATTGTGGGAAGCAAATTATTCAAGGTTATGCAGATGCGGATTGGGGAGGAGATCTGAACACCAGACGGCCAACAACTGGCTACATCTTCAAGCTCTATGGAGGAACAATTGCGTGGAAGTCTTGCCGCCAGCCTAATGTGGCTCCTTCAACAACAGAAGCGGAATACATGGCCTCAACTGATGCAACTCAACAAGTGTCACGGAATTATATTGGAGTTCACATATCTTTGTCGACGTTTGTCAACATTTGAATGGTCAACCAACTTTGAGAACATTTCTCAACATCTGAATAGTCAATCAACTAATGGTAATTGGTGGCCAAACTGGCAGCTCATTCCCCTTGCCAAATTGGTAGCTCATTCTCCTCGACATACCACCAAGTACCAAGTATCAAAAACAATGAAGATATCATTGAGCTCTTGTTCACTAGTTCCACTTCCGGCCAATCTCGACTAAGTTTGCCAAAGTTCATACAAGTTCTTCCAGTTGCGGCCAGTATGATTATCTATATCGTTCTTGACTTAATCACTACCAACTGCGGCCATCTTATTACGCCGCATACCTCTTGCGGTCACCACAGTGAGACACAATGTATCAGAAGGAAGGATGGACGTATGGGTTCAAGGAAACTGGACGCGTGGTGCTGGAGTAAAACCCAGTATAAGAGCTGTTGCCAAGATTTGTTGAATCTCAGTGATCTCTGATTGTTGTCAACCGTAGTCATTGTTATTAATTAAGCCATAGTACCCGTAGTGCCCTATACATTCATTACTGCATAACTATCTTATTCAGTCTTTGTACACATCTTGCACGCTACCTCGACCAACACTTAAGCTAGCGGCAATTCAACGCTCTTACCTTATTATTGCCAAAGTTTGACTAAGTTAGTACAAGTCTCTACGGGATACTCTAACTCAAACCATGATACCTCATGTTGGACGTTGAGATACATTGTTGGTCAAAGTAGCTCAGTGACAACAAGCAACATGGCTGCGGCTTCTTCTAGACAACCTCCAGGTTGCTTTGCCAGCAAACACTCCAATCTCAATTTTCAATGACAACAACGGTTGCTTTGCACTGTCAAAAGGTCCAGTATACCATGAGCGCTCCGAGCACATCGCTATGCAACATCACTTTCTCAGGGAGAGGATAGAGGAAAACACTGTCAAAGTTGACTTTGTCCCTGCTGCAGACAACCTTGCCAACATGCTTACCAAAGCAATGCCTCAACCAGCGTTTGAACAACTGAAGGAGCAAACGGGAACCAGCAAATACCAATCATCTGCATAAGGGGAGGTGTGAGACTGTGGCAACTTCACTTGGTGATCAAGGGGTAGTGTCTCATATTGCTTTCTTTTAGCACCGCCTTCACCTTGTTCTTGTTCTAGCTACATCTCTCCTTTGTACCTCATCTTTCTATGTATCTATCACATTGACTTCAGTGAATTTTTCAGTAACTAAATCACAATTTTTCATGTTGGATTCGGCTAAAGTCTTGTCCACATAACGTTGTTGCCCAAGTTCACTGAGTCTATGTGATTTATCTCAAGCGATGGTCACACCCAGAAAGTAGTTGGCAGGCCCACAATCATTGCATTCAAATTTGTTGTTTAAACAACGTCTGAACTTGTCCAAATGTTCTATTGTTGCAGGCAATTGATTGATCACTGTCACGAAACCATATCAGTTGCTCGGTATCAGCTTATAAGACCTTGAAACCGCTGGGATTAACCAGAGTTCAGGCAAAGTGTTTCTTTAACAATAGCGTAGCGGCTATAACGCCTATGTCATGCCTTTGAGAATGTTACATCATTCTAGCCTTGTTACAATCACCAACATGTAGTGATATGAGGATGATTTTGTTGTTGATTGATCAATGGTAAAGTGTAACAAGACTAGAATGATGTAACACTCTCAAAGGCATGACACAGGGGTTATAGCCGCTATGTGTCATGGAATCATATTGAAGTTCACATATTCTTGCCAACATTTGTCAATATACCACCAAGTACCAATCATCAAGACACCAGCACAGTCCGACAATGGAATCGTCAAGCTTGGAGTGACTACTTCCACTTCTGGCCAGATTTGACAAAGTTTGTTGAAGTTCAGACAAGTTCCTCAAGTTGCGGCTGATGTAACCATCTGTATTGTTCACAGCTCAACTACTTTTGGCTGCGGCCATCTTACTACACCTCATACCTCTTGCAGTCACAACAGTGAGACACAATGATCCAGAAATAAGGAATGGAAGTATGGGTCTGAAATACCTGGACACATGGTGCTGAAGTGAAACTTAGTATAAGAAATGTTGGCAAGATTTGTTGAATCTCAGCAGTCTCTGATTGTTGTCAACTGTAGTCATTGTTATTGTTATCAGTAAAGTCATTTGTAGGACTCTTCTAAACAATTGGTATTGCCTACCTCTTCTATTTCACTCTTTGCAAACATCTTGTACTCTACCATGACCAACATTGAAGCTCGCAGCGATTTAACGCTCTTAGCTTATTCTTGCCAAAGTTTGATCAAGTTAGTCCAGTCTCTCCATGGGATAGTCCAACTCAAACCACGTTATCTCAAGTTGGACGTCGACACCTATTGTTGGTCGAAGCAGCTCAGTGACAGTCTCCCACCTTCGAGCTCGTTAGCCTTGCTATAGCACCATTTCGCAAGCTTACATGAGGTAATTGGTGCGTCTGCTTTCTGCCCCGTGGAACCGTTCTTGAGCCGGAGACTGGAGATTTGCGATTGACGTGACTGAGAGCGGACAGAGTGCAAACTGGCATTCCAAAAAGTGATATAAGGTGAGAGCAAGAACGGAGAGCTACTGGAAGTAGAAGTGTGCTCTAATGCAAGATTGCGCTGATCAGTCGAGCAATTACTTTCACCACGGCTTTAGATCTATTCAAGACTGATGTCCAAAAGAAACGAGCCCATTGCAATGTAAAGGACAAAGCTATTGAAATGACGAAATCGTATCCGCGGCCGAGACGAGCGGGACAGCGACTTCCGAATAATCTGTCTATGAGGTATTGCTTCTTAATATCAGTCTGTTGGCATCGTACGCGTGAGGGATGATGACAGTTCAGCTGCGGCGCTATCAGTCGAAAATCTTTGTACGAAGCAGGAGATGTGTAACAGGGACCGTTGAAATGTAATGCGCGACTTGACGACAACAGGTCGGTCACTGCTGTTACGACGAGTTCACACGCTCGCGGAAGATGGTAAGGACTACATGGATGAAGGTCAAGGCGATTGTGCCGCTCAGCTGGCGCATGGGAGAGCTATCACATATCGCCTTCGCGCATCGACATATTCAAGTGAAACACTAAAATCCCGCTCACTGAACATTTGTGACCTCAGTCGCGGCAGTATACGCCCTTGCCCAATCATAGCCTGCGCCCCGCTTGTTTCGCCGAAGCCAGTCCAGGTCTCTCGAGCGACTCGAATCGTTTGGCGAGATTTTTCACTGTATCTCGGTACAAACCTTGGGTCTCTTTTGTCTGAATTGAGTGGTCTTTCGGTATATGCTGACCGGGTCGCTGAGATTCGTTGTCGCAATTGTTGTGATTTATTTGGGCTCGGAGAGGCACTGCTGCCAGCAGATTAGCTGGTGGAATCGATATGTCGCTTGACTGCTTCTCGGCTACAGGGTGGTCACGCGGGATGACGAGTCCTGGGGGAGCGAAACGACGCTGATTGGCCGGCGGAGTGGGTTTGGTGATGTGTGTTCGACCCGAGTATGCCGCGATTCCTCGGGAGAGGCTTAAGCTTTTGGGGGTGCCTAGCGTGTGCTCGTAGCACGACGGACAGTGCGGCTGACCTTGGAGGGACAATAGATGATAGTGTTGATAGAGAGCGAGACCGCACACTGGTGTATCAGCTCACGCGACGGTGAGCTACTCACTCTTACAGCAGAAGCAGTCTGCGTGCCAGATTG
>Ga0265797_10011571_pt1 | contig 11014 bp, 4 predicted proteins | sample P2T30metagenome_FD_192433 | JGI IMG/M metagenome (GOLD analysis project Ga0265797, IMG submission 192433) | Plant litter microbial communities from East Loma Ridge, Irvine, California - P2 T30 | ecosystem: Environmental > Terrestrial > Plant litter > Unclassified | place: USA: California... | reverse complement strand
TCCGATAAAATCGGTACTGAAAGGGCCATGGTTGTTGGTATCAGTTTTTTTGTTTGGAATAGAATCAAACTTTTCAAATGTTTCCGTCCAGCCTGCTTTGTAAACACGGGCAAGCAATTCATATTTGGAAGGATCATAGCCGGCTGGTTTGGCAAAAGGAATCAGGTTGTCAGCATTTTCGGACAGACACATCCGGAAACAATAAGCCTGGATTTTATTATCACCGTCTCCGTTTTTGCCGATTTTTTCAGATGAAACATAAGGAAGTAAACCGCTCTTCGGGTCACCTTCTGTTTTGTAGGGACTTACGTTCTTTTTAAAATAATGGCCATGCTGAAAAACGCCGGCCTGAATCCCGTTCCATTTTTCATCATAAACGCTGTTTGCTTCCCGGCCTACATGGTATTTCACACCCGCCGATGCCATCATATCACCCTCATAAGTAGCATCAATGAACATTTTACCTTTAAAGGTTTTACCGCTCAGAGTTTTGATAGAAACAATTTTACCATCTTTTTTTACAAGTCCGTTTTTTCTGTCAAGCCACTCATCCCGGTAAATTTTGAGATTATTTTCTTTAGCAAAATCTTCAAAAACCTTTTCGGCAACATGCGGCTCGAATATCCACATGGTTTTGTTTGCACCGTCCATGGCCGGAGTTCCCTGGCCTTTGTTACCATATTCTGATTTTTTCTGCCATTTCCATGCTTCGGGTGTATCATAATGCATGTACACGCGATGGTAAAACTCGCGGGCCAGGCCACCAATTACTGATTTATTACCTGTATCTGTAAATCCTAAACCTCCGGATGAAAGTCCGCCCAGATGTTTATCAGGAGAAACAATGATTACCGTTTTTCCCATTTTCGTAACCTGAACAGCAGCCGTAACAGCGGCAGATGTACCGCCATATATGATTACATCCGCATCAAATACCTGCTCTTTCTGCTCACCAGCCTGCTCTTTATTTTCTTTGGCAGTACAGGAAGTAGCACTTATTACAGAAACTGCCAGTAAACAATGCAGGAAAATTTTACTTACCGAATTTTTTAAAAACATGTTAATTACTTTAAATTAAAAAAGGAACAGATCAGTATTATATGATTGAAAATCAATATTCTAAAAGCCGTTTCAGGTACGCAGGATAGCTTTTTCCTTCAAGCCCGCCGCCTCCGTTGGTGATGCTATCGCCGAAGCAGACAAGCCTTTTGTATGATGCATTGGTACAGATCAGCGCCTCGTAAATGGCAACTGCCATTACCCGATAACCATCGGGAGTAGGATGTACGCCGTCGGTCTTCTCACTGTTTAAAGCATTCTGAATTAAACTGCTACTCTCCTCACCTACATTTCCGACCTTTTCAAAAACACGGTGCATGTCCAGAAAGTGAAGTTTATAATCATCAGCAGCTTTTTTGATCCCGGCATTTACCTCCTCTTTACGCTTTCTGTGGCCATCGGTTCCGTAAAAAGTCTGGGGATGACGCGTATAAACGTAAGGCTCATGAACCGGCAAAATCGTCATCAGCATAATCTGGCTCTTTGCGCCGAGAATCTTTTCAATGATCTTTCTCAGATTTTTTTCGTATTCAGGAAAAGGAATGTACTTCCGGCTGTTCATGTCATTTGTCCCGATCATCAGAATCGTCATATCCGGTTTATGAGCCAGACAGTCCTTATCTATCCGCTTCAAAAGATCAGCGGTATTTTCTCCGCCAATACCTGAATTAACGATAAACGGTTTTTCATCAACAGCTTGTGCCAATGATAAATCAGTTGTAAAAGCAAGTGACGATGTTGCCAGGGTAGTTTGTAAAAACTGTCTTCTCTGCATGCTTTTTTATTTAAAGGAGATCAAAAGTATAGCTATGTAACCTTCCTGTTAAGGATATTATTGACGATGGTTAAGTTCAGAACCTACTTAAAATCCGGCACCAAAAGCACAGCATCTGCAAAGACAAGTCCATCCGCTCCGCTGTTTGAAATTTCAACATAAGCATTTTTGCCAGGCTGAAAATTGTAAGTGCCCAGATGAAACCATTCACCGGAAGTCTGCCCGACAACAACAATATCAGATTCTTTTACATTGATCTCCTTTTTGGTTTTCCCGTCAAACAGACTCAGCTTAATCTGAGACGACATATGGGGTAACTTTGGGAAATAGATATAAGCGTTGTACTTACCGGCTTTTTTAACTTTTGGCGTAAATTTTACCGATTGCAGGTCTTTAACAGCAGGATCAGATGCCAGGAACGTCGGGCCGTATCCTCCCTTATTTTGAACGGCCCATTTACCTGTTACTGCTACGCTTGTTTTGTCCTCATTGTCTGCAAGTACATCCGCACTCGCCCCATTGGACATTGGGTTTAAATTTAATTGCGCCTGTAACTTTTTAACATCCACTTTCTGCACGCTTGTTTTATTATCGATCGCCATCACAGCCGCAACCGATGCCGATTGTGCCAGTACCATAAAGACAGGTTCCATGCGGATCGAGCCATAGGCAATGTGTGTTGCTGAAAGACAAACCGGTACAAAGAGATTACTGCATTCTTTTTCTTTGGGTACAATGGACTGGTAAGAAATCGGATAAGGACCAAAACCGCCTACTTCCACATTTCCCTCATTTTTTACCATCCCGTTTACGACGATCCGCTGAATGTTATGGGAATCCATGGTGTAGGCTGCCATTCCAACTCCGTCATCCACTTTTTCCTTGCCTTCACAATTGGCCTGGGTCATCACATAATTACCGGTCATCCGCCGGGCTTCGCGGATGTACAGCTGCGGCGACCAGTTTCCGCTATCGGTATATTCATCTTTTGGATAACCCCATTTTAACATTTCCTGCCGAAGCTCCTGCGGAACACGTGCATCATGACCGACGAAGTACAAAAGTCCTTTGGTATAAACTTCATGGTCTTTAATTATTTCTGCACGTTTTTTGTAATCTCCGTCGGGATATTCGTAATTCATTCCGATCATGTCCGTAGAAAAGCCGTTACGATTGTTAATGTCCGTTTTGTTATTCGGCATTTTGCTCCAGATGAAGTAATCATTCAGGGTTTTCCTCTCAGGATGCTTGTTCATAAGCCTTACCAAAAGCTCATATCTGGTAGAATCATAACCGGCCGGACGCGTAATCGGAACCAGATTTTTAGGATCTGAAGTCAGGCAAATCCGATAATTGTACGCCTGTGCTTTTTTGTCACCGGTGCCGTTTGGCAGTAATTTTTCATTTGAAATTCCCCACAACAAACCACTTTCCGGTTTGCCAGCAATCTTGTAAGGATCAATTCCGTCGGGAAACTGGTGCCCGGTCATCAGCTGAACGCCGTTAATGGTTTCGTTATAATCCGAGTTAGCTTCCCGGCCAACAGCATACGATACACCGGCCCTGGCCATCAGGTCGCCTTCGTACGTACAATCCATGTACATTTTGGCACGAATGGTTTTATTGGTAGATGCCTCCGGTTTGCTGCTGTTTTCCAGCACGATGGACTCAATATTTCCGTTTGTTTTCTTTGCAGAAACGATCCTGTTCAGATAAAGTACTTTAATTCCTGCTTCATCCAGATATTGCTGAAGATACTTTTTAGCCACATGCGGTTCAAAGATCCACTGCTCAAATTTGCCGTAATGCTTACCAATTCGTCTGTAAAAGTCTCGTGAAAGACCGGATATCGCATATTTATTACCAATGTCGGTTTGTCCTAATCCTCCGGAAGTCATCCCACCCAAATGTGTCCCGGGTTCAATCAGCAAAACTGACTTACCCATCTTTTTGGCCGTATAGGCAGCAATGATACCGGCGGAAGTAGCGCCGTAAATACAAATATCAACCTGAACCGGGGCCTCAGTTTTAGACTGAAACCCCGATAAAAGAAATGCGATTAAACAGAGGGCATGCGCCAGTGTTATCTTCATTTGAAATACATTTAACCTTGAAATAAAAAACCTGGCAACAGATCAGTATCCGGGATTTTGATTTGTTATTGCTTTGTTGTACAAAAGTTCAGAATTCGGGATTGGCCACAACATGTGTTTATCTGCAACGACGATGTTCTTCACTTCGAGAATGCGCTGTTTTGCAATACCAAGCCTTTTCAGATCGTTCCAGCGCTTGCCTTCATACATGGTTTCATAACCTCTTTCCAGAACAACCTTATCAATGAACGATGCCAGTGTAGGGAAATCGGAAAGTTTGAAATCAACAGCGGATACAGCTCTTGAATTAAACCCGTAAGCACGGCGGTGTACTTTATTCAGGCTTTCGAGTGCCTCAGCCGTAGGCGCTTTCGCAGCACGCGCATCTGCTTCTGCATGGAATAAAAGTAAGTCGGCATAACGATACCAGGGGTAATCATTCCCGGCACCGGCTGTCGCGGCAGGATCTCTGTATTTGCGGAACAAGCAGGAATTTGGTCCTAAACCAATATCCACATTGTACAGGATATGTGCTTTTCGCAGGTCTTTTCCATCCCATTTTTTGATCATAGAATTTGAAACCGAATCGGTGTATTGGGCATATACGCCACCCGGCCCGTAATAGCTATAAGGCCCGATCTTACGATGTGCGTAACTTACCAGCCCAAATCCCTGCTGACGTGAGTATTTAAAATAAAAGATCTCCTCCGTCGTGTTCACGATTTCAGGCCCGTATATCTTCTGAAAATCCTCCGAAGTAGTTACTTCAACCAGCGAATATTTATTTCCGTCAATAACTTCTTTTGCTTTCGTTTTGGAAGAAGCCCAGTCTTCCTGATACATGTATATCTCAGACAAAAGCGTTTTAGCAGCCCACTTGGTTGGTCTTCCAATTTCTGCCGGCGTATCAGGCAGGTTTTTTTCTGCTTCCAGTGCATCGCTAAGAATCAACTTGTAAACGTCCGGCACCGTTGCTCTTGGTATCTCAGCAATGGTCATGTTTTCTTCTGTACGAAGTGGCACGCCTGCCCAGTTGCGAACCATTGCAAAGTAAATCAGCGCACGCAGATACTTGGCTTCGGCAACAAAAGCTGCTTTTTCGGCGGCCGTAGTACTGGTTCCTTTTGGTACATTGCTGATTACCAGGTTAGCATTCCGGATCGACTGGTAAAAGTTATCCCAGATCACACTTACCCGGTTGATGTTGGTATTATCCAGTCCCTGATAAAGGCTTACGGCTGTTTGTGTTCCGCGTGAATTTCCATAGTCGGCCAGCCCTTCAAGCTGAGCAGGATAGTTCGTGGAAAGACCATTATCGCTTCTCATCGGGCCATAAATAGCATTCACAGCAGCTTTTGCTTCGGCTGCGGTATTATAAAAATTTTCAGACGCCAGCGACTTTGGATTCTCCACAAGCATATCTGAGCAGGATGCCAGCGTTATCGCTAAAAATAAGCAGGTCAGTATCTTATTCATGATTTATATTTCTTTAATGTAATAACCTGGTTTTAAAATCCGACTCTCAGCCCAACGGTTGTTGTTTTTGCTGCCGGGTATACATAATGGTCAACCCCCTGAACAAATGAGTTGGAACCGCCGTAGGAGTTAACTTCCGGATCATACCATGAATATTTGGTAAAAGTGATCAGGTTTTGTCCGCTTACATAAATTTGAGCGTTTCTCATCCATTTGATGTTCAGGCTTGAAACCGGCAAATTATAGCTCAGCTGGATGTTTTTGAAACGCAGGTAAGAACCATCCTCTACAAAACGGTCAGACATCTGTGCCTGCGAAGACGTTCTGATAATCGGATATTTCGCATTGGTATTGGTCGGCGTCCAGTGGTTCAGATACACTTCTCTTGGCATGTTTAAAGCCTGTCCGTAGTCATAACCCTGTCCCTGTAAGCTCAGGTTAAAAATATCATTTCCTTCAGAGCCCTGCACGAACACGTTCAGTTCGAAATTTTTGAACGTCATGGTCGAGTTAAGGCCATATGTAAACTTAGGGTTCGGGTTACCGATGATCCTTTTGTCCCCGGCATCACGCGCTCCGCTGTTGTTAAAATCTTCATAAGCGATAAAACCTTTATCGTCATATCCTTTTTCAACATAACCATAAAAAGAACCCAGCGGATAACCTTCACGAAGAATGTTTACGTTGTCATTTACTGCTGCTCCGATCGTCTGGCCGAGGATGTCGTTACCGCCATACAGTTTCATAACCTTGTTTTTGTTGATCGAAATATTTCCACCCAGATTCCATTTGAAAGCACCTTCCAGCACCGCTGCATTTACACCCAGTTCAAAACCTTTGTTCTGGATTTTACCAACGTTCTGAATGGTGAAAGTATAGCCAAGCGAAGAAGGAAGTGATACGTTGTTTAACAGATCACGGGTATTTTTAATATAATAATCTGCAGTAAGTGTTAATCTGTTGTTCAGTACACCAAAGTCAACTCCGAAATCTACCTGTGCAGTTGTTTCCCATTTAAGAGGTCCGGCAAGCCTTGTTCCCGGCGCATAGTAGATGTTAAGTGCATCCCCGAAAACGACCTGATTAGAAGCAAGCTGGTTGAGTGTAAAATATGGATTGATGGACGTATTACCTGTTTCCCCGTAACCTGCACGTAATTTCAGGTCAGAGATAAAAGGGATATTTTTGATAAAATCTTCTTCCGACATTCTCCAAGCAAGAGCAGCTGACGGAAAATAACCCCATTTTTGCCCTTCACTGTAACGTGAGGAACCATCGGCCCGGAAACTGACCGTTGCCAGAATCTTGCTGTTAAAGGTATAATTTACCCTGGCTAGGTAAGAAAGCAAAGTCCAGTTAGAATACGAAGAACTTGGCACGTTCTGTGTTGCGGCTGCACCAATATCATACGTTTCCTGATTATAACTGATAAATCCGGTTCCGGAAGCATTAAAACTGGTTGAAGTGTAGTCCTGGTAAGTAAAACCAGCAACCGCAGAAATACTGTGTTTACCAAAGTCTTTCAGATAACTTACCGTGTTTTCGCTCAGTATATTGCTAACCTGGGCGGTTTCAATACCTGCCGAACCTTTTGAATTCACAAACCGGGTGGTTGTATACTTATCTACTTTATCATCCGTCGTTTCAATTCCTGCCAGCGTTTTTATAGAAAGCCCTTTGATCGGCTCAAAAGTAACCGAAGCATTAGCCAGGATTTTATTTGAACGGATTTTATCTGACTGCTGATTCAGGAAGTTCAGTGGGTTTACAATTACGTTAGATCCCCATGAATAGGCTTCTGCTAATCTGGAATAACTTCCGTCCGGCAAAATAGGGGCGTAGGTTGGATAGGAAGACAACATAGCGGACATTAAAGTACCTCCTCTGTTTCCTCTTTCCGAGTTTTTACGATCCGAATCAATACGGCTTAAAATAGAGCTCAGGTCAAACTTGAATTTCTTACCAATGTCAGAGCTCAGATTGACCCGAAGTGCGTTGCGGACATAATCGCTGCCTTTCACAATACCATCCTGATTAAAATTGCTGGCTGCAACAGAAAACCTGGTTTTATCGCTGCCCCCGCTCACAGTTAAAGCATGGTTCTGGATAGGTGCTTTTTGAAATACCTCGTCCTGCCAATCCGTTCCTTCTCCAAAACCATTGATCTGTTCCTGTGTAAAATGAGGAGCCAAACCATCATTGGCGGCCTGCTCGTTGTAGAAATTGGCATATTCCGTCGCGTTCATCAGATCGATTTTTTTGCGAACCGACTGTACACCATAATAGCCATCGTAGTCAACAGTAACCTTACCTGACTTACCACGTTTTGTGGTGATCAGAACAACACCGTTGGCTCCTCTTGAACCATAAATGGCCGTTGCCGAAGCATCTTTCAAAACTTCAATCGATTCAATATCTGCGTTGTTCAGAAGAGTCGGGTTACCTGAATATGGAAATCCGTCAACCACATAAAGCGGCTCGTTACTTCCCTGAATGGAGTTGGTTCCGCGTACACGAACGCTGATGGGACTTCCAGGCGCTCCTGTGTTTTGAGATACGTACACGCCCGCAGCACGGCCGGCAAGCGATTGGACAAGGTTCGTTGCCGGATAGGCATTCAGTTCCGTCGATTTGATCGAAGCTACTGATCCGGTAAGGTCACTTTTTTTAACCTGGCCATAACCAATAACTACAATTTCCTGTAACGACTTGTCTTCCAGTGCCATTGTTACATTAATGGCTGTCTGGCTTCCCAGTACGACTTCCTGTGATTTGTAACCTACAAAACTAAAAACAAGTATGGGGCTGGTAGCTGCATCCGGAACATCAAGCTGAAAATTGCCCTCTCCATTTGTAGTAGTACCGGTCTGGGTACCTTTTAAGACAACACTTACACCCGGCAAACCCTGATTCGATTCATCCAGTACTTTCCCTGAAATGCTTTTAATACTTCTGTTTTCCATGTGCCCGGCGGCTAATTTTTCCGGGCGGCCAAAGCTGGTAATTGCAATAGAAAAAGCGAAAAGCAACTGTACAGAAGCAGTGCGAATCACCCATCGCAGTACGCCGATGTTTTGTAATTGTTTTTTCATAAAAATGAGAATTGTTAATTTTAAATGTACCAGCCTGCTTATATGACAAACAGAGATTGCATTTCCCTATATGTTTAAAGTTTTTCCATCAAAAGACATACTGTCAAAAAGCCATTTTTTTAACCCAAAATGTGTTCAAAAAAATGTTTCCCATAGCCGGCATGTATTGAAACAGGCCTGACTATGGGCGATATTAATCCTAAGCTCTCAAAGCTTATACCTGATTATTACGGGATTGGAATTATTCATAAATCAGCCAGGAAGTTGCTTTACAATCCTGATTGGCAGCAAAACGTATCCAACGCGACTGAAATGAATCCGGAAAAACATAGTCCACCGTTTTACCGGCAGGTACTACAATTTCCTTATAAGTCATCCAGGGACCATGTCCAACCGGCTCTGCCTCGATTTTAAATGTTACCGGCTGTTTGGAATCATGAGAAAGTTTCAGCTTCTTTTTGTCGTAGAACCCAATCAGGTAAGGATCAGAAGCAACGTCCTTTTTTACCTGACTGTCTTTCCACGGACCACCCTGCCCTACGGGTTTGCCCAGTTTCCAAAGGTCATCAATCGTTCCGGCCCAAATACTCGCCTGACCATCCGCCGATTTGATGATGTGCTCGCCTGCTTTGGCATCGCTGTTTACACCTGTCATCACCAACAGCCCCCGGTAAGAAGCAAAGTCATAAATTCCCATCTGGTGAGAAGAAACCGGCCGGATCTTGGCAAAACCATCTGCGTTCTCAGCAGGCAGTTCATAAAATGTTCCATGTACGTTCATCAGATCGCGCTCCGTAGCTACTTCACGGGCAACGCGCAGCAGGTTCTCATTGGTTTTACCGGTAAATGCAGCATTTCCTAAAGGTAATCTCCATCTCCTTTTCAGGTCATCTACGATCAGTACAGAAGATTCGTCAATCGTAACGACATTGGTTGGAATCGCGAATTTTTCACGGATAAAAGAAGCTGTTTTGGTATCGTCTTTCTTTTCAAGCTGCATTTCTGCATTTAGTTCGTAGTAGCCGCTTTCCAAGAATTTACCATTCGACACTTTACCAGCAAGCAAACCTAGTCCCCGGCGGTTATCACCCAGACCGTACATCAAACCTGCTGAATAATTTGTGGTGCTCAATGAGGCAACATCTTTGAACATCGGATCGGCAGATTTAGTAAATCTTCCGGTATCCGTGTATGAAAAATGAACCGTTGCTTTGGTGGACTGGCTGCTTGTTACGCGGATCCACTCCCCTTTTTCAGCAGCGTCAAAAACAAAAGAAACTGCTTTCCCTGGTTCTGCATTTACTGTTTTAATGGTCGTCCACTGGTTTGTACCGTTTTTATCTGTTTCAAATTTGAAAGAAACTGCTGTATTGCCTTCGTTCAAAACCCAGGCCATGCGGTGCTGCCATCCTGCAAAAAGGAAAGGTTCAGAAGCTTTTGTTCCGGTATTTTCTGAAATCCAGATGGCACCTTCCGCCGTATTCGGACCCAGCTGATCAGGTTTGGCCAAAGGTGTAAACCAAAGGTTTGAGTTCGACTGGCCCGGACCTTCAATATCCCCTTTTGCTTTTCTTTTGTTCAAAAATTCTTTCTGTGCAGAGTCATCGCAGCCAAAAACAATCTGGTCCTGCCAGCGCGCAAAGTCTCCGATCACTTTCAAATACGCCGATCTCGGACGGATACCGGCTGTATTTTTTGAAGTAAATGTTCCCGGAAAATGCCAGAACATTCCGTGCATCGTCATCAGATATTCCGGTTTTGCAGCCGTTCCGATATCACGTATACGAGGCCATTCGGTGTTCCAGCCGTGGGCTCCGTCATAAGTATGGCTTGCTTTTGGCAAACGGTAAAATGTCCAGCTATTGTTGTCGCGTACACCCAGCAGTACCGAACGATGATCCCAGCCCGTTGCCCAGATCGGATCCGTTGCCGGATTTTTATTTCCATAAATACCACCCGGACCGGTTACTTCCACAAACTGGTTACGGCGAACAACCTTCCAGTTTTTGCCATCCCATTCCGACAAAGAACCTGATTCGATATCAAACTGCGTCAGCGCTTTTGGTCCCGATTCTCCGTTGTTGGAATACACCATCACTCCCTGCCCGGAATAAAGGCCTTTTCCATGCGCACCAGGCAACAATACACCTGCCGGATTGGGTGAAGAATCTGCTTTCTTTTTATTGGCTACGTTTCCGTCTTCATAGAGCATGGTTGGTTTCAGCGTTTTTACATCCACATCGTAAAAACCTTCTTCCATCGTGCCGTAATAAATTTTATTTTCAGGATCTGTGAGGTGTCTTGCATTACCGGTGTGGCGGCCCGGCATCGTTTCCCAGGGAAGCACGCGCACTTTTCCTTTTGCATCAATGGCATATGGCCCAATGAAAAGCTGGTTACTTTCCGGATGGATCATGCGGTTGGCGGGCGTTCCCCCAATACTTTCCTGCCGTACGATCTGTTTGTGATCCGGTGTGATCTCATATAGTTTATCCGATGAACCGAACGGCATGTGCGGC
>Ga0265797_10011570_pt1 | contig 11014 bp, 13 predicted proteins | sample P2T30metagenome_FD_192433 | JGI IMG/M metagenome (GOLD analysis project Ga0265797, IMG submission 192433) | Plant litter microbial communities from East Loma Ridge, Irvine, California - P2 T30 | ecosystem: Environmental > Terrestrial > Plant litter > Unclassified | place: USA: California... | reverse complement strand
GGTCACATAGAGCTGCAGTGCAACGACAGACAGATCGGAAAGTCGCTTTGTCCCTGAAGAAGCTGCAAGTTTCCAAGCGGTCAGGCGGCCGCAACGTTGCGAGGCGTAAATCGAGCCCTCGAAAAGACCCGGCTTATTGACGAGGCCTTTGGGCTGCCGGCCGCATAGCTTCCATCCGTTGTACGGTCATCCATGGCAATGGAGTCTTCAAGGTTTCGTCCGGCTTGCGTGTCGCGGTGACCAGGATGTTGCTGAAGGACGAGGCGACCGAAAGATGTCCAGCGCCACGACGCAAGCTACGGATCCGGCATGCCGGCGCAGGGCAGCAGCAGCAGTAGCAGCAGCATCGCGCAGACGGGTTGACGGTACTGGTGCTGCTGTTGCTGCTGCTGGTCGAGTGCCTTGTGTGTGTTGCGAACCACCGACGATCCGAGCTCCCGTTTGCAAGCAAACGCAACGCTGGTGCGTACCTTAGGGAACCGCAGCCCGACTTTATGTATCCACACCAAACGCCAGTTTTGGGTGCTGCGACATATCTGGCCGGGATGCAGAGATGTAGCACGACGTAAGCGCGCGCCGCGGTCAGAAGCGTCGTACGAGGCGACGATGGTGCGTCCCGGTTGCGGACACAGCTACAGATGGGCATCTCTGTGCATCTGACAGATTGCACGTCCCGGCCTTGTGGGCGAAAGTGGACACCTCGAAAGTCACGCCGGCGCACGACAGGTCGAAACGAAATAAACTTGCAGCTGCCCGCTGCCGTGATACGATTCCACCATCCGCGATCAGAGGTGCATGACGTCGGGCGATCGTTGAGGGCGCCGCCGGCCGTCCCAGGCCACTGAACTGGGAGCTGGGATGCGCGCCGTTATGCGCCAGGTCATGTGGGCGGTAAATGTGGACGTCGCTAGAATAGGAGTCGAAGGATTCGAAACAGAGCCGTCACAGTCGGGCGACGAATGACAGCGAGAGTTTCAGGCTCAATTTCCGTGCGCCGGCGCTGCTGGCCTTGAACTATGTCTCGAAACACTCGATCCCAGATGGGCAAGCGGCAAATTGGAGGCCGCGCACGGCTACCTGGGTCTGTCTGTCTCGCGGCTCGCGTGGAGACCTTGCAAGTGCGTGTAGCGTGCAGCAAATCAGAATAGCAACCCGGTGCGTTCCTGTGTCACGACCTGGCACCCTGGGTCGCTAGACGCGCCGTTTCGCTTCCTCACCGCCAGAGGGAACCCAGGGATCGTGACGAAACAAGGGCAGGTGATGGCGCGCAACGTGGAAGCCAGCGAATGCAACGGCCGGCGGCGGTGGGAACGCCCTGCCACGGTCACTATACTGTCACGACAGAGTGGAATGTCAGCCCGGCAGCATCGCAAGGCAGGCGACGACTCCATCGCCTGGCCTGGCGTGGGAAGGTAGTGTACAGTGGAGGTACATCCACTTCGCGTAGCGGCGGAACCGGATGGCAAGCCGGAGGCATCGCGCAGCAGGGCATCAAACCCTACCAGAGCCTGCTTCTCTCTACCGTAACTTTCGCATTTGTGGACCGGAAACTCTATGTGACTGGAGCCTAAAGTGGTAGATCTCATATGGGCGAGATGGGCGAGATGGGCGAGAGAGCAAGATGGCATGGTGTTTGAGCGTCTAACACGCTTACAAGGTCCTCAGGCAAGTTGCTCACGCGCGTGGGGCTTGCATCTAGTTCGCGAGATCACCGATCTGATCCGGGTTTCGACACGTCAGATTATTATTATAACTGTATGTGATGCGAGGTTTGCACATGGGAGGGATGGTCGCAGTCGACTCCGACTACTTGTCTGGTCAAGAGGATTCTCCAAGGCATACAGTGCCAGCAGTACAGCAGCCTCGCAGTTGACGGCCTCACACCGCCTCGCCTCGCGGTCGTCTTGCCTTGACTCGGCCACGCACAGGATGCTCAGTTGCAGTTGCAGCAGCAGGGTGAGAGTCGACGATGTGTGTGTGTGGACGTGCAACAGCGGGTGTGATGGCACTGGCACTGGGCAAGGCGACGAGCAGCGGGCGCATATTGGCAGCAGCGTGACTGGGAACTGGGACTGGCGGAGGCGGCGCTCGCTGGCGCTGACACGACGACTGAGCGTGACCGCACTTCGCGACATGGGGACAGACAGGACATGGATCGCAGGCGGGCGGCAGGACGCACAGGCATGGAAGTGGACATGGAAGATACAGTAGCCCGGGAGGGGAGATTTACTAGAGTACGCATGTACTGTACTGTAGGAAGATGGCGTGCAATTGGGCTGGACTGCACACACACACGAGACTAGACTGCGCAGGAGGTAGATTGCGGGCGTGGGTGCCCCGGCAGCAAGCAGGGCTGAACAGAGAAATGATGATGGGTAGACTGGCTGGTGGTGACATATCATAGTTTAATCTGCGCGCACCCAGACCAGGGCCTGTTTGCATCGCAGCGCGCAGGCAAGTGTTCCGGGTTTTTGGCGCCGATGAGCTTGGAACGGAAGCAGGCGGGCCACTGCGCCGGCACACTTCCACAGCTGCTCCCCAGCGAATCAGCCCTCTATCCACGATCCCGGTATGATCACCGTCTTTCTAGCGTCGAAGGGTGGCACTCGAGCCGGCCGCCAGGCACCGCGCTATGCACTCTACCCTCGCCGGCCCAGCGATGTCATGACAGGTCGAGCGTAGACGTGCGCTGCCGCCGCCCCGGCTCCCACAAGGAGGAATCCTCCCTGCTCCTAGCACCCGCCGCCTCATGTACGGCCGTTGCTAGTGAATCTACCACGACGAGCAAAGCAGTTAGTGTCCATGCAGGCTCTAATGTAGGCACCGCGGCACTCGCATGCCTGGCGCCGCTAGTCGCTTTGCCGGCAGGGGAGATCTGAACGCCCCATGGTGCTCAGTCCGGACAGAGCTTGCCCTGAGCAGCCCAAACACTCTCGTGTCTCTCTCCCGTTTGCTGGTTGTTTCGTTTGCGAGCTGTGGATCCTCCCCAATGCAAGATGCCTGCCTTTCGTGTCACCGCTTGCCATCGTGCGCGATCCCCGTCCGTCAGAGGGGCTCTTTTATCATGACCCCGTGCCCTCGCCAGTGCCTTGCCACCTACTTCATACCTCCTCTTGCCCAACCATCCTGTGTGCCAGTCCCTACTCCTCCAAGTCCCTCCGCTACCCACGCCCTCGACCGTGGTACTCCTGCGACCTTCATCGCTGCGCCCCTTCACCACCCTTCCGCCTGAGCACCCGACCCGTAGACCTGCTGTCTCACCCTCGCCTTCACTTCCGCAGCAGACCCAGGTTGCACAGCCGCAACCTCTCCGATTAATAGACCATCCCTGCGTCACTTGATTGCCATTGACCCGGCACCTCAGAGTCACTGCAACCATCGATCTGGATCTCACTCGCCGCCCTTCCAGAAAAACCTTATTAGTCCTGTCGCGCTGGTGAATGCCTGGCCGATATCGAAACATCATTTCTTCAAAGCCCAATTGCTCCCGCTTCGACATTACCTTTGGATAGCCGACATCAAAACCGACTCGCCATTCCTGGTTGCGACTTTCAATTCTCTTTTTCCACAGCCTGAGCTACACATCGACCATGTTGTGCTTCGGACGCCAGAGTCGAAAGGACTCTTCAACACCGCCATTTCCAATGCGTCAAATGCTTGTGCTGGGTATGTTGAACGATGCTTAATGGCCCAATCGAGAACTCCACTGACAAAGTACGCAGCATTGTGCCGGCTTTGCGAGCCAATTGCCTTCATGTCGATCTTCCCCTACGTCTACTACATGATCGAATCATTCCACATGACCGATGACGACCGCAAGATCTCTTTGTACGCCGGCATGGTCACCTCGGCGTTCGCCTTTGCCGAATTCTCATCAGGCATGTTCTGGGGTCGTGCCAGCGACAGGTTTGGCCGCAAGCCGATCCTGCTTACTGGACTTGCTGGAACTGGAATCAGTATGATCGTCTTTGGATTCGCACCAAACCTCCCCGTCGCCCTCATCGCTCGCGCTCTCGGTGGCCTTCTCAATGGCAACATTGGTGTCTTGCAGAGCACAGTCGCGGAGGTCGTTACCGTTGAAGCACACCAGGCTCGCGCCTACTCCATCATGCCGGTCGTCTGGTGCGTCGGATCAATCGCCGGCTCCGCCATTGGTGGTATCTTGGCCGACCCTGTCCGCAACTACGGCTGGTCTGAGGGCTCCATCTGGGCCAAGTTCCCATTCCTGCTCCCGAACGTCTTCTGCACCGCCATTGTTATCTTGGGCATGATCGTTGGAATTTTGTTCCTTGAGGAGACCCACGAAGACAAGAAGCACGAGAGAGACAGAGGTGTGGAGGCTGGAAAATGGATCCTCGGACTGTTCGGAAAATCATCTGCACCTCAGCTTTCCAGCCGCAAGCGTGACTACGCTGAAGAGACCTTCATCCTCATGCACGAAGATATTGACTGCCCACCCGACTACAGGAGCACTGCTTCTTCTCCCGAACTCTCTCCCAGCGCGGCACCAGTTGGCCTCCCTCCACCTGCGTATCAGTCTATCGAAGGCTCGCCACGCAACTCAATGACTATCCAGCGCGTCGACCCTGAGGCACTCGCACATGAAGCCGAAATCGCGAAGCGCAACGCAAGCCTTTCCAACGCCTTCACCAAGCAAGTCAACCTCATCATTGTGAGCTACGGTATTCTGGCATAGTAAGTTAAGCCACAACACATTTTGATCAAAATTGATACTGACCTCCATTAGCCACACCATCTCCGCTGAACAGCTTCTTCCCGTCTTGTTCAGTCTTCCAGAATCCGAAACCGCTCCCTCTCTTCCCTTCAAGTTCACCGGTGGATTCGACTTGCCAACACGAGCTATTGGTGGCATCCTCTCAGCTCAAGGCCTCATCCAGGTTATCGCCATGCTCTTCGCCTTCCCTGTCTTGACCCGCTACCTCGGCAGCCTTACGCTCTTCCGCATCACCGTCTTCACCTACCCCTTCCTGTACATTGTGACTCCCTACCTTACTCTTGTGCCCGCTGCACTGAGAATGCCCTGCGTTTATCTCATTCTGGTCTGGAAGGTGTGCGCACAGGCGTTCACAATGCCGTCGGCTCTCATCATGCTCGCCAACAACACACCCTCACCCAAAGTCTCTGGAACTCTGAACGGCGCCATGGCTGCTTCAGCCAGTCTCTGCAGGACTTTCGGACCGACTTTCTCTGGCCTTCTGCAGTCCGCTGGTCTCTCCCTGGGCACTCTTGGACTCCCCTGGTGGACCAACGCGGCAGTTGCAGTCATTGGTGCCGTTATCGCCATCTTCATGCGCGAGGAAAAGCGCCGTACCTTCGAGAACGAGAAAGCCATCCCCATGGATGACGAGTCTGATGATGACGAAGCTCTGAGCGAAGGCCCCAACGCGTCCCTGGAGACTCTTCAGTCCATGCCGACATCGCCCCTCCTCACACGCCACGAACGCCGCAGCAGCGCTTTCTAAGAATTGACTTCCTACTAATCGCGGTCATCTTCATTTATTCCACACGCACGACGTGATTTCGAGAAATTTGCGACCCCGTTCTGGACCGGATCCTTGAGCGTTTCTTACCACATATTTTCCGCGGGCATCATCTGGTATACATCCCAACACACGGTCGGTCTGGCAGCATCGCGTCCCTAGAACTCGACTCCAGATCAGCCGAATTTTCCATTCATGCGGTGCTTCCGGTTGGGGAGGCATTTTGGGCGTTTTCCTTATCACGCAACAAATTATTGCATTGCAAAAGGCCTTTGGGAGGGGAGTGCGGACACAAAAAGGCGTTATTCATTCCATCTTAAGATACCCTAGGACAGCTTCGGGATTGCTTTTAGGCGCAAAGATTTTCCTTAATGTTTTCTTCTTTTTCTATATTTCTCTTTTGTGGGAAGCAGGCAGGCAAGCGAGCTGGGCATTGAATACTTGAGACGGGCTAGGAGGCGGCAGTTGGACAAGGGCATTTGGACCCGAGCGTGTGGTTCCGCTGGATAGAATGTATTAATAAGTACTAGCGATGATGAATTTGCATACTATGACCTATTACATCTCAACGATCAAGTGTTTCAGCGGCAATTGCGGTAATCCTTTACAATTTACGTGCGTAGTTGTGTGCTTGCGTACAACCATTGAGATGCTCAAGTGTACCTAAGTACTTAATGGCTGTAATTTTGCCAAAGACAAGCATAATCATTGTGCGAATATGCCTGAAATCGTCTCGTAATCGCTACTGATGTAGTTCCGTGTCTCCTGCCCTAGATGTGGAGCCATAGTCATACGCAAAATCGTACACATCGACTGCTGCTGCTTGAGCACGAGAATGAAGACGCATGTGATCACAATGAGCAATATCTGGCGCACCCGCAAGAAAACCAGCAATTCCGTTTTCCATCCGCCTTTCTCCATCACCAACTATATTGCAGGCCAGCGTGCAAATGGAGCCAAACAATCCTCACATCGCCTTGAGTCAGCATCGGAAGCATCGGAAGCATTCCCCGAGCACAGCAGCAGCAGAGCCGCAGCCAGGCGACGAGACTCGTACGTTTGCTGCATCCTCCTGACGATTTTCAGCAGGGGCACGAGCATCTTTCGGCTTTAATCCCTGTCACGCGAGCGTCGACTCGGCCTCATCGCAACGAGAGAGAAGCCGCTGAGCCTGGCGAGCAAGAGAGAAGAACGCAAAGAGGGCAAGCCAGTCCAGCAGCGTTTCGAAATACCCCAACTTTGGTCAGCTCTCGCCCTCGAGCTCTTCCCGCCTCGCCTCTCCCATCCGATCCGTCGCGACTCTTTCTACCACTATACCGCTTGGTCGGCCGGCTGCGCTCGAGTAACCTCTCAGAAATAGAAGGTTATTCAATCGCATGCTCTACCCGCAATTCAATCACAGAAGCTCCAGTCCGCTCGGCACATCCGGCTAGACTGCCGCACACCCGCACCCCACGCAAATCCGAGGCCAACCCAACGATAGAGAGCAGCGCGAGACAATATTAATAATGGGCGGACCGCGCAGCGGCGGTGGCGCTTCTTCATCAGCATCAGCTTCCAAGAAACGCGACCGCGAGTCTGCTTCCGAAGACGCCAAACACCAACCCGACGACCACCACAACAACAACGATGCTTCTTCGCCGCACCGTGCCACCCACGGCCCAGGCCCCGGCGGCACCAGCTCCAACTTTCGCAACGTCAGTGCCTGCAACCGCTGTCGCCATCGCAAGAACCGCTGCGATCAGCAATTGCCTCGTTGCTCGGCGTGCGTGAAGGCTGGTATCACCGCTTGCGTTGGCTTCGACCCGGTCAGCAAGCGGGAGATCCCACGCAGTTATGTCTACTTCCTCGAGACCCGTGTGAGAGGACTCGAGGAGCAGGTTGTGAAACTTGGTGGCACTGTGCCACCAGTTGAGGGCCACTTTGCCGTCGACGAGAGCATCAAGCCTGGTATCAATGTGCCTTTCCCTGTACTCGAGGGTGAAGGCCAAGGAAGGAAGAAGTCCACCACGGTGGCAAAGTCGGACGAGAAGACTGCTGAGAACGCCACGGCGAATCCTGCGATCGACCCGAGCCTGGAGGATGGCAGTGAAAAGGTCGACACACTGGCCAGCAATCTCGGAAATGTCTCTGTGCAAGGCACTTCCGACGCCAGGGCTCTCGGCTCCACTTCTGGAATCTCGTTTGCCAGAGTCGTTTTCGCAGCTGTGAAGAGTTCAGTACCTCAGCAGGCAGGTGCAGAACGTGGCGGAACCAAGAAAGCTATCACGTCTGATGCCGCTAGTGGTGGCGGAAGCACGATGCGAGACTCCTTCTTTGGATTACACTCAAAACCGACCATCAAGCCAGCACCATTCCCAGACATACAACTAGGTCGCAAACTTGTCGACCTGTACTTCGAACACACCAACCCACAAATACCCATCCTCCACCGAGGAGAGTTCATGGCACTGTTTGATCGGGTATACACGAAATCGCCAAAGGAGAGAACGCCAAGAGAGCTGTATCTGATGAATATTGTCTTTGCCATTGGAAGTGGTATCATCATGGACTCTTCAGGAACCGACAACAGCACATACAACGGAGCGGATGAGATGATGGAGGAATCGCCACGGAGCAAGAGGACAAAACTCAGCGGAAGCCAACAATGCCAGCCCGAGGAATACCACTCTTCCGCCATCGTACATCTGGAGAGCTTCCTCAGTACATCTGCCGCATCGGAAGGGCATGGAGGTGGGCTGGAGGAGCTACAGGCTGTGCTACTTCTTGCTGGATTGGCGCTACTCAGACCAGTAGCTCCCGGTCTTTGGTACATCATTGGTGTTGCACTCCGCTTGAGTGTTGACCTTGGTCTGCACGTTGAGGACAGCGACCTTGATCTGGACACTCTGGACATCAAAATGGAAGGCGATGGCGCTAGCAAATCGACTCGACTGGGCCGCAGGCAATGGACCCGGGATCTACGACGACGACTGTGGTGGAGCGTCTACTCACTCGATCGTCTTGTATCGGTGTGCGTTGGTCGACCATTCGGTATCACAGATCAAGTCATAACCACTGAGTTCCCCACCCTCCTCGACGACCGAGATATCAAGACGTCTGGCTTCTTGAAGTCGTCACTGGAATATTCGCCACCAACATCGAAGTTGGTAACCCACCATTACTTCCGTCTCCGTCTGCTCCAATCGGAGATCTTGCAAGTCCTGCAGTATCGCCAAGCTCAGCAGGCACGCTTACTGGGCGCAAATCAAGGCAACCAATTCATGCATACTGCGCTACCGTCTCCTTTCCTACAACACTTCAACTCCTTCCGCGACTGGCGTGCAGACGTCGATCGCCGTCTCCGCGAGTGGAAAGCTGAAGCACCCACACAAGCAGATACAGGTGTAAGCTTCAACCCGTTGTTCTTTGACCTAAATTATTGGCAAGCGGTCATCATGCTCTACAGGCAATCCCTATCTGTACCGGCACCGCTGGCAGAAGAACTCAGTGCTTCCACAGGCGAAGACGTTGAGAGCCCTGGAACAATACACAAGGAACTGGAGGAAGATGAGCAGATCGTGTTCCTGAAGGTTGCACAAGCAGGACAAACAGTATTGAAACTGTACCGACAACTTCACCGACTAAGGCTGGTCAACTATACATTCCTATCCACCCACCATCTTTTCATGAGTGGTGAGTCTTGCCTATCCTAACGAAATCTTCGGACATATGCTAACGTATCTGCTAGGTATCTCCTTCCTTTACGCGTTATGGCATAGCCCTGTCGTTCGCTCACATCTGACTCTTGACGACGTCGATTTCACAATACTGGCCGCAACATCCGTGCTTGCTGATCTCATCCCCAATTGCCCGCCCGCAGAAGCCTGCCGTGATGCATTCTCACGCATGGCCAAAGCCACAATCTCGATGTGCATGTCCACAACAGGGTTTGGAGTGGCTTCATCACTAGGCTCACAGGCACTCGATAGCCCTGTCAGTTACGTCAGTCCTGGTCAGCTTTCGAACGACAACTCCTATGAGACCAGCGCCGGATTTGCTGACGCAGGTGCCGAGACACAACGACGACCCACTTCAGTGAGCGAGCGCAAGCAAATCCCGAAGTTCGACATGAACTTGAAGGATCTCTTCTCGGACATTGAATTGCAAGGTCGCCCACAATCGTTCTTCCCACAAGTGGGCAGACCAGGAACCTCTCAGCAGCAACAGCAATGGCAAGAGCGCGCTTCTTTCCTCGGCCAGAGCTACGCCATCCCTTCAACACCAGACACTTCTGCCGGCACAGCGCCGTCTCCCTTACAATATCAACGGCAATTGAACCTCGCAGCACAACAACGGCAGCAACAACAATCCCAAGCAGCTTACAACTACCAACCCCTGTCACAGACAATCAGCCAACAGCCTTCCGAGTTCTCGTTCGATACCCTTGATTTCCTTGACACATTCCCGACCGCCGACTCGGGCGCCAACGGCAATAGCATGGGTGCAAACAGTAACAATAACAATAACAACAGTAATATCTGGCCTAGTGGCGATCTAGACTTTGGTTTCGGAACCGGCGGCATGGGAAGTTGGGAAGATGGCGGTAGCATGGAGGGTGTCGGAGCCGGAGGATGCGGACCAGATCTGTTCGATGGGTTCTTCTTTGGCGGAGGCGGAGGTGGCAATGGTGGTAATGGAGGATACGGAAATCAGATGTAAGTTTGAAAGAGAAGGCTTGAGGAAGAGGTGTCTGCGCAGTGCGCATGGAGATGGCTGTCACGAATCTTTTCACGAAATTGGATATAAGGTGCCACAGGGGCACCGGGAAAAAGGACAAACTCTCTGCTCCAATGTGCCAGATTGATGGAGGCATGCTGCTCAAAGCGGTGTTGTCGAATCGTTCTGGTGGGCATGGCAATCCTGCCGATCTGGCACGGAATGAAATATTACACTTTTTACAGGTAGATCTATGAACTCTCTACGACATCTTCATGGTTATACGAGCCGCCTCGATAGTGAGTCCGATGTTACTTATCCTTTAGCAAGATACAGATCTACATGATGTGGAAGGACGCGGTTGCATCTCGATGGACGTTCATCTTACTCCGGTGGTGAGAACTGATGGCACCAGCTCGACCGCTGAACTGAGAGATATCGAGGTGAAAGCTTCTAATCCAGAAAGAAAAGTGATCGCGAAGCACTTCTTCGCGCAGTTGTCAGCGGTGAGACTGCAGCGTTGCAAGATGGGAAAATACGGGATTGTCTCCACAAGCTGACTCTATCTGAGCTTCGGTCACTCGTCTTTTCGCCATCCTCTTGCCTAAATCAGCTCCCTCAGTCCGACGCAATATATACCGATTAGCGACACCATGGATACAAAGACAAACGTGCTAATGTATGTACTAGGCAAAAACAAAAACATACAACAGGCGGGATTCCCAGATGGTCACCCACTCTAGTACTAGTCGCCCGGTTCAGTGCTTATGTATGGCAGAGCGGACGGGATGCCCAGTTTTCACTGACCTATGGTC
>Ga0265797_10011569_pt1 | contig 11016 bp, 9 predicted proteins | sample P2T30metagenome_FD_192433 | JGI IMG/M metagenome (GOLD analysis project Ga0265797, IMG submission 192433) | Plant litter microbial communities from East Loma Ridge, Irvine, California - P2 T30 | ecosystem: Environmental > Terrestrial > Plant litter > Unclassified | place: USA: California... | reverse complement strand
GCGAACTGCTTCCTCCGCCCTCCATTTGTTTTGACCCCCTGCGAGTCCACCGGAAGGAGATCACTCGGGCAGTGGTAGACCTTCTCGCAGTGCGCTGAGGAGTTCGTATGCTGCTGAAGGGCCTGCACGGTAGCAAAGGCTTTGCGCTTCTTTAGACAACGCGGGCAACAGAACTTAGGCTCAGTTTCGCCAGCCACGCGTGTCATTCCGAGTGAGGGAGGGCTATCCTTAAGCGGCGGCCAGTCTACGAGACTATCTTCCGCACTACCCTAAGAGCGCGTAGGGGTAATCAAAGACCAGCCATCTGGACTATCAAGGGACGCTAGCGGGCTCTCCGGATCAAGAGATAGCCGGTATAACGAGAGATAAGTAGAGTTCGAGGGTCTGACTGTGGGGGGGCTATAAATCGTGCAGTCCTTGTCGTACAACTGCACAATATCCAAGATGTCATCCCGGTCCATAGCTAAGCTGCAACTTCCACTTTCCAGATAGTGCAGCAGAGCCGACGGCGCACTAAACTTAGCTGTGCATCCATCTCCTACAGGACAACCTAGAGCACTGAGTAGCTTATGCTTTATCGACGCACGATGTTGTTGGAGAGATTGGGAGGATGGAAAGGTTCGCCAGCATCTTGTACATGCCTGGTCTTCCGCACTCGCGGCAGTGGCGTTCCTGGCTTCTCTTGCACTACCAGGGGACTTTTGCTGCAACGGCTTACGATGCGCACTCTGGCTTTGGAAAGGGTGTTTGAATTCCGAACAGGGAAGGTGTCCCGTAGCAACACAGTGGTCTTGGAGGATATCCAGGCGCTCGCAGATCTTGCCGCAATAATCGCATTTTCGAATAGTGCCGTCGTGCGGAACCGCTGGAGGATGTTTGCAATCATCTCTGCAGATATGTGAAGGAAAGTGTCCTCGCGCTCTTCGATGCTCTTCCAGATCGATCGCATGCGTATAGCGGCGGCCACAAAAGCATTTCAAAAGATCGGCTGAGCGAAGGGCCATCTCGACGGTTGGCTCGGGGGTGGGTGGCACAGGAAATGGCGAGGAGAGGAACGAGAGAAAGTAAAGTAATTAAATAATGCTTCTGTTCACTTAGTCTAATGCTTACTGTCGTGGCGTCAGGCGCGCCAGGTCTCGACCGCGCTCCAGCAACGAACGAGAGCTTGCTTATCCACCTGTGCTACTTGCATCACGAGTGGGAAGGATGATACACCGAGTCAGTCGAGAAACTGAGTGGCAAGACAACTTTAGCCCGACGTTTGTTATCCCACACTACCAACTTAGATACTCAGTGCACAAATCAAGACAGCAACTACGGAAGCTTTAAATAGCCAAGGGGAAGTGGGTAGTAGGGGAGGCTGCATCACCAGTGGCTTATGTGACTATTTCAGACCGTCTGCGGCTACCCCGAGTCGTTCGTTGCATCCATCCCGATGGTCAATATGGTTTGCACGAATGTAAGCCGATGACCAGCCATCGCATTCTATGCTTCAAAGAAGCTTATAGAGTAAAAAATGAGACTAGGTTGCTTGATCGAGGTGCCGCTTGGTCCTTGCCATGCTGCCCGCCGATTCACAAAGGCAACGCAGGTAGGCTCTTGTTCAAGTCTACCGGCAAAGCCGCCTGCACGCAGTCATGTCTCCGCAACTCTCTCCTGATCCTGGCTTGCATTCTCCCAGCTTTTCCTATACGACGAGCGGCATTAGTTCGCACAAGCTGCAAGGCGCCTTCCGAATGCCTGCTGGCAGGCGCTGAGTAGTCTGAATCCCCCCATCCTGGTCCCAAGCTCTGAACTCTCCTGGGACCTGGTAAACATGTCTCCGTCGGGCTACGCATAGCTTCCCATATGTATCTCGGTTTCCTATCCCGTTTATACATGCATATGCTATCCATTGAAATCCTTCCAGCTTCAATGGCCCGGGACGTCTGACACGCCCAGTCTGGACTTTCCTGGCCGGATTGCGTCCCGTAAACGGGTTGATTGGCATTCTGGATATCCAAGCGTAGCCTTCGGAAGTTCCTCGAAAGTGGCTTGAACTCGGTCAAAGCTCCTGTCGAGATACTGCTCCGTGGCTTCATAGAGTCCAGCGACCCTCTCTTAGGAACAGTAGGAATGGCGGGACTAGCTCGTGGTTGCTCGTACCTCGTATTCATAGGATCCGGGTCAGATCCACTGTCGACAGGTGAGGCATACTCGGCCATCAGATGGTCGATGAAGGCAAACTCTTCCGCAAATAGAGTCGGGCTACTCGCCGTTCGACGACATTCTGAGTCCGTCGCGCGAGTGGAAAGTACACTGACACTGCTCTTCCCCAAGTCAGCCACATTGAAACTATTTCGCTGCCTTGAGGGCGTTGGACCAGATGTAGGCATCGAGCTCGTGGCAGCTACCTAAACCCGTTCTCTCGGCTGTTCGATGTGCAGGTCCGAGTGAGACAACGGCCCTGTCGACAGAGCAAGTTTCAGCACTTACTCTAAAGGCGTCCCTGGCAGCCTCGTCCTCTTCTGTCTCCACCTCGCAACACAGGCTGGACGGCTGGTCACGTTCCTTGCTTTGTGCGGTTACAACATCCTGGAACCTGCCGTCGTCGCCGTCTGCTTTCGACCGGAGGAGTTCGCCGCCGTTACTAGAGAAGGAATACGTGCTTCTCTGATAAGTCCTTATATCAGCACTACTTGCTCTGTGATGTGCCGTGCTCCAGACTCCTCTCGTGGGCATCGACAGCCATCCAGCCGGGGACACTGCCGTTTCTGTTCGCACGGAGCGGCTGTGAGCTTGATATCCCTCTCTGGAAACGCGCGAGCAGAGTTCGCTGGTCGTAACGTGATGACGTGAGCATCTATGCCTCTCCAGCACGTCGTCGAATTCGCCTTGTGATGCTGTGTCTGTTTTTGCCGCGTGAGCGGCCGACCCACCTGTCTGGCACGACTCCGGGGTTCTTTGTGGTCGTACGGTCTGGTCTCCGTCTTGCGCGTCTTTCGCTTCTGCTGCGCAGTCTGGACACTGTGCGCCGATTTCTACTGGGCAACCCTCGGCTCGACTGCGTTCCTCGGACAACTCGAATGCGATCGGGCCGTACCACTGCTCCTGGTCGTTGCGCTGCAGCAATTCGATGGGCTCGTTGCGGGGTCCGCGGATAGAGGTGCGTCGAAACAATGGCCGGTCCGCTGCGTGGCTGTCGTTTCGCGTTCCAACATCTGGGGAAGATACGTCGGTGAAGTACGTCATGCTAGGCTTTTCGTACGGATGCACAGCCTGCGCGAGGTACGAGCAGTGGAGATGTTGTTGTAGTCAGATACAGCCGTCAATCTGTCACTTCCGTAGTGCCTTCTGGAGTTCTTGCTGCAACGGCTTTGGTGTTACTCACGGAGCTCGACAGGACAGCAAGACCAGACGCTGCCACGGCCCACGACTATCACATCAGTCTACATGACGCCGATGCGCAGTCGACTGGGCACATATTCCAAGTGGACTACCCACCTTGGATCCGCTGCTACCATTCCGAGTGGTTCGCTGTGTGCCAGCGCTGGCTTACGTGGGCGTCCACTGTTATCCCGAGTCGTTCTGTGCATCATCCCGAGTGATCTGCACATAGCTTGGACGCTGCGTCCGCTCGCTTGCGTCGACCCAAGCCGGCGGGTACAGCACCCTCAAATCGACACAGCCCGTAGCGACCTGCAGAGGGCTGCTGTCCGGCAGTTGCAACAGACTATCGCAAGCACTGCCTGCGCACGGCCAAAGTAGAAGAGGCTATAATAACCCCACCGATGGTCTTTTGTATTCGTGTCATCAGGGCCGCGACTCAACGGTAGCATCTCCGACAGCTACTTGAGATGATACGAGCACTCTTTTTGGTTGCATGTGCTACGGTGGTGGGAGCGCAGTTCCAGGTCAAGCACACACAGTATGGGACAAGTCCTCGCGTATATCCCTCGCCGCGGACTTGTGGAGCAGGCGGATGGGAGGCAGCTCTTGAGAAAGCCCAGGCATTTGTCGCCGAGCTGACAGTCGAAGAAAAGGCCCAGATGGTCACGGGTACGCAATGCTTGGTCAAGCGCGCTTCATGCTGACAGTCATCCACAGGCACGTCTGGTCCCTGTGTTGGCAACATTGCGCCGATCGACAGACTCGGTTTCAGCGGTCTATGCTTGCAAGACGGGCCTCTCTCCATTCGACAGGCCGTGGCAGCCTCGGTCTTCCCGGCTGGTGTCTCCGCGGCAGCTTCGTGGGATCGGGCGTTGGTTCGTCAGCGTGGAGAGTACATGGGCGCAGAGTTCCGAGGCAAAGGTGCCCATGTAGCGCTGGGTCCCGTCGTCGGTGCACTTGGGCGATCGCCGTTTGGTGGGCGCAATTGGGAGGGATTCAGTCCAGATGCTTACCTCTCAGGTGTGCTCGCCGAAGAGACCATCCATGGAATGCAGAGTGCTGGCGTTCAGGCGTGCACGAAGCACTATATCGGTGGGTACAGGCTCGGTAAAAGCTATGCAGATGGTGTCTAACGTCTACAGCAAACGAGCAGGAGATCCAAAGAAATCCTTCGTTCGCTAACGGTGTCACGATCGAGGCTGTCAGCTCCAATGTCGACGACAAAACCATGCACGAGACATATCTCTGGCCATTCGCCAACGCCGTTCGTGCAGGCACATCTGCGGTGATGTGCTCGTACCAGCGCATCAACGGCAGCTACGGTGAGCAGTCTGGGTACCTTTGCATCGGCCTCTGCTGACGAGCCCTCTAGCGTGCCAAAATAGCAAGACTCTCAACGGGCTGCTGAAAGGAGAACTGGGCTTCCAGGGTTATGTGATGAGCGATTGGCTCGCGACCCATTCCGGCGTGGCATCCATCGAAGCGGGGCTGGATATGAATATGCCTGGCGGCATCGGTTTCCTCGATCCGGCCCTATCGCTCTGGGGTGGCAACATCACCGTTGCCGTGCATAACGGATCACTCTCGGAAGAACGAGTGGACGACATGATCCTTCGGGTCATGACTCCGTATTTTCATCTAGGCCAAGACGCTGACTTTCCTCCCATTGACGAGTACACCCCGCAACTCGGGTTTTTTGATGCTTCGGGATATTCACACAACTTCACGCTGGGCCCAACCGTGGACGTCCGCACCCAGCAGCATGCGCGACTGATCCGCGATCTTGGCGCAGCCGGAATGGTCTTATTGAAGAACACCAACGGAGCTCTGCCTCTGAAGTCCCCAAAGACCATTGGTGTTTTTGGCAATGACGCGGCTGATCTAACAAGAGGGCAGTACTCGCTAGCTACAATGGGAGTCAATATGGTGGATGGCGACTACGACGTCGGCACACTGGCGGTCGGAGGTGGCTCTGGCACTGGCCGCTTTTCGTATGTGGTATCGCCTCTAGAGGCTATAAAGTCTCGTGGGCAGTTGCATGGAGCTATCGTGCAGTACATCACGGACAACGCATACATCGTTGGGGGGGGTCTCGCCAGCCTTGGTCCTGCGCCACCAGAGGTGTGTATCGTCTTCCTGAAGTCCTGGGCCAGCGAGGGCGACGACCGCACCACGTTAATTGCAGAGTGGAACTCTACGGCTGTCGTCGACCGCACAACCGCCGTCTGCAACAACACCGTGGTGGTGCTCCACGGCGCTGCACCAAACACCATGCCGTGGCGGCACAACCCGAACGTAACAGCCATACTGGCAGCGCATATGCCCGGCCAGGAGTCTGGCCACTCCGTGGCGGACATTCTGTGGGGTGACGTGAATCCGTCCGGGAAGCTGCCCTACACGATTGCGAACGAAGAAGCCGACTACGCCCGGAATCTTGTCAACAACACCGAGCTGGCCACCACCAATGATTCCGACGCTTGGCAGGCGGACTTTATCGAGGGCAACTTGATCGACTACAAAGAGTTTGATGCGCGCAAGGCGAGCGCCGCATATGAGTTCGGCTTTGGATTAAGCTACACCACGTTCAACGTTTCCGGCCTGCAGATCGAGGTCGGCGCGAGCAATGTCTCGAGAGTGCCCGATCCGGCCACGCCAGTCCAGCCAGGTGGTCATCCAGAGCTGTGGGCCACACTTGCTACTATCCGCGCGACCGTCACCAACACCGGCACGATTGCGGGCAAGGCAGTGCCTCAGCTGTATCTCTCCTATCCACCGGAAGCGAATGCGCCTGTACGTAGTCTGCGTGGCTTCGAGAAGATGGCCCTCGACGCTGGTGCATCTTGCACTGTACAGTTCCCTTTGACTCGACGTGACTTGAGTTACTGGGAAACGACTGCGCAAGCATGGACTCTGCCCGCCGGTAACATCGGTGTGCACGTCGGGTTCAGCTCCAGGCATCTGCCCTTGCAAGGGAAGCTCGCTGTTCCCACTGTCACACCCACAGATTGACTATGGCGAACCAAAATGACACTATACAGCTTTTTACTTCTTACCATAATCTAGACAGTCACAGAGCGCCAGGGGCGCAGAATAGACTGCTCGCGGGCTCAGATCATGGCTATGCTGCAGGATGTTTGGAGGGAAGCTAAGAAGTACAGAGCGTGTAGTATGCCGCCTAGCCGCAGTCCTCATACTCCATCCCAGTAGCGGTGGGCAGTTGCTTTCTACAAACATGTCTAGACGCATCTATCCAATCAATAGTCGTCTGCGTCACATTCCCCTATTAGGCATACATGACCAACAGGGTTTCCGTGCTTGACTGCAGACTTGCCATGTCTGGCTATGACTCGATGTAGACGAAGATAGATGACCGGTGTCCCCAATCTAGCCTCTCCGCCCAACATCGCTGCGAGGTCAGAGAGCGGAGCGGGATCCAAATATGCCAAATCGGGGCGAGACGTGCTAGCGCCGCCCTGTGTGTCTCACTCTCTCGTGGTGCTATACTTAGCCCGCCTTGGGCGCGAGTCTAAACAAAGAGGTATAGGTGGCGGCTTCGAACACCAGTGGTCTGCTGTCTGACTGTACCTCCTACAGGCTCCGAAAGCTGCGTACGCCTCTTGCCCTGTGCCTCTTTTGTCCAGGTCTCTTCTGGGATCCAAAGGTCTCTTCCTGCGCCAGGTGCTGGACACATTTCTTGCCACAGCCCCCAAAGGAGAGAACAACGAGCCCGGAGGAGATCTGTCTGTGGGCAACGGTCAGGAACAAAACGGAGCCACGCTTCCGCAACTTGCCATACTGAGGAAGGGACTGCACGTCGCCGCAGATACACTCCCGGTCTCTTTACACACACATAACTACGGGCCGTCATGTTGGAAGCCTGGCTTTCTGAAATGCTGTGTGATCGGGTGGTCCGCTCGGCTGCTCTCCAGGGCCTCCAGATCTACATTCTGGGACATGAGGTCGGGGCACACAACGATACCTCCCCTGAGGAGAATTCGCTTTCAGAAGTTGTCCTCGCCATCTCGCTACGGGGTCCGGGCGGAGTATGGCCACCACCGCGACCGTTGCTCCAAATGGCCTTGCGGTCCTCGCTGGGCGTCGAAGACATCTACTCTGCGCTGGTGCCGCCTGAGGGCGACGAGTACGACGAAAGTCTCATGCTTCTGCATCTGCTGCTCAGACACTCTAACGAGTACGCAAGCGCACTCAACCACCACCGCATCCGGCTCCTGTGGCTCGAAGAGCCTGTGGAGATCGTCCTTGAGCCACGCAGCGTACTTTGGACGGTTGATATCGATTCAGACCGTCGTCTGGAGTTAGTCAGACATCTGGCACCGGGTCTAGGAAGCCTCGTAAAGGCACCATTACTGCAATACTGCGGGGTGCACGAGGCGCAGCCAGCCGTGCGGGAAGCGCAGTGGCTACCTGCGGGGCCTTTGGAACACGATGAGATTGCTTTTGATCTAGGCGGCGAGCCCACAGCTGGAGAGGGACGTCTGAGGTTCACTATCAAAGGCGCAGTCGGCCCGGAGCGGGGTACGCAAGGTGGGGCGTACAGAGCAGGGCAATAGCCAGTGAGCTCGCAATTTTGTGTAGTGTGTGGTGGCGGCGAATTTGACTTCTGTTACCTATGTCATACTCCAATGTACGGAACGTCCATCGATTCACTCCCACTAGCGGGATGGAGGCTACTATACCCTTGAAGAGACATCTATGTATTACCTAGGTGTGAACGCGGCAAGGACTTCCAAAGATTGCTGTTTCTTCATTTTCCATCCGTCGACCTTTCGCAGACTGAGCAGTGCATGGAGCAATTAGCCATACCCGTCTACCCCACGGTGGACCTTTAGCATGCATTTCTCTATGCAAAGGCCCTCCAAGACTTTCTTGCATCAAGTCGAGGCTTTCGTCGCCGGCTGGGTAACACTCTAGGCCACAGAAAGGTTTCAATGTTGCTTGAGCAAAGAGTACTGTTTCGCTGTTGAATGGGCTGCTTTGGTGTAGTTACTGGGCATGGTGGCGATCACAGATAACTGTAATCAATCACTGTGAAATAGCGGGAAGCACCTCCAAGACACACTACAGATCATGCGATCAATCTTTGATCCCCAAGCGTGCGCAGAGCAACACTTGCTGCAGGTTGAAGTACCTCGCTTAACTCTTGGCATACATTAGCGCCGCATCCTCGCATCCACGCATCCTCGCATCCACGCATCCACCCTCGCGTCCGCAACATGAGATCAGCACTCTCGGCCCCTGCCACCGCATCAAATCCGTCCTTTAGATGCTTAGTCCCCGAATGCGACAAAACGGCCGTCAACGTGCGCGAATGGGTCAATCATATCGTTGAGCATGATGCTAGCACAGCCGTACCCTTTCAGTGCTGCACAAACGTCACAAGGATCCTCCGAGCAGTATCTGCTCATCTTTGTGAGGCTGGACAGTCTATTTCGCCTGGATGGCCCTTATGAGAGTATCTACAAGTTCCTGTGTTGACGATACATCGCATTCGAGAGGACCTCATGGGACGAGTACATATGGTGCTCGGAAGTTGTGAGTCACTCGTCTGCGTCGCGTCATCGCAGTGCCATGGGACTATGTGGATGAAACGGACTTAACCAAGGCATCGCATCGCAATCGGATTTGAGTCGGAAGGGGAAATACAAGGTGATCGCATCGCTGCATCTTCATTGCTTGCACAACACGCACACACCATGAACGAGCACATCATCACCACCACTTCCTCGAACCCAACATCTGAATCAGCTTCTGTGGCCTTACAGTGTTAGACATTGAACGACTTGAAATAGTGAAGAATTCAGTCAGCCGCACTCCCATTTCTCTACCCTCTTACAGCTTTTACTGACACTTTCCCTTCTCCCTTTCGTGATTTTTGGTGCCAATTGGGCGATTACATAGAATGCAAGTTTTTGGTGATACGACGCTGAACATCGAGAGCGATTCTATTGAACGGCTGCGTGTCTTCAGCCGTCTTCCAGCCCATTATATTCTCCATACACTGAGCCTTGTAGTGCGAGATTCTGGTGCCATCTATCTGGATGCCGTTGTTCCAAAAGCGGTGACAAATTACAAACCGTGAGAGGATAAGTGATACAACGAGAACGCGCACGTTATCGCTGGCGATAAGATGAGGACAGAAATCGCAGACATTGCAGGCAAAGCGGCGTAGGTTCTGGAGTTCCTTGATCTCGGTGCAGTTGAGGAAGTCCTACTAGCCTTGTGGCTGCTGTAGAGCGCAAGGCTACGCAATGTTGTTACCCTGGTCGGTACTTCCGATCGAGGCCAACACCGCTTTTGGATAGCTTGAAACAGTCTCATACGCCTGACATAAGCATTTTTCGTAACCTACCTTTGTCATCCGGCAACTTCCGCTTGCGGCTAACAGGCTTATTTCATGGTTGTGTTGAGCTCTGTCAGCAGAGTAAAAATCGTCCATTGTACATAATTACACATCCCAGTTCACCCCTTGTGGTGACAAGACAGGGGCGAAGCAAGTTGCCAAAACGACTCATTACATTACATTACCCTCATACATCAGCGCTACTGGTGCCCTCCACGCTTTCGGCTGCTGGTTGTTACTCCTTGCCCACTTGTCATTTGGTGCAGACACCGACGAGCCTACCCCTTGTGCATCAGCTTCGCCCTCCCCATCGCCCTCTGCTTCTCGCGCAGACACCTTACGCTTACGACCGCGCTTTCCCTTACTCTTCTCCTCAGCAGCCTCGTCCTTGGCCGCGCGTGCGGCACGAGCCTTCGCCGTACCGATCACCAGCGCCCTATCGACCGTTGCACCTTCGCTTCGTTGTTGATCGTATACAATAGTCGGTTGTGGTTCTGAAGGAGGCTTTGTTTGGCAAAGGATATTTTGGCGGCGCTTGCGAGCTTCTGGACTCGTCTCTGTAGCCGTTGTCTGCTGGCACCATCAGGTGCAGCTACGCAAGCATTTTGTTTGATCAGGTCGTGTAGCGACGTTAAGGCTTCTACAGTTACTGGCGTCACAGGCGTGACGGGCGTTGGCGGAACTTCATCCTGAGAAGATGTCGCTGCTGTATCAGCGCCAGAACTGGGATGCTCTACGGGCGGCTTCGGCATGTCACGCAGCACCCTGTCTGGGTTGGAAGGAAACAGTCCAGCGGCAGCCCATCCGGCCCGGGTGTTCCTTGCATTTATAGCCCTGTCCCTCGCTGGCTTATAGAGGTATGTGAAGTGCTCTTTGCCGATGGTGTCGACACCACCACGATTAAGCCGTTCAACTTGATCACGGTAAGCTGTTTTCAAGGGTGCGAAGACTGAAACATCACAGGGCTGGAGCTTGTGAGAAGTGTGGGAGGGCAGTCGACAAAGGATAATGTTGTTTGCAAAGCAAAATTCCAGAATCTCAAGCGTTTCGTGGGTTGCAAAGCCATCGGAGATTAGCACCCGCGGTTTGCCGTCAGCTGTTTCTTTGGTCTGGGGATCGAACACACGTTTGAACCACACTAAGCTGATCTTGGAGTCATTGTATCCGTTCTCAGAGAAGCCGTAGTGCCAGCCAGGGGTCGGATGGGTGGTCCAGTTGCTTCGGTGGGTCGCAGCTGGCCAGATGATAAGAGGGTACACATTAGCAAGAGGAACGCGGCCAGGGCT
>Ga0265797_10011566_pt1 | contig 11017 bp, 10 predicted proteins | sample P2T30metagenome_FD_192433 | JGI IMG/M metagenome (GOLD analysis project Ga0265797, IMG submission 192433) | Plant litter microbial communities from East Loma Ridge, Irvine, California - P2 T30 | ecosystem: Environmental > Terrestrial > Plant litter > Unclassified | place: USA: California... | reverse complement strand
CGAGTTCGACGATAAAGTTGAGGCTCTTGTTGATCACGCGCGGGAAGGGATGGGCCGGATCCAGGCTGATTGGCGTGAGCAGCGGGCGCACCTCGCGGTCAAAGTATTGCTTGACCCAGGCGCGCTGGGCGGCGTTGCGCTGGCTACGGTGCAGCAGGTGGATGCCGTGCTCGGACAGTTGCGGCTGGATCTCGGTGTTGAACAGGCTGTACTGGCGCGCGATCAGATGGCGGCATTCGGCGCTGGCGCGTTCGAGGTCGGCGGCCAGGCCGTCGGGCAGGGCGCCGCTGTCGCGGTCGAGCTGGTACTGGGCCAGCAGGCTGGCCACCCGCACTTCGAAGAATTCGTCCAGATTACTCGCCACGATGCACAGGAAGCGCAGGCGTTCGAGCAAGGGGATGGCCGGGTCTTCAGCCTGGGCCAGCACGCGGCGGTTGAATTCGAGCAGCGACAGCTCGCGGTTCAGGTAAGCGCCGCCGTCCGAAAATTGTTTGAGTTCAGCCTCGATGGCCTTCTTTTTCATGTCCATGGTCTGCGGTCGTAGTCGGCTCGCAGGTAGTGTAGATGTCAAATATGACAGCCCGGTGACACTTCGCCCCGGCTGCCGCCTTAATCAACTGCTAAGCCATTGGCGGGAGGCGGCGGTTAAGCTTGGCGCTCCATCATTTCCGGAGCCGTCCATGAAAAACTTCGTCCGCGCCAACAAGGGCTTCCTGGTGTTCTTGCTGCTGTTCGGGGTGTTTCGCAGTGCGGTGGCCGACTGGAGCCCGATCCCGAGCGGCTCGATGCGGCCCAATCTGTTAGAGGGCGACGTGGTACTCATCAACCGCATGGCCTTCGACCTGAAGATACCATTGACGGAGCACAGCGTGGCGCACCTGGGCGAACCGGCGCGCGGCGACATGGTCGTATTCCACTCGCCGCAGGACGATATGCGCCTGATCAAGCGCGTGCTGGCGGTGCCGGGCGACCTGGTCGAGATGCGCGGCGACCGCCTGTTCATCAATGGCGAAGGCGCCAGCTATGCGGTCGTGGGCGAGGCGCGCGAACGCAGCCGCGGTACGACGGTCGACGCCATCCGGCTGGATGAACAGGTGGCCGGCACGCGCCAGCGCATCCAGGTGCTGCCCGAGGTTGCGGCGGCGCGCAGTTTCGGCCCGCTGCACATTCCCGCCGGCCAGTACCTGATGTTGGGCGATAACCGCAACGACAGCGCCGATTCGCGCGTCATCGGCCTGGTGCCGCGCGCGAAGCTGATCGGGCGCGCCGAGCGGATCCTGGTGTCGGCCGCCTACCAGGAAGACTGGATGCCGCGCCTGGACCGCTTCGGGATGTCGCTGCGCGCGCCATAGGCATCCCCGGCATGAGGGTGGGTCCGGGGCGAGACCAAGGAAATAGCGTACAATCCGCGTCCCCCGACATCCGCATCGTGTGGTGTTGGCATTGATCCCGAAAGCGTAGTAAATGCAAAAGCTCCTCACCGTCATCCTCGCCTGCCTCGGCATGATCGGCGCCCTGGCGATCGACACCTATCTACCGTCGATGCCGGCGATCGGCGTTGAATTCGGGGTCGGCCCGGTGGCCGTGCAGCAGACCCTGAGCGTGTTCCTGTTCGCGTTCGCCTTCATGATGCTGTTCTACGGGACGCTCTCAGATTCCTTCGGCCGGCGGCCCGTGATCCTGGTCGCATTGACCGTCTATACCCTGGCCTCGATCGGCGCGGCATGGGCGCCGAGCTTCGGCTGGCTGCTGGTGTTCCGCGCCTTGCAGGGCCTGTCGGCCGGCGCCGGATCGGTGATTGGCCAGGCCATCGTGCAGGACCGCTTCTCGGGCGCCCAGGCCCAGCGCATGATGTCGCACATCATGATGGTGTTCGGCCTGGCGCCGGCAATCGCCCCGATCCTGGGCGGCTGGCTGCACGTGACCTTCGGCTGGCGCTCGTCGTTCGTGTTCCTGGCCGTGTTCGGCGCGGCCATGATCGCGTTGTGCATGAAGCTGCTGCCCGAGAGCCTGCCGCTCGAGAAGCGCCAGGCGTTCCACCCGGGGACGATCGGCCGCAATTACCTGATGGTGCTGCGCAATCCGCAATTCGTGTTTCTGGCGCTGTCGGTCGGCCTGGCATTCAGCGGGCTGTCGCTGTATATCGGCTCGGCCTCGAACTTCGTGATGGTGATTTTGGGCTTGCCCGAGACCGCCTTCGCCTGGATGTTCATCCCGCTGGTGGGCGGCATGGTGGTGGGATCGGCCTGGGCCGGCAAGCGCGCCCATAGTTCGACCCCGGCCGGCATGATGTGGACCGGCTACGCGGTGATGGCGCTGGGCGTGGTGCTCAATGTCGGCTATCACGCCCTGATGCCGGCAGCGGTGCCGTGGTCGGTGTTGCCGCTGTTCGTGTACACCTTCGGGCTGGCGGTGGCGATGCCGGCGGTGCAGCTGACCGCGATGGGACTGTTCCCGCTTAATCGCGGGCTGGCCTCGTCGATGGTCGGCTTCATCCAGATGATGTCGTTCGCCCTGGTGTCGGGGCTGGTGGCGCCGCTGCTGTTCGATAGCGCCTTGATGCTGGCGCTGGGCGTGGCGGGTGGACTGGCGCTCAGCTTTGGCGCCTGGCGGCTGTCGGTGCGTACCGCGGTGGCGCCGGGCGCTTGAGGCGGCAGCAAATACCTGGGCTCCCGCCTTCGCGGGAGCGACGAGTCTGCCTTATTGGCGGCGGTTGGTTTAGCGGCGGTTGGTCTTCATCGCCGCATTGACTTCGCGCTTGGCGTCGCGGTCCTTCTCGGTGGCGCGCTTGTCGTGCTGCTTCTTGCCCTTGGCCAGGCCGATCTCGCACTTCACGCGGCCTTTCTTCATGTGCAGGTTGAGCGGCACCAGCGTAAAGCCGGAGCGCTCGACCTTGCCGATCAGCTTGTCGATCTCGGCACGGTGCAGCAGCAGCTTGCGCGAACGCAGCGCTTCAGGGTGGCTAAAGGTGGAAGTGGTCGTCAACGCACTGACGTGCGCACCGAACAGGTAAAGCTCGTTGTTGCGAACGAGCACATAGGCTTCCTTGATCTGCACCCGCCCTTCGCGGATGGCTTTTACTTCCCAACCCTCCAATACCAGGCCCGCTTCGTAGCGGTCTTCGATGAAGTAGTCAAAAAAGGCTTTTTTATTGTCTGCGATGCTCATGAAAAGGCGAAATTTCGCGTGTCGGTTAAACTACTGCCATTGCGCCAACATGCGGCGCATGCAACTTGACCAACATCATAACAAACGGTTGACCAATGGCAGTAGTGCACAAATCAGTTTTCCTTGGCTATAGCGCAGAACAGATGTTCGATCTGGTCGCCAAGGTCGAGGATTATCCCAAGTTCCTGCCCTGGTGTGCGGGCGTCAAGATCGTCGAACAGACTGGCGAGAAGCTGGTCGCCACCTTGCAGATTAACTTCCATGGCGTAAAGCAGAGCTTCACGACCTCGAATCATAACCAGCGTCCGACCCAGATGAAGATGCACCTGGTCGACGGTCCCTTCAAGATGCTGGAGGCTACCTGGAGTTTCAAGGCCCTGCGTGAAGATGCGTGCAAGATCGACTTCGACATGCATTACGAGTTCTCGAGCATCATTCTGGAACAGATCGTTGGCCCCGTGTTCGGCATGATCGCCAACAGCATGGTCGATTCGTTCTGCAAGCGGGCCGAGACGTTGTATGGCTGAGATGCTCGGTATTTCGGTGTGCTATGCCAGCGACCGCCATGAATGGCTGCGCACGCTGCAGGTCGAGGCCGGCACCACGATCGGCGCCGCGATCGAGCGCAGCGGCGTGCTGGAAGCCTTCCCGGACATCAACCTGACGACGCAAGCAGTAGGCATCTACGCCAAGAAGAAAACCCTCGACACTGTACTGCGCGAACGTGACCGCATTGAAATCTACCGGCCACTGGTTGCCGATCCCAAGGAATCGCGCCGCAAGCGCGCCGCCAAGAAGGATGTCGTAGCGAACGCGCCAACAGGTCTTGCATAGCCTACGTTGTACAACAGCGTTGGTAAATTGCGTGAATGCAATATTTGGTTAGATTCATAGGCATTTCTTGGTATGATGGTGTTGTCCCAGGGTATCTACCCGTCGCCGTCCTATCCCCATGTTCAATGCCCTGAGTCTGTTATTGGTGACTACCGCCTTGTCGGCGGTCATGTTGCTGGTCCTGTCCTCCGTAGCCAGGAGCGATGTCGCTGGCATCCGCGAATGGCGACAGGCCAACCTGTTGGCGGTGATCGCCTTGCTGCTGTTCTCCGCGCGGGGCGCGGTTCCCGATCTGCTGAGCGTCGAGCTGGCCAATGCGCTCTACCTTGTCACGATCGGGCTGGTCTACGCCGGCTTTCGGCGTTTTCTCGGGCTGGCGGTGCCGTGGCGCTGGCTGACCGGCGGCGCGCTGGCGGCGATATGTGCGCTGGCATTCTTTCACCGCGTCGTCGATTCGTTGGCGCTGCGGATCGTCTCGGTATCGATCTACCATTGCCTGGTCTGCCTGGCGATCGGCATCGCCCTGCGTCCGCCGGCGGAGCCGCGCTTGCGCTATCCCTACCTGTTCACCCGCTGCGCCGCCCTGGGGCTGGCGGTGGGGCATGCCTATCGTACAGGTTTCTATGCCCTGGACGCCTACTGCCCCCTTGCGCCGCTTGAGGCGAGCTTCTATAACCTGGTGTTCGTTGCGCTTGGTACCCTGGCACTGCCCGCGTTGACCCTGGGCGCGGTGATGATGGCCAATGCGCGCCTGATCGCCGCCAGCGCCCACGCCGCCGACCACGACCACCTGACCGGCGCCGCCTCACGCCGCGCCTTCTTCGCCTTTGCCGAGCGCGAACTGGCACGCGCCGAGCGCCACGGGAGCGAGCTCGGATTGTTATTGGTCGATGCCGACCATTTCAAGCGCGTCAACGATACGTTCGGCCACGGCGTCGGCGATCTGGTGCTGCGTGATCTGGTCGAGCGCGCCGGGCAGGTGATCCGCAAGATCGACTACTGCGCCCGCCTTGGCGGCGAAGAATTCGCGGTACTGCTGCCCCAGGCCGACAGCGGCACCGTATTGGCGGTGGCAGAGCGCCTGCGCGGCGCAGTTGAGCGTGCGCCGCAGCTGGGGCCGGCTGCAGCCGGGGTAGCCTATACGGTCAGCATCGGCGCAGCCATGCTGCAGCGGGGCGAAAGCCTTGCCGGCCTGATGGCGCGCGCCGACGCCGCCCTGTATGCGGCCAAGGCAGGCGGGCGCAATCGGGTGGAGCTGGCGTCCACGACGGATGCCGCCCGGCTCAGCGGCATTCCTGCAGAGCGCGTCTGACCTGGGCGCCACGCGCGGCTTTTTCGTCGTCGCTCATATAGGTCTTTTGGCCGTCCGCGCCGATGCGCGCAATGCGGATGCCGGAATCGAGCTGGGCCTGGGTTTCGCGCGCCGACGCGCAATGCTCGGCCAGCCGGCGCTGGCGCGTCGCTTCTTCCTGGCTCTTGCGCTCGTCCTCTTCGCGCGCCTTGCTGCGTTCGCGGAAGGCGGCTTCGCGCTCGGCCAGCGTGGGCGGATTGCTGGCCTGGGCCGGACTGCCAGCGGGCGCGTCCGGCGCGGGCGCGGGCTCGGGCGAGGCCAGGGCGGGGCGGCCGGGCGCCTTGACGATCTTGCTGGCCGGCGTGCCGGGCGGCGGCGGGCGGTCGGAATACTGGCGGGTGCCATTCGGGCCGATCCAGACGTACTGGGCGTGGGCAGCGCTGGCGCCGAGCAGGAGCAGGGCGGCGAGGGCGGAGCGGGAAAGAAGAGGCATCGATAAGGTTCCTGGATAAGCCGCTCGATTTCGCCACGTCCTGGCTCGGCTGTCAATCGCAGGCCGCACTGTGCGGAAGAAATTTTAGCCTCCCCGGCGACGGAAATTGAGAGTTTCTGTATAATTTGCTTTTGCGCCTATAGGAAATACTATGCGTCTCCTCCAAAAAGCACTCACCTTCGATGACGTGCTGCTCGTCCCCGCTTACTCCAACATTCTTCCGGCTGCAACTTCGCTGCGCACCAAACTCACGCGCAATATCTCGTTGAACATTCCGCTGCTGTCGGCGGCGATGGACACCGTGACCGAAGCGAATCTCGCGATCGCCATGGCGCAGGAGGGCGGCATCGGTATCATCCACAAGAATCTTCGCCCTGCCGACCAGGCACGCGAAGTGGCGCGGGTGAAGCGTTTCGAGGCTGGCGTGCTGCGCGATCCGATCACGATTCCGCCGACCATGAAGATCCGTGAAGTGCTGGCACTGTCGCAGCAGCACGGCATCAGTGGTTTCCCGGTGGTCGAGGGCAACCAGGTGGTGGGCATCATCACCAACCGCGACCTGCGCTTCGAAGAAGACCTGGAGGCCGAAGCGCGCGCCAAGATGACGCCGCGCGACAAGCTGGTGTTCGTGAAAGAGGACGCGGACACGGCCGAAGCCAAACGCCTGATGAACAAGCACCGCCTGGAGCGCGTGCTGGTGGTCAACGACAACTTCGAGCTGCGCGGCCTGATCACCGTGAAAGACATCCAGAAGTCGCACGAGCACCCGCTGGCATCGAAAGATTCGCAGGGCAAGCTGCTGGTTGGCGCCGCCACCGGCGTCGGCCCGCGCGACGAGGAGCGCATCGAACTGCTGGTCGCGGCCGGCGTGGACGTGCTGGTGGTTGACACCGCCCACGGTCACTCGCAAGGCATCCTGGACCGCGTGAAATGGATCAAGGAACGCTTCCCGCACGTGGACGTTATCGGCGGCAATATCGCCACCGCATCCGCCGCGCTGGCGCTGGTCGAGGCGGGCGCCGATGCGGTCAAGGTCGGCATCGGTCCTGGCTCGATCTGCACCACCCGTATCGTGGCCGGCGTCGGCGTGCCGCAGATCACCGCGATCTCGAACGTGGCCAAGGCGCTGGAAGGCACCGGCGTGCCGTGCATCGCCGATGGCGGCATCCGCTTCTCGGGCGATATCTCGAAGGCGCTGGCCGCCGGCGCGCACACGGTCATGATGGGTTCGATGTTTGCCGGCACCGAAGAAGCGCCGGGCGAAGTGATCCTGTACCAGGGCCGCAGCTACAAATCGTATCGCGGCATGGGCAGCCTGGGCGCGATGGCCGACGGTTCGGCCGACCGCTACTTCCAGGAAGCATCGAGCAAGGCCGACAAGTTCGTCCCGGAAGGTATCGAAGGCCGCGTCGCCTACAAGGGCAGCGTGCTGGCGATCATCTTCCAGCTGATCGGCGGCGTGCGCCAGTCGATGGGCTACTGCGGCTGCGCCACCATCGAAGAGCTGCGCGAGAAGGCGGAGTTCGTCGAGATCACCTCGGCCGGCATGCGCGAATCGCATGTGCACGATGTGCAGATCACCAAGGAAGCGCCGAACTACCGTTCGGAGTAATTTCCCAAACGGCGTACGCGCCGTTCGTAGGGTCGGCGGCTGTGCCGCCGACGCGTGACGCCCGCATCAAGTTGGCGCCATGTGTCGGTCCCGCCGCCTTCCCGCACCGAATCCCCCTAATTGACGCATCCCATGCATTCCAAAATCCTCATCCTCGATTTCGGCTCCCAGGTTACCCAACTGATCGCGCGCCGCGTGCGCGACGCCGGCGTGTTCTCCGAAGTCTTCCCCTACGATGTCAGCGAAGAATTCGTGCGCGAATACGGCGCCTCGGGCATCATCCTGTCGGGCAGCCACAACTCGACGCTCGAAGGCGATTCGCCACGCGCGCCGCAGGCGGTGTTCGAAGCCGGCGTGCCGGTGCTGGGCATCTGCTACGGCATGCAGACCATGGCCGCCCAGCTGGGCGGCAAGGTCGAGAACGGCCTGAAGCGCGAATTCGGTTACGCCGAAGTGCGCGCCCGCAACCACACGGCACTCCTCAACGGCATCAACGACTTCGTGACCGACGAAGGCCACGGCATGCTCAAGGTCTGGATGAGCCATGGCGACAAGGTGCTGGACATGCCGCAAGGCTTCAAGCTGATGGGTTCGACCGACAGCTGCCCGATCGCCGCGATGGCCGACGAAGAGCGCCGTTTCTATGCGCTGCAGTTCCACCCGGAAGTGACCCATACCACGCAAGGCGAGGCCATCATCGGCCGCTTCGTGCACGAGATCTGCGGCTGCAAGTCGGACTGGAATATGCCTGACTATATCGGTGAGGCGGTTGCCAAGATCCGCGAGCAGGTCGGGACCGATGAAGTCATTCTCGGCCTGTCGGGCGGCGTCGATTCGAGCGTGGCGGCGGCGCTGATTCATCGCGCGATCGGCGACAAGCTGACCTGCGTGTTCGTCGACCATGGCCTGCTGCGCAAGGACGAGGGCAAAATGGTCATGGACATGTTCTCCAAGAACTTGGGCGTGAAAGTCATTCGTATCGATGCCGAAGCCCAGTTCATGGGGCATCTGGCGGGTGTTACCGATCCGGAGCAGAAGCGCAAGATCATTGGCCGCGAGTTTGTCGAGGTGTTCCAGGTCGAGGCGGGCAAGCTTCCGAGCGCCAAGTGGCTGGCGCAGGGCACGATTTACCCGGATGTGATCGAGTCGGCCGGCAAAGGTAAAAAGGGGCAGACCATCAAGAGCCACCACAATGTGGGTGGGCTGCCTGAGACCCTGAACCTCAAGCTGCTCGAACCGCTGCGCGAGCTGTTCAAGGATGAGGTGCGCAAGCTGGGCGTGGCGCTGGGGCTGCCGCACGATATGGTGTATCGCCATCCATTCCCGGGGCCGGGTCTGGGTGTGCGTATTCTTGGCGAAGTGAAGAAGGAGTACGCGGACCTGCTGCGCGAGGCGGACGCGATCTTTATCGAAGAGCTGCGTAATACGCCGTTCGAGGTGCCGCTGGTGCCGGGGATCGATGCGGGCAAGGCGCCGATTAACTGGTATGAGGCGACCAGCCAGGCGTTTGCGGTGTTCCTGCCGGTGAAGTCGGTGGGCGTGATGGGCGATGGGCGTACTTATGAGTATGTCGTGGCGCTGCGCGCGGTGCAGACGCTGGACTTCATGACGGCGCAGTGGGCGCATTTGCCGCATTCGTTGTTGGGCAAGGTGTCGAATCGGATTATTAATGAAGTGCGTGGTTTGAATCGGGTGGTGTACGATATTTCGGGGAAACCGCCAGCGACGATTGAGTGGGAGTGACATTTCCTGCTGGAAACTTTATTTAGGTGATTTAAAAAGCTCGCTTCGGCGAGCTTTTTATTACCTTGGTCGATCCGAGAACGGTCACCTTGATCCCGTTTAAAAATGGGATCCGACTCCGCCCCGCCTCGGTCGGTCACTGCCGGCGGCCGCGTTATCCAAGAGCTTTGGGCCGGAGATCCCACCAGGTAGCCCGGCTGAAGTGGGGATTCAAACCCACGTATTCCAGTTTCCAAGAAAGCAGGATTGATTCCCTAAATGCGCCAGGCCGCTCTGCTAGCCGAGTTCTTTTAGCGCGCGCTTCACGTCGCCTTCAGACGCTGGCTGTCGGGAGAATCCTCCCGGTGGCCAGCAACCGTACCGTGCCCAAGATGAGCCATAGCATTCCAGCATTCGCGATGACGAACAGGCCGAGCGAAAGTATCGCATCAGCGCCATTGCCGCCACGGACTAGCATTCCCAGGGGGATCTGAGCAATGGACGTCAAGCCGAAACTGAACCCCCAATAGGGCATGCAGAAGGGTTGCACGCTGATCCATTTCAGCATTCGCAGCATCAGCATCCCCTGTAGCAGCGCATATCCCAGAAGCATGTGCAGCAGCAGGTCAGCCGGCCCTTGCGTCAGTGCGAGATACGCTACACCACCCACAGCCGGCGGCGCTAGCTGGATGCCAAGAGTGGGGCGCAACGCTGGTGGCAGGACTTGGCCGACATACAAGCGGCGCAGTAACACTGATTCGATCGCGAGCCATGACAGGACTGCGGCGCCGAACGCCATCTGCGCCCAGTCGTGGTAGCCGAGATTGGCCAGCATGGTGGCGCTGACAAAGCCGCCAGCGACGGTCGGCAGATACAGCACGGGCGTCGTGAACGCCTCATCGCGTTCGCCATGCCACAGTAGCCCGGTACGCCACACGGCGAACACCACCGTAAACAGCATTCCCGGCACGAACAGCAGTTCTGCACCGAGTCGGCTATAGGGCAGTATGGCGCCAGCCACGAGCATCGATGCCACCCCTGCGAGCCCAATGAAACAGCACTGAACCGGATGGCGCGCCTCTTCGAGCGCGCGATCACGCGCAAATCGCCATTTGGCGGCGTACAGCGCCAGCAACACTGCCCACACCGCCACGGCGCAGGCCATCAGCGTCTCGCCCACGATCGCGGGCAGGCCATACACTGCGCTGGCGCGGCGCCAGACGCTGCCCAGGCCGGCGAGACCGAGCACGACGGCGAAGAATGCTGCCGGTACCAGCGGAGGACTCCAGTTCTTTGTCATGATTTTTCTCGTTGCTCAGTGATGTGCGGGGAAGGTAATCGCGACCTCGACCGGCAGGCATGAACGACATTGTCCGATCAAATGGGCGCGGGAGTAGCGGGCCCGGTTCAAGGCACAAAATCCTTTTGCCCCGTCAACAATAGTGCGATGGCCACCGCCAGGCCGGCAGCCAGCCCGATGCCCCACAGCGCGCCGCTGTGCAGGATGCCCGCACCCAGCGCACTGCCCAGCGAAAAGCCCAAGTACATGGTGGACGTATTGAGCGACAGCGCGACCGGCGCCTGGGCAGGCTGTCCTGCCGCGATCAGCCGTGCCATCTGTGCCGGGAAAAACGCCCACACGCTGAAACCCCAGACGGCAACCGCAAGCAGTACCGGCCAGCGCGCAGTGGTCGGCACCAGCGTCGTCGCAGCCGCCATCAACCAGAACGACAGTGCAAGCAGTGCCAGCGACGTGCGCGCCACGCGGTTGGCGCCGAGCCGGTCAGTGATGATGCCGCTGGTGAACACGCCTAAGGCCGCGAAGACGCCCCACAGCGTCACGGTCGCACTGATGCCGCTCTCACCAAACATCAGCACGGCGATTAAGTAGGGCGCA
>Ga0265797_10011564_pt1 | contig 11021 bp, 9 predicted proteins | sample P2T30metagenome_FD_192433 | JGI IMG/M metagenome (GOLD analysis project Ga0265797, IMG submission 192433) | Plant litter microbial communities from East Loma Ridge, Irvine, California - P2 T30 | ecosystem: Environmental > Terrestrial > Plant litter > Unclassified | place: USA: California... | reverse complement strand
GACGGAAAGTTGTAATGAATGCATTGACTATGCAGAGAATGTGACTATTACAGAATCTAGCCAAGCGCCAAAATATTCTCCGATGCCTTCTCAGCAACAGCAACGATCAAAGCCGATGGGTTGGTTGTCACCATACCAGGGAAGACCGAAGCGTCGACAACGTGGATCTGTGATATTTGTCAGTATCATATCGAGAGCAGTCGGGGTAAATGCCACTTACGTTGTCGGTACCGTAAACCTTAGTGTTTGTGTCGACGACACTGGTACCACCGTTCAGACCACTGTCAGTACCCATCTTAGCCGTTCCGACCCAGTGGTTGGCAGTTCTGGCGCCGACACTGTTGGGCTGGGCTGCGACGAAGTCCTCGACGGACTGGTCTGCTGTGGGGTACTTCATGGTCAATTTGGAGTTTTTCGCGATGACATCCTTCAAGTTCTTAATGCCTTGGACGATTGCGGCGACGTCGCCGGCGGTGTTGACGTAAGGGAACTCAGAGACAGTCATACTCAAACTTGGAGTGATTGTAAGGCGACCTCTGGAGGTCTTGCCGCGGCCAAGGTACTGAGAAAGGACCATTGATGTGTTGGCAGTGACGCCGTGGCCACCCTCAACACGCGCCGTCCATTGGAGCTGGCGCTGCACACCGTCATTCCCAGTAATGACTTCCCAGAATACTGGTCCGATGTTTGGTGCCGCCTGGGCCAAAATGCCGGAACGTTGGTTGAGGTATAGCGACTTGTCGGAGGGAATCGGGTTGTCGAAGGCTTCGTAGAAGTCGTAAAAGACAGCATCTTTGTTGTCAATGACGACGTCGGTGTTGGTGTGGTCATCGAGGTTCTTGCCGACGGGCAGGTTGATCCATGAAGTCGAAGCGATCATGGACGGGCCATCGGCACTGGCTTTGACAACGTTGAGCTGATCGGTTGGACCAATTCCAGAGCGCATCAGAATCTTCGATGATCCGAACACGCCTGCAGAAACAATCACACGGCCCTTTGCAGTTAGATTCACAGTACCGCACTTGCCAGCAGAGTTCTGAGCTTCCAGTTCAACACCAGTAGCCTTGCCACCAGTACGAACAATGCGCTTGACGGCAGTGTTTGTAAGCAGCTTGAAGTTGCCACGCTTTGATGCTTCGACGAGGTAGGTGGCCATCGGTCCGCCTCTTTCTCCGTTGGAGAACATGTATGGCGTCTGCGAGTATGCCTTATTCTTGCTTGCAGGCTGGTTGTTGGCATCGACGCTAGACCACCCAGCTGACGACAGTGCCGAAGCGAGGGTGTTGAAGCCCTGTCGAAGATAAGTCTTGCCGTCTTTCGAAGGCACGTAAGTCCCGGGGATCTTCTGGAACACTCTGTTGATGGCACCCTGCATTTCTCCTGCCCTCCAGCCGGAAGGGAAGTTTTGGTCAAAGTCCGCTGGAGTGGGCTTCCACCATAGGCCAGCGTTGATCGCAGTGCCTCCACCGAGCACGCAGCCGGCCATTGATGATGCATCTCTGCAGGCAATACCATCCGAGTCCTGCCAGATCTCGTTGCACAGGCCTGGGACGTCAAAGCGTGTGAGGTTTGTGCTGCTTAGCCACGCAGGCTTCATCGTGCCGCCCCAGCGTCCCGATGATGGCGGTCCCTTCTCGAGGAGGAGAACCTTCTTGCCACTTTCGGCAAGCTTTGCAGCGATTGGGATACCACCAGCGCCAGCACCAGCGACGATGTAGTCATAAGTTTCAGATCCTGCTGTCTGAGAAGCGGCGCATGCTGCGGATGTGGTAGTGGGCACAGCTGTCGTGGTCGTGGTCGCAGTAGTAGTCGTCGAAGGCCCACTTCCTGTGATCCAAGAAGTGTACGCGGAGTTTCTCATGCTCGCGGCGGGCTGAACAGCGATACCGTAGTATGCATGCTGGTCGAGGTACACATTGGGGTCTGCCGGAGTGGTAGGAGTCGAGGTGTGCTTGGCCCAACCGAAGACAAGATTGGCATCAGTCGCAGTGGGGGGAATCTGGGCGCCAGGCTGGCCATCTTGCTCCCAGACCCAGCAGTGGATACAACGGTAGACGACCTCGAAATGAGTGGTGTTGACCTTTTGGTGCAGGATGGTGTACGTAGCATTGCCGGTGTAGATGTCAGGCGAGACATAGGCACTGGGAGACAGGCATTAGTTGGCGATCGGACTCTTAAATACACAAGTACTTACGTAGCGTATCTGAACGATCCTTGTACTTTACCAGCATTGGGCCAGAAGGTGAGCAGCAAGCTGTAAGTCATGCCTGACGAGTGGGAGATACCAGCCCATCCTCCTGTAGATGACAAGCCACCGACAATGTGGCCGATGTATTCGTCCTGGTAGCTGGACTGCGATGTTGCGGGCAAAGCAATACCGACATTCAGTCCATTGGTTCCAGCCTGGGCGCCAAAGGGCACTTCCCAGAATTTGACCTTGCTGTTGGGCTCAGTGTATGAGAAGCCTGCCTGTCCGTAGACAGTGGCGCTCAGCAAAGCGACGATCCAGAGAACGGAAAGCATCCTGACAGTCCTTGAGATGCGTCCAGCGTATCGTTCCAAAAGCAATCATCTCTGCTAGTCGAGCCCGCGACATGCGCATTATATCGTCTTCAGGCTGACTGCTACAAGCCGTGTGGTCGAAGGCAAGGGCCAGAGTCCGTCTAGCCCAGACCTACTGTCGCCATCAAGCTGATACAACGCCATGCTCCGTACTTCCGCATTCCGTGATCAGAGCAGTTAGAAGTGCCTACTTTGATATTAAGGTAGTTGCACCAAACGATTTTAGCCGCCACACGTGGCGCTAAGCGAATGTGGGGTGCCCAGGTGGTGTTGATTTGGCGGTTTGTGTGATGCCAACGCGCCGACGGGAGTACAAGAAGGCTGTCTCGATGCAGCCCGGGGGAGCGTCCTGCATTAGCGAGCCACGAACCAGCAGTCATCTGGTCATCAAAAATGGAGTCGCCTAGAACGAACGCGACATTTGATATCAATACAGAAAGAAAAATGGCCGAAAATGGGCGATGACATGGGCCGTTCTTGAAACATGGCACGGAGTGGGCGTACGCGACATGACAAATGTTGGTTAACGGCTGGATATCGGCTTGCTGTATTGTGTAGCAGTACTGTAAGTGGATGGCCATGCAGGTCTGTTTCGCGTGGGCGGCCCCTGTCAATCTCATCAAAACGCCACAGCAGCAGGCACAAAGTGCATAGATTGTTACACGACGTCTGGTTCCTTGGTAGTGGAACAGCATGTGAGTCTGGCAAGCATGGGCGATGAGTGTGATCAATCGTTCGTTGAACCGCTTTGGCACTTTCCAATGATGATGAACCGGTCATTGTTGACGTAAAATTCGTTTACTTGAGACAAACTACAATGGACTACAACCATGTTCCCAAGTTGACTATGACTTTGGTCAGTATCATGCCGAAATACAATTCCAGTCGCAGGAAACTCACCATGGACAGCCTTGATTTGTGTGTACGCAGAAAGTGCATACTGCCCAAGCTCGCGACCAATGCCACTCTGTTTGTAACCACCGAACGGAATTCCGAAGTGTGAGTCTTGTGAGCTGTTGATCTGCTATTGCATTAGTCCTGCTCAACCACCGCATACTGCAAGTGTCACTCACCCAAACCATTCCAGCCTGGATCTCGCCCGCGACGCGATGACCACGGACGATATCCTTGGTGAACACAGCCGCGCCCAGACCATACTCTGTGTCGTTCGCCTTCTCGATCACCTCATCTTCGGACTTGAACGACTGAACCACAACGAAAGGTCCGAAAACTTCCTCTCTCGAGGCCTTCATGTCGTTTTTGGTGTCGGCAAAGATAGTCGGGTCGACGAAGTAGCCCTGCTTGTTGGAGACCTCGCCACCCAAAATGAGCCTGGCTCCCTCAGACTTGGCAGACTCAACGTAGCTCAAGATCTTCTCCTGCTGAGACTTGCTGATCTGAGGGCCGTGAGTCACATTGCTATCGAACTGGCTGCCAATGGTAGTGTTCTCCTGGGTGTACTTCTTGAACTCCTCGAGGAACTTCTCGTATATCGATTCTTGGACGTAAATTCTGGACGTCGATGTGCAGACTTGTCCGGCCATTGCTTTGAACGACCGTCAGCTTATGATCAGCTTGCTTGCATTGATTCAACTTACCCATGATGCCAACGTGCGACCATTTCACGGCTTGGTCCAGATCGGCGTCCTCGAATACGACAAGTGGGCTCTTGCCACCAGTCTCAAGAGTGATGTTCTTCATGTTGACAGCAGCCGAGCGCATGATGTTTCGGCCAGTTGCTGTGCTTCCAGTGAAAGCAATCTTGTCGACACCCTGGTGACCAGCCAAAACAGAACCAGCAGTCTTGCCGTACCCGGGAACGACGTTGACAACACCTGCAGGGAAGCCGGCTTCCTTGATGAGACCCGCGAGGTAAAGTGCCGACAAGGGTGTCTGCTCAGCTGGCTTGAGAACAACTGTGTTACCGCAAGCGAGGGCAGGGCCGAGCTTCCAGGCTGCCATCATGACGGGGAAGTTCCAAGGAATGATTTGGCCACACACGCCGAGCGGCTCATGCTTCGTGTAAGCAAGCTTTGCGTTTCCAACATCGATGGTCTGGCCATAGATCTTATCTGCCCAGCCTGCGTAGTAGCGGAAGACAGAAACGGTCTCGGCGACATCCTCTCCAAGAACGACATCAAAAGGCTTGCCGTTGTCCCACGCATCAATTGTGGCCAAAATGTGCTCGTCACGCTTGCAAAGATCACCTAACTTCCAGAGCAGAACACCTCGCTCCTGTGGTGTGAGGTTTCGCCATTCAGAACCAGTCTTGAAGGCTGCACGGGCTGCGGCAACTGCTGCATCGACATCCTTCTCGCTGGCGGCTTCTACTTTGGCGATGACAGACTCGTCGTACGGGTTGATGGTCTCGATCTTCTCTCCTGAAGTGGCGGCCACGAATTCATTGTTGATGAAGAGACCTGGGTGATATCATAAGCTTTTTGGCATCGAGAGAGTAAGTCTCAAGGAAGACAATACCTGTAGGTTGAGAGTACTTTGTGCCATTGGGCGCTGTGAGCTCGAGGGTTTCAGCCATGGCTTCTGATTTTGCTGGTAAGGGTATCTTCTCGAGCAGAGTAAACAGTTGAATTTCAGTCAGATTGCTAAGTCAACAGCGTATTGCCCTTCCTTAAGAACACAACTCGGAAGTCAAGCTACAAAGTGTCACCGCACAAGTGGAGAGAGCTCCAACCTCGCGGACCGCGGACACGTTATCAAAGACCACAGTTGCCCATCAACTTGCCTAAGTCAGCCTTGCTCACCTTGATAGTGGCGTGGTAGAGCGGGGTTATGCTTCGATACGCCAGCTCGTGGAAGGATGCGGGCCAACAGTTGCTATGACATGCAGGGCAAGCAAGTCCCGGGCTTGAAGAGCTGGCCCTTAAACTTGCCTGTTACAGCGTAGGCCAAAATCAAGCTCATTGATATTGAACCTAAAGGCTAGCCATTTGGGCCGCCTCGAAGATAAAAGTACTGCTCCCTAACAAGCGTGATCTAAACTATTCGGATGCAATTGCCTGTTTGTATCAAGTCGCGGCCTCATCATAGTTACTACACATGTAATTCAATATCTTATAGAGCCTCGGTACAAGTTGAGGACAGCAACCATAATACCCTAACCCTGCTCTGTTGGCATTATAGACTCGGCATCGCTGGAAATATGAACATGATGCACAATTACAAGGCAAGTAACTCCATATGCAATCAGCATGATCAGAAGAAGAATCAGGGCGTCAAGTCCAGACGGAAGAGTTGATATTGTCGTTTGTCGTCGTCCATCGAATGGATCTGCATGCACGACCAACATCTCAACTTCTCGGACGCTTTCTGTCACGGAGGATTACTTTTGCGAATGCAATCGCCCTCAACGGTGAAATCAGTGTCAAAGACCAACCAGGTCTCTGACTTTGATTGATCACATGCAATCGCGATGGATGAAAGGCTAGCTCACTTGGTAAGGTACTTGATGTGCTTGCTACCAGCGCCGAGCCACCTCCCAAAACCAACATAACACAATAAACTCAATGGACCAAACGAATGAACACACAAGCAATGAAACACGCACTCTCGCGAACTTAATTCTGACCTATGAAAAGAACTAACGCTATGCCCAACCCCGTAATAACGATACTCTACCCCCAAAGAAGCTCGCATAACCAAACCAAGCCTCTGGGGTGACAGATGCAAGAACGAATCCGCAAAGCATCAAGAAAATGAAAATTGACAATCCGAAAATCCAGAAAGCCGGTCGTTGACAGCCACGTTCCATCTTCGTCGAGACCGAGACCAGTAACCAGAAAACGACCCAGAGCCTTCGACCTGAACGCCTTGTACGTCCGGAAAAAACACAAATCGATAATGATATGCAAGGATGGAGGAAAAACGATGTGTGTGTTGCACGACAGTGCTGCTGGTGAAGCGTTTGCACTAATTTGCCTGTTCGAGTGTTGAACAGGATGTGGTGGCGAAAAACTGCACCGAAGGTCGGTCACCCGAGCTTCGAAGAACCTCAGATCAACTTTGAGAAACTCAGAGTGCTTTGCCTCAGCTTTCCTGGAGTTCTGCTGTTGCTGCTCGAGCTCTCAGCCTTGTTGCTGCGACCGATGCCAACAGCACTGGCGGCACCCTTGAGCATGTTGCCTAGCTTGTGTTTCTTGACCTTGGTTGCTTTGGACGATGATGTGACGATGGTGTCGAGCTCTGGCTCTGGGCCGTCGTACACGTCCTTCAGTGCGATGTCGCCGTTGGTCAACGCGTTTTTGCCGGCTGGGGTGTCGTCATCGTCATCATTCGAATGCACGGAGAGCGCACGCTCGAGAAGAGTTGCCGTAGCACTGCGGGATGATGTTGGACGTTTGGCTTTGGGCGTTGTAGATGGACGATCTGCGCCTGCCTGAACAGATAGCGATGATTCGGCGGAAGGGACCTTGCGAATAGTAGACTTCTGCGTCTTGACCGTTTCTCCAGAAGTGTGACGACGGCGGGCCGGCTTCTTCACCTCAGTGGTAGTGGTCTTGGTCGTAGATTCGACCACCTTGGGAGTGGGGGCGGACGGTACTTCCTCGCCGTTACGAGCCGCCATGCGTCTGGCACGATCGGAGCTCTTGGCTTCCGCCTCTCGCGCTTCTTTCTCCTTCTTAAGTTGCTCTCGGACCTCTCGTTTGCTCAGGTCCAACCAGCCTGTCCATCCTGGGCCCTTCTCAGACTTCTCCTTCTTGGCTTGAACAACGGCTTCGGCGTTCTTCATCGCTTCTTCAGCTGCTCTACGTTGGCGGTCGAGCTCCTCCTTGTCCTTTTGTCTCTGCTCCACGGCATTCAGACGCTTGGACAAGAAGCCTCTACAGGTTGCGGAACCGCAGTGGCACTTTTGCTGCGATGAGCCAAAGTTGTCAAAATTGTAGTCGTAAGTAAGCTCCTCGCCGGTCATGACGCCCTCGTCTCCAGCAAAGATGCCCATGTGTGCCTTGTCGTCGGCGCCGCGCATCATGCGGACTTCGCAGTTCGGTGCACACGAGTGATTCACGAATCGACCCATACTACCTTTCGTTCCGTCGATCACTAGTCCTTTGTCGAATTGCATGAGGTAGTAGTTGTTGCTCTTGCTGTACTCCTCAATCATGCGGCGCTCACTTTCGTACTCGGTGATGATTTCGCCGGTGTACTCCATGATAATCTCGCCGGGAGCGAAGGTGCGGCAGGCACGCACACCAAAACCACGGTTGTTGGTGCCGATGACCTCGACTCCGATGTCGTACGGACCGCCTTTCTTCATGCGAGCTGCGAGCTGTGCGAATGGACGGTTGCTGCAGCCCGAACCGTTGAGCATACAATTGTTTTCGTTACATTCGTAGTGCATCAATCGGTTCAGGCAATTCTCGTCGCAGCCCAACTCTCCGTCCTCTGGTGGTTGGCAGATACAAAGTGAGTGTGCAGCGAGGCTGCTCTTCTTGTACCAAATGTCCTTGGCATCGCCTACGATGCGGTTTGTGCGGTTGTGTTTGGCGTTCCAGTCCTTGGGCTTGGGATCGCCCTTCTTGAACGAGGGCGCGAAGACGTCGAATGGAATCTTGAAATCCACTTGCTTGTCGTCTCCCAAGTAGCCGAACATGGGCAGTGGTAGCATGGTTCTCCTTGTCGGTTGAACCACAGTTTTCTGAGAAGTAGCAGAACCCGAAGAGCTAGGACGTTCCTTCTTTAGCTTTTTCGAGCCAGCTTGCGTGCGGTCGTTGTCCATGCTTTGGCCGACGTAAAGACCTTCCCTCTGCCATCGCTTGCCTTTCTTCGCGGTGACCTTGCCAGATGTGCTCGTAGCCTTGAGCAATGGTGGTGCCATGGGTTTTGCTGCTGATGTAGTCTTCTCCTTCTTCTCCTTCTTCGCCCTCTTATTTGGCCTCTCTTGTTGTGCGGTCTCCTCTTCGTCATCCAGATCGAAGTCCATCTCGTCGAGCACTCCCTTGACGCCCATATCCAATTCCTTGAGATACTTGCTGCTCTTTTCGTTTCCACCCTTAAGCTCCTCGACCTTCCGCTTCCCAGCTTCCATCATCTCTCGCGAACGTTTGCCCAGAACCGATCCAACCTTGCCAGCCGCCTTCTTAACGCGATCCTTGACACTGACTTTGCGTTTGAGAGCACTCGAAGCTGGGCGTGGTGGTAGTTCGTCAGGAATTTCGATTTCCCAATCCATATTCATGGCCTTCTCGACCCTGTCGCCGAAGTCCGCGCTTTCATGGTGCTCTTCAGACTTCCCAGGTGTGTCGACGAGCGTGCGTCCTGTGAGTCCTGACACGTTGCGACTAGCGTGCGCACTCTCGAAAACTTGTGCGTTCGAGAGCTCGACGAGGTTGTAGTTGACGCTTGCTCTCGCACGACGCGTCCTACGACCGCCAACCTGCTCCTCTTCGACAGCAACCATGTTTGTCGAGGACTGTGCTGGTACGTTAGCGCCCTTGACTGATCCAGCGTTGCTGTTAGTCTCGGCGAGGCTGGTGGGAGGCGTGGAAGCCGGGACACGCTCGGAGAAGCTGTCTTCGTCCAACGCGTCGGCGGAAGCGACCTGGATTGTTGATGGGGCAGAGGAGTCGACGGAGGGCGCACGACTCATTGCAGTAGCAGCACTTTGACGCGCCATGAGGTTCCTGGGAGGTCGGAGGGTGGCGACAGAGTGTCAATGTGGAGTTGTTTGTGCCCGTTTGGTCGCGAAGCAACGCGAACCGAGACGCGTTGTTCGGCTAGTGGGGCGAAAGTGGTTGCGCGAGTCGAATGTTCGATAAAGTGGTGGAAGGGAATAATAATCGTGTAGTCCGTGACTCTCCGTCAGCCTCTTTGGAGGAGGAGAAGTACTGAGAGTGTGTTGTCACGTTATGTTTTTGTCGATTGTGAGAGAGTGAGGTTGTGGTCAAGCAAGCATGGGTAGGCAGAGGAAAGCAATCACAGCTCGCGTGCAAGCCCCCCATGTTAACGTGACCCAATTAAACGCAATTCTTGTCTGACCCGTACACTTGCATTCCGCATTCCTTATTGCCGACAAGCTCACTGGCACGCGGGTATCGTAACAATTGGACATGGTTCTGTCTATCCATTTTGTGGTTTCAATATCGTATGGCTACCTTGATATGTGCACAGGCATGGATCGAATTGGCGAGCTATACTGACTGACCATGAGTGGACACGGTAATTTTGATTGTATTTGTCACAACCAGCTCTCTCTCTCGCAGCCGACAGTTTCCCTTCCCCTTCTTTCGTAGGTTTTGTAGCGTGTTACATATCTACATATATCGGCTCGCAACCGTCCGATCATCGATGCGTCCGGATAGCTATGGTAGGCCGCAACCCTGTGCACCGCAACCACCCTGAACGCGCCGACTTCTGCAAAGAAGACGTAATTGACAGCGGGGATCACTCAGTATATGTGGTGCGACGTGTCAATCAAACAATCGATGGCAAACCTTTATGGAGTTCTCGAGAACTCTGGGAGGAGCTGTGCAATGTTAGTTTTGATCATGAGCTTACTTATTCACGTTCGCTGATCAACTCCCCTCACGCGAAGAACCCTGTTCACCCGAGAAAACCTCGTTGTCGCCCACAGAGCTGCAGATGATAAACAATGCGCGGGAAGGCTCGTCCTGATTTGTAGTTCCCTACGTTAAAGTCGAACCGACCAGGTCAATCCTCAGAAATCAGCCATAAACCTCGTCAATCGCAAATTTGCAGCATATCCGCCAATGATGGTGTTTAGTATCAAACCGAAACTAGTCGTCGCAGACTTCGCAGACTGTGCAGTAACGAGGAACCACGAGAAGCCTTTCGAATCAGCGCCAAGAGGCCAATGTTGTCAAGGAGTTGGACGAAGACAGTCAAGAAGCAAGGAAGCATTGCACATCGGTGTACCATCATGATCCCAGGTGGCATCTGTTCGAAGATCAGTCTGCTCACCAAATATTCCTGACACGAACCAGTAGAAAGACACCCAATGGTAAGCATAATCTCTACAGTCCATATCCACGTCAGCTCCAAGCCAGGAAATCTGCGTTTTCTACAATGTACACAATCTTCTTCAAAGGAGACACATTGTAAGCGAGGGACTCTCTTCCAGGGTGGACAAAAGAAATCGCTCTATTCGGCCTTCAAAACTCTTGATATTTACACAACTTCCTCTCTCAGAGACGAGACGCTTAGAAGCCCTCCTTGCCCCACTTGTTGTACTTCTCGTGAAGAGACTACAGTCATAAGTCAGCATTTCATCCTCATGTTTCCAATTCAAGCCCTCTTTAAGACCAAGCACATCCTCCCGCGGTCCAATGCGCCTTCCTCTTCCTCCAAATGAACTCACCTTGGGCAGGTTGACGTTAGGGATGATGACCTCGTTAAGAGCGCTGGGAGCGTCCTTGCGGGGCTTGCTGGGGTCGCCGTGGGGGTGGTACTGGTAAGCGGCGTCGCGGCCGGTCTTCCAGGGCTCG
>Ga0265797_10011563_pt1 | contig 11021 bp, 10 predicted proteins | sample P2T30metagenome_FD_192433 | JGI IMG/M metagenome (GOLD analysis project Ga0265797, IMG submission 192433) | Plant litter microbial communities from East Loma Ridge, Irvine, California - P2 T30 | ecosystem: Environmental > Terrestrial > Plant litter > Unclassified | place: USA: California... | reverse complement strand
GGACGGGGATCATCTCGGCCGGGGCATAGGTCGGCACCAGCACCTCGTCGAAGGTCTGGCGAGTGACAGGCCGCGTGGCGACACCCGAATCAAGCTTTGCGTTCATGGCTTCTTCCTCATCAAAAAACAGTGTGGGCAGCAGTGTAATGGATCGCGCGCGTGACACCGCACGATGGGTCATTATAGAAACGCTGACTGACAAGTTCTTTTCAAAGTGCGACGGGGTTTTTCATTTTTGGACTGCAGGCTTGGGCAGCACGAGTTGCTTACTCGGCCAGCTTGCGTTGGCGCTCTTCGCGCGGGGTGTTGCCGAACAGGGCGCCGAAGGCCGTTGAAAAGTGCGAGCCCGACGAGAAGCCGCAGATCAGGCCGACCTGCACGATCGAGTGATTGGTGTCGAGCAGCAGCTGGCGCGCGCGGCGCAGGCGCAGTTCGAGGTAGTAGCGCGACGGCAGGCTGCCCAGGTATTGCTTGAACAGGCGCTCGAGCTGGCGCCGCGAGATGCCGGCCAATTGTGCGATCTCGTCGGTCGAGAGCGGCTCTTCGATATTGGCTTCCATCAGCGCCACCGCTTCGGTCAGCTTCGGCTGCAGCACCCCGAAACGGGCTTGCAGCGCCACCCGCTGGCGCTCGTCGGGCCCGCGCACCCGGTCCACGCACAGGATTTCCTTGACCTGGGCCTGGGCGGTGGCGCCGAACAGCAAGTCGACCAGGGTCAGGGCGAAGTCGACGCTGGCGGCGCCGCCGCAACACGTCAGGCGGTTGGCGTCGATCTCGTACAGGTGTGGACTGAGCAGGGCCTGTTCGGCCTGGGCGCTGACATCCGGGTACAGCGCCCACGGCAGCGCGCTGCGCACGCCGTTCAGGGCGCCGGCATCGGCCAGCCACAGCACCCCGGCGCCGAGCGCGCCCCAGAACGGCGCGGCGCGGCAACGGTCGATCAGGACGCGGCTGTTGGCCGGACGCAGGGCGGCTTCGGATTCGTCGGCGCAGAGCAGCACCAGGTGCCAGTGGCGTCCGGGGTCGGCTGTGAATTTATCGGGACTGCGCACATCGACGTGCAGGCGCTCGGGCCCGAGCACCTTGGCGGCCAGGCGCAGCGGCTGGTACAGGCCGGACCAGGTCAGCGTGTCCGGCTCGCCGGCGTTGACCAGCACGATGCGCAGCGGGCGTTCCTGGGCCAGTGTGGCAAGGTCAGCAGCGGGCATCGGCGGTGGTCGGCGTCATGGCGTACATAGCGGACCGGCGGCCCGCACAATCTAGGTGGTCCAGCATCATACCGGAGAACAACGTGGGCTAGCCCGGCATGGCAGGCGCATAGGCGGCGACAGCGGACCGGGCTGCTTGCGAGGCTGGCAACGCGCGACGCGGCGGGCAGCTATAATTCCTGCCCATGGGAGAGCGATATCTAAAAAGCGTACGGTTGCTGGCCGAGTGCATGCAGGGCTTCGAGCGCGTCTCGGGCAATGCCGTGCGCAACCACGGCCTGACCCATGCCCAGTTCGATATCATCGCCACCCTCGGCAATACCAGCGGCATGAGCTACAAGGAACTGGGCGAACGCACCCTGATCACCAAAGGCACCCTGACCGGCGTCATCGAGCGCCTGGAACAAAAAGGCCTGGTGCTGCGCGAACGCAGCCTGGACGACAAGCGCTCGTTCTTCGTGCGCCTGACGCCCGCCGGTGAACAGGTGTTCTGCGATGTGTTCCCGAAAGTAATTGAACGCGGCAAAGAAATGTTTATCGGATACAGCGACGCTGATTTCGACGCGCTCGAATCGGCCCTGCATATGCTGCGCCAGCAGATCGCCAACCATGGCGCCGCCGGCGACGACTCTCCATTACCCTCCACCTGAAGGAACGAATCTTGAAAACCTCCCTGATCGACGGCTTGACGCCGGCCCATTTCGACAAGCACATCATCGGTAACATCCTGCTCGACGTCGCGCCGCTCGATGAAGTCAAGGATGAGCCAATGCTGATCGGCGTGCGCAACGAAGACGGCGAGATCTATCGTCTCATCGGCGCGACCAAGCTCAACAGCTTCATGAACGCCGTCGAGGAACTGGTCGACCTGGGCCTGGTGGACGAACTGGAAGAGCTGGAAGAACAAAAAGAAGGCTGTGACGCCATCTTCGGCGAAGCGTAAGACACAATTGTGCGACAGCCGTTGCGGATTAGTGCACTGCGGAAATATTCTTGGCACTTGCCCGTGCGGTTGAAGGTATAATTTTTTCATGGACCAACTCTCCGCACTCGACACCGTCACCGCCGAAGCCGGCCGCGGCGAGCTTTCTTTCCCGACCAGCGTGCATGCCACGCTCACGCTGCAGCGTGCCCTGGGCCAGCCTGATTGCCACATCGATGCCGCCGCGCGCCTGGTCCAGGCCGAGCCGCTGCTGGCCGCGCGCACGGTCGCGATCGCCAACTCGGTGGCCTATAACCGCACCGGCAGCGACGTCACCAATGTGCGCGCCGCCGTGCAGCGGGTCGGCTTTCGCACCCTCGGTGCGCTGGCGGCGGCGGTGGCGGTGCGCCAGCTGGCGAGCGAAATCCGCGATCCCGGCCTGCGCCAGAAAGCCGAGGCGCTGTGGGCCCACTCGGCCCACGTGGCGGCGCTGGCGCAGGTGATCGCGCGCCGGGTCTCGTTTGTGGATCCTGAAACCGCGCTGTTTGCGGGCATCGTGCATGAGGTGGGCGGCTTTTATCTGCTGTCGCGCGCCGAATCGATGCCGGGCCTGCTGGACGACAACCTGGACGCCTGGCTTGACCACGGCGAAGCGGCGATCGGACGCGGCGTGCTGCACAAGCTCGGCGTGCCGCCCACGGTGATGCAAGCGATCGAAGCGCTGTGGAACGGCATGCGCGCGCTGCCGCCCGAAACGCTGGGAGACACCCTGCTGCTGGCCAATGACCTGGCGCCGTTCGCGTCGCCCCTGTTCACCCCGCCCGGCGCCACTACCCATGCGGCGGCGGCGACGATCGATTTCGTGATCGGCGAAGGCACCTTGAAACAGGTAATGGAAGAATCGGCCGAGGAAGTCAAGAGCCTGAGCTCGGCGCTGATGTAAGGGTCAGGGCGACGACCAAAAAAATGCCCGCTCGAGAGCGGGCAAAGTCCAAAACTAGGGATGTCCTGAAAGAGACAGCTTCATCTTACGTCTCGCCTCTGCACCCATTCGGTGCGCTGTCTCACATTGTTTGACATTCTCTTGATCGCTTGCCGCCCCCTGCACGGCACGCGCCCTGGCGTACCGTTCCGATCCGGCATTCATGTTAACGTCGTTCTCACCTGCCGGGCGGCCCTCGCCGCCCGGCGCAATCAGACGAGAAAGGACGAACATGAACTTGAACCTGAAAGACCAGGTTGTACTGGTCACCGGCGGCGATTCCGGCATCGGCCGCGCCATCAGCCTTGCGTTCGCCAGCGAAGGCGCATGCGTGGCCGTCAACTACAACAGCAACCAGCAAAAGGCCGACGAGGTCGTGGACCAGATCACGGCCGACGGCGGTCGCGCCATCGCGCTGCAAGGCAACACCGCCAAGGAAGCCGACGTCGTCCGCCTGTTCGAACAGACCGCCAACGAATTCGGCGGCATCGATATCCTGGTGGCCAACGCCGGCATCCAGAAAGACGCGCCGATCGCCGAGATGTCGCTGGCCGACTGGCAGGCCGTGATCGACGTCAACCTGACCGGCCAGTTCCTGTGCGCGCGCGAAGCGATCAAACGCTTCCGCCAGCAGGGCAACCGCGGGCGCGCGCGCGCCAACGGCGCCATCCTTTGCATGAGTTCGGTTCACGAAGTTATCCCCTGGGCCGGCCACGCCAATTATGCGGCCTCGAAAGGCGCGATCCTGATGCTGATGCGCACTCTGGCGCAGGAAGTCGCGGCCGACCGCATCCGCGTCAACGGCATCGCGCCGGGCGCGATCCGCACCCCGATCAACCAGGACGCTACCGAAGGCGATGGCGCCGACAAGGTGCTGCAACTGATTCCGTACGGCCGCATCGGCGCGCCGGACGACGTTGCCCAGCTGGCCTTGTTCATGGCCTCGGACCGCGCCGACTACATGACCGGCTCGACCGTGTTCGTCGACGGCGGCATGTCGCTGTATCCAGGTTTTGAAGACAATGGCTGAAAAAATCAAACCCACCCCGCCGCCGCGCCCGATTGCGGCGCATGGCGCCATCGGCAACCTGGCCACGATGGCGCTGGTGGCAACCGACGGCGCCATCGACTTCATGTGCTGGCCCGAGTTCGACAGCCCCAGCATCTTCGCCGCCCTGCTCGACCCTGACAACGGCGGCCATTTCACGCTCGCGCCCCAGCTGCTGGACGCGCGCGTGATCCAGACCTATGCGCCCGACACCAATGTGCTGCTGACGCACTGGCTGAGCGACGAGGCCGCCGTCGAGATCACCGACCTCATGAGCGGCACCGAAGAGTTCGGTCACGGCCCGCCGCGCCTGCTGCGCCGGGTGCGCGTGACGCGCGGCGCGGCGCGCATCGCACTCGACTGCCAGCCACGCTTCGATTATGCGCGGCAGCGTCCACAAGTCACGGTCAGCCATCGCCAGGCCCTGTTCAGTGCGCCCGGCGCACCCGCGATGCGGCTGAGCGCGCCGATCGATTTCAGCGTGCAGAACGACGGCGCGAGCGCCCTGTTCGAATTGCACGCCGGCCAGAGCGTCGACATCGTCCTCGACCAGGACGGCGACGCCCAGCTCGATCAGGCCGGCCGCGACGGCCTGGTCAAGGAGGTAATCAAGCGCTGGCAAGACTGGGCCGCACGCTCGACTTACAAGGGACGCTGGCGCGGCGCCGTGACCCGTTCGGCGCTGGCGCTCAAGATGATGACCTCGCACCGCAACGGCTCGATCGTGGCCGCCGCCACCTTCAGCCTGCCCGAAGTGCTGGGCGGCTCGCGCAACTGGGATTACCGCGCCACCTGGATCCGCGATGCCTCGTTCACCGTGTACGCCCTGATCCGCTTGGGCTATACCGACGAAGCAAAAGCGTTTACGCGCTGGACCTCGCAACGCGCCAGCCATGGTGACTGCGAAGGACATCTGCGCATCATGTACGCGCTCGACGGCAGTCCGGCAATGCCAGAATCCGAGCTCGAGCATATGAGCGGCTATGCCGATTCGAAGCCGGTGCGCATTGGCAATGGCGCCGCGACCCAGTTGCAGCTGGATATCTTCGGCGCCTTGCTCGATTCGATTTACCTCAACAACAAATACGGCGAAGCGATCTCGCATGCCGACTGGGTGGGCGTGTGCCGGGTGGTCGACTTCGTCTGCCAGAACTGGGAGTGCGCCGATGCCGGCATCTGGGAAGGGCGCGAACAACCGAAACACCATCTGCACTCGCGCCTGATGTGCTGGGTGGCGGTGGACCGGGCGATCCGCCTGGCCAGCAAGCGCTCGCTGACTGCGCCGTTCGAGCGCTGGATCGCGGCGCGCAATGCGATCTCGGAAGACATCTGGGCCAATTTCTGGAACGACGAACTGGGGCACTTTGTGCGCAGCAAGGGTTCGACCGAACTCGATGGCGCGATGCTGATGATGCCGCTGGTGCGCTTCGTCGGCTCGACCGATCCGGCCTGGCTGGCCACGCTGGACGCGATCGGCGCCACCCTGAGCGACGACGCGATGGTGATGCGCTACGACCGCGACGACGGCCTGGAAGGCGAGGAAGGCTCGTTCGCCGCCTGCGCGTTCTGGTATGTGGAGTGCCTGGCGCGCGCCGGCCGCATCGAGCAGGCGCGCGCGAATCTGGAAAAGCTGCTTTCCTACGGCAACCACGTCGAGCTGTATGCGGAAGAGTTCACGAGCAAAGCCGAACTCCTCGGTAATTTCCCGCAAGCGTTTACCCACCTCGCATTGATCAGCGCCGCAACCTACCTCGATGGCGCCATCGACGGCGACCGCAACCATCCGTGGCGGATGTAATCGCGGGCCGCTGCGGACAAAAAAAACCCGCTTCGTTGCCGAAGCGGGCTGAAGTCCAAAACTAGGGATGTCCTGAAAGAGACAGGTCCATCTTAGGTCCATGGTGACAAGTACTCCGTGCGCCAGTTCACAGTCTGAATCCTTTATTCATACTTTGTTGATCTAGATTTAATAGACAAAAAAATACCGCCGCGGCAGAGCCGGGGCGGTATTTTCAGGAAACTGGCTGCGCTCAGACCACGGCGCCGTCGGTTTCGTCCTTCTCCTTGACCGGCTTGATCAGATCTTCACGTTTGACGCCCAGCCACATCGCCATCGCCGCCGCCACGAACACCGACGAGTAAATACCGAAGCAGATGCCGATGGTCAGTGCAATGGCGAAGTAATGCAGTGCGTAGCCGCCGAAGAACAGCATCGACAGCACCATCATCTGGGTCGAGCCGTGGGTGATGATGGTGCGCGAGATGGTGCTGGTGATCGCGTGATCGATCACTTCCGGCACGCTCATCTTGCGCTGCTTGCGGAACATTTCACGGATACGGTCGAAGACGACCACCGATTCGTTGACCGAGTAGCCCAGCACCGCCAGCACCGCCGCCAGCACCGTGAGCGAGAATTCCCACTGGAAGAAAGCGAAGAAGCCCAGGATGATGACCACGTCGTGCAGGTTGGCGATGATCGCCGCCACTGCGAACTTCCACTCGAAGCGGATCGCCAGGTAGATCACGACGCCGACCACCACCATCAGCAGCGCGTTCAGGCCGTTCTGGGCCAGTTCGTCGCCGACCGACGGGCCGACGAATTCTACCCGCTGCAGGCTCAGCACTTCTTTGTCGCCAGGCGCCACGCAGCTGCTGCGATTGACGACTTCGCCTTTGTCGGTGGTGACCTGGGTCTGCTTCGGGGTGCCGGCTTCGGACGCGCAGATGGCGTTGAAGACGGCGCTCGAGGCGCCCGCTGCCGGTGCGCCCTGCACGATCGGCAGGCGCAGCATGATGTCCTGGGCGGTGCCGAAACTGGCCACCTCAGGGTGCGAATAGCCCATGCCGCGCAGCGTGGTGCGGATCTTTTCCTGGTCCGCCGCTTGCGGATAGTGCAGCTCCATCACGGTGCCACCGGTAAATTCCACCGAGAAGTTCAAGTTCTTGGTGAACAGGAAGAACACGGCGGCCAGGAACGTCAGCACCGAGATCGCATTGAGGATCAAGGCGTGGCGCATGAACGGGATGTCCCGTTTGATCTTGAAAAATTCCATTTCTACTGTCCCGGGTGCTTATTTCTTGGTGGGCGACATGCCCGATTGCCAGACGGTGCCGATCGAAATCCTGGTCAGCTTCTTCTTGCGGCCGTACCACAGGTTGGCGAAACCGCGGGCCACGAACACGGCCGAGAACATCGAGGTCAGGATGCCCAGGCAGTGAACCACGGCAAAGCCGCGCACCGGACCAGAACCGAAGATCAACAGCGCCAGGCCGACGATCAGGGTGGTCACGTTGGAGTCGACGATGGTGTCCCAGGCATGCTTGAAGCCGGCCGAGATCGCCGCCTGCGGGGCAGCGCCGGAGCGCAGTTCTTCACGGATGCGCTCGTTCACCAGCACGTTGGAGTCGATCGCAATACCGAGGGCCAGCGCAATTGCCGCGATGCCCGGCAGGGTCAGGGTAATCTGCAGCAGCGACAGCAGGGCCAGCAGGAAGAACACGTTGGCCGCCAGCGCCAGCGCCGAGAACACGCCGAACAGGTGGTAATAGATCACCATGAAGATCGCGATCGCGACGAAGCCCCACACGGTCGAATGGATGCCGCGCGAAATGTTCTCGGCGCCCAGTTGCGGGCCGATCACGCGTTCTTCGACGAATTCCATCGGCGCCGACAGCGCGCCCGAGCGTAGCAGCAGCGCCAGTTCGTTGGCGTCTTCCGAGGTGCCCATATTCGTGATCTGGAAGGTCGAGCCGAATTCGCTCTGGATGGTCGGCGCCGACAGCACGCTGTACTTGCCTTTTTCCTTCAGCAGGATCGCCATGCGCTTGCCGACGTTCTCGCGCGTGGTCAGGCGCATGCGGCGGCCGCCGTCGCCGTTCAGGTCGAGCGAGACCGCCGGCTGCTGGTTGCTGTCGAAGCTGGCCGTGGCGCTGGAAATGTATTCGCCGGTCAGGACGATGTCTTTCGAGACCACGATCGGGGCGCCGCGGCCTTCGGTGAACAGTTCCGAGTTCAGCGGAATGGCGGCCGACAGTTCGGTGCCCGGGGTCACGCTGTTGTCGACCATGCGCAGTTCGAGCGTGGCGGTGCGGCCGATGATGTCTTTGGCGCGCGCCACGTCCTGCACGCCCGGCAGTTGCACCACGATGCGGTCGGCGCCCTGCTGCTGGATGATCGGCTCGGTGGTGCCCAGTTCGTTGATACGCTTGGACAGGGTCACGATGTTTTGCTTGACGCCGTCTTCGACGGTGCGCTTGAGCGCGTCAGGCTTGAGGCTGATGATCAGCTTCTGGTCGGCGCCGTCGGCGGCGTCGGTCAGGGCGATCTCGTTGGCCTGGGCGGCCAGCACGTTGCGCGCGGCGCTGCGGGTGGCGGCGTCGCGGAAGCGCACTTCGATGGTGTCGCCCACGCGTTCGATGCCGGTGTGGCGCACGTCTTTTTCGCGCAGGTTGCCGCGGGTCGACGCCTGCAGCGCCTTGATCTTGTTCTCGAGCACGGCCTTGGTGTCGACCTGCAACAGGAAGTGCACGCCGCCGCGCAAGTCCAGGCCCAGGCTCATTGGCTTGGCGCCGACTTTTTCCATCCAGGCCGGGGTGTTCTTGACCAGGTTGACGGTGACGATGTAGTCAGGATTGTCGCGGTCGCGGTTCAGGTCGCGTTCAAGCGCGAGCTTGGCGTTGAACTGGGCGTCGGTGCTGGCGAAACGCGCGCGCACCGAGGTGCTGTGGCCGCTGCCTTCGAGCGTAACGGCGCTGGTGGGAATGCCGGCACGCTTGAGCGCATCCGCCACCATCGAGGTAGTGGCCCCCGTGACGTTGACGGTCGATCGGCCCGAGGTGACCTGCAACGCCGGCGTTTCGCCGAAGTAGTTGGGCACCGTGTACAACGCGCCGATCAGGAGCGCGAAGACGATCAGTATGTATTTCCAGACGGGATAGCGATTCATAGTGTTCCGGCGTTCGGGTTACGCAGTGCGGCACGCGGGCCGCACGGCTGGCTTACAGGGCTTTCAGCGTGCCTTTCGGCAGCAGGGTCGTCACCGAGCTCTTTTGCACGGTGATTTCGGTGCCGACGGCGATATCGAGAATGACATAGCTGTCAGTCACTTTCACAACGCGGCCGACGATGCCGCCGGCGGTGACGACTTCATCACCCTTGGCCAGTGCGTCGATCATCGATTTCATTTCGCGCTGACGCTTCTGCTGTGGGCGGATCATGAGGAAATACATGACCACGAACATCAGGATCAGCGGCAGGAAGGTAGTCAGGCTGCCCATCAGGCCAGGATCGGCTGCAGCGCCAGTTTGCGCGTACGCGTTAGAAATGAACACAAGGACTCCGGTGGTGAAAGTTAAAAAAAGAAGCGGTGTATTCTAGCATCGGCAAGTCGCCGTAAACCACATCTCGGGGCAGGTTTGTCTTGCAATCAAGAATTACAAGACATTGGTGAACTTTTAAAGCTGACGCCACCGTCAATACGATAGCGTCGGGCTCAGCCAGCTAGCGAGTGCTTACACGCCGCGGCCGCGGTCGGCATTGAAGCGAATCCGGAAGTCATTGAAGCCGTCGACGTCGATCGCGTCGCGCATCTCCTGCATCAGTTTCAGGTAGTAATGCAGGTTGTGGATCGTGTTCAGGCGCGCGCCCAGGATCTCGTTCGAACGGTGCAGGTGGTGCAGGTAAGCACGCGAGAAATTCTTGCAGCAATAGCAATCGCAGCTTTCGTCGAGCGGCGCCTGATCGTCCTTGTAGCGGGCATTCTTGATCTTGACGTCGCCGAAGCGGGTAAACAGCCAGCCGTTGCGCGCGTTCCGGGTCGGCATCACGCAGTCGAACATGTCGACCCCATTGGCCACGCCGTCGACCAGATCTTCGGGTGTGCCCACGCCCATCAGGTAGTGCGGCTTGTTCTCGGGCAGGCGCGGGCCGACGTGGGCCAGGATGCGCTTCATGTCTTGTTTCGGTTCGCCCACCGACAGGCCGCCGATCGCCAGGCCCGGGAAGTTGATGTCCTCGAGCCCGGCCAGCGATTCATCGCGCAGGTGCTCGTACATGCCGCCCTGGACGATGCCGAACAGCGCGTTCGGATTTTCGCCGCCCTTGAACTCATTCATCGAGCGCTGCGCCCAGCGCAGCGACATGCGCATCGACTTGGCCGCTTCTTCGGCCGTGGCCGGACGGCCGTCGATTTCGTACGGGGTGCATTCGTCGAACTGCATCACGATGTCCGAATTGAGCGAACGCTGGATCTGCATCGAGATTTCAGGCGACAGGAACAGTTTCGAGCCGTCGATCGGCGAGGCGAACTTGACGCCCTCTTCGGTGATCTTGCGCATCGCGCCCAGCGAAAACACCTGGAAGCCGCCCGAGTCGGTCAGGATCGGCTTGTCCCAGCCCATGAAGCCGTGCAGGCCGCCGAACTTGTTCATCACGTCCACGCCCGGGCGCAGCCACAGGTGGAAGGTGTTGCCCAGGATGATCTGGGAGCCGACTTGTTTGAGTTCGACCGGGTCCATCGCCTTGACCGAACCGTAGGTGCCGACCGGCATGAAGATCGGCGTTTCGATGGTGCCGTGGTTGACCTTCAGGCGGCCGCGACGGGCGTGCGACAGGCCGCTGGTGTCTTTTTTGAGCAGGGTGAATTCGAGCATTGGGTTCTTTACTTGGCGTGCGTGGTCAGCAGCATGGCGTCGCCATAGCTGAAGAAGCGGTATTCGTTGGCGATCGCGTGGGCATAGGCCTTGCGGATCGGTGCATAGCCGGCAAAGGCCGACACCAGCATCAGCAGCGTCGACTTGGGCAGGTGGAAGTTGGTCACCAGGCGGCTGACCGTCTTGAAGGTGTAGCCGGGCGTGATGAAC
>Ga0265797_10011562_pt1 | contig 11021 bp, 15 predicted proteins | sample P2T30metagenome_FD_192433 | JGI IMG/M metagenome (GOLD analysis project Ga0265797, IMG submission 192433) | Plant litter microbial communities from East Loma Ridge, Irvine, California - P2 T30 | ecosystem: Environmental > Terrestrial > Plant litter > Unclassified | place: USA: California... | reverse complement strand
GGCAGTGGATTTGTGCGGGTTTCAATGGGCATGGCATGGCGAGGATCTTTACGTGTGCGCCTGGCCTGGTCAAGCTCATGATGGGTGGGTCATGGCAAGAGACGGGCCTGCCGGAGTGCTTTCGATACAGCAATGACCGATTGACCAAGGCGGAAAAGGGAAAGGTGGCCAGTGTTTGGTAGGAAGCAGGCCGGAGGAGACGATCAGGTGGCCGACAGAGCATTGTGTTATGTATCCTTTTGGTATGCTATAAGCAGCAATGCGTTGTTAAGCACATACGACCGAGTCTCAGCTACTCTAACAAAGTACTACGCTCACCAAGAATCCCTCCAACATCTTCATGGCGCCATGCGATCCACGCCAACACGCCTTGAGCCACCGCGAAGATGACATTGTTGATCGTCGACCATCCAACCGTCCAATACCACATCCGCAAATTGACAGCAAAATGCTCGTCCAGCTCCTCAGACGGCACTCTCATCCTCCACACGAAAGAGATGCCTACGAAGAGGAACACCACGCCTTGCATCACGAGGCCTCGCACGCTTAGGGCGCTGTCGGTCGCGCCAGAATCCCTCGACCTGATCTCGAGAGCTTGGAGCGAAACGCAGCAAGACCTAGAATCTGCATCATCGGGCCGACCAGATAGAGCATCGGGGCGATGAAAAGCACCCCATACCATTCGCGATCCGCGTCCGAGTCGAACTCGATCACGGCCTCGCCGATGACGTGGAGCAGGCTAATTGCTAGGAAGGACAGGTACGCTTTCATGGCGAAGCGTGTCTGGTCCGGCCTGGTTGGTGGTAGCATTAGTGCGAGATATAGCCTGGAATTGCCAGTGTCAGTCAGTCAGTCCAGTCTAGTCCATTTGTCAATGAACGTGTTCGTCCCTTATACGATCAGGGCCTCCAAGACCCACAGGAGAAGTTGCCCTAGCCACGCAACGGTAAACTACGCGAGGTTCAACCAGTCGCCGAGATCAGGCTTTTCCGGCATGAAGAAGTTGCCCTCCTCCCGACTGATCGCAGCGGACAGTATCAAGGCAAAATTGTAAGTTGCGATGATGCAGTTGTAGAGGACGTAGTAGACTGAGATGCCGGCGCAGTCTCTATGATCCTTGATACGCTTGACTTGGGGCGCGAATGATGCTAAGCTGAATACCACCAGTAGACTTGCGGTTCGAGAGCGTTAGCATTCGTCATTTTGGAACGGCACTGTACGGCAAGGGCTTACATACAGTCGCACTACGATATCAGGTAGGCTCGCCATTTTGGGAAAGAGGTGGGGATGATGAATCTTGTGTGTAGTACTGTGACAGGGACGAAAGATCAGAAGAAGCTCCAAAATGTCTTGACAGAGAGAGAGAAGAACCTTGGAATAGGATCTAAAGGTAGTCTACAATACAGTATGCAACTCCCTACTCCATCGCGCTCTTCAGCAATTTCACCATCGCCTGACTATCCCGCTCTTCCGCTCTTTCCTCTCGAATCAGCGTTTCACTCTTCTTGTAGTCGAACTGCGGATTAGCCTTGTCATAAGCCGCGTTCTCGGCGATTGTACTCGCTCGGTATTCCTCCTGCGCAATGGCTTTGCGCAAGGCCGGAGCAGGGTCTGCCCCGAATTGCAAACAGGCTTTTGCAGCATCGATGTTCTTCGTCGGCACTATATGCTGTAGAGCTTTGGTTGCATCGGCTCCAGCGCGCAGAAGAGGCTCTAGGGCAGGAAAGAATCCTCCTGGCTTCGCTGCGTAGTAACAAACAAGAGAGCAAGTCGGGTCATCGTTGTTCCTGTTGATGTCCATTTTGTGTTTGTCCAGTAGATGGCGGACCATGGCTACAGACGTTTCGCCGTCTGTGCATCGTGAAGCAGTGTGTAGAGCCGTGCAGAGTGTCGTGTCGGCCCCGCGACGGACTAGGTGATCAAACAGATCGATGTCGCCACTTGCTGCTATGTTGTTAAGTTAATGTAAGGAATCGTCCGTTTCGCCTGGAGCGAGATTGAAGCCACTGTCGAGCCGTCGGTTGTCTGTGCGGTTGATGTCTGCGCCTTGATCGAGCAGCCAGTCGAGCATTGAGCGGTCATGGCCAAAGTCTCTAGGGAGAAACAATCAGTCTACCTCGATTTTTAAAAGTAAGAAAACACGACTATCGAGACGGACTGGAGGATGCGGTGACCGTCTGACTTGAAATCGTATCCGTATTCGGCAAGAAGTCTTAGGAGCTCGCGAGGCGCGTCGTAACACGGGGCCATGGGCAAATCAAAGGTATTGACGTCGGCACCATGCTGGAGAAGGAGGCGGATGACAGTAGGGTTTAGGTCGGCCTCGTCCGAAGCTGCTGTAGCATCGTCGGCATCGAAGGAGTGATTGGCGAGAAGCTGTGATAGAAGCGCAATATCTCCATCGCGGCTCGCTGAGCAGAGGTCTTCTTGGTCTACGTCGCTGGTTGAGGACATTCTGAGGTTTGGGGAAGTCTGCATTGAACATCGCAGATACCTACATGTACCGAATGTCCCTTGTTGTACCTAAGGCTGCGAGGCAGAGGCAGCTGCAGCAAGTATCTGATGTCCCCGACGGGCTTTGGGCCCTTTGGCCGAGATGCTCAAAGAAGCCAACGTCGACATACTGTAACAGTTCAAAACTCTATATTTTACCAAGACGAAAGAATTGGCACATACGACCATAGGTCAGTGAGAGCTGGGCATCCCGCTCTGGCGTACGGAGTCTCCGAAATGCGCGACTCTAAAAACAGTGCGTCTGCGGCTGATAAGCAGGATATCCTTATTTGCATTCTGCAGGAGTCTTAGGGCCTAGAAGCGCCAAACTCGGCGCCCCTTGCGCGAAAGCGTGCTTGCCATACGCGTCGTTCTGCGTTATCATCAGCCATTGTAACTTCCACATATGCGGCTTCGTTAGTACTGCACCTTCGACCCGTGTGACTCTCTATCCACTGCGTGTGTACGCAGCTGACTAGAAGTTCTCCGCAAGCCCATGGCGTCGTCTCGGCAGAGTCGGCACGTTCCGACGTAGTCTAGGTCTACACATAGATTACCTAGTCGCACACCTAGAACAGAACAACAGCTGGCAAAGATGTGACGAAGCTTGCAGTCTCAATACAGTTTGGGGTCTGCATGTTGTGCTACGCCTCCACATGGCTGAACGTCTCGAACAAGATGCTGCACCTACGAGCCTTCCGAGTCTATCGCGGCTTCAGACGAGTGCGCCTCTTGTTCTCGTGCAGGCGTATATCTTTACAAAGCTCAGCTAATGTTCTTCTTCATTGAACCCAAGCTACTTCAAACATCCCACAGAAAGCAAAAATCGGCATGAAGCTTTCAACCCCAGAAACCGACCATTTCGCCGAAGGTGTGCAAGACCAACATACCGAATACCACGAAGACGAAAAGCGCCAGACAAGACGCGTACCTGTGCGGCTCGTAGTCTGCGTTGATGGCACTTGGGGGGAGCCAGATGGGATTCATCAAGCATTCGAAGGCAACATCAGCAACATCTACCGCATCCACTGCTCAGTCAAGGAGGGCGAGGTCCGTGATAGCACAGGCACTCGTTGGAAACAGCAAACCAAGTATTTCAAGGGTCTCAACAACCCCAACAACTGGGGCGGGAAGCTCATGAGCGGTGCCTTCGGCACTGGCATTCATGAGCAGATCAAAGACGTCTACAGATACTGCTGCGAGCACGCCTCGTACCCCGAAGATGAGATCTTCTTCTTTGGCTTCAGCCGTGGGGGCTTCGTTGTCCGAGCTGTTGCAAACATGCTCTGTCATATGCGAGTTCCTAATCTCATCCGTGAATCTTCGACAACTTTCGATGAGATGTACAAAGAGGCACTTGCGCTATACCAAGATGTCCGGAAAGGCGCTGCCTTCAAGGCCGGATCGATTCACGCATATCTGGACAAGTGCCAACCACCACCTACGATCCGTTTCATTGGGGCACTAGACACTGTCAAAGCCGTTGATGACAAAGGTCTCTACGACATTGGTCTCATGGATTCTCTCCACCACTGCCGCCAAGCGCTCGCATTGAACGAAACGAAAACGGCCTTTGCGCCCGAGATCTGGGCCGTTGTTCAAGGTTCAAGTGAATATGAGCTAAGAGTGACCAGCAATGACCACAGCTTACTACAAGCTTGGTTTCTTGGAGTTCATGGAGATCTCGGCGGGTCCAATGCACAGGATGGCTGCGCTCTATACCCCTTGCAATGGCTACTATCTGAAGCCCGAGACGTTGGCTTGGCCCTCGGCTTCAGGCCAACGACTCGCACAACTACGATCCTACGGCAAGAAGTTGATCTTGATGATCCATTGGCTCTTGTGTTCCCAAAGTCGACAGGCGGCTCAAGAAACGAGACGAGTTCGCCCACTACGCTTACTTCTGAGAACGGCATCCAGGTGAAAATGTGGGACATCGGAAGCGTGCATAAAATACAAAGGTACCGCATTCGCCTCAATCGAAGCCGGACCAACAGACTCATCTTCTCGACCGCACCACGCGAAGTCTTCGACCAAGATTGTTTGATGGGCTACCATGACGAAGTATGTGAAATATGTGCTGACAATTGATTCGCGGCTAACACTCGATCAGGGCCCAGTTGGAGTGTTCATTCACCCCTCTGCTTACCTGATATACGACCGTGAGTTCCTCATCAGCACGAACTCTCGGGACTGGTCTTTCCAGGAGGAGTTCTGCAACTTCAGACGCAAAGTCGTGTCGCGCGAGGCAGAGAAAGTCTGGGAGCAAAGCTCAGAAGCGATTGACGAGAACATCAAGAAAGTACGAATCCTCGTGTGTGGACCTGCCGGTGTGGGAAAGTCATCGATTCTCAACAAGGTGCTAGGAGTTCCCAATCTTGTGAGTTCGCATCTCATTTGAACCTATTGAACAACGAAGTTACTGATTTGATTTTGAACAGTCACCGGAAAGTGGAAGTGACCATGGAGTGCATGACATTAACAAAGGTTTCTCGCCTGAAGGGGGCCAATACGTGATTCATGATTCATGTGGCTTCACAATTGGTGGGCCTTCAGAACTCGATTCTGTCAAGAAGTTTCTTCGAGAGAGATCCACGTGTGGCGAGCTCTCTGAACGCTTGCACGCGATTTGGTGAGTACTGCGGGTGGCTACTGTAGCAGCGCTGACAACTTACAGGTACTGTGTGTCGTCTACCCGCCTCCGCACGACAGAGCCGGCGGATAAAATATTCTTCGAGACATTGGCGGACTGCGACAGCAATGTCCCAGTAATAGTCATCTTCACCCGAAAAGATGAGCTGGAGGACCAATGCAGCTCTCAGGCTGAAAGACAGTACATGTCCAAACACGATATTAAGTCTCGTCGAAGTCTTACTCACGAAGCTTTTGACATGATCGAAAGCGATGGTAAAAAGAGAATCGATATACGAAAGGAGGAGCTCACAAATGGGTTTGCAGGACAAAATTATCAAGCTTCTGTCCACGTTGCAAAAAGTAAGATCTAGCTTTCATAGCTTTTACCATGTAGCTTCGCCGCTGATGCCTTCTAGATGATGAAGACTCGATCTCGGAGCTTGTCAATCAGACCACTGGATGTCTGCCGAGCCACAAAGTCCGGAAACTTTTCATATCAGCACAGATCTGCAGTGTTCAGCCCAAGATCGACATCGCGATCACGAACAGTCTGAGACTCTACGCGCATGCAGTCCGTACAACGGCTATCCCCATTGCCTTCAGTGGCTTCGCAGCCACTACGACTGTGACGGCCATCATCTGCACTGATGTCTTGAAGATCTTCCAATACCCGACTTTCAATGCCGACATTGCCTTACGCACGATTTCAAACGCCTTGTTGGGGAACTGGGAGGCCAATGCTATTCAGATGGCTGGACAAGCACTAGGGTCAGCAGGCGCTATCACCACTGGCACGGGCGTCGGATGGATTCCAGGTGTAGCGCTGCTTGCGGGCGCGGCCGTCGCCAATACAGTCGCAGTCCCTCAATATGGACGACTCCTCCTCATGTGCACGGTAGATGTGGTCCTCATAATGGAGCGGGTGTACTGGAAAACCTTGAAATCTAACGGGCAAGCTACGGCTCAGGACGTCGAGGAGGCCTGTGAATGGTACAGCAGGGAAAAGGTGGGAGGCGTTCACGAGGACATCAAGGCACTTCTTCCAGTATGGTCCATCTGGGGCGCATTCCAGTACGACAAGCTCAATGTTGGACTTGCAAAGATCGTAGAAGAGCACCGCTTCCAAAAAGGTAAGCTGACAAGGCAGCTGTCAACGACGTACGGCTTTGCTAATCAAAGGGTTTCTAGAGGCCGACACTCATCAAGATGATGAGTAGTTGTTGAGAGAATATCGAGGGAGCACGCTGTTTTCTCCCACCTGGGTCATCGGTGCAGAAACAGAATGATGGTTGAAGCAGTGAGAGTTGCGACTGTCTTTGTGGGCAGCCAGGCCGCACCGTCGGCTGACATGATTTTTTACGAAGCCGTGACCAGAGACCAATTTCGTTTCCTGTCTTCGAATATTCTACGTCTAGATCCAGGTTCCGATAGAAGTGTCGTATCCGTGAGCACAGTAGCCCATCCAAATTAGTATGCAATGAGGTGCGCATGAGACCAAAAAATTCCGAGCAGGAAATGTAAGGTAGCCTTGGAAAGTTCGTCATCACGATCACCATCAGTACATGACATGATGTTCTTTATTGTTTATTTTCTGTGTCTCTCAAGCACATACGACCATAGGTCAGTGAGAACTGGGCATCCCGTCCGCTCTGCCATACATAAGCACTGAACCGGGCGACTAGTACTAGAGTGGGTGACCATCTGGGAATCCCGCCTGTTGTATGTTTTTGACTTTTGCCTTTCTGTCTCCATCCACCATGCACCTCGTCTAATCTGAAAAATGGATTCTGAGACTGCCGCTAACGTCCTTGATCATCTCATGCCTTACGCCATTAGATGCCTAGCTACCGAATATACGCCGTGAATGTCGGGTCGTCCCTCCAAAAATCGGGATGATCCGAGGATTACAGCTGATTTTCGGTAGCTAGGCATCTGATGGCGCAAGGCATAAGGTGATCAAGGACGTTATACCTTCCTGTATCCATGAGTGTTACGATGCCGATGCCAATGGAAGTTACGGCGACCTTGTCAACCGCGTGCCAGCTCCGCCAGCGACTCTTCTCAACCGACATCACCCAGCCTATCAGCATGTCGCGTACGCGCAACCAACATACGGCACACCCATGGATGAGGACCAGACAGGCACTGGAGAATCACAACACCGGCTACTTTGAACCCACGTCCTTCTCCCAAACAATCAGGAAATATGCCTGAAATCGTGCCAGACGTTCTTCAGCTTGTTTTCCGACAGCTAGCCGGAGACCACGCGTCTCTTTTGAACATCAGCCTCACCTGTCGCGCGTGGCGGTCACTCGCATTGCCCGCCGTTTTTCAAGTCGTGGACATCAGCTCGCACAACAATGGCCGACAACCTCAGCATGAGCATAAGGTTGTCCGACCACTGGTATATGCCGACTACGACAGTGAATACAGACCTCAGGATCTGGTCTCTCGTCAGCGCTCCTTCCTGCGGCTCGTGACCGAGAAGCCAGTGCTCGCACACTACGTGAAGTCCTTCACGTGGACCTTTGTATGGTTGGATAACTGGTTGTACGTCAACAATGAAGATGACTTGACGGTGATCGATCGTCAAACGTGGACTGTATTCGGCAGAATGGCCAATGTTACGCACCTAGACCTAGCGTCGTTGCATCGCGTTGGCGAGATCGAATACGTTCGCCAAAATCCTGCCGTATTGTTCCCAAGTGTCAGAGATCTGAGGCTTCTAGGCTGGATGCATCGCGGCTTGGTCAGAGCGATCATCACGTCAGTCGAGCCGCGCAAGCTGCGGAGCCTGAAACTGGACTACTTGGAGGACGAAGGAGCCTTTCCCAACGGCGAGTCCATGGGGGAAGACTTCGCTATACTCCATGCCCACCATGCGCGTTCGGGGAAACCCTTTACTAATTGGAGACCCGAGACAAACGACGGTTCAGAGAACTATGACGATGACTTGATCATACGTCAAGAGACGGGAAATGCATTCATCTTCCCTGGTCCAATGTGGCTGCCTCTATATCTGCTCCCAGCGCATGCGATGGTTTCACTCACGCACCTGCAAGTCAAAGTGGCACCTTTCAGCAGATACGTTGACGTCCGGGCCTACAACACGCTATTCCACCAAACAGCGAGTTTCATTACGAACACTAATGAAACTCTGAAGTCTCTGATCATCGTGTTCGGCGAGAGCCCAGGTCTCTATCCAGAGGGCCAATTGAAAGGTGGGTGTGGCACTCCGAGCGGTCACAACCCATGGTGTATCAAGATGGCAAAACTTTTCCTCGAACAACTGATCGCTGCACTCAATGAGAATTTCTTTCCACAACTGGAGAAGATACATTTCGAAGGCTTTCGTCATCTCGAGGGGGCAAATGCCCACGACGCCACAAGGGCCGGGCTCGCCGGCGTCCTGCGATCGGTACGGGAGAGTGAGGGTCGATTCACCAAGGCGACATTTACGGATATCAAGAGCGTGTCATGTCGAGAGAGCTATACGGGACACGATGACGGACTGCGCGATGATGGCAGATTTGCAGAACTTTTGGCCCAAAGTTGAGATGACACAATTTATGCTATCTGCACCCTCTAGTGATGCCACCAGTTCGCAAACTCAGCCAGACATCATCTTTGCTTGTACGCTTCTCACATGCTTTGTAACAGGGCCGCACCGACATCAGAAAATATCTCAGTTGATGACAATTCGCTCCCATTCCCCCGGAGATGCCGCCGCACATCGGCTACTTGAAACGTATTGTCGTCTGTCTGTACTACCCTCTCGGTCGCTCCTCTGAGTTAGAGGCAGCAGAAGGAGCAAGCTCGATGTCAAACTTACTCACAGCCGCTTCCTTGGCTCTGCGTGCTTCAGAGTCGGCCCTTCGATATCTGATGAAGAGAACGACGGAAGCAACGATGAGAGCTGCGGCGGCAACGCAGCCTACAACGACTCCTGCAATGCCGCCCTTGGAAATTCCGCCGCCCTCTCCATCGTCAACATCCGTAGCGTCTGCGACATGAGATGCAACCTCCGACGCAGACAGAGAGTCCGACGTTGAGCTCTCGCTGCCAGAGCTAGTCAGCGTGACGTTGACGTCGGGGTCTGTCGAGATTTTGGGTTCTTCATCGGTCACGTTGAAGCACGGGATGGACTCGGTGAAGTCTCTGGCTGCAACGAAGGTCACGTCGGTGCAGGCGTAATAGTCCTCCGTGCGGCCTCCCTCTTCTTCGGGAGACGCTTCGTACCAGAGTCTGAAGGTTGCGTTGCTCCCCTCGGCGATGTCCGATGGAGGATCCGGCACCACAAGGCAGCTGTGGCCGGGATCAAAGTCGCCGTCTCCCACTGGTCCCGGTCCAGATATATCTGCAAAGTCTGGCTCTTCAGGATCTGTAATTGCATCAGCTTCAACGCCATGGCTGACGTGTCCTTGGCTCAAGAGTGATCCTCACCATTGCTGTATGCTACACTGATATGAAGCTTAGATATGTCGTCCCTCAACACCAGTGCGAGCCTTCCGTCCGCTACAAAGAGAGCTTGTCAGCACGTGCGTACGTTGGCTAAGTCAGCTGGTAAGAAAGGCCGCACGCAGGACGCACTCATGGGATAATTTGTCCTATTGCCCACACCAGCGCTTGACCCGCACGGTACAACGTTGTCGACATCCGCCGACCACGGTCGATCGGATGGCCACATGAAGGCTGCAGGCCCCATCTTGGGATCATCCTCATCTTCGCCAACAGCCCGCACAAATGTGCATGTTGAGACAACACCGACAAATGCGTAACGCCAGATGTAGAGCATGGTTGGACTGCTGGGCGATAGTTCGATCGTCGAAGTAGCTTCAGGCTTCCGAATAGGGAGGCGAGAGCACAAGTAGGATAGTAAAAGTGGAATGTCGACAATCCGAGGATGGCTAAGCTAGATTCCGCACTGCCTACATATACATGCAACAATGCCTATTTCAGCTCCCAGCAGGCTAGCGAGCTCCACGTCGATTCTTGCGCAATCACATGTCCGCCGAGCAGCGATCGCCATGCAAAGCTGGGTATGCTTCGAGCAATGCGAGGTCAGGTGCGATACCGTCCGATACCGGGTTCTCTTTCAAGATCATGACCGAGAATCCTCTTTGATTGGGGACTCGCCGCTTGGTGGCCTTTCCAAGTCGCACGATACTGCGCAAAAAGAGAACAAGATTGACGTGCCGAGCTCCGGTCCGGGTTGTTGACTTCGGTTGGCATCGCAATCCCACGCCCTGAGTATCCTTTCGCCCAGATGCTCGTGCATTCCGGATGCTAGGTCCCAGCGGAGAACACGAGCTGAGTCACGTGTGAAGAATGCCGGCGGACAACCCAATTGTTTCGTCTTTCTGTTCACCTCTCCAAGAGTCATGCGAGTCCCCAAGCAAGTCTGAGCGTAGATTTGGTTCGAGGGTGTAAGAACGACAGCAGACTAATCCAGATTGCGTTTAAATTCGCGTAAATCCTGCGAGCCAAGCTCCGCTCTGGCCTGATCATCTTATCAATCGTAATCTAATCAGATCTTAGTCTTCAATAGTCTGTCCCAACTGCTTTCTTCCTTCTTCCCTCCCACCCGAGCCACCCTCCAAGACATTGGCAACTCGGCTGCAAAGTATGGATATCATGTGAATCACAAGCTACTGATTGTAGCTTCTCCGATTACGGCGTTCTATGAGAACGAGTGCCGAGCCCTCATCTTAAGTGGCACGGTCACTGGGTTGCAGGTAGGTATATCTACATCAGCGACCCGGATATTGAACAGCAGCACTTGATATCTCCAACATCTCTAGCAAGTATATCATGGTTATTGCACTCACGATTCTCGCTATTGCGGCAACAGCTCTGGCTGCAGCTGTCGAAAATACCGACTTCACTCTCAACGT
>Ga0265797_10011561_pt1 | contig 11022 bp, 13 predicted proteins | sample P2T30metagenome_FD_192433 | JGI IMG/M metagenome (GOLD analysis project Ga0265797, IMG submission 192433) | Plant litter microbial communities from East Loma Ridge, Irvine, California - P2 T30 | ecosystem: Environmental > Terrestrial > Plant litter > Unclassified | place: USA: California... | reverse complement strand
CGGTGCTCGACCCCGAGCTCTTCCCGCACGACACGGTCTGGAGCGCCTTCGGGCGCGGCTACGGCTTCGTGCCGCTCGTGCTGCCGGTCCTCGGCCTGCTCTGGCTGCGGCGCACACGGCAGGAGGTCGTCGCGCCCGCATCAGGTGTCGGCACCGCCGAGCAGGCGGGCACCCGGCCCGGCACCGACGCGTGATGCGCTGGTTCGAGGGCCTCGAGGCCGTGCCCGCGGGGTTCGGGCCGAGCGCGGTCACCATCGGCAAGTTCGACGGGGTGCACGTGGGACACCGGGCGGTCGTCGACCTGCTCGAGGAGCGCGCCGCGGTCGACGGCCTCGTCTCGACCGTCGTCACCTTCGACCGGCACCCGCTCGCGGTCGTGCGGCCGGAGGCCGTGCCGCCCGCCCTGGTCAGCAACCGCCAGAAGCGCGAGCTGCTCGAGGCCGCCGGGCTCGCCGCGACCCTGCTGCTCCGCTTCGACGACGAGCTCCGCTCCTGGACGCCCGAGGAGTTCGTCGACCGCGTGCTCGTCGGCGCCCTCGCGGCGCGGGTCGTCTTCGTCGGCGACGACTTCCGCTTCGGCGTGCGCGGCAGCGGCACGGTCGACACCCTCCGCCAGCTCGGACCGTCGCGCGGCTTCGAGGTCGTCTCCATCGACGACGTGCGGCCCGGTGGCGACCGTCGCGCCTCGTCGACCTGGATCCGCGAGCTGCTCGACGGGGGGCGCGTGCGCGAGGCCGCCCAGTTGCTCGGCCGAGAGCCCGCCGTCCGCGGCGTCGTCGTGCGCGGCGAGCAGCGGGGACGCGAGCTCGGGTTCCCGACCGCGAACCTCGACCCGCGCAGCGAGGGGTTCATCCCCGCGGACGGCGTCTACGCCGCGCGCGTGCTCGTCGGCGACCGGCTCTACCCGGCGGCCGTCTCGGTCGGCCACAACCCGACCTTCGAGGGGGTGCCGGCGAAGCAGGTCGAGGCGCACCTGCTCGACGTCGACCTCGACCTCTACGGTCAGGAGATCACGGTGTCGTTCGTCGACTGGGTCCGCGGCAACGTCGCCTTCGACGGGCTCGAGTCGCTCGTCGCGCAGATCGGCCGCGACGTCGACGACATCCGGGCGGTCCTCGGCGCCTGACGCCGCCTCGGCGCCTGACGCCGCCTCGTCGCGAGCCCGTCAGCCCAGCTTGACCGCCGTGATCGCCGCCGCGACGTAGAACGTCGCGAGCGACGCGACACAGGCCGCCCACGGCCACCACCAGGCACGGCGGCGAGCGGTGACGCGTCGGAGGAACATCCCGAGGCCGATCACCGTCGCGAGGATGATGACGATCGTGCCCGCGACCGTGAGCGTGAGGTCCTCGAGCAGGCTCGTGAGCAGGACGCAGGCCCAGCCGACGAGCAGCGAGACGACGACGCCCACCGCGCCCACGGCGACGTCGAGCGCCCTGGCGGCGCGGGAGCGTGCCACCGGTGCCGGCCTCAGTAGGACGTCGTGTCGTCGCCGGCGCCCGACGCGGCCCCGGTCTCGTGACGGTGGGCGAGGTCGGCGAGGATCGTGGCGCTGCCCGAGGTGCCGAAGCGGGTCACGCCGAGGTCGAGCATCTCGAGGATCGTGTCGAGGCCGCGCACGCCGCCCGAGGCCTTGACCTCGACGGAGTCCGACACGGCGTCGCGCATGAGGCGGAGGTGGGGGAGGGTGGCGCCGCCGCCGGCGAAGCCGGTCGACGTCTTGACGAAGCGCGCGCCGGCGCGCTCCGAGGCCCGCGACCCGGCGACGATCTCGTCGTCGGTGAGGAAGGCCGTCTCGAGGATCACCTTCACGAGCACGTCGCCCGCGGCCTCGACGACCGCGCGCACGTCGGCCTCGACGTCGTCGACGAGCCCGCTGCGCAGCCGGCCGATGTTGAGGACCATGTCGAGCTCCGCGGCCCCGTCGGCGATCGCCTGGCGCGACTCGGCGACCTTGGCCTCGGTCGACGTGGTGCCGTGCGGGAACCCGATGACGGTCCCGACCAGCACGCCCGTGCCCTCGAGGCGGGCGACGGCGTGCGCGACGTCGGAGGGGCGCACGCAGACGCTGAAGACGTGCTGCTCGGCGGCGACGTCGAGCTGGGCGTCGACCTCGGCGCGCGTGAGCTCGGGCTTGAGGATGGCGTGGTCGATCATGCCGGCGATGGCCTCGACGGTGGGCAGCTGCTGAGTGGTCATGGTGGCTCCCAGCGTAGCTTGGGCCGATGACCAGCACCCCCGACGCCGCCGTCAGCTCCGAGCCGGACGAGGCGGTGCGACGCCGTCGCGTCCTCGTCACGGGTGCCACCGGCTACATCGGCGGCCGCCTCGCCCCGAGGCTCGTCGAGGCCGGTGCCGACGTGCGCGTCTTCGTGCGCTCGCCCGAGAAGCTCCGCGACGTCCCCTGGGCCGCCGACGTCGAGGTGGTGCAGGGCGACCTCACCGACGCCGACGCCGTGGCGCGGGCCACCGAGGGCGTCGACGTCGTCTACTACCTCGCCCACGCGATGGGCGGGCAGGGCGACTTCGCCGACGCGGAGGCGCGGGCCGCCCGCAGCGTGGCGGACGCGGCCGCGGCCTCCGGCGTCTCCCGCATCGTCTACCTGGGCGGGCTGCACCCCGAGGGCGACGACCTGTCGAAGCACCTGGCCTCGCGCAAGCAGGTGGGGGAGATCCTGCTCGCGAGCGGCGTCCCCACCGCGGCGCTGCAGGCGGGCGTCGTGATCGGCTCGGGCTCGGCGTCGTTCGAGATGATCCGCCACCTCACCGACGTGCTGCCGTACATGCCGGCGCCGAAGTGGGTGCGCAACCGGATCCAGCCCATCGCGGTCCGCGACGTGCTGCACTACCTGCTCGGTGCCGCCGACCTGCCCGACGACGTCAACCGCACCTTCGACATCGGCGGACCCGACGTGCTGCGCTACGGCCAGATGATGAACGGCTACGCGCTCGAGGCGGGCCTCAAGCAGCGCCCCATCGCCTCGCTGCCGGTGTTCACCCCGTGGCTCGCGTCGCAGTGGGTCAACCTCGTGACGCCGATCCCGCGTGCCCTCGCCGTGCCGATCATCGCGTCGCTGCAGTACGACTGCGTGACGAAGGAGCACGACCTCGACGCCTACCTCCCCGCCCCCGAGGAGGGGCTGCTCGGCTACCGCGCCGCCGTGCGACTGGCCCTGCAGCGCGAGCGCGACGGGCAGATCGAGACGAGCTGGCAGGACGCGAGCGTCTTCGGCGCCCCGAGCGACCTGCTGCCGAGCGACCCCGACTGGTCGGGGCACACCGTCTACACCGACGACCGCGAGACCGACACGAGCGCCCCGCCCGCGGAGCTCTGGAAGGTCGTCGAGTCGATCGGCGGCGAGAACGGCTGGTACTCCTTCCCGCTGGCGTGGTCGGTCCGCGGCTGGATGGACCGCCTCGTGGGCGGCGTCGGCCTCGCCCGCGGTCGCCGCAGCGCGACCACCCTGCACACGGGCGACGCCCTCGACTGGTGGCGGGTCGAGGCGATCGAGCGGGGCCGCCTCCTGCGCCTGCGGGCCGAGATGAAGGTGCCCGGCGGCGCCTGGCTCGAGATGACGGTCGAGCCGCGCGACGGTGGTGGATCGCACTACCGGCAGCGCGCGATCTTCTTCCCGACGGGGCTCGGCGGCCGCCTGTACTGGCTGGCGATCCTGCCGTTCCACGGCGTCATCTTCTCGGGCATGCTGCGGCGGATCACGACGACCGCCGAGCGCGACGCGGCCGATCCGCAGGAGGCCCGGGCCGGCTCCGGCGCGGACCGCGAGCCCGCCACGGCCCCGTGACCTCCCTCGCGGTGGTGCTCGCCGCCGTGTCGACGGCGACCCCGTCGCCCCTCCACCAGGACGGCACGGGGACGGGTTCGCCCGTTCCCCTCCCGGTGGGCATCGGGTTCGGCGTGGTGGTCGTCGTGCTGTCCTTCGTCGTCCTGCTGCCGAGCGTGCGGCACTGGCTCGACCGGGTGTCGGCGAGGCGCCCCCGACGGTTCCGCGACTGACGCGAGGGGCGTGGCGGGCGTGGCCCGGGCCTCCTGACGCCGCCTCGGGCAGACCGCCGGGGCGACCGCTCCCAGCCCGGCGTGCCAGCATGGGGTGCACTGCACGCCAACAGGGAGGTCGGACATGTCGCACCCAGAGAAGCTCGTCTTCGTCGGGGACAGCATCATCGAGGGCGGTGACTGGGCCTCGTGGTTCCCGGACGACGACGCCGTGAACCTCGGTGTCGGCGGCGACACGGTCGCCGGGCTGACCGCCCGCGTGGACGACGTCATCGCCACGCAGCCCGACTCCATCGTGCTGCTCATCGGCACCAACGACTTCGGATCGCACAAGCGCACCGTCGAGCAGGTCGTCCGCGGCATCGAGAACGTCATGGTGGCCTTCCGGCGCGAGCTGCCTGGCGCGCGCCTGCTGCTCGTGTCGATCCTGCCGCGCACCGTCGAGCTGGCGCCGCGCATCAAGGACGCCAACCGCCACCTGCGCCAGTTCTCGGCGACGGTGCGCGCCCAGTACCTCGACCTGTGGCCGGCGCTCGCCTCGGGCGACGCGGTCCGCGCCGAGTTCTCCGACGACGCCCTGCACCTCACCGAGGCGGGCTACCAGGCCTGGCTCGACGAGCTGCGCCCGGCCCTCGAGCGGCTCCGCGAGGAGCCCCCGATGAGCCGCCCGATCGGCATCATCTCGAGCGACTACAGCATCGACTGACCCTGACCGGGCGGGGTCGTCGTCGACGGCGGCGCCCAGGAGGCCCGGGTCGCGCCCGGTAGGCTCGCCCGGTGCCCACGCCCACCGCCCCCGAGTTCACCCGCCCGGCGCTGGCGCCCGGCCTGCTGGCCGCCGTCGCCCTCGTCGCAGGGTCGGTGCTGCTCGACTCGAGCGTCTTCACGGCGTTCCGCTACGGCGTCTCGATCCTCGCGCTCATCGTGCTGGTCTTCGTGATCCGGGGTCGCGCCTGGTGGGCGGTGCCCCTCCTGGCGGCGATCGCCGTGCTCTGGAACCCCGTGGTCGTCGTCCCGCTGGAGGGGCAGGGCTGGGCCAGCCTCCAGTTCGTGGCGGCCCTCGTCTTCGTCGTCGCGGGGGTCCGCACCAAGGTGCCGACCGACGACGCCACCGCCGGTGGGGGCGGAGCCCGGGCGCGCTGACCGGCCGCTGACGGAGGGCCCGCCCCGCCGGGTACAGTGAGGCGACTGCGACAGTGCTGACGGCCCACCCGAGCCGGCACGGAAGGGTGCGTCTGGATGACCACGGAGATCACCGGTACGACGGAGAGCCCACTGCTGACCCCCCGCCCCCGCCCCGGTGGTCTCGAGCGTGACGACGTCGTCGTCCGCAAGGGACAGTTCACGTTGCTGAACGGCCATCTCACGCCGCAGCAGTCGATGATCGAGGACCTCTTCTTCATCCGCCGCGTGCTCGACGAGGCGAGCGTGCCGTTCCTGCTCGTCCGCGGCAACGACGTCCGACCGGTGATCGCCGTCGACGCCGTCCACCGGGAGCGCTTCGAGCAGGCGATGCTCGACGCCTGCCGCACCGAGCCCTTCTACGCGAAGCCGCCCAAGGGGCGTGCCGTGCTCGTCAGCGAGGACGGCCTCTCCTCCGAGGGCGAGCGGGTCTTCCGGGTGTTCCGGCCCCGCGTCGAGCCGATCGGCCGCCTGCGCTACGGGGCGGGCACGGCCGTGCAGGTCGAGTTCTGGCTGCTCACCGACGACGAGGTGCTCGTCCCCACCGAGAACGCCCTCACGCGCACGTCGTTGCCCCGCGCGGAGGCCGTCGAGACGACGGTGGAGCGCTTCGGCCTGGAGTGGCCGACCCTCGAGCACATGTTCGACGACCACGCGACGGACATCACCTTCGACATCGACATCATCTTCTCCTGGGTCGACGGCAACAGCGTCGAGTACCAGCGGGCCCGGGCCGCGCAGGCGAAGAGCCACGTGGTGGGCGAGGGAGACGACGCCCCCGCGCGCTTCCGGCAGATCGACGAGCTGAAGTACGCGCTGCGCAGCGTCTACATGTTCGCCCCGTGGGTGCGGAACATCTACATCGCCACCGACTCGCCCGTGCCCGAGTGGCTGGGTGAGCACCCCCGCGTGCGCGTCGTGCGCAGCGAGGAGTTCTTCGCCGACCCCTCGGTGCTGCCGACCCACAACTCGCAGGCGGTCGAGGCCCAGCTGCACCACATCGAGGGCCTCAGCGAGCACTTCCTGTACTCGAACGACGACATGTTCTTCGGTCGCCCGGTCGCGCCGAGCACGTTCTTCTCACCGGGCTCGGTGACGAAGTTCGTCGAGGCGGACACCCGCATCGGGCTCGGCGTCAACAACGTCGAGCGCAGCGGCTTCGAGAACGCGGCGCGCGTCAACCGGCGGCTGTTGCAGCAGCGCTTCGGTCGCGTGACGACCCGTCACCTCGAGCACTGCGCGGCGCCCCTGCGCCGCAGCGTGCTGTTCGAGATGGAGCACGAGTTCGCGGACGACTTCCGCGCGACCGCGGCCAGCCCGTTCCGCGCGAAGGAGAACATCTCCGTCACGAACTCGCTGTACCACTACTACTCGCTCATGACGGGTCGGGCGATCGTGCAGGAGGCGGCGAAGGTCGCCTACGTCGACACCACGATGGTCTCGGGGCTCGCCTCGCTCTCGGAGCTGCTCAAGAAGCGGTCCTACGACTTCTTCTGCCTCAACGACGGCAGCTTCCCCGAGGTCACCGACGAGGAGCGCACCGCGACGGTGACCGACTTCCTCGAGCGCTACTACCCGTTCCCTGCCCCGTGGGAGAAGGCGGAGCAGGAGCGCGTGGCCGGCGAGCGAGCCGAGCAGGGGCGACGCGACCGTCTCGCCGGTGCCGAGGTGCCGGCCGCCCTCGAGGAGTAGCCCTGCGCATCACGGTCGCCGTCAACCCCTCGGCCTCGTTCGGGCGCGGCAGCGGCGTCGGGCCCGACGTCGTGCGGGCGCTGACCACGGGCGGGCACGAGGTCGTGCCGTTGGTCGCGTCGTCGTGGGACCTCCTGGTCGAGGCGTGCCGCGCCGAGCTGGCGACGGGCCCTGACGCCCTCGTCGTGGTGGGCGGCGACGGCATGGTGTCGCTCGGGGTGGGCCTCGTCGCCGGCACCGACGTGCCGCTCGGCATCGTGCCCTCGGGCACGGGCAACGACTTCGCCCGCGCGCTCGGCCTGCCGCACGACGACCACCGCGCCGCGATCGGCACGCTGCTCGGGCAGCTCGCGGTCGGGCCGCGCACGGTCGACGCCGGCCGCGTGACCGGGGCCGACGGTCGGCGCACCTGGTTCGCGGGCACGCTCTCCGCCGGCTTCGACGCCCTCGTCAACGAGCGGGCCAACCGCCTGCGCTGGCCCCGCGGTCGCCGCCGCTACGACCTGGCGCTGGCCCTCGAGCTGCTCGCGCTGCGCCGCATCCGCTACGAGCTCGTCGTCGACGGCGAGGCCCGAAGCGTCGACGGCACCCTCGTCAGCGTCGGCAACGGCCGGTCCTTCGGGGGCGGCATCGAGGTGCTCCCCGACGCCGTCCTCGACGACGGCCTGCTCGACGTGCTCGTCGTGGAGCGCCTGACGCGGCTGCAGTTCCTCCGGCTGTTCCCGCGCGTCGCGAAGGGCGAGCACCTGGGCGACCGGCGCGTCTCCGTGCACCGGGCCTCGCGCCTCCGGATCGACGCACCCGGCGTCGTCGCCTACGCCGACGGCGAGCGGGTCGGGCCGCTCCCCGTCGACGTCGAGGCCGTGCCCGGCGCCCTGCGCGTGTACGCGCCCGGGACGGGGTCCCCGCGGTCCGCTCCCGGTCGCCGGGGCTAGGGTCGGCCCGTGCTGAGCAGGTGGCGGCGGAGCGTCGACCCCGACGTCCGTCGGTCGGTCGAGGAGGGTGCGCTCATCGTGCGCGCCGCCGTGGTCGTCGCCGTCGCGAACGCGATCATCGTGCGCGGGGTCGGCGAGCAGCGGCCGTTCGACGAGGGCGTGGCCCGGCAGCGGGTGCGCGACGAGCTGCGCCACCTCGCCGACGAGCAGGAGGAGGAGGCCCGCCGCCTGCGTCGCACCCGCCGCGTGGCGCACCGCTCCTACGGGCAGTCCCAGCACCAGTTCGACTACCGGGTGGAGGACGCCGACGCGCTGCGCCGGCGGGAGCGGGCGGCGGCCCTCCTCGCGGTCGACCTGCGGGCCGCGAGCGAGGACGACGCCTACCTCGACGGCGTCCTCGCGGCGGCCCGTCGCCGCGCGGCCGACGACGTCGGCGCGGCGGCCGTCACGAAGCTCGGCAACGTGCGGCCGCCGGACGCGGACTACGAGCAGGAGCGGGCCGAGCGGCTCCGACAGCTGCGCGAGGTCGACCTGGCCGGGCTGGGCGACGGGACCACGGGCGACGCTCCGGCTTGACGGGCGTCTCGGCGTCACATGTCGCACGGGTGCCGTAGCGTCGCACCCATGAGCGACCCTGTGACAGGGTCGGCCGCGGCGGCGGTGCGCTTCGACGAGGCCCACCGACGCCGCCCCGATCCCTGGTCCGTGACCACCCGCTGGTACGAGATCCGCAAGCGCGCGGTGACCCTGGCCGCGCTGCCCGACGAACGCTACGGGCGCGCGCTCGAGCTGGGCTGTTCCATCGGGGTGCTCGCCGCCGAGCTCGCGGGGCGCTGCGACGAGCTGCTCGCCGTCGACCTCTCCGCCGAGGCCGTCGCCCGGGCCGAGGCCCGCCTGTCGACGCTCGCCAGCGTCACCGTGCGCCAGCACGACGTCGCCGACGGCGTGCCCGAGGGGCCCTTCGACCTGGTCGTCGTGAGCGAGATGGCCTACTACCTCGACCCCGCCGTGCTCGAGCGCGCCGTCGACGGCCTGGGGCGCGCCCTCGCGCCGGGCGGCACCGTGCTCGCCTGCCACTGGCTCGTCGACGAGCCCGACTTCGCCCAGCGCGCGGTCGCCGTGCACGCGGCCCTCGACGCGGGCCTCGGCCGGCGCAGGATCGTGCACCACGAGGAGGCCGACTTCGTGCTCGACGTGTGGAGCGACGACCCCCGGAGCGTCGCCGAACGGACGGGGCTGCGATGAGCACCGTCGACCTCGTCCCGCCGGTCGCGCGCTGCACGACGGGCCTCTGCGCCGTGGCCGTCGTCGTGCCGGCCCGTGACGAGGAGGAGCTCGTCGGCCGCTGCCTGGCGAGCGTCGTCGTGGCCGTGCGCCGGTTGCGCGCCGCGCGCCCCGAGGTGGCCGTGCGCGTCGTGCTCGTGAGCGACGCGAGCACGGACGCCACCGAGGCCGTGGCCCGCGCCGTCGAGGGCGTGGACGTGCTCGTGGTCGACGCGGGCGCCGTCGGCGTCGCCCGGGCGGCGGGCGTGCGGCACGCCCTCGACCTGCTCGGCGACCCGGACCCCGCGGCGACGTGGCTGGCCTGCACCGACGCCGACAGCGTCGTGCCCGCCGACTGGCTGCTCTCGCAGGTGCGCCACGCCGAGGCGGGCGCCGACGTCGTGGTGGGCACGGTGCGCCCCGAGGGGCTCCGCGGCAGGAGGCTCGTCACCTGGGCCCGCACGCACGTCCCCGGGCGTCCCAACGGGCACGTGCACGGAGCGAACCTCGGCGTGCGCGTCGACGCGTTCACGGCGGCCGGGGGCTTCCCCGCCGTCGCCGAGCACGAGGACGTGCAGCTCGTCGAGGGGCTGCGCGCCTCGGGAGTCCGGATCGTCGCGAGCGACGAGGCCGAGGTGCTCACGAGCGGCCGCCGCATCGGGCGCACCCCCGGCGGCTACGCCGCGTACCTGGCGGGCGACCCGTGGGGCGCGTGAGGCTGGGCGGGGCAGGAGGCCCGGGCCCGCTGACCCGTCGAGCGGTCGCCTTCGTCGAGGCCGGCGGAGAGGCGCCGTCGTCCGACCCCGTCGGCGACGCGCTCGTGCTCGCCGGGCGCCTCGCCGGCGAGCGGCCGTTCGTGGGGGAGGGCGGCACCGCCGACCTCTGGGAGGCGCTCGCGACGCTCGCCGCGCACGACCTCGCCGTGGCACGGACGGTCGAGCCGCACGTCGACGCGCTGACGATCCTGCACCAGGCGGGGAGGGACGCCCTGGCCCCCGAGGGGTCGACGTGGGGCGTCTTCGCGGCCGAGGGTCCCGGCGTGCGCGTCACGGCGACGGAGGGCGCCGACGGCTCGTGGAACCTGACGGGCACGAAGCCGTGGTGCTCGCTCGCCGGTCGGCTCAGCCACGCGCTCGTGACCGCCTGGGTCTCCGACGACGAGCGACGGCTCTTCGCGGTCGACCTGGGTGACCCCGGCGTGCACCCGTCCGAGGCCTGGGCGGCCCTGGGCCTGCCCACGGTGCCGAGCGGTCCGGTCGACCTCGACGGCGTCCCGGCGGTGCCCGTGGGCGACGCCGGCTGGTACCTGCGCCGTCCCGGGTTCGCCTGGGGCGGTGCGAGCGTCGCCGCCTGCTGGCACGGTGGCGCCGTCGGCCTGGCGCGCACGCTGCTCGAGGCCGCACGACGCCCCCGCAGCGTCGACGACGCGCTCCTGCTGCAGCACGTGGGCGCGGTCGACGTCCGGCTCGACCAGGCGCGGCGCGCCCTCGCGACCGCCGCGGCCGCGATCGACGCCGGCGAGCTCGACGGTGCGGCCGGCGCGATCGAGGCGGCGCGCGTGCGCGGCACGGTCTCGCGGACCGCGGAGGACGTCCTCCGGCACGTGGCCCACGCGCTCGGACCGGCGCCCCTCGCGCAGGACCCCCGGCACGCGCAGCGGGTCGCCGACCTCGAGCTCTACGTGCGGCAGCACCACGCCGAGCGCGACGACGCGTCGCTCGGGCGGAAGGTGCGCGACCTGGCGGAGCCGTGGTGAGCCTCCTGCGCGCCTCGCGTCCCCTGCGCGCGAGGGGCCTGCTGCGCTCGAGCGGCACGGCACGGGTCGTGCCGGGGACCGGGCGGCGCTGAGCCGTGGCGACCTTCGACGCGCGCGACCCGGGCACCGACCCGCGGGCCTGGATGGACGACGACCGGCACCGCGCGGTGCCCGCGCTC
>Ga0265797_10011559_pt1 | contig 11024 bp, 6 predicted proteins | sample P2T30metagenome_FD_192433 | JGI IMG/M metagenome (GOLD analysis project Ga0265797, IMG submission 192433) | Plant litter microbial communities from East Loma Ridge, Irvine, California - P2 T30 | ecosystem: Environmental > Terrestrial > Plant litter > Unclassified | place: USA: California... | reverse complement strand
GTACCATCTCTCGACACCTTTCGAATATGCGACTAGCCATGCTATGCAGGATGCATGGGTTACGTTTGCGAGAGATGGTACGCAGGGTCTGGAGAGTACTGGCTGGTCGGAGTACGAGTCCATTGGCGAGGCGACCGTGAGGGAGTTTGGCGATGAGGTACCGGAGAAGGATGTCAGTCTTTCTGGTCTTGAAGGCAAGTGCAATGGAGCGGTGCCAGCAGAGTAGATGAGCTTTGTTCTACAGCAATCGTGATGTATCAGACGCGGATCGCGGTCTCTTGTCATTCTACACAGAATGAGTGAGCCGCTGAGTATACTGTGTCGTTTCTATGTGCGCGAGTTCCAAAATCACATAGCTATTGTGCTCCTCGTCGCTCAAACAAATATTACGGACTGCCGGATTTGAGGTCTTTTATGGCCAAATCCTTTGCAGTGCCGAGCGCCGCGCACAACGCGCGGCTTCTTCCATTTCTCTTCGCGAGCGTTTGGCCTCGTCTGACAGGAATCGTCGCATCGACATAAGCATTAAGCTCGTTCTTGTTGACACCGAGAACCTGGTTGATGGTTCGAGCTTCTCAATCAGGGTGTTGCTATGTCATCGACCCTTCGCCGATTGAGTTTACGCCAATGACAAACACCACGTTGGCGCAGCGTGCGTGCTACGTCATTCGTGCAACGGCTGCCAACATTCAACATTATTGGATCGCGATGGTATTAAGAGGAAGTAGATGTAAGAAGGAGGAGGATAGCACTTACTTCTCTTTACTTTACACATACTAATCAAAAAACTTCACACCATCGACAATGGCCAGCTACCTCACCTCCGCAGGCAATGCCATTTCTGGCTATGCCCAGTCCGCGAAGGACACAGCTACGGGATATGTCACTGGAGCACAAGAGACGGCCACAGGATACAAAGACTCAGCTACTCAGGCGGCAACAGGCTACCGCGACCAAGCGTACGGCTATGTGAACGATGCTGGCGAGTACGTCACAGGAAACCTCGACAACGCCGGTGGCATGGCCGGTGATTACGCACGACAGTACGGCAAGACCTTGACGGATGCCGGAGAGGGCGTTGAGAAGCAGGCACAAGGATACAGCGACACAGTCAACTCGGCCGTCAGCGGAGCGACCGGAAAACCGAGCAAACCAAGAAAGCTGCCTGCCAAAGCACCTGCAAAATCGGTGGAATCCGCCAAAGCAGCACCAGCAAAGGCAACGTCCACAGTCAAGAAGGCAGCAGACTCGACCCCAGCATCGAAGCCTGCACCTGTGAAGAAGGCACCCGCCGCTGCGAGCCCAGGAACCTCGAAGCCTGCGCCCAAGACTACAGCACCAGCCAAAGCTCGCACTCCGATTGGTACGAAGAAGCCTGTGCCACAGGCTGTGGCTCCTTCGAAAAAGTCTGCGGCAGCAGCATCAGATGATGCAGGATCGGAACCAGCAAAGCCCGCCCCGAAGAAAGCTCCCGCAAAGCTGCCCGCGAAGAAGCCTGCTGGTGCTCCAGCAAAAGCACCGGCAAAGGCACCGGCGAAGGCACCTGCGAAGCCAGCCGCTGCTAAACCTGCTGCTGCAAAGCCTGCAGCCAAACCGGCTCCAGCGAAGGCGAAGGCTTGAGGATTGGACCTTCCTAATTCTTGAAGCAATCGTCGGTGTATTTGTCAGTCGGATCCGGTGGATTTGTCCAGCGTGGAGCATCGGCGTATCAACATCGAGGTTTGGGTCGTCACTGTAAACTTTCTACCTAATTCCGTAATGAGAACTTCCCATCTTCGAAACAGAAGACTTTCTGTCTACCAAAATCCTCGAAACTGAAGTAGCTCCAAGATCATCTCACTGTACGCATGATGTCTGATCTGCGAATTAGCTAGCACGTCATCGCGCTCAGTCTATCGGTCAGCGATCTGACGCTCTTTCGTTGAGAGTCATGATAGTCGTCTTCTCTTACCAAGTCGGTACGTTCACAACTCACAAGACCATACGAAACCTGCAACTTCACGACTTGCATTGGGGACATTGTGACATAGAGGCTCCTTTTCATGTTTGCTTATTTCTTCGATGCCACTGATCTACCTGGAAACCCCCGAAACACAGAACCATTCGGTCTGATCATACGGGCAGTGAGGTAATGCAGTGCCCATGCATGTGCATTTTTGCAGAACTGTTCGTATGAAACCGGCTCCACCTTACTCGTCCAGTAACCACAAGCAGCCATAGAGCTGATTTCGCTTGAAATTGGCTGCTGTGGGCGACAATTTACTGCGTTCCGCACTTCGTGTTCTCATCGTCGTGCTGATGGTACAGGCACTTGTCAGATCACCTAATGAGATTGACATTCTTGGTTGTGAATTTGTCCAATTTGAGAAGCATGAGCTCTGTCGCAACGTCTTGCAGGAAGTCCTTAGGGGAATTGTTCGTCTTGAGGTGATCGGCCACATCAGTTGGCATATGGTAGACCCAGTAATCGCGCAAGAGTGCACGCAAAGGGTTGCTGCAGGCGGAGGAATTGTATGCGAGACTCGTCGGCCCATGTTTTGGGATCTCGCCTGTTTCGGCAACGAACTTGATTAATTGATCCATGATAATATTGGCAGTGGCAAAATCCTGCAACTTGTCGGCCAGCAAGTAAAGTTTGATCAGTCCTTCAGATCCAGTATCTGCCAGGCCGCTACGAGCTGGATTGCCCATCTGATCGTGAGGCGCAGATACGCCGCACACGAAAAAAGAGCGTCCGCCGATGATTTTTTGATTGCAATCCGCAAGTGCTTTGGTGGCTTTCTCGGCGTCCTCGAACGAAACATCGTATGCGCAAGTGTAATCTGTTCTGCTGTTCAAGCGAACGCTCTGGACTTTGAACCCAAACTCCTCAAAACATTGAGCAAGCGAGTGCTCATCGCGATTCGGACTCCCTACGAAGACTAAAAGGTCGACGTTGGAAGCGGGAAGTTGGCGCTCGAATTCGACGCTGTGCTCGTGCAACGCTTCAGAACCGAAGTAGACGCAGTTGAGGTAGGCTTGAAAGACATCGGGATCCTCGTCGCTCAGATCAACAGGCTTGGAAGTATTTCCAGCGAGCCACTCGGGTTTGCGTGTAGCAGTGAGGAATTTAGATCGTGGTGTGAGGACGTCGGTGTAGACGGTGAAGCGCTCCGCTGGTTCCTGGCCGACAAGGACGTCAAATGTTGCTTTTAGGTCGTACCTATGCAATGTTAGTAGTTACTCTTCTGGACGTTTAAGGAGAGGGGTGAATGCACTTCATGCGCTTAGCCGGGAGAGATGTCTCCGCCATTGTGGCTTTGCTGGTGGATGGTGATGGTGATGTTGTATTCTAGACTGAGGGGGATGGGTTGTGTAGGAAGAGGAGCAAGGATATTATGAGTGGCAATTGCAATCGAAGCTGAGCCTGTGACGGCCAAAGCGGTGTGGTAGCTAAGCACGTGGCAGTGCTTTGGTAAAGTGATGCGAGGTGGAGTAAAGTGAGTTAAAGTGACGCAAGGTGAGCAAGTGAAGCTTGAGTCAGCGCGCTCAAGGTGATCAAGTGAAGTGGAGAGGGCAGATCTCATGTAGGTTGAACTGTGAAATATGCCCTAACGTCCCACTCATTGCAACATGGTGAAGTGGCATCATGTCGAGCGTGCTAATCATTTAAAGCCGTCACTAATAAAGCAGAACGCTGAAGCGAAGTGCATCACATGAAAGCTAAACGTACATGGTTATTTTGCTCTCCGGTCTACCGAGCAATGGACAGGTAATAAGGGTACAGTTTTGAGCTTCCTCCCAGTCCCAAGCGCTCATCTGTTGCCTGCAAGATAGTCATAACATCGTTCGCATCCGTTACAGTCTCCTATATTCCAACACAGTGACTGACCAGAAACGATCTAATGACCCTAGGTCCCTACTAGCACAATTATCCACCGGAACTCGTAGGCTGTATCCGTCAAGCTCAAGTGACGAGGTCCGTCGTGCTCAACAATGCCTTTGATCGTTTGGAACATGAGAACATGGCCGAATCGACCGGAAATTGATATTCGGCGTGCGTCGCACCAGACTCTGGCAGTACAAGAACCGTATTGGCGCTTTCAAGCATCCTTAGCTGCTCTGCAAGACTCGCAGCGTTTGTCTTCCGTCGGATCCAATGGACAGAAAGGATGCTCGTCGTCATGCCGGTGATACCTGCATCGAACCGGGGTTTCGCACTCGTCCTTGTTCAACACCCCGTCGTTGGCCGTAATATCGGAAAAGCTGTCGAGTTTCTTAGGTCCCGAGTTCTTGATGCTCATGTACAGTTTCAAAACATCGTGGAGGAACTCGCTTGGGAACTCGCTTTCCTGGAAGCGCTTCTCAGATTGAAAGTTTGTGTCATATAACCATGTGTCGCGTAACAGTTTTCGTAACGGACTCCCTTCTACAGTGAATTGGTAAGCAGTCGATACCGGGAAGTCACCCGGATGGACGCGTTCGTATTTGTAGAATTGTTCGATCTTGTCCATGACCATGTTGGCGGTGGTAGTATCTTGCAGCTTATCAGCAAGCAGATAGAGCTTTATGAGTGTGTTGTAAAGCTGGTCCGCGAGTTCGTGTCTTCGCTTTTTCCATTCTTCTGCTCTTTTGAGACTTCCGAAAGAAGCCTTGACCGTCAGCCGGTGTCTATGGAATGTGAAGCCATCAAGGCACTTTGTGGCTGCCTCTCCCGCCTCCTCGGTAGAGAAAGTGATTTTGGCGACACGAGATGATTCGAATCGTGACATGAGTCGTGTTGACGTGTGCCTGTCAAAGTGAATAGCCTTAATATCACCAAATCCCTCGCATCGCTGGACGATGTTCTCTCTGGTGACATCCCGGCAGACGTTGTAGACGAACAAATGTGTAAACCCAATCGTGCCACCGCGGACTTCACGCTCAACTGCACCAGGGATCTCTTCGAGCGTCTCAGGTCCAACATAAACGCAGTTCAAGTAGGCTTGGAAGACGTCTGGGTCCGCATCGCTCAAATCGACTGGCTTTGTAGTATCTCCTGCGATCCACTCAGGCTTACGTGCTGCGGCGAAAACTTGGATCTCTTGGTAAAGATGTTGGTGTGGATTGTGAAGCGCTTCGCATGTCCGGGTAGTTGACCAACTCGGATGTCGAGTGTGGAGCTGAAGTCATGTCTACACAGTGTTAGCCAATGGTATTATTTGGAGGATAGACGTCGCTACATACTTGGCACGCTTAGTTGGACGTGCCGTCTCTGTCATCGTGGCTTTGCTAGCGGATCGCAGTGGTGATACTGTGTCTTGGCGCGACGAATGTGTATTTTTTCCAGGACGAGAAAGGTCGGGGTAGTTGGTATCGGTAGTTGTAGTTGTAAGGCAACGACGGATGTGTGTTGTTCCGAACAAGAGAGGTTGGAGTATTCAGGTTGAATTGTTGTGGAGGGAACTGCAACTGTCAACGCGGGTGCGAGCTAATCCTGTTGGGTGACGGTGGTGATTTGATGAAGTGACGAGAGGCGAAGTAATGTGAAAGCTGAGTTGAATAGGTTAGTGAAGTGGCTAGGGCTGGACATCACATGTGGATCGCATGTGATCCGAGAACTCCATATACAAGAGTGAAGTGAAGCACGTGAAAGCCACAAGGAGTACAAAGAGTGCACATGTGAAAGTCATGTATGCTCACCTACCTCTAAACCGATGCATTAATGAAAGTGAGCAACCGCAAGAAACGAACGTTCCTCCAAAAGAGGCATTAATACAAACAAAGTGAAGTTGTTAAACAAGCATCTAAGCCTCCTGCTGATGCACCTTATGCCCAATGTTCTTCTCCTCCTCACCCGAATCGTTTCTCGAAACCGACATGCGGCCCGCAAGTCTGGGATCGTACTCAGGCGTGCCGGGGACCTCGCCAGCAAGCTGCTCGAGAGTCTTGCGCTTGGTCTCGGGGATCAGGAGAGTGGTGAAGCAACCGAGAAGCATGAAGAGAGCGTAGATCTGCATGACGTGGTTGAGCCATGGGGACTTGTTCTGGGCGGTGGCGCCGCGGGTGCGGAGGGGACCGATGAGGACTTGGGCGATGATGGAGCCGACTTTGCCGGAGGCGGCGGAGATACCGTGGGAGGTGGAGCGGTAGCGGGTTGGGAAGCCTGGGTGAGGTTGTCAGTATTGATACATATCGTTGGACGGCGTCAAGTGAGATGTGCTTACATTCTCCAGGAACAATGAAAGTGGTCGAGTTTGGACCGAAGTTGAAGAAGAACTGGGCAATGACGTAGCATGCAAGAAGACCGTTCTCGCCAATCTTGTGGTAGCCTAAAACCTGATTAGTATGCTGCCTCGGTGATAGCTGATGTCAGCAATGACTTACCGAAGCCCATGATGCAGAACATGATTGTCAGAATGATGAATCCACCAAGCTGAATCGGTTTACGACCAACAGTATCAACGGTCGCAACGGTGACCCAGTAACCAGGGATGGCACCAGCGCAAACGAGGATCAAGTTACCGACCGAGATGTTGTAGAAGATCTTGTAGACACTGTCTCCCTTGGCGTAACCAATCGCCTGCAGGATGGTTGCGTTGTTCAGACCGACACCGTAGAAAGCAACATCAAGGAAGAACCAAGAACCAGCAGTACCGAGCAAGATCTTTCCGTACTTCCACTGGCCGTAGTGGTGAATGAAGTCGCTCCAGGATGCCTTGGGGATCTCCATGCGAGGGGCAGAGTCGCGCATCTCGTTGACGCGGGTGATCTCGTCAGGAATGCCCTCGGGAGAAGAAGACAGGTATGCCTTGACGTCGGATCCGGCCTTTACAACATCGCGAGAGACGTCGAAGGTGTAACGGGGTGTTTCGGGGATGGTCAAACGGTAGTAAAGAGCAATGCAGCCTGGCACGGCGCCGAAGCCGATAACGACACGCCACATCTTGTCAACAGCGATACCACAGACGCCGCTGCACTCGCTGACCTTGGCGGCGGAGAGCAAAGACTCCTTGAAGCCGACAGTGACGATCAGTGACATGATACCAGCAGCGAACTGACCGATACCCTGCATGGCGAAGACAGAGCCCATCATGGCTCCACGCCACTTGGTGGTAGCGAACTCGGAAGTGATGATGGAGCTGAGAGGGTAGTCGCCTCCGATACCAACTGCACAAATGTCAGCGTTGAATGTTGATTGATGTGGTCAGTCTCTAAACTTACTGCCCATAAGCACGCGCCAGAAGATCACAGTTCCGACAATAGACATGGCAGGAGAATCCGAAGAGAGGGCCTGAGCAACAGTAGAGAAAATGATCAAGATGAGTTCAAGACCGTACATCTTCTTACGGCCAACCATATCAGCGAGCCAACCGAAGCCGAGCTGGCCAATGACTGTGCCTCCAGAAGTTGCAACCTTAATCGCAGTATCTGAGTTCGCGGGAATGGTTCCACGAACACCGGCAGCCAGACTGCTGTCTTGCCAGTAAACAACACCCAGCATGGTGGTCACGATGCCGATGGCGAAGATGTCGTAGGCATCAGTGAAGAAGCCAATGCCGGCGACCAGAATGGCACGAACATGGTACCAGCCGAAAGGAGCCTTGTCGATCTCTGCTAATGCGAGACGACGACGCTCGTTCGGGTCTGCGATATGTGCGTAGTCATTATTGAAGTTATGAAACGCGGCATTACCGCCAGCTGTTCTGGTAGCCATGTCGACGCTGGGCTGTAGCAGTCGGCGTTGTTCGACTTTTGGATGTGGAGGACCAGTGAGAGACAAGCAACGCCAGGCGAAGATGCTGAGCTGCAGCACTCGGCGTTGTTCGACTTTTTGGATGGAGAACCAGTGAGAGTTAGGCAATGCCAGGCGAAGATGCTGAGCCGCAGCAGTCGATGTCGTTCGACTTTTTGATGTGGAGGACCAGTGAGAGACAAGAAACGCCAGGTGAAGACAAGACACTTGGCAAATGCTTGACAAGAAGCGAAACGAAGGCTTAGATGCAGAGGCGTCCAGAGCAGGCTTATATGAAGGAGCGCATCCAGGATTCTAGTGCCACTTGAGAGGCGTCGGTGGTGCTGCTGGGATGGCTTCTCGACCGCGGTTAGCGTAGGCGAGAGCAAGGGCAGGGTCCAATAGTTTCTTTTGGCGGCCAGCCGGAGTGAGCGCGCAGGCGTCTTCCAAAGCTAAGACGCCTGCGCGCTCGACGCTTAACCGATATAAGCACAGAAGCGAGGGCATCTTCACTACTCGTCAGCCAATCGCGAAAGTGGATTTGCGCATGCTTAGAGGTCTCAAGACTTTCACATGGCTATCGCGGCTTCATTGCTTGTTCGTGACAAGCCTAGAAGGATTGGTATTGACGACGCCGAGCCTTGTGAGGCTACTTACATTGCATCATGAGCGTCTTGGTAGGCCAGCATTATTTCGAGGCGGGATGTGCAGCATCATACATGTGGCAATTGAACTGTCCTATTGCCTGTCTTGGTAGACACGAACGAACAAGGCATTCGGCCCCGAAGCCCCAAGGGCTAGGTAGCCATCGAGCAAGCCGGGGCTGAAGGATGCACATACTGTATCACCAACACATCTCGTTAGAGTTTTGATTGGCCCCAGGTAGGGTTCCATCTAATCTGTGAGCTTGTCTCGGATACAGCCATTCACTTCTGATCTTTGTCGCGATATCGAGATAGTATTCCAATTTTCTACTGACTGCAGGACATGCTGGTCATGATGTGCAGACGGATAACCAATTGCTTGGGACACGGGTGGGTGTCTGCATGGCAAGAGTCGATCGTGGTGGTTGCCAGTAGCTTGGACGCCACATTCGGACAACGGAGCTCAACGAAGGCGTGCGATGCGAGGCGCGATGCGAAGTGAGGATGCCTGGTGAAGAAGGAGTGAGGTTGCATTGACTCGGCTGTGCCAATCAGAAGGGCGTGTGGAGAAACGTGGATGCTTCTGCAACTGCCCAGGCGGGAGTTGAGTTTGGAAGAGCCGCCCACGTGCTTCAAGCTTCAACGATGCGAGATTCGACAACATGGCATGCATGGCTAGAGGAGATCAAAATGAAATCAAAATGACCCTTGCTACTCGATGTACGAGAGTTGCATTATTTCCGGTTATCGATTTAGTTGGTGCCTTATTGTCATCCTGATTCGTTTCAGAAGTATGGATATAACGCAGAATTTTGACACAGACCTACAGTGTCTCGCGGTCTAGCATCACATTCGGTACTACAGCAGCATCTCAACGGTAAGAATGAGGTATCACTTATCTCCGCATAACGATAGCGGCGCGCAGAATGCTGACTAAACGACCAATTAGTATAGCGTCTCAATGGGGAGTACCAGTATATGATGGTCTGTATGCCGATGATAATAGCGTACACATAAGTCGTAATGTATGCTAGCTTAGACAGTATCTCAGCGGTAGGGCAAGCGGTACGGATTTTGAAGCTAGACCGCCAGCACTTACGCTCAAGTCTGTCTGTCTACGACCCAAGCACCAGCTATAGCTTTGTCGATATCCTGCTATACTCTTAGCATACGCTATAGGCGAATCCGAAAGCCTGCTCGCCACTGAGAAAATGTCCACGTCGCCTCTGTGTCTCAGAATCTTGTGCGCAAGTTCCATCTGACTGAGAGCTTTGAGAACATACTATTACCATTGAGAGTTCGTACAATCCGAAACAGTGAACCTGCCGTGATAAGAAGCAAGAAGTGCATAGATCGCAAGAGAACAGAACCGTTTCTTGCCGTCTCAACGGCAGTCAATCTTATCATGCGGCAAAAATGCAAAAGAACAGCTCCCTCACGTATTCGAAACATGGACCTTAGGATAATTTGCAGCTAACTGCAATCCCACGCTCTACCACTGAGCTAAGGAAGCTTGTTGAATTGGTATAGTTGGATGATGGTGGTTCAGTGGCTATCGTTTATATTAAATGCAAATAAGGTGTGGTGAAGGAAATGCTTTCAGTCCGGAGAGATCTGCGGCCGAGGCTTCCCTCAAGCCCTTGAACTTTTGAACTTTCGCATACCAGCGTTAGGAAAGATTATTCCACCCAACACCACAACCACCACCTCTACACACACTCTCCTCCAAAATGGCGAGCGACAAAGCACGCTTCTACCTGGAGCAACAAGTTCCCGAACTCCAAGAATACGAGCGCAAGCAAATCTTCACCCGCGAAGAAATCGCCGCCATCGCAAAGAAGCGCAGCGACTTCGAACACATCCTCAACGCCCGCGGCTCCAAGGCCGCCGACTACGTGCGCTATGCCACCTACGAGATGAACCTCGACAGCCTGCGCAAGAAGCGCTGCAAGCGCCTCGGCGTTAAAGCCACTGCGCACGGCGGCCAGCGCACCATCTTCTTCATCCTCGATCGCGCGACGAAGAAGTTCCCCGGGGATTTGGGGCTGTGGGTGCAGTATGTGCAGTTCTGCCAGAAGGAGAAGGCGAGTAAGAAGTTGGCGAAGGTTTTCACGAGCATGTTGAGGTTGAAGCCCAGGGAGTGGGGGCTTTGGGTGTTGGCTGCGAAGCACTATGCTGAAGAGGTGGGCGATATGACGACGGCGAGGAGCTACATGCAGAGAGGATTGAGGTTCTGCAAGGACGAGAGACGCATGTATCTTGAGTACGCGAAGCTGGAGATGGTGTACCTGGCCAAGCTGGCCGCGAGAAGGAAGATTCTGGGTCTGGACGAGGAGAGGAAGGCGCCCGAAGGACCGGACGAGGAGGACGACAACATGATGATGCTGCCGGAGATTTCTGCAGAGGATCTCGATCCCGAGGCCAACAAGGGTGTGGAAGAAGTCAACGCGGCTGCTCTGGAGCGTCTAGCAAATGCGCCTGCATACACCGGCGCAATTCCTCTCGCGATCTTCGACGCTGCTATGAAGGAATTCAAGGAGGACAGCGATGTCGCAAACGACTTCTTCGACCTCGTGGCCACTTTCGACACTGTACCCGCGGCTCGCAAGATCCTCGACACCATTTACGCGCGTCTCCAAGATACAGCACCCGACTCCGCAGACAAGATTATCTGCGAAGCCAAGATG
>Ga0265797_10011556_pt1 | contig 11026 bp, 23 predicted proteins | sample P2T30metagenome_FD_192433 | JGI IMG/M metagenome (GOLD analysis project Ga0265797, IMG submission 192433) | Plant litter microbial communities from East Loma Ridge, Irvine, California - P2 T30 | ecosystem: Environmental > Terrestrial > Plant litter > Unclassified | place: USA: California... | reverse complement strand
CTGCCAGAGAGCCAGGCCGAGACGTTCGCGGCCAACCTGGGCAAGTACGCACTGGAGGTCGACGGCGACGAGCCAGGCGCGCAGCAAAACCGATTGAAGATCGTGCGCATCAACCCGAAAAAGGGAACCGCGGCCGGATACATCGCCAAGTACGTGGGCAAGAACATTGACGATAGCCAGGGCCGCGCCTACGACGAAGAAGGCGCGGTCGAGGCGTCGGCCGCTCCAGCGTGCGACCGCGTCGACGCCTGGGCGTCCGTGTGGGGCATTCGTCAGTTCCAGGGCCTCGGTATGCCGCCTGTGACCGTGTGGCGTGAGCTGCGCCGCGTCAAGGGTGAGCACGATGCAGCGCCGGACTACGTGCGCCGCGCGCTGACCGCGTCGCGCCGGATCGAGGGCGCAGGCCCGACCCTGGACGGCAAGCCGGTCGTCCTGCAGGCCGCCAACTTCGCGGAGTACATACGGGCGCAGGGCGGCGTGAACCTCGGTCGTGGCTACCTGGTGCGGATCGCAGAACACCAGGGGATCGTCCAGGCGGGCCGCTACGGAGAGGTCGTCGTGTCCCTGCCGCATGGCATCTACGGCGCGACCGCGCCAGAGGTCGTTTGCGAGTCGAAACGCTACACCTGGACCCGCGTCGCTGGCACTGGCCCTCGGAGTCCTTTAAATAACTGTACGCACCCTGACCAGGGGGCCGTTTCCCTGGTCGACCTGGGGCCGTGCATTCCGGCCTGGTGGGTCCAGGACCTGACCGAAATCGCAGATTTTGACGATTCGGACTGGTGGGGAAGCGACGAATGGCTGGCGACGGCGATCACGTTGGACGAAGAACTGGAACTGCTGGAGGTGGCCGCCGCCGCCGCATGGGAAATGGACGCCAAATCGAAGGCGATCCAGGCGGCGCGCATGGGGCGCGCCGCGTAACAAGGGGGAGTGATGGAACGAGTAGACGAAGCGGGCAACCGCTCGACCAAAGACCTGGAGATGGAAGCGCGCGCCGTGACCTTCGCCAGGCAATACGGGTTTTTCTTGCCAGGCCCGGCGAAAGTGTTTTTCCGCGAACTGGCAACTTATCTCAACTGGCAAAACTTGCAGAAAGCAATCTGATGAACATCATCGACAAAAGCCGTATCACCTGGGCGATTGCCCAACTCACCAACCTGGAAAACGGCGGCAATATCCGCTACGAAGGCAACAGCGTGTTCCAGGGCCTGAAAGCCGAACTGCTCGACATCGAGGCGAACGCGCCCGCATACGTCGAGGCGCCGCCGCAAGTGCTCCAGGTCATGACCGCTGACCAGGTCGACCAGGTCGCGGCGCGCCTGGCGAACCGTACCGGCGAACTGGTCGGCACCCTGGCGAAAACCCATGTTGAGGTCGTCGGCCAGATGGGCGTCGCCGTCATGGATCACATGACGCAGGCGGTCGGCGCGATCACGGCCGATGTCGAACGGTCGGATGCAATGCTGACCTCGGCCATCGTCCAGACCGGCCAGGACGTCATCCAGGCCCTGACCCCGGCCGCGTAACAACCCATGCGCGCGGACGCGGGGGCGTGGTGCGCGCATCATCGAAGGAACCAACAACATGGCATCTGTCACCCTGGGGCGCGTACCGTGCCCGATCCAATGCGGCCACACTGCCGCGCAGGTCAAGCTCAAGACCGACAAGGGCGAGGAAAAAACCGCCTATCCATACGTCCACTGCGCGGGCTGTGGGCTGCAAATGCACACCCGGAATAAGTCGCAGGGTGAATATCTGCTGGCGATCACGCGCACCGAAGGCGCGCCGAAGGCCGCCGAGGCACCGCCAAGCGACGAACGGACGCCGGTTGATACCAGCGCCCCACCCGTACCGAAAAAACAGCCTGTGGGCCTTTCTGGCTGGCTCCTGGGGGGTTCAGCATGACGGAAGCGGAAGCAAATGCGCTCATCAAGGAAGCCGAATCCATCGACCTGGGCCAAGCGGCGCACCAGGAAGCGGCCGCAGATGGCCGAGTTGATGAGAAGGGGAACATTGTTCCGCCGCCTGTCGACAATCCAGATGCCAGGGCGCAAGCCTGGTTGATCATTCCGCAGACGATCGCCTGGGCGATCACGACCGCCATGCCAGAGACTGCGCCCGCGTACACCCCGGAGCGCTGTATGGACCTGGCGCGGGCCTTCGTGCCGGTGGCGGACAAGTACGGATGGGACGGCATCGGCGACGCGCCGGAACTTACCCTGGCAATCACCACCCTGGCGTTTGCCGCGCCTGGCTTCATGGCGTTCAAGGCGCGCAAGGCGGTCGCCCTGGAGGCGTCCAAGGCCAAGGGCGAAGGCGACAAGCTGGCGACGGCGAACTACGTCCAGCCGGTCAACGGGAGCGCGGTAGATGGCGGTTGATCGCAAGGCGAAGATATGGGCCATCATGGGCCAGTCCGGCACCGGCAAGGGCCTATGGGTCAAGGCCGAGTTGCGCCGCCAGAAGCCCAAGCGAATTTTGATACTGGACCCGCAAGACGAGTATGGCGAATTCGCGGAGGCGGTCGACGCGGCCGGACTGGCGCGCGCCGTCATCCAGGCCGGGGCGGCAAAGCCGTTCAAGGTGCGCTACGTGTTCCCGAAGGACTGCACCAAGGAACACTTCGCCCGAATCTTCAACCTGGCGTGCAAGCTGTGCTATAGCGCGGGCGACTGCGCGTTCCTGGTCGAGGAACTGTCCAACTTCACGACCGCCAGCTACGGGCCGCCGCTGTGGCGTCGCATGTGCAACTCGGGCCGCCATGAAGGCGTGTGGGTCATCGGCTGTAGCCAATTCCCGGCGCAGGTCGACAAGTCGTTCCTGTCGAATGCCACGATGGTGCATTGTGGCTGGCTGGGGGAGGAACCACACCGGAAGGCCATCGCGCAGCGTATGGACGTACACCCGGACATGATCAAGCGTTTGCCGGACCTGCACTACCTGGAGTGGCACCGGGAGGACCGGCGCGTAGAGGCGGGCGACATCGACGTGACCGGCCGCTACCGCCAGAAGCCCATCGACCCGGCCAACCTGGGGGCGACACCGGAGCGCGTACACCAGACTACGGGGGCAAAATCCAGGAAAAAACCTACCTAGGGATACGGGTACACGTAGAGACGTGCCGGGGCCTGGTTTTTTGACCTGGTCGGCGCTACTGTAGCGGCTCCTATGAAGAACCTGAAACGATACCTGCCAACACCTGAGCACCTGAGCCAGGAAACGATTGCGACGCTGTGCGGCATCCTGCTGTCGGCGTGGATCATTTCCAGGGTCCCGGCGCTGAAAGCGCTGGTCAAGGACTCCAACACTTAACCCAACCTGAAAGAGAAATCATCATGCCTGCAATGGTCAAACAAGCGCTGTTCATCCTCGCCGTGGTCGGCGTCGCCAAGTACGTCAACAACGCTCTGCCTGCCAATCCGCTGGACAAGTTCCTGCCGGACTAAAAGCACGTCCAGACTGTCAAAAGTCCACTGACACATGACCAGGGCGCGGGGGCGGCCTGGTTCCAACAACAACGAAAACGAAAGAGCGAAACACATGATCAACAAACCTTTGCAGCAGGCCATCGGCGTCGCACCTGGTTCCATCGCAACCCTGCGCGTGGCACCGGAAGACCTGACCCTGGTCGGCATCAAGCTGAACCTGGGTGGCACCACGTTCGACCGTTCCAAGGTCGACCGCGTGCGCCTGAAAATCGGCCCGCGTGTCATCTGGGACCTGACCGGCGCGCAACTCAACGCGATCAACGCCTACAAGAACGGCGCGGACAATGCCAAGTTCATGCTGATCGACTTCACCGAGCGCACCCAAGCGCTGTTCCCGATCAAGGAAGTGGGCGGCCTGGACCTGATGACCCTCATCAGCGTGGGCGAAGTGTTCGTTGAAATCTACATCAACGCGTCGGCCGTCTCGCCGGTCATCGACGCTGTCGGCTACTACGAGCAACGACAGGGCAATCCGTTCGTGCTCAAGCATGTGCCGTTCACCTTCACCACCAACGCGGCCGGGCGCTTCACCCTGCCGCTGAACCTGCGCGGCGCGCTGATCAAACGCCTGTGGGTCCACTACACCGGCACCAACTTCGCGGCCGCCGTCGACGGCAACGTGTCGCGTCTGGAAGTGAAGAAAAACGGCGTGGTCATGTTCGACCAGGGCTGTATCGCCAACCGCTTCGACCAGGTGCATTTCAAGAAAGTGCCGCAGGCGAATTGCTACGTGGCCGACTTCATCATCGACGACAACCACGATGCCCACGTTGCCACGGTGCGCCGCCTGGGCGACAACACGCAGGTGTACGACACCTTCGAGTTCAACGCGTACATCAAGGACGCCGCAGGCGCATCCGTGACCGTCATCGCGGAAGTGCTCGACCTGCCGACCAATCTGTAATCGGGGGCCGTATGCAGGCTTCCTATTACGACAACACCCTGTGGGGCGCGCCGCCGCCAGGCATGGGCGCAACGATGCTCAACCCGCAAAGCGCATCGGATGGCGTTGATTGGGGCGCGGTCATTACGGGCGGCATCCGTGGCGCGGCGCAGGGCGCAATCGGCCAGATGGTCTGGAATGCACAGCAATCCGGCCAACTGGTGTACCAGCAGCAGCAGTACGTCCAGCAGCAGCAGCAAGCGCAGAGTTCGCGCACGCTGTTCACGCTGTTGCTTATCGGCGGCGTGATCTACGCCGTGACCCGCTGATGGTGGCCCCGGCGGGGTTCCCGATGCCCATCAGCGTATCGGGCGGCACGGCGCAATCGTCGTCCGGATCGAGCGCTGGCGTGCAGACGCCGAACAGCAACCCGTTCAACCTGGACCACTCGGGCTGGAACGTCATTTTCGGCAACGGCAACTCGACCACCGCGACCGGCAACAGGGACGCAAACCAGACCGTGCAGACGCCGCAAGGCGGCGGCGGTTCGGGCGGCGGCGGCGGTTCGGGCGGCCTGCTGGGCGGCGGCGGGCTGGGTATCAGCCCGGAAATGATCCTGGTCGCGGGCCTGGTCCTGCTGCTGCTGCGCAAATGATCGAGGCGCGCCTGTTCTCCGACCAGGGGGCCGCACTGGCGGCGCTCCAGGGCCTGAAAGGAAAGGCCGACCGGGGCGACCTGGTCGACCTGGTCGACCTGGTGGAGAGCGGAATTGCCGTGCGCCTGGTCGACGGCGCAGGCGTCCAGGTGGGCGCGTGCGTGCTCCAGGCAGAGGGTCGGGAACTGTGGGTTACGGCCGCGATAGGCCAGGCCAGGTTCCCACTCTGCCCGGCGCTCGACCAGTTCGCTACTGGCATGGCTGGTAAGCGCTTCGATGCCGTGTGTTTTCGTACCGAGCGGCCGGGCCTGGTCAAGCGCATGGCGCGAATCGGATACGAAATCACCGGCCACGAAGGCCGGGCAACCTTCATGAGAAAGAGAATCACATGTTAATGCACCGCTACGCGGACAAGTGGAAGATGGCGGGCGGCCGCGCAAGCCCGTACAACCTGGGCAGCAAGAGCAAGAGCGATAGCAGCACTTCCACCACCACGCACACCAGCAATCAACTTACGTCATGGGATACCAGGTCCGTGGCGCAGGATTCGGCCATCAGCCTGGGCGGCAACGGCAATTGGGTCGACCGCAGCACGTCGAGCCTCACGCAGTTCAGCGACGCCAGCACGACCACCAGCCTGACGCAGTTTACCGACAACAGCGATCGTTCCGTGACGAACGTAACCACCGACCACGGCGCAATCTCGGGCGCGCTGGCGGCCATGGGAACCATGACCACGCAGGCGTTCGGCGTGGCCGACAACGCCATCGGCGGCGGAATCGACGTGCTCAAGATGCAGGTCGGCGCAAGCTCCAAGGCTATCGAACGGTCGTTTGACCTGATGGCGGCGACGGCGGCCAACTCGGCATCCAACTCGGCCAAGACGCTGGGTTTTGCCAGTGACGCCCTGGAGAAAACCCAGCAGGCGTTCCAGGACGCCAAAGACGGCGCGCAATCGAAGATGGTCATGGCGGCCATCGTCGCGGCCGCTATCGTCGCCGTCGCCTTCGCAGTGAAACGGAGCTAAACCATGCAGAGCTATCCATTGGCACTGTCGCCAAAAGCGGCAACCACCATCCAGACGCCGGGGCGTACCTTCGTCTACGAGTCCGGCGTGACCGATCCACCAGGCGCAGATGCACGCATCGTCATCAAGCCGAACAACGGCAACGAAATCATCCTGCGCCCTGGTCAAGGGTTCTCGCTGGCGGCGGGCGACCAGGCGACCTCCTGGAACGTGCGCGCCTACAAGGACGACTTGCCGCTGGCGGGCATCGTCATCATTGGCGCGGGCGAATTCAAAGACGGCACCTTCAAGATTGATTCGACCTCGGGCGTTATCGCCGTGCGTGTCGACAACACTCCGGAAAACCGCCTGCCGGTCGCGCTCGACCCGGCTACCGAAAAAGCACTGAAAGAGAATCCAGTCATGAGCTACACGCATTCCCGCACTGTCAACGGCCAGCAATATGTTGCTGTCCAAGTGCTGGCCCCGGCTGAAAACGTGCGGGGCGTGATCGTTGAGGACTGCACGATGCTGTGGGATGGATCGTCAAACCTGTTTGCGCGCTTGGTCGCAAAGGCGGGGGCCGCACCAGTGGCACAAGTCCCCGCAAGCACGAATGGCCCGGCCGATGGCGATATGGTTATCCCATACATCAAGCAGCAACTGGCAAGCATCAACGCGCCAACGCGTCGTATAGCCATTCCCGCTGGCTGTGGTCTGTGGGTCTGGTCCGAAAACCCATCGGCGCGCGTGGTAACTCTGCTGACCATCCTGTAATGAAACGAGAAAACGCCCTGGCCCTGATGCTGGTCGCGGCGGCCATGATCTACGCGAAGGGCCGCTACGTGAGCGAGAACCAGACGCTGGGCGACCAAGAATCCAACATCATAGAAGACGGAATAGACGACATGAGCAACATCGTAACCGGCTGGCCCATCGGGTCCGGCCCCTACCAGGACATCATCCGAGACGCGGCGATCCGCACCGGCGTCCCGGTCAGCATCCTGGCCTGGCTGCTGTGGAAGGAATCGCGCTATACCCCGGCCATCGTGAGCGGCGCGCGCCGTAGCCCGGTGGGCGCTATGGGCATCGCGCAGTTCATGCCAGCGACCGCCCGCGAGATCCTGGGCAGCGAAGCGGCCGCCCTGGACCCGGTCCAGGCGATCCCCGGCGCCGCGCGCTACCTGCGCAGTCTGTACCGACGTTATGGCAACTGGACGCACGCCCTTGCGGCGTACAACTGGGGCCTGGGCAACGTCGACCGGCGCGGCCTGGCGGCGGCACCGGCCGAAACGACCGACTACTACACGGTCATCCTCCAGAAGGCAAACCAGAACGGCGGGAGCTACGCATGAGCGACAACAACAACACCCTGCTGATCGTCGGCGTGGTCGGACTGTACCTGTACATGAAAAGCCGCCAGGCCCCGGTCTACGCGCCGATCCCGACCGCGTCGCAGAATCCAGGCTACAACGGCGCGCCGTCCATGCCGGCCAGCACCGGCAACGGCTGGCAACAGATCGCGGCCGGCGCGGTGGCGGGCCTGCTGGGTACGATCGCATACGGCTCCTACAACCAGACCAGCCAATCGGCGTTCCCTGGCTACCAGGACCCCATCTACCGGGGCGGCATCGAGCAAGAGCGCGTCCCCAACGTCCTGTGGTGAAACCATGAGTGAATCTGACATCCAAGTTGTCGGCGTGGTCGCCATCCTGGTCGCGGTCGGCTCCTACCTGTATGCGAAGAAAGCGCCGATGCAGCACCCGCCAGGCACGATCTTTGACGGCTACGGCTGGGTCAAGCCTGGCGCGCCCTACGAAGTGACCTGGGGCGGCAAATGATCGGCACCGAAACCAAACTGATCCTGGTCGCGGCCGGGGTCGCAGTGGTCGGCGCGTGGTACATGAGCAGTCGTTTGCCAGAAATGGCGACGGCGCTACCTGGCGTCATCGCCAACACCGGGGCGGGCGTCGCCATCGGTATTGGCGATGTCCTGGGCCTGCCGCGCACCGATGAAACCGAGTGCCAGAAGGCGATACGCGAGGGCCGCACCTGGGATGCCTCGTTTGCCTGCCCTGCTGGCACGTTCCTGGGCAGTCTGTGGGGCCAGCTATGACCAAAACCCTGTATGTGGCGGCCGCGTTCGCGCTGTTCGTCTACCTGAAAAACCGTAGTGACAAGACCAAAACCGGCTGCAAGTGCGGCCACTAACCTGAGAGAGGAAACACCCTATGTTGCGAGTATTCTTTGCCCGGCTCCGTGAGCCTTCGACCCTGTCCGGCCTGGCCGTCCTGGGTATGCTGTTCGGCGCTGACCCGATCAAGCTCAACGCGGGACTGGAGGCGCTGACCGTTGTCCTGGCGGCTGGCGCGGTCATCCTGCCGGACACCAAGGCGACGGCGGCACCGGCCCCGGCTCCTGAGCACGTCCAGGGCGCGGCCGAGTAATGGAACAGATCGCGCTTGCCGTTGTCGGCGCGCTGGCTTCGGGCGTCCTGGCGGGCGGGGTCGGCATGTTCAAGTGGGGCATGGGCATCGAGCGCCGCATGACCAAAATCGAAATCAAAATGGAGATGGAACCATGACCAAGAAACGCACGCCGCCACGCGGCAAAAACGGTCGCTTCAAGAAGCGCAAGTAAGACCAGGAGGGCCGCTACAAGCGGTCCTTTTTTTCGCCTGGTTCGTCGCATGTCAAAGGCTACTTGAATATGCGGGACATGTCCCATATAATCGAGACTCCAAAAACGACAGAGGGCGCACCGTGGCGAAGCAAACCGAGGACACAAAGACGATAGACATGCTGGGCGAGAAGCGCGGGCGCGGTCGGCCGCGTGTGAACCCGGCACCGGCCAGCGACGCCGACCGCAGGCGCGCCGAGGCGGACAGGAAGGCGGCGCAACGTGCCAGGGCGAAGGAAGAAGGGCGCGCCGTGGTCGTGTCGTTCAAGATGGCCCCGGACCTGGCGGCCGCGTTCGACGCGCACCTGGTCAAGCATCGGGAGAATATAGGACCGATCACCAGGGACGAATACCTGGACAAAATCCTGCGCAACCAGGTAATGCGCAAGCGATAAAAAAGGCCCCGATCATGGGGCCTTTTTCTTGTTGCGCCGTTGGATTACACCAGGGCTAGACCGCTTTGGTAGGGGGTCGGCGCTGTGTTCAAAAAAGCGGCTCCAATCTGTTCCCATATGGACTTAATGCGGGGGTCGCGGGTGCGTTCGGTATACATGTCGAGGAGGACCGTTCCGGGCTGGATGCCGAGAAGTTCGGCCGCACGCGCTGCAACATCGTCATCCATGCTTGTGCCGCGCAGGCGGTAGTTGGAGACGGTCTGACGCGAAATGCCGAGCGCTTTTGCCAGCGCATTATCGTTGCGTAACTGCAACTTGGCGCGGATCGCGTCCAGGTAATCAGCGGTGGAATTTGACATGTAAATCTCCGTGGGGGCGGGGTTGTGAAGTCGACACCATAGTATATTGTCGTTTGACATGCAAGCGTTCCTAGCAAAGGTGTAACGAGTTGTAAAGGGGCATAAGACAAATCCTACAAGAAATATTCCAATTGACTTTGTCATGGGTCATAAGACAAGATCGCGTCTCCCTAGGTGGAATTCCCTACCTAGGACTACGGGACCCTAGACGATGAATCGCAGGAACGAGAAGGACGCGGCCGCCCTGGCGCGCATCCAGGTAGCCGACCAAGAGGAAGCCATGCGCGGCCACTGGTGGGGGCTGCTCTCGCAGATCGACAAGGCGCGCGCCCTGGGCGTGGCCAGGCTCGACCCGAAGCGGGCTGTTGATACCCTGTCGTCATTCACCCCGGCCGAGCGGCATACGCTGTCGGTCGCGGTATCCGCGCACATCGCCAAGATGGAACTGGTTGTCAAGCTAATGGGCCTGACTTGCGACCGTCCAGGCGTCGACGCGTCGAACCTGCATTAATGCCAGTCATCCAGCAAGAGCGTGGCGTCAAGACCATCGCGGGCCTGCCCGAGCGGTGGGGCCGTCGCGCCTATGCTGAGCTGCAAGCGGCGTTGAAGAAGGGCGCACAGTCGGACGAGTATCAAAGCCTGGCGGCGCTCCTGGACGCGATCACGGCCGCGCCGATCCCGGTCGACGCGACGGACGCGCAACTGTGCGTCATGGCTGAGCGCTTCGCGGGCGACTGCGCGCGCGTGCCGCTGGCCGAGTTCGTCACCTACGCGGCCAACGGGCCGACCAGGTTGCAGACCCCTGCCGAGCGCATGGCCGATATTTGCCGACTGCGCGGCATCGAACCACCCAAGGAACTGGACGAAGGCGGCGCGGCACGTATGCTGGATGCTGCATGGTGGCGTCGCCAGCTTCGGCGCGCGCACGGCCGCGCCTTTGAACATGCCGCCCTGCGCCTGGGGTTCGTGTCCATGCGGACCGGCTCCTACTGCTCAAACGAGACGGTGGCGCGCCGCCGCCAGCAGATCGACCGCAACACGGCCGCGCTCAAGGCGTCCATGGTCGCCAACGAGAAGGGCGAACAGTTCAGCCTGTATGACCTGGCGGCCAAGGGCATGGGCAACAAGTCGAACCGCAAGGGCGAACTCATGTTGCGCATGGCGGGCTGTGAGGACGTAGCGCGCGAAATGGAGCATGTTGGACTGTTCGTGACGCTTACGTGTCCGTCGAAGTTCCACCCGGTAATTGCCAAGACTGGCACCCCGAATCCGAAATACCAGAACTACACACCGCGCCAGGCGCAAGAGCACCTGAACCGCACCTGGGCGCGCACCAGGGCGCAGAACGATCGCGATGGCGTGATGCCCTACGGGTTCCGCATCGCTGAACCGCACCATGACGGCTGTCCGCACTGGCACATGCTGGTGTTCCTGCCAGAGAGCCAGGCCGAGACGTTCGCGGCCAACCTGGGCAAGTACGCACTGGAGGTCGACGGCGACGAGCCAGGCGCGCAGCAAAACCGATTGAAGATCGTGCGCATCAACCCGAAAAAGGGAA
>Ga0265797_10011555_pt1 | contig 11028 bp, 12 predicted proteins | sample P2T30metagenome_FD_192433 | JGI IMG/M metagenome (GOLD analysis project Ga0265797, IMG submission 192433) | Plant litter microbial communities from East Loma Ridge, Irvine, California - P2 T30 | ecosystem: Environmental > Terrestrial > Plant litter > Unclassified | place: USA: California... | reverse complement strand
AACATATTGCCAACGATAGATCACGATTGGTAATTTTCAATCTCCACCTAGAACTGACTACAGGAACACTCCCGAGGACACCGCTGCTTGACGCGTAAAAGTCTTGAACTGCGCAACGAGCTTGAGCCCATGAAGGCCAATCTCAAGCTCCTAAATGTGTCTGATAATATCTATTATGTCAGCTCGCTTGTTGGGGCCACTCCCCGCTCGAGAAACCGCCCTTCATGCGCCCGCGTGGCCCGCAAGGGAAGACGGCTGACCCTTGCGATTAGATCAGTCGGAATGGCGGAGGAATTGCTTTGCCCGAAGTTTGGTCGTGCCCACTTCCAGCAAACCGATCGAGGTCGCCCTGGTGATCAAACGCCGACAGGCCACCTGGCCTACGACAACCACCGGGGTTCCTTCCGGCTTATGACGCGGCAGAGGAGTGCCCCCAGGACGGCACCCCCGGTGTTGGTCAGGACGTCGTCGATGTCGGTGGCTCGGTCGGCACCCAGTGTGACGGCGAGCACGAGCTGCAGCAGCTCGATGGACACGCTGACAGCGAAGGCGGCCGCTGCGACACGGAGGAGGCGGTGCGATCGAGTGCGGGAGGCGAGGAAGAAGCCGAGAGGGACGGTCATCGAGATGTTGAGCCAGAAGGACGGCAGGTGCACTGACCGGAACGGGGTGAGGTTCACGGAGTCCTGCCAGGGCGTGATTCACAAGGGATCGAACGTGACCACGAACGGGAAGAAGGTGACCGCGATCAACCCCCCGAGATACGCGGTCCAGAGCATGCGCCAAATCGCCTTCCGTCGGCCGGAACGTCGGGACGTGAACCCCACAGCGGCCATGGCGACGATGGTCAGCGGGACGATCGTCGTGAGCGCGGATATGGCGACTGGAGCAGGCGTAGGTTGGATCATTGCATTCTGAATACAGCATTCTATTGCTGATTTACTGACCGTTGACCGTGACTCGGCTAAGGCTGCGGGCGTGATGAGGGGCCGAGAATGCCGAGAGGCGAGCGCCAGGCAAGCGACGGAGCCGCAAGCGACGAGCCGGGGCGGGCCGGCGCGACGGGCACCGTACCGCGTCGTCCGGGCCGGCAGGTGAATGCCCTTCCACACCACTCAGCTCGCGGTGGCCCTGCATTGCTAGCGCTCTGATGGATGGCGCGGAAAGCAGCTCCTACGCACGAGACCAAAGTTTTAGAATGTCAGACGCACAATGTGTTAATGTTGGTTCATGCCGATTCCTACCTTCACCCCAGACACAGCCCCTCGCCGCCTTCTTCGCGATGTTGTCTTCGAGAAGATGCTTGCCGCCATCGTCGACGGAACACTCGAGCCTGGCGAGCGCCTAAACGATGACGAGCTCGTCAAATGGCTTGGGGTATCACGGACCCCGGTCCGAGAGGCGATCACGAAGCTGCACGCATACGGCCTTGTGGAGATTGAAGCGAACCGGTTCACGAAGGTCGCCGATCGTGACGTCGTTGCGTACGCCGAGGCATCGCAGTTTCTAGCCGGCCTGCACGCCCTGGCGCGCGAATGGGGGCCCAGCAACCTCAACGGCTCAGCGCGGGCGACAGTTTTGGCGTCTCTCTCCGCGGCCCGAAAGCAGCTGGTAGACCAGGCAATTGAAGGCCCCGGCGCGCTTCTCGATGTGCAAGGCGAGTTGGCGAAGGCGTCCGGGAACACCTTGTTCGCCAGCGCAGAAGAACCTTTGCGCATCCGAGTGAACTTCCTGCGACCTCGTGAAGCTGCCGCCTACGACTGGGAGGCATTGGTTGCTGTGGCCGATGAGGTAACGGAAGCGCTCACGAGCTAACTCCCTCACCAGAGCAGCCTGCGGCATTCCTCTGGATCCGCCGTCGTCAGCGACTGACCGCGTTGGCACGACTCGGTCCGGCACCACTTTGTTCACCACCCCTTCCCTGGGTTGCCGCGGCCCGTGAGCAGCGAAGCTGAGGTTGAGATTGATGACGCGAGCGGCACGCTTCTAAGGCTCGACATCGAGCGTGACGACTAGATTTGCGCGCTCGAGGTGCCGTTTAGCGTGTCCATTCGGTGAAATTTCACACCCGGGAGCTGATGGATGGCCTCGGTGGCCAGCTCGGCCGCCACCGGGTCACCGGCGATTGTCGCCTTTCGAAGAGCCTCGAACTGGCCGGCCATCTCAGACCAATTGATCAGTTCGACGATGTTGGGCAATCGAAGTTTGTAGGCAAGACCATCTGTGACGTCGTGACACACTTTCTGCAGCGACGGGTTGCCACAGTGGTCGACAAAGGCATCGAAAACGACCAGGGCATGACGGTTGAGGCCGGGCCCGTCCCCCGCTTCGAGGTCGTCTAGGCAATGACCGACGCTGGCCACAACTCGCTTTTTGGTCGCCTCGTCCATTCGCGACACGGCCAGCCTCACCGCACCACCGTAAAGCACACCCAAGGTTTGAATGGTGTCGCTGACACGGGCAGGGTCGGGTACGGCGACCCGCGTATATCGATTAGCCGATGTCTCGACTAGCCCCGCTCGTGCCAGATCCCCAAGCGCTTCGCGGATCGGCGTTCGAGAGACCCCAAGCCACGAAATGAGCTGATCATCGTGCAAGCGTTCTCCAGGCTCGAGGGTGCCATCCAGGATGGCGTCCTGAATCGTCTGACGAACCGTGTCCCGCAGGAGTTGTCGGTCCGTAGCGTTAGAAGACTTGGGGATAGGCATTCCCCAAGTCTGCCTCTAACCAGCTCAAATTTCCTAGGTTTAGATGGTCAAATTCTTGCAACGTAGGCCAGAGCTCTGCTATCCCCTTCTCGATCGCTACGAGTAATCTGAAGGCCCAATGCGGGCAATCGGCGTTTCGTTCGCCTGCACCCGCCTCACCCCAACGAAGAGGATTTCCGTGCCCGCCTCTCTCCTTGTTGTGTGCACGGGGAACGTCTGTCGCTCACCCGTGGCGGAGCATCTCCTCCGCGCTGGAGTTGGCGCTTTGGGTGGTGTATCCGTCGCAAGCGCGGGTACGAGCGCCCTTAGCGGACGTGGCGTAGAGGAACAATTTGCCGCTCGGCTTCGGGAACACGGGATCGAGCCCTTTCAGCATTCGGCGCGGCAGCTGACGGCTTCAATGGTGTCAAGTGCAGATCTCATCCTCGTTTCCGCACGCGAGCACAGCCAATCAGTTGTGCCGCTTTACCCGCGCGCCAATCGCGTCATCGTGCCATTGCGCCAAGCTGGGCGAATCGCTGCCGAAATCACCGACGTGGAGCTTAGTGAGTCCGTGACTTCAACAACAGCGGAAGGCAAAATCGCTGATGCCATCGGCCTCCTTCTGTCCTTGAGAGGTGTCGCTGGTCGCACCCAGGACTCTGGCGAGGACGACATTGTTGACCCCTATCGAGCTCCTGTGTTCGTTGCCGACGCGGCCCTTGATGAGATTGGCCAGGCGACCCGGTCGCTCGGCGAACTCTTTCAGCGGGCGGCGTACTTCGGTGTCGCTCAGCGGTGAGTCCATCCTGATCACGGGCGAGTGCCGTGTCCTGCGTGCATCCAGGTGATTGCTCGTGATGCGCGCTCAGTGTCAAGTCCGGCAAGGGCGCGCCCGAGGCTGGAGAGGGCCGTGAGAACCACGTCGGGCGGCAAGCCGGCATCTGCCCTGGAGGAGGACCGTAGACGTAGCGCGAGTCCGTCAGCGCGTTCACCGAGCAACTCCCCCAGAACCCGATTCGCGCTAAAACCTGCCCATGCGTGGTATCCCTCGACGGCGACGGTGTCGAGCTGTTCCGCGCCGCCATCTCGAACCGCGTCGATCGCCCCGCTCACCACGTCCCGTGCTTTCGACACGGTCGAATCATCAAACCTAGGGATGCTCTGGCTGACAACCCCGCGCATCAGGAGTCCGAGGGTGATCGAGGCATCTTGACCGGCTACGTCTCGCAGATCAGCCACCCGAGCGGTCCTGTTGCGACGCATCTCGACAAGGCCTGTGAAGGCCAATCCGTTGAGCGCTTCCCTGAGTGTCTGTCTTGAGACTTCGAGCCGTGTGGCCAGGGAACGCTCGTGGAGCAACTCGCCAGGCTGTAGGACACCCTCAACGATGGCGTCTCGGATGGCTTTCTCGACCCAGTTCCGCAAGATCGGGCGGGCGCGTGGAGAGACTCCTAAACTTGGCATATCTATATTCTGCACCAGATTGAATGAGTAGCGAGGCAGAGCGGTTAGTGCGTTTCCCGGTTCTTGAAGATGTTGTCTTCTGGAATGCGTGTTCTCAGGTCCGGCCAGCCACGATGACGCCCTTGAGCTCGGGAATGCCTGTCCCGTAGAAGGCTCGTTTCGGCACGCCAGTCATTCGAGTCAGGAACAGGATGTTCGTGTTGCCCGCGACGATATTGCCTGCCACCGTCGCCAGCGCGGCACCGAGGGCACCGAGCGTGGGCACAAGGACTATCAGGCCGACCACGTTGACGGCGGCCGCGATGCCGAGGCTCACACTGCGGAGCCCGGGATGCCCTGCCGCTGAGAGCCCTACCCCGGCGAGCGAGCCCGGGTTGCCGAGGACCATGGCCACTATGAGAACGGCAATCACAGGCGTCGCACCTGCAAACTCAGACCCGAATACAAGGGTCAGCCACCACGGTGCAGTTACGGCAACTACGGTGCCCAAGATGCCCGAAAGCAATGTCGTCATTCTTGCGGTGCTGGCGAGGCGCTCAAGGTCGCCGCCCTGAGACGACGACGTGAAAGCCACATCACGGACAGCATTCGTGAATACAAGCGGTAGGTCGCTCACACTGACCGCGACAACGTAGAGCCCAAGGGCCTCGGCGCCTGCCAACGGGGCGATAAGGGCCTGGTCGAGCCGGGCTAGCAAGACACCCGAGAGACTGCCCGCCCATGCCGCCAATCCAAATCGGAGAAGGTGCACGCTGCGGACAGGGGCTGTCTTACGGTCTGAGATGGTGTCCCTGGCCAGGTGTTGCGCTGGCAGTCGAGAGCGTTGTCGAACCGCGCTTGGTAGCCCGATGTAGGCGAGCGCTCCGAGAGCCGGCGAGAGTGCGAGTACGACGGTGGCTGAGACGACATCGAGTGCTCCGACGCCCGCCAAGATCAAGAGGGCTACGAGGCGACCTGTAGCCGTCACAGAACGGTCGATCGTGACCAAACGCCATGCGTGCAGGCCCGCAGCTGCCGCCTGCAGCCCGGTAGCAATCAATGTCGGCGTGAGGGCCAGCGCCGCAAGGCGCATTGCTGTCACGACGCTGGCACCACCCACCGAGACAGTCGGCGCAAATGCGATGAGCAAGCCGCTGACGATGACACCGACTACTGCCAGCCCAAGGAGCGCCCGCGTCAGACTCGCACCGACATCGCGCACGTTTCGTGCGGTGTGCCATGTCACTGCCTGCGGAAGGCCAAAGGTGGCCACGGCCGTGGCAAGGAAGAGAAGCGAAGTGGCTGAGGCGACGTCGCCGCGGCCCTCGAGGCCGAGGACGCGGGTGAGTAAGGGAGCGCTTGCGAAGGAAGCGAGGGGCGACACTGCATTGCCGAGCATCGCGACCCCAACTCGGCGCGCTCCGACAGTCATCGAGCTGTCCCTTGCTCGCCCGCGTTAGCTTCACCTTTTGCCTCAGTGTCAGTTCCGGTTCGAGCCGTGGCCTCTTCCTTAGCTTCGTTTTCGGCGGCGACCCGGAAGCGCTCGAGGTGCCACGCCGAGTAGGTCGCAGCAGCCTGGGCGTCGTTTCCTCCGCGGGTGACGTTGCTCTCGAGTAATCCACCAGCCCTGGTTCCCCGCAGCGGCACCATGTCGTCATGGCCGTAGGCACGCGCGGCGACTACGGGCCTGCCCTCAAGGACGGCGCGACTGTGCAGCCACAGGTCGTCAGCACGTGGCGCTGCCACGAAGAATTCGCCCCCGCCATCGCGCAGCTCGTCGAGGAACGACGCCGGGTAGAGGACACCGCCTACGCCGATCGCGATCGTGCGCGGGGACCCCGGGGCCGCCGCACCATCCGGCCAGGTGGCGTAAGGAGCAAGGCCCTCCCCGTCGATCTGGATCACCCGAGTCCGATGCGCCACGACCGAATATGGGTCTGCCGCATGGATCTCCATCAAAGTGCGGAGCCAGCCGGCTGGATAGGCGACGTCATCGTCGGCGGTGACCAACGCCTTTTCATGGTGGTCCTGTGACTCGACGTACGGCCGGTACTTCTTGTGGGGGCCAAGGTCGTCGCACAGCCGCAGCTCGAGTCCTCGCCGCATGAGGCGGCGCAGCGCGGCTGGCGGTCGCGCCAGGACGTCGGGGTCATCGAGCCACAGAATCAGGCGAGACGGTCGCAGGTCGCCTCTTCCAATGCTCTCGATAGTCAAGTGAACAAGCCGGATTCGCCGGCCAAAGCTAGTCAAGGAAACGACGGGACCACGCGGTGCGGTGACAGGGCGGCGGGAAAGGTGTCCTGCACACCCAAGGACCTGGAGCTGGGCCATACGCCCCAGGCTGCGACGGGCACTAGCGATGGCTTTCATGCCGCCACCGCCGCTCGGGCACGAAGGGGCGCCTCGGCGCGACCATGCGCCTCGCGCCCCGTGGGGACGCCGTCCATGTCGCCGCCAGGTGCAGCGATCGCGCCTGCGAGACCAAGAGTGATCCACAGCATTCCCGCGCTCGAGTTGTAGGCGGCCAACGAGCTGAAGGTGACGACATGCATCAGTGTCGCGACCGCGGCCAGCACACCGCCGGGCACGACACGGGTCGATCCGTCCTGCCGGCGGCGGAGCACTGCCCCGGCAACACCGAAGTAGAGAACGGTGATGAGCAGGCCGAAGTCGGGGATGAACATGAAAAGCGGGCTCTCGAGACTCGTTGGTAGCGACGATGTCACCTCGAAGCTCGCCCCCGCGCCCGCACCACTGATCAAGAAGCGGTCGAGGTTGGCCAACGTCCACTCAAGACCCAGGGATCTTGCGCCGGCAGAGCCACCGTCGTCGGCGAATTTTGCCAGAACCGTCGCAGCCCAGGGCGAGACCACGATTGCAGCCGTCATGCCGGCCCCGATCAGTGCGGTGAGGAGGCGAACCCAAATGGAGGCGCTTGTGCGCAGCACGACTGCAGCTAAGGCGATCGAGACGAGAACGATCCCCGAGCGCGACTCCGTGAGAAGGGCCGCCGTGAGCCCGAGCGCTCCCAGCGCCATTCGCAACGGGACGTTCGGCACGCCGAGAAGGAGCGGCGTGGCCAGTACGAAGATCAAGACGAGCACGAGGGGATGATCTGTTGTGCCGAACGCCCTCGTGAATGTGTCGTCGTAGAACGCGTGGCGAGCGGCGAGTGAGGTCTGCCACGGCTGCGCCACGAGGCCGAGACGGACACCGATGGCGATCACCGCCTCGAACGCGGCGATGATCAGGATGGCGGAGCGGAAGCGTCCGCCCGCCTCGGGGTCGCGCAGAGCGTGCCGGACGAGCCCGAAGGCGACCAGGGGCACGACGACCATGTTGGCGACGTTTCCCACTGCGTTCTGCTGACCCACTGCGGTCATGACCGTGGTCACCACTGCCAGGAGAATGCAGGCGGTCGCGACCAGGGGTGCCGCAGCCAGCTCGCGCGTGATCACCCGCGTACGGGTGATCATCAGGACGACAGCACCACCAATGACCGCGAACGCGGCTGGGTGAAGCCCCGCAACGGCCGAGCCGCCGGCCAGGGCAGAGAAGGGCACGGCTGCCCACAAGACAAATGCCGTGGCCGCGGGAACCCAGGGATGCCGTTTGGCGGGTAGCGCCGAGAGAAGCCCAACGCCGGTAAGAGTTGCGATCAGCAAGTTCCCTCTAATCATCTGGCCTGTTAAAATACCACTTTGTTAGATGATCACTCCTGGTTGGGGAAAAGTCAAGGGAGAGCGCAGGGATCGCCCCGCTGAAGGGCGTCGCGTCGGTCACATCACCACGAGATGGCCCGGGTTGCTGGGACGGCTGGTATGTGCCGCGCTTCTCATCCTCACTGGACGGTTTTTGAGGTCCAGGATCAGCGCGCGCCTAAAGATGGACCGTGGGCCCGCGCGCTTGTGGTGCCGTATGCCGGTTGGGCTCTCGTGATCAGCGCACTCATCCCTATTCTTGAGCGCTGTCGACTTGCATACGCCTCGTGACTGATCTAGCCCAGGGGGGCGCCGCCCTCGGTTAGCCCTTCTTGGCGTTGACGTGCCGCGGCCTCGTGGGGTGCGTGGTCGCGCTACGCATCCTCGACCGGTGCAAGCGTGGGCGGCAGCCGAGGCGACGACCGGAATAGCGGTGAGCACCCCCCACATGCTGGCGGTGCCACTTCTGGTGCCATTCGGGATGGCCCTGGTGCGGCTACCTTCTGTCCTTCTGGGCCGGGCCGCGGGGCGGTCGCAGGATCAGCCGCCGTTTCCGGACGCTGCCTTGCTTTGCTGGTCACCCGCCATCAAGGCGTGCACTACAGGGGAAAAGTGCCAGCAACCGTGACCGAAGCTGGAACAGCGACCGCGATGGCAGCGATGAGGATTTCCTCAATCACAACATTGTGCTGTGCTGTGGTTGCCATCGATGTCCGGGGACAATCACGCGCCCCCTACTCATCCTGGACAGCGCGAGCACCTTCGCTGTGGCTTGCCAGAATGGTTCCTGCCCCCCTGGCCCTTAGAGGTGCGCCGGCATGTTTCTCAGTAGCTACGCCACTACTCGATCTCAGGTTCTCGGAAACGCGCGAGGAAGTTACTCCGGGAGAGCGAATAGAGCTCGCGGAGGGCCGAGACGCACCGTGTGACATCGCGGCCCTGAAGGGCGTCGTCTACGTTTTCGATGCCGGCCGCCAGGGACGCGGTGTCAACGACTGACGGGCCGGGCTGCAGGAATCGGGCCAGTTCGTGGTCGATGCGGTCGACTTGAGCGTCGAGGACATCGTTGCCACAAGAGTCAGTGAGGGTGTCGAAGAATGCGCTCACCGCTCGGGCAAGGGCCACCCCGCCCTCGGCAGCAGCGTCTTGGACAGCGCCACGCGCGTCATGGCATGCGGCGATGACGGTGTCGTCTGAATCAGCGACAACACGGCGTAAGGCGTATTCGTTAAAGCAGGCCGAGACGAGCAACGCTCGGTTGGTCCGATCCTGGGCGAGTTCGGCCACCCGGGTGGATCGGCCTGCGGACATCTCGATGAGGCCGACGTCGCTCAATCGAATGAGTGCATTGCGGATGGGTGTCCTCGACATGCCGAGCCAGTCGATCAGATCATCGTCCCTCAGGATCTCGCCTGGAACGAGCGTGCCGGTCTGGATGGAGTCAAAGATCATCTCGTAGGCGCGATCGCGGAGCAGCGTACGAGCGCCGGCGGCTTTGGTCTTCGTGGGCAGAGGCATCAGCGGCCTCCTCGATCAGATCGAACCCGGGGCGCTAGCGGGTCCACTGCGTCGATCCATGCGCGCAGGGCGCCTTCGGCCGCCGCGGGCGAGGCGGCGGTGATTGCCGCCACCAGGGCTTCGCGGTCAAGTTCCTCGACCGAGGGTGCGGACTCTGGCAACAGAGTCCACGTTCGTTGCACGTGGGGCGCGACATCATTCCACAGCTGGCGGAGGCGCGGGTTGCCGGCGACCGCCACGATCGTGTCGAAAAGACCGTCAGCACCAACAATGTCGGTTGCACGCCGCACGGCTGAGACGCGTCGCACGAGAGTACGCCGTTGCGTTGCGCTCAGGTGAGTCACGGTCAGAGAAAGGTGCCCGATAACCCCCTCGCTGAGGACGGAGAAGGCTTGCTCGGCGTGGGCGGGATCCAGTGGTGCGACACGGGTCGCTTTTTGCGGCTCGACTACGACAAGGCCTATGGACGAAAGCTTGTCGAGTGCCTCACGAACGGGCGTGCGGGACGCCCCCGCCCACTGCTCGACCTCAGCTTCGTTGACGACCTCCTCAGGCCGCATCTCGCCCGACACGATCGCTGCGCGGAGTTGCGTGAATACGAGGTCGCGGATCAGTTGCCGGGCAGGTGCTCGTGTGCTCGTAGGGATGGGCATGAAAGAATCATAAGACCTAATTACATATCAGATTGAGAGCCCCCACCTCTTCCCCCAACCTGATCTATCACCCCCTCAACGATCTTCGAGCAGGGGGGCTGCAGGTTGCCCTGGAGGCGGCAGGAGGCGCTTCCCAGGGCACCGCGCGGTGAGTCGGGTCGCCGCTGATCACTACAGTTCGCCGGTCCGCTCCGCATCCTGGACAACCCACGACCGTCTGTTCGCAATGACGACTCACCCCAGTCAGCCGAGCAAGTCGGCCCGTGGCCGTTTGCTTTGCGAACGCAGGGGCTAAACCCTCCGCCCGCCAAGCCTCATTCGGGTGCGGGTAGGCCCTAGACGTGGTCTGAGGCTGGAAAAAAGGTGGGCTCGGTAGTCATCGTGACTACCGAGCCCACCGGTGTGGAGCCGTGGTTGTGGTTACTTGCCAGAGACCTCGATGAACGTGTCCGCGGCGTCGCCGCCGTCAGGGCCGGCCGTCATGGTGGCGTGCAACGTGTAAACGCGGCCGTCTCCAACGAACTCACCCTGTGCGGACCAGGTGCCGTCCTTTTTCACGATGACTTCCTGACCGACGAACAGGTCACGGGTGTCTGCGCCATTCCAGTGGTTGAAGAGCCGGACGCGCGCGCCGGCGGCGCCCGTTCCGGAGAACTGGAACGTGTTCAGTGCAACCGGGGTCAGCTCACCGGACTGGTCGACAGCGAAGGGGGCGATGACACTTTCGGTCTTGACGAGCTTGACGTGGGTGGTGATGGTGTCCGACGAGCCCGCACCGGTCGTGCTGATGTGGAGCTCGTACATCAGGTCGTGAGCAAGCTCACCCGTCACCGACCAATTACCCGCTGCATCGACCGGGGCCTTGCCGAGGCTACGGCCGTTACTGGCCTTGACCTCGATGGTAGCGCCGGGGGTGCCCTTGCCGGTGAAGGTGACCTGCTTGTCGGGGGCAACGACGGTGGCGTTGTCACCCGGGGTCGTCAGGGACAGCGGCAGGGCGTCGCCGGCCTCGGGGTTCAGGGT
>Ga0265797_10011554_pt1 | contig 11028 bp, 18 predicted proteins | sample P2T30metagenome_FD_192433 | JGI IMG/M metagenome (GOLD analysis project Ga0265797, IMG submission 192433) | Plant litter microbial communities from East Loma Ridge, Irvine, California - P2 T30 | ecosystem: Environmental > Terrestrial > Plant litter > Unclassified | place: USA: California... | reverse complement strand
AGCCGCCACCTTGGCCGTAGCCACTCTGGCCTGGGAAGAGTTAGCATGAGGTTTCACAAGAGCGAAGGTGATGTGCGTACCTTGGTCACCCTGGTAGCCGCCACCGGGAGCTCTACGCCAGTTGTTGCCGCCGCCGCCCACTTCGACCTCTTAAAAATCGAGAGGAGCCTTTCACGAGCGTAAAGATGCTGGAGATCTCTACCACTGACCACCACCCTGCTGGCCGCCGTAGCCGCCACCTTGGCCGTAGCCACTCTGGCCTGGGAGGAGTTAGCATGAGCTTCCACAAGAGCGAAGATGATGTGCGTGCCTTGCTCGCCCTGGTAGCCGCCGCCGGGAGTTTTACGCCACTTGTTTCCGCCGCCACCTTGGCCGTAGCCACCCTGGCCTGTAGAGAGTCAGTATGAAGCTATTGACGATCATGGAGCCACTGTACGTACCTTGGCCGCTGTGCGGCACCGGCGAACTCGGAGAGAATCATCACACCGTGGCGCTGCTCCTGGCATGCAATGTACTCATATGAGACCAGGTTCATGCCGTCACGAGTGGAAGAGACATTGGCCTGTGAGGGGTTAGCAAGAATCCTTGACGATCGTGGAGGTGTTGTGCGTACCTTTGCCGGCCGGCGGCGAATGCTCGCCCTGGTACCGCCACCGGCCAGTTGTTGCCGCCGCCGCCGTAGCGGCCACCATGGCCTGTGGAGAGAGAGTCAGAAGAGATTATTGACGATCGTGGAGATGTTGTGCGTACCTTGTTCGCCCTGGTAGCCGCCACCAGGAGCTCTACGCCAGTTGTTGTCGCCTCCGCTGGTACGGAGCGCGACAACAACCGGGTAGGCCAGAGACTGGTCCACCAAGTGATGGAAATTTTATTAACAAATCTAGGTAACACGAGCTCTGTGGGTGATATGCTTTCGACAGTCGACCCGGTCGAGGCTGTCCTCATTTGGAAGCCCGTTGTCTTGAATGTGCCGTCTTTGTTCATGCTGAAAGTGACCGGAGTCGACGAGCGCATCGAGTAGCGCTGAGAAGCACTGCTGCCCTGGAGTAGGCTTACTCCAGCGACTCATAGCCGCGAGGCCAGGAGAGTACTTGAAAGCTCTTTGGGACTCGACGCGTTCACGAGCAAGGCGGGTCATGAAGTGAAATTTCCGCCCGAGTGGCTCAGTGCTTCTGGTCGCCTTTGGTCAGCTTGGTGCGCGATGGTCTCCTTTTGGGGGTTCATACGTGTTCATGGTTCGCTCAGTACTTGCTGAGGTACGCGAGGGGAGTGAGGTACGTCCAACGCGTTCCGGGTTTGGTGTCATGAGTGGCGACGAGGGGCGGCGGCCGCGCCGTGATCTTCGAGCGAGCATTAACATTGGCCGGATCTGTTGAGAGGCGCTGTGGTTTGGATGATGGGAAGGTGATAAAAAAATCATGTTGGAGATGGTTCTTCCTGGGTTGAGTGGTTGGTTTTGGTGAGGTGTGGATGTCGATGGAGAGCGTTGCGAAGGAAAAGTGGTAAGAGGGCAGGCAGCAGCCCAGTCGTGCAGCTGGGGAACTCAACTCTGCTGGTCACATGAGCTTGAAGCACCTACGAGGCGAGTCGTCACGTGCAAAACGTGCCAGAACATTCGACTGAATGGCCTCAGGAAGATGGGCCTTCCAGGCTTCTGCAATAATATGCTCCTCGACACGTTTGCCAAACAATCAGGTATGCAATCACGCGCAGAAGAGACTTGCATCGATTGTTTGTACCCTTTCTTCGATAGCTAGCTCCAAGAGACCAACTTGATGCGTTGAGCTTGCTGGCCTGTGATCACAGCTACCACCTTCGTCGTACTGTCTGGCGTAGAAGGCCACGCGTTTTACTGACAACCATCGACCATGTCTACAACTTATTTGGGAACAGCGGCGCAGTCCTCCCACCTCTGAACAGATCTAGCATCTCAGCTCCCATCCAAGCCCTCCTATTCTTCGCGATTCCCTCTTCGACATCCGCGACTTTGCCTGCCTGAACGAGCATACCCTTCCCATTGGCTCCCATGCCCAGGCTCATCAACCAGACCACAGCTGCCGCTACTTCGACCGGGCTGTTGATTGGAACACCTAGACCACGCATACGCTTCGCCCAGTCAGAGAGTGATTCGCCAGGGTCGCGGCCGGAGACAAGATCTGTGAGCGTGATTCCTGGAGCAACAACGGAGACGGAGATGTTGAGGGTCGCTGTGTCGTTCTTGAGGGCTCTCATGAGGCCGACGATGCCTGGTATACTCTCGGTCAGCTGTTAAAGAGCAAAGACGCGTCGATGTCATGGGAGAAAGAATAGCCAATTGCTTGACTTCTGAGTTACAGCATAGACGAGATAGTACAGATAGACAACAACAGCTTGACAATGATAAAACGGTGGAAACGAACCATGCTTCGCAGCACTGTAAAGCGGCGCGCCAGCACTCGCCAAATAGCCTGCCAGACTCGCCGTCAAAACGATGTTCCCTCCAGTCTTTCCATTCTTGTTCGTCCGCATATGGTGGATAGCGAGCTTCACAGTATCGTTCGCTGCTGCAAGGTCCACATCGTACACCCTTCTATCCGGCTCCTTCAGCTTGCCCTGCTCATCCAACTCATCTTTGAAGAACTGATCCTTGTATTCTGCTATGCCTGCGTTGACAAAGACGTTGTCGATCGTACCGAACCGTTGGACGCCGGCTTCGAAAGCTTCGCGTTGGCTACTCCAGTTGGTGAGATCGCATTGCAAGGCGAGAACGCGTTCGGATTTGACGAATGGTTCGGGGGCTTGCTGGGGATTGGGTTGGTGACGATCTAAGAGGATGATTCTGTTCTTTGGGCAGATGTCGTGGAGCAGAAGAGCTGTTTGGAGACCGACACCAGCCGCGCCTCCGGTAATCAGGGTCACGCTGTCCTTAGGACCTTTCAAGTCAGAGGGTAAGATGCTGAATGCTTTTGAAGACGCCATTGCAAAAGTATGGGCCCGCACATTGGTTCTCAGTGTCTATCTATGGTGTTGTAATGAAGGAAATGGTTGGTCTTTCGAAGAGACTCAGCCGCGGTTGCTGACACGAGAGATGTGCGGGGAGAGGACATGCTCGGCATTTGATGTTGTATTTATCCACTCGACCTCACTTCTTCTTCTTTCCCCTCGAGAAAAAACAACATTCCCACCAAACAGAAATGCTCGCCCAGCTCGGGTGGTGATGGTATCGGCATAGCTACTCAGTCGTAGCCTGGCGCTCAACCATTCTCCCAGAAGAGCGACCACTCAGCTCTCTGCTGGTACCAAGTCACCCAGACACGGTCCAGGCCGACATGCTGGACACTCAGGGCGAGCGCCGCGTCTTGCTGGTTGAGGAATCTGCGAATGTGAGCTGTATGTATGCTTTGGAAATAGAGAAGAGGATATTGCCACGAGCATAGCACCTACGTGATGACGGCCTCAGAGCCCAACCGATGCGTGGAGTCGGTTCTCAGGCGAATGCCTTCCAAGAACCTCCCAAAACGGGAGAAGGTGGCCGCGAGATCGTCGACCGTCACGTCGCGGTTCATGCCGCCGACCCAGATGCGGTAAGCTGCGCTCATTGTTGAAATGGGCGCGGGAGGAGGAGATGATGATGATGTTGATTGTATGTTAATGTGTGAGATGGTGGTACTACCTTCGGTGTTGGTGGTTGATTGTGTGTGTTTGGTTACGAGAGAGTGCGAGGGAACGAGGGAGCTAAAGAGCAAAAGAGTCAACAAGAACCCTGTGCTGCAGCTTGTGACACTCGCGCAACTGGACCAATAGCTGCACTTCCTTCATACTTACACACGCCAGCACGTGTCAAATCAAGCAGTGCTATTGTCTTCTATTTCCATTCGAAGTACTATTGTTATTCCGCTGAGAGCGAGTCACCAATAGGACAAACCCTCTCCCAAAATGTCCTCATTCAGAGAGCCGAGCGGATCGATTGGTAGCAGCACCAACCCAAAATTCGGGGAAGCGTGGCCCAGCGAGTTCCAAAGAAACAACTCAATGGCGATCAAAAGACGCATACGCACTGAAATGAAACGACTGCCGTGTAACAATACGCGTTTTGCAGAGAAATGGCCATTGTCAAGGTGCTACGGGGTCCTCCTCTTACATGGTATCGCGTACATCTCCAGCCGCTTCCTTAACTGTCTCTCGGCGGCGAGCATATCCATTCATAGATCGAGAACTAATGGTGTTAGCGTACTGGATACTCGTGTGCGACTGAAGCTCTGGTAAAATCTCGAAGGAAAGCATATCCATCTCTAGGTCTGGATCTGATGGCATTAGCGTACTGGATATTTGTGTGCGACTCAAGCCCTAGTGGTATCTCGACGGAAGGCGTATCCATTTCTAGGTCTGGATCCAATGGTATTAGCATGCTGGATGCTTGTGAGCAACTCAAGCTCTGGTGGTGTTTCGACGGAAAGCATATCCATTTCTCATTCTGGATCTAATGATATCAGCGTACTGGATACTTGTGTGCAACTCAAGCTCTAGCAGTATCTCGACGGCAAGCATGTTGAGCCTTAGATCAGAGCCTAATGGTATGAGCATATTGGATACCTGTGGGTAACTAAAGTTCAAGCAGCATTTCGGTGGTATTCCTGGCCAGGTTAGAGACTGTACCCTCCGATACCATCACAGCTTCTCTTGAGATCATAAAGAACATTGGAACAGTGAGTCATTGGTGAGAAGAGTTTTAATCAGACAAAGGGTATCAAACTACAATCAGAACTCACATCAAACTAACACTCATTCTCTCCAGTGCAATCGCACAAACACCCCTGTGTCGGGCACCCACCCATCTTCTCCCCCACCAGCACCTTGTGCAAGCAAGCAGCGTGCCCGCCATGGTTGCAGAGCAAGCACTGGCTCCGCAAGAAAGGACCAACTGGGACGTCGGTGAAAGGGCTTTCGGCCTGCCAGCAAACAGGACAAGCGAACGGCTTCGCGGCGCAGAACTCGCACTTCGGCTTTCCCTGGGCGTTCGTGGAAAGTGGTTTGGAACAAGAGCCGCAGGCGAGAGACACGGCCATGTCGCGTGAGACTTGCTCGTAGACGGCAGGGAAAGCTGGGTAGCAGAGCTTTCGGAGCTCTGCGGCTTGGATGAAGAGGCGGTTGCGGACAAGTTCTTCGTGATAGGTGGAGAGTATGCTCTCCACCTGGAGTGGCTGGAGACCGCTTTTGATTAGATGATTGAGGCAGCGGCTGATCAGACCGGGGACCTCATCGGCATCGTGTCCAGCGGTTTCATATGCTTCGGTGTACGAGGCCACCGTGGCTTCTGCTGCCTGACGAGAGAGAGGTCTCGTCTCCGGGAGGCAAGGACCGAGCACGAGAATGAGGTGAGCTGCTTGCTGAGGGCTCATGCGCTCGCCGCCAGTGTTGCAGCGGATCAGCTCGCGCAAAAAGCCTCCTAGCTCGTAGATCCAACCGTCTTCGGCGTCGACGTGGGCATGGGCGGCGAGGTTATTAGGAGGTGCAGCGAAGGCGTTTACGCTTTGTGAGTTTGGAGAACTGTCGATTTTGACAGCAACGGCTCGATCGGATCCTTTGCGAGCTTTGTAGAAGTTCTCGCGTCTGCGGAGATGCATCATCGTGACTTCGCCGGCGAGTTGCCAAGTGTGTGCGAGGTCGGTCATGCCAGCCTCTAGATGAACTTTAACGTTCTTCTTGAACGTGTTTTCGACGTTGGCGAGGGGGTTTTCTTTGACCGAATCCTCTTCGAGTGCGGTGGCGGCGTTCTTCGCAATGTGTGCGGTGACCGCCGGGTCGATGTGGAACATCGGGTGAGGTAATTGGATGCGCCACGTATCTTGCTGAGGCCGGTGTGCTTTCTGTTGACCAAAGACTTGGTCAAGGCCGACGACGCGCGATTTGCTCAATGAGTGTGGTGGTGTGCTGCTGATGGAGGGGCGACTGCCCTTGCTAACCGATCGATCGCGCCTTATCTCAGGGTAGGCGCTCAAGAACGAGTTGTCGAGGCTGTCGTCTGCCCAACTGCGACTAATAGCGCCGGGATCTGGGCTCTGGCCAAGTTGGTCGCCTTGTGCTGAGGTTGATGCAGTGGGCGGCTGCTTGTTAGGCATCCGCTTTGGTACGCGCCTCATCGTTGCAGCAGTGAGCTCGCCGGTGGCGGAGATGGCGGTGACGTTGACACTGATGTTGTCCATGGCTTTGCGTGCGTGTTGGATGTCGCTCTGTATGAAGACACCGTCGCGGCCGACTGTCCACAGTAAGTCCTGAGAGTGCCACAACAAATCCGTTGGAGCTTCTGGATGTGGCGTCATCTCGCGGAAGGGGAACGCCGGGCGACGCAAGTCCCAAATGTGCAACACCGGATGCTCCCGATCATAAGCAGCAACAAGCTGCGTGGTCTGTCGAGTACCATAATCGCCAGGCACTGGAGATTCGCACGGAGGTCTCCAACGCGCATTCGAGACAGGATACGGCGTCTTTATCTCCCAGCCAGGCTTCTTTCGATTGTTTGACGACACGTCCCAGACACGAATTAGCTTTTCCAACCCAGCGCTGGCGACATGTTTACCATCGGGATGCCAATCAACGGAAGTACATGCGTGGGCATGCGCTGGAATTTTGATCTTGGGCTGCTTCAGATTACGCATATCCCATATCTGCACCCAGCCACTATCAGTGCCGAAAGCAAAATCGACACCATCAGTGGGTGACCATTTGACATCTCGCACACTATCACTTTGGCCGGCGAACTTGCTTTTGCTCTGCATCTTGCTGGTCGCTGGAGTACTGCTCCTCTGCGTACTGCCAGTAGAACGGCGCGCGTCTCTTACGTCCCATAGTCGAACGGTACCATCTTGGCTACCGGAGAGAAGCAGACTTCCACGGTGCGGATTGAAAGTGATCCGATGCACTTGCCGGTAATGCTCATGCAATTGCGCGGCCGGTAAACCGGCATGACCGAGGTCATATAAAATGATTTTGCCGCTCGAAGTGGCTGCGGCAACATAGTCTCCAGAAGTGCCCTTGGCCCAAGCAACATCATCTATATCAATGGTGTAGACCTGTCTGGGTTTGCCGGAAGCTTGCGTGGGTGTACTGCGGATAGCGGTCCGCAAGTTGACGTCCTCTACACAGACGCCATTTTCGACTTTGACAGTCTTGAAGATTTCTTTTCCCCCAAGTAGGGCATGGCTACCACTCTCGTTAATGGAAAGTGTGTTGATTTCGAGTCCGGTCCTATGGCTCGCTGTGGCGTTCTGCGTGGCGCCCAGGGATGCGAATCTGTTCACACTGTTGAACTCGCTAACGTTCCCATGTTGTGGACTTGGTGGCCTCGAGGTGTAGCCAAATATCCTATTAGCCGCTTCTCTGGCTCTCTGGAAAGGTCTTGGAGCTGGGAGCGGTGGCGCACTGGGAATGCCCGGTGCGGCCACGGACATGGAAGAAGTCCGGCGGTGGGGATCATTGTTCATGGCGGCGCCTTGCTGACTACCTGCGTCCGCTTCATCACTCGACCGACGTGTTCCTCGCCCATACTAGGGGCCAAGAAGGCCAGCCAATGGGTTCATGGTGCGCGCGTGATGTGGTTGTTGTGAATACTTCAAACCTGGGAGTCGTGAAGTTCACCACGACGAAGTCCGCGCTTTGCTGTCCAGGCTTGGCGTGTCAGCGTTGTCTTTCGAGGCAGCGTTCAGACTTCTGTCTCTGGAACGACATCGCCTGCTGGTGGTTGCAGAGATGATGGTATGTGCGTGGCTCGCACAGAATAGCCAAGGTATTCCGATATCGATGAGGCGAGAGGAAAGCTAGGCCTCTTACCAAAAAGCGCCTACGAAAACCTCAACAGCACTTCACCCGACACCCGCAGCCGCCCGTATACACAACACTGCTCGAGCACAGGAAGCAGTGTCTCAATTACAAACACAGCCTCGCAGCCATCAGAGTAGCAGTGAACTTATGGCTGTCTATGCGCAACCCGGTAGCGAGTGTCGTCCAGTTCTTAGCCGCCGAGATGCAAGACGTCGAAGAAGGCAGCCAGTTTCATTGGCTGCAGCCGGCGCTTCCACAGACCGGTATTGAAACTCAGAGAGACAGTCTCAATGACAGCCAGAACCAAGCTATTTGCGTAACAAAGTAGGTACCGTGCAGACATGCACCTTGATATAAGAGCAGTCACCCATCATGGCTGCAGGAAGCCAGAAAACTCATCTACAACCAACACTACATTCTTAGCTTTCATCTCTTCTTCATCTCCTTGCTTTATTCCTTTGCGTATCCATTCGTCAAGGTCTATTTACGATCACATCAAAATCTTCCCAGATCTCATCGGCCTACATCAACACAATTCGATCGTCCGCTGACAGACATCGACTTTAAAAAACAAAAACACTCTCCCACTACTACTACGATAAAATCCACATCACCTCAAACGACCAAATCTCCAGCAAAAATGGCCTCCTCCACTCCACTCGCAAGGACCTTCCTTACCTCTCGCGGCCTCAGCATCGTCGCCATGGTCTCCATCGTTGGCATGACGGCACACTTCGTCAGCCAGCTCGTGGCCAGCAACATCGACCCTCCTCGCGAGATCGTAGGCACTCTCACGGTGGTAAGTTCCTACAGCCTCTCCATTTTCACAGCAAAGCCAGCAAGACACTAACCTAGACATCCAGACCTCCCTCGCAGCACTCTACACCCTCCTTTCCCTCCCTCTCTTCTACTCCTCCGCCTCCACCACCCTCCTCATGCTCACCGCCCTCGACGTCCTGCTCCTCCTGGCCTTCACCATCATCTCTGTCCTCCTGGGCCGGCCGATCAGCCACCTCAACTGCCGCGCCATCCGCAGCGCTTCGGCCGCCAGCTCTGCAGAGTCAGCCTGGGCATTTGCCATGGCACTCGCATCTGGCCAGGAGGGTAGCGCGGTGATGGGCCTTACTGGTTGGGCGGGCAGCGGCAGGGCTGAGTGCTTCCAGACGAAAGCTGTGTGGGGTCTTGGTGTGGCGTTGTGTATTCTCTTTGCTACTAGTGCGGTTGTACTGCCAGTTATGTGGTACAAGGGAAGGAAGGGCGTGGTTGCGAAGGGTGAGGCTTAGGCCGAAGCTGACCATGTCTCTATCCTGGAGGTGGTGGCAGCATGGTGTTGGGATTCTGGATGGGCGGTGCAAAGGCTCAGACTGAGAAAGGTGTTTTGCGTTTCCTTTTCTTTTTGGGTGGCGCTGGCGTTAAGACGGAGCCGAGAGGCGATCATAATGTAATGCACGCTGAGCGATGCAACGTGGAAATTTCGAGCTACACTGCTACATCTCGACCCGTCTCACTCTGATGGGTCCGCTAACATCGCGCTCCGGCCCAGTGATCACTTCGCCCTTTTGCAAGACTTCACAGCCACCCTCATCTCTCAGCTCGTATACAAACCTTCGCACCTTCGGCATAGCATCTCGCCATGTCTCGAAGCCGAGATGTTTGAGCTCTTGGGTAGAGAGAGCGCGAGCCACTTCGGATGGACAGAAGGTCTTGGGCGGATGCCTGGTGGTGAGGAAGCGCTGAAGGTGGTTGTGTAGGGGCGAGGCTTCATCAGACGGCATGTCGGGGTTTGAAGAGATTTTCTCTCCTAGATGGGTTGTAAATGAATCTAGATACCACAAATGCGTCTTTTGTATCGCGTAACGTTCATGTTCATTGTGATAATATATTTCAGCATGGACATCGTCATATGCAGAGCGACCATGCCGAAGTCTGGCCGGGCCTCCTCCGCGCCGTCTTCCGCAACGTCGAACGTGAAAGTCGTGAATGATGTGAGGGAGACTGGCGCAGCTGCACGACTCGGCAGTGATCAATTGCTAAGCCATCATCAACATGTTCACCAGAGCAGCTCTACGGGCTGCGAGGCCTTCCATCTCCTCGGCCTCGCGCACATACGCACAGTCATCGCGACCTTCAAGGCCACCGCCTCCACCCAAGGCCTCCAGACCTCCTCCCAGGCCATCAACCAGCAAGCCCGCTGCCGCCGCCGCCGCTGCGACAGGAGCATCGAAGACAGCCGCCCAGCAGCCCGTAGCACAGAAGAAGAACCTCGACGAGCCTCCAGCCGACAATGTGAGAGCTCAGGCGCAGAACGCCCAGGCGGGCGCCGAGAACAGCACACAACCCGACCCCAATGCACAGCCCGCGCCCTCAGCATCAAAAGAGGCAGAGGTAGAGGCCGAGATGCCTAGCGGACCCTTGCCAGATCTCAGACAAGGGATTCCCAGTACCTTCGACTTCGAGTTTGGCGGCGCAAAGAAGAAGGATCCCAAGGCGCAAGAGGCCGAGAAGGCCCAGAATGAGGCTGCCGACATGGCACAATTGGAGGCTGAGGCTGCAGAGGCGGGTGGACGTGGAAAGAAGAGCGGCGACGAGAGAGAATACTCAAGGTCTGACTACGAGACCTCTCTGGACCGCAAGCGCGAGAAGACATTCAACTACATGTACCTTGCAGCACTTGCCGCTGGTGTCAGTGGTGGCTTGTACTTCACTCGTCCTTTCGGCGCCGACGAGGAGGTTCCTGCCGGTCTTGACCCTGAGCTCGCCAGCGGCTGGGGCCCTACCAGCATGTACTCTCGTGTGCGCGCTCGTATGGGACACCAGCTTGGATACTACACCGAGCCTTCGTTCCCTAAGCTTCTCCCTACCGTCCCTGAGAACCAGCGCCAGCCATTCACCCTTGTGCTTTCTCTCGAGGACCTGATGATCCACACAACCTGGGACCGCAAGAACGGCTACCGCACTGCTAAGCGCCCCGGCATCGACTACTTCATTCGCTACCTTTCGCAATACTACGAGCTGGTGCTGTTCACCTCTGTCCCGATCGCAATGGCCGACCCCGTCATCAAAAAGCTTGATCCCTTCCACTTCATCATGTGGCCCCTCGGCCGTGAGGCCACCAAGTACGAGAACGGACAATACGTCAAGGATCTTGAATACCTGAACCGTGACTTGAGCAAGACGATCATCGTTGACACCAACTCTGCTCACGTGAAGAACCAGCCCGAGAACGCCATC
>Ga0265797_10011553_pt1 | contig 11028 bp, 2 predicted proteins | sample P2T30metagenome_FD_192433 | JGI IMG/M metagenome (GOLD analysis project Ga0265797, IMG submission 192433) | Plant litter microbial communities from East Loma Ridge, Irvine, California - P2 T30 | ecosystem: Environmental > Terrestrial > Plant litter > Unclassified | place: USA: California... | reverse complement strand
GACGTAGGAGGAGTTTTAGAATCGACGATTTGCCTGCACCGGTTTGGCCTACGAGAGCGACAGTCTGGCCTGGCGATGCCGTAAACGATACGTCTTGAAGTGCGTAGCGGCTGGAGTCGTACTTGAAGGACACGTCTTCAAACCGAACTTCGCTATCCTGCACTGCGAGCGGGTAGGCTTCGGGTGCGTCCGTGACTGTTGGCTGGGTTTGCAGAAGGTGAAGAACTCGTTCGGCGTCCACAAAGTCACGCACCAACCACCGGACATGTTCTGTCAAGAACTTCAGCGGGTAGATGATGGAGTCCCAGTATGTGAGGAAGAAGACGAAGTCGCCCGGGGATGCCGTACCTCCAGCGATGCGCTGGAGGATGAGGTAAGCCAGGGCGAAGAAGGTAGTTGGTACTAGCAGCTCAACAACAGCCTTGATCAGCGCTTCTCGTACTTCGAAACGTGTCCTTGCCCTCATGTGGTCGCCTACAGCACTTGAGAGTACACTGGCCTCCCTCTTGAATTGATTGAAGTACGCCACAGTTTGCCAACCTTGAATCGCTTGGTGCATCTTCCGTATCTGTATCCGCTCAGCCTTCGTCACTCTTCTCCGGAGGCCGGTTGTGAACCGCGACGACAAGGCTTCAGCAGCCAGGAAGGCGATTGATGCGCCAAGCAGGACCATGCCCACCGCCGGAGTAAACTTCCGGTAGAAGATAGTACAAGCAACGACGACGTCGATCAAGGTCGGCAAGATCTCAATGACCACCATCTCCAGGACATTGCCCAACGCTTCGCCTTGCTCAACGGCTTTCATAACTTCGGCTGAGTCTTGTGTAGAATGAAAGTCGATAGACTGCGACATGACGTGGTTGAAAGCAGCGTTGGTCAACTGCTTGTAAGAGAACTGTTTGATGGGTATCTTGGACAGCTCTTGAACGAAGATCAATCCCGACTCGCTGTTGAGGTGGTCCAGAAGAAGGAAGATGAGGAGTTCTCGGATAGGTATTGATCCGTGCGTGACTTTGTCCGCAATCACACCAAGGACGTATGGGATGGCGACTTGCAGGACGCGCTCTATCGCAATCGTGACGAGGCAGATGAGTATACATATCTGTACTTTGACGTCTCTTTTGGGTATGACGTAAGGCAGAAAGATGGCAAAATCTTTCAGGTAGCCAAGCCAGCCTCCAGTTTGGCGCAACCGCTCGGCACGAGTCTCTTTCACGTCCTCGTCCTCGTCCTCGTCCCCATCGCTATTATCATCGCTATCCTCGTCATCGATCTTCAGGCAATGTTCCTCCATTCGCGGAGGAAATGCTGCTTCGAGTAGTGGGTCGGTGTCCTTGGAGCCCTGGCCGGGCGACCTCCAGAATTGGAGTGACATTGTTCGGAGTCGAAAGGTTGTCGTGCGACTCAATGTGCGATCACCGACCGCCTCTTGTATCTTTACCTACAAGGGCCATGATAGCGGCGAGGAATGAGTGACGATGAGTCACGCCAGCCTCTCATTCATTGTGTCTGGACGCGACGCGCATAGAACGCCTTCCACAGACCAATCCAATCGTTGGTGTCGTTTGTCGGTAGTATTGTCAAGCGCTGCGCACAAGGAAAGTGCGCCCTTTCAACCGCGCGACCTTTGGGGGCGCACAGCCACGCCGCCGGTTCTCATGGTGGCTTCAAGGCACCTCTGACGCGATTACTCCTAGCTTGTGACTCAGGCCGTGGCGCAAGCACAGTCCGTGAAGTGGTGTTCTTCGAGACACGCGAATCAACATCAGAAGCGGACCGACTGCGAGCTGCCGGACATCGCAAAGCCCGGTGCCGCGGCGAACTGGCGTATAGAAAAGGGCGTCGCTAGTGGCTGGCCCGCTCGCCTGCTGTGGTCCAGTCTGCCGCGGCCGGACCCTCCGGTCCGCGTGCAGTTGCGAGAGCTCCACAACGTCATCCTCCAGCACAACCTCGCATTCTCCACGCGCATCGTGCAGCGCAATCCTCACGCCTCCAACGCGCACGGCAAATTCGTCCTCGAAGACAGCCCTGGCTTTGAATTCAGTCAGCGGCTCGAATACAACTGCAAGCGGCGCGATGGCCGATAACGCCGGCCTCGAGGCAAGCGACAACGCGCCGCGCTTGGAGCTCCACGAAGTCAACGCCTAGACGCTCGCGCGCGTCCACAACAGCATCAACGGCGTTGTTTTGGCCTCCGCCCAACGAAGGTTTGTTCCTTTGCGAAGCAGACACATGGGATTGGATATAGCGAGCACGCTGGGTTGAGGACCGCGCGAAGCCCACTGTGAAGGTCGTCCGAAGATGACCTAAGAGTTGGTTCTCAGGGTATAAGCGAGTGCGCCGGACAGGGTAGTGTACTAGCACGTTTAGTAGAACAATGTAATAGTATAAGAGTGTAATAGCACGTTTAGTAGAACAATGTAATATTATAAGAGGTTAAGAAAGAAGTATAATTCTTAGATTAAATACTAGAGTCTTATATAAAGTTAAACACACTAAGCTATAAGAGTTTAGTGTCTAAGCTATATACTTTAATAAGAGTTATACTTATAGATAAGCGTATAAGTAATTATAGAAAAGTAGTAATATATCTTGCTAGTTATTAGTCTAACTACTTATACTTATAGACAAGCGCTTATATAGAACTAGCGTTATTCTACTTATAGATAAGTATGTAAAGGTTAAGTTCGAGTAACAATTAAGATTCTGCGTACAGGTCTATCTAGGTGCTCGCGGAGGTTTTGATGTTCCTCGCATAGGCCGCTCGCCTAATGCGGAGCTAGGCCCGATTAGGTGGAGGTCGCGGGTTTGATCTTTTACACTACCCCCCCCTTTAAAAAGAGTAAGTCCTAACGCTCTGCGATCCTTTTTTTTGCTCTATACGACATGCTAAGTTAGTACAATTACAATTATAAATATAATGCCTATGTCGCGAAAGCTACGCAGGCTAAACAGCACAACGCTAACTACTTAGTATTCTATTCTTATTCTTATTATATCCCTCTATCGCGGGCTTAGGTCGCTCGCAGAGTTTTGCTTAAGAGGGACGCGTCGATTAATAGCGACAATGTAGGTTCGTGTTCGTATACGTAGGTATAGTAATATAGCGTTGCGCGATTCTATTTAGTAGTTAGCTTGCTAGGCAGTGTAGTACGCTCTGTATCGCGATAGCTTTATTTCCCGGCTAAACTAGAGTCGCAATAGATAAGTAGTAACCCCCCGAAGGCTGAATTATAGCGTTATCGTGCGCACCTGTTGCATACAGGTTTTCTCGTAGCCTCTAGTACGTGAAGCTGTTGTGATGTTAGCGGAAAGCAGTCGCTCTAAGCCCTTAAGTGTGGCGGTTAATAGATCTCGCGGAAGGTTGCTACTTTACAGCGTAGTAAGACGAGAACGTAGAGGCACTCTAACTTTATTAGGTTTGCAACTTTTGCTATTAAATCCCGCAAAATTTGGTCTATGCACATAAACATTCTAGCACTAGCCTTATAGCTTAAGCTAACTCTAGAAGCCTGTTTAACTCTATAAGCTAACTCTAGAAGCGCGTTTAACACTATAAGCTAACTCTAAAAGCGCGTTTAACTCTATAAGCGTACCTAGAAAGTGCGCTCTACAGCGCAAGCTAACTCTAGAAGCCCGCGGGCAGCGCAAGTTAACTCTAGAAGCGCGCTCGACAGCGCAAGCCGACTCTAGAAGCACGCTTAACACTACAAGCTAACTCTAGAAGTGCGCTAACAGCGTAAGCTAACTCTAGAAGTGCGCTCGACACTACAAGCATTACAACTTCTAGGCTTGTTTCCTACTACCTTGTGCATAGAAACTATGCTACTAGATTGCATCTATATTCTTAGAATAAAATCCTAACGTCTTGTGCCTATAAATTCCTAGGTATTACTAGGTAAAGTTCTAACGTTGTGCGCGTACAAATCCCCGGGTATTACTAGGTATTCTCTACCTCTTACGTCTATAAGAACCCGCCTGTTTGTATGCGCAAATTAACAGGATTTTAATAGTAAAGTATGCCTAGAATTACTCGTTCTCTTGTATTGCTACTATTTACGCTAGCGAATTAGGCTAACTTACCTTGTCTATTAAGTTCTAGACTGCCTTAAAGTCCTGCTAAGTATCTTAACTAGAGGCGAGTAGATCCGCGAAGGTCTAATTAACAAGGTCAGACTTCTTAACAGACTCTAGCAGAAGTTGTATTAGCAGGGACTTTGCTCTTATACAACTCGTAAAGATTAGTTCTATAACCTTTACTATATCCGCGGCATTGCTGTTACAGATTGCTACTATGTTTATCTAGTTCTGTAGACGCGCGATTAGTCTCTGTTTAACAAATAAATTTAGCACTCTACCTCTTAGAAGTAAGGCGAAGATTTCTACTCTAAATCTCTCTCGCAGCATAAACTATCGCTTTCTGTATTCTAACTATCTATTCTATGTACGAAGTGTAACGCTACTAATCTTAGCAAATAGCTGCTCTCGCGCTACTATCGCTACACCCTGCTCTTGTATGCTTTTTAGATTAATTCTACTACGTAAAAGACATTCTAGACGTTCGTATTTAGCGTAGAGTGTTAACATGTCCTAGCGATGCCGCATATTGCTAAGTATATCCGCGGTTTCCCTCTTTTGTACAGTCGCAACTAATCTCTAGATTTCTTTAACTTTACTCGCAGTTAGTACGTTAGTTAATATTCTACCCGCGTTAGCTTAGAATAACACTAGCTAGTTGTTTTGTGTATCAGGAACTGTGTCCGTGTTATCGCTTAGTCTAGCAGTCGCGTCTTCTGCTCTAGCAGTCGTGTCTTCTGCAATATCGTGTCTAGTTAATTCTACAGTCGCGAATAAACAGGAACCTTCTTAATGCAACTACCTCTACGTACCTAGAACCGCCTTCTACTCTTGCAAACAGTTAACTGTAGCGACTGCCTTCGCACAGTTAATTATTTTAGCTACCTTACTAATACCTATACGCTTAAATGTCTTAGCTATATTCCGGTACTTAAGCTTATAATTAGAATACGCAATCTTATTCGTTTTCGCAGTGACTATGTCCTAGGAATTTGCTACTATTTCTACTAACGCATAATCTAGTTAATCCTTTAGGCGCTTATTTACTTATTTTGTAGTTGTTTTCTTGCGTACGCGCTTTAAGAGACGCTCGCAGTCTTCGTTAGTTAGATTAGTAGAGGCGCGTTCTGTGTCTACTTAAGAATTATCGTAAACCTGCTAAATATACTTTAAGAGTTGTTTCTTGCTAACTTATTAATAGATCTAGTAGATTGCATCGTCTAAGGAGCGTGCGAGAAAGGCCTAGACAGGCTCTACCGTGTCTAGTAGAACGTAGAATACTGCTATATAGAGTTCCAACATTGTAAAAGCGTTCTAGACTAGTAAACTAACGTTATCGTCTTTATTAATAGAGACTAGAACAAGATCGAGCTTCCGCGGCTGCATAGCTGTGTCGGTTAGCGCACGTATACGCAATAGAGATAGTGCATGCTATTAAGTATAAGATGTTACCTAGCGTCTGCGGTATAGGCAACGCTAAGAACGCTAAGAACGCTAGAGCTCGGATTTTAGAATGCCCGGCCTCTAATAGCCTAGGCGCTACTTAATGTGTAAGATTAATTTAGCTGGTGTTTCTAACTACATACGGACTAAAGCAACAGAGCTACTAGTAGCGGTATAATTTCCTATAACTTAGACGAAGAGGCGCCTACTCTGTGCATTCTTAGGGCATAATAGAACAGCTTTATTATACTGCTTCGCAGCTAGTTTCCCCCTCTATGCAGGTTAAAAGACTTTATTCTCCTCTTAACAACAGCCTCTAACACGTCTTACTATAATATTGTCGCCGGACCTCTCTACCTATTCACGCTAGCGTTACATTATGCCTGCTCTACTTAAAATGTTTATTTTAAATGCTAACTATAGCATTCTTATCTACCTCTTTTATCTAAAAGTCGTGCTACTGCGCAGTGTTAAGGCCTATCTTAATAAGTATTACAGTCACGACGTTAAGCTAAAGCAACGTGCTAGTATACAAGCGGAAGCTCTTGCTCTCGAAGCATCGCACCTGTTAAAAGCTAATTACGATAAGTTCTCTTTTATCTAGTCTAACGGACAGCTACTTCTATAAATTAAGCATCTCTCTATATATAAGAGCCGTATATGCAGCATATGCGAGCATATTACTACCTAAAAGAGTGCTGACAAGAATATAAAGGAGCACTTGCGAAAGGCCTATAGTGTTTATGCAGCTAGTAAAACCTAGAGCACTTCTCTGCTGTAAGAGTATACGCGAACTGTATCTGCTTAACGCTATTTTAGAGGCGTGTCTGCAGATACTAACGCTACTATATAACGCTTCTTTAAAGTAATATACTCTACTTACACTAGAGACAAGCCTCTACTAATATAGGCGCGCAGCTCTACCTCTAACGTAAACAAACGCAATAACGAATACACCTCTCTAGGCGTCTAGCTACAGTACATCGAGCTACTGCTTATAACCCCGCTAAGTTACAACAACAGCGCACTCCGCAATGTAGAAGAATAACTGCAGAAAGCAGAGGCATAGGCAAAGAAAGAACGTTAAGCCTAGCTTACAGCTGTGCTCTTAGCGCTAACTATATAAACTAGCCTATAGCTATCCTACACACGCTTTCTAGAGATACTGCTACAGACTTAGAAAGAGGCGTATACTTTAACTAATACGCTAACGCAGGCAACTAAGCTATCTCTCTTCTATCTATACAACATAGTTAAGAGTATAGTGCGCACCTAGTAGAATTTAACAACTAAAGTATTACGCTACGCCTGTATCTGTGTAATGCAAGAGGACAAGGAACATGTACCTATACACCCACTTAAGGCGTACTAGAACAGGTTACTTTAATACGCCTTTTCTCTACAAAAGGTCTTTATCTTTTTGTTCTAGGTGCTAGTGTCTAAGAAGCCTAGTTCTAGCTAGCTTGTGCTATCTGCTGTGCAACAACAGGCGTAGAAGCGCGTAGTTAAGTAACTAGACAGCTACTATAAGGTCTTTCTCTCACTTAACGCAAGACACAACTATACTAACCTAGAAGCTCTAGAACAATAATGCTACGAATTCTAGCTTACTCTTATTAAACACACGTCTCTCTAGAACAAGTTTAAGCATCTACTTATTGTCGCTACTAGATTCTAATGTATTTCCCGGGAGCGTTAGGGACTGCGCGAAGTATACAACTTTGCTATAGATATTAGCGCGCTAAAGAAGATAGTTCGCCTAGCTAGCATTTAAAAGTTTAGGGAATTGTTTACTATACCTTGCCTAGTACAAGAAGAAGCAAACGCAGACAGTGCTATCGATAAGAGCGAAATGTACCTATTAACCTAAGAGAGCGAGGCTATTGCAGCTTAAAGCCGTAGAGATAATTGCAGCAACTAGAACGCTGCAGACCTTTTCAAGAACTAGATCTATAACTATCTAACGCAGAAGCACTAAACCTCTATGTGTTAGCTTATTAAGACTGCTTAGTACCTAAGCTGCTTCTAATATAGAGAGAACCTTAACGCCTTTGTAAACTAGAATAGCAACACTATAACTCTTCGCGGCATCTGTACAACACTCTCTAAGTATACGTCTATAGTCTATAACGTGTATAAAGAGGCTACTACTCTCGTGCGCAAGCTTACACTTGTGCTAGAGCAGGGGTCTATGCCGTCTATTCTATAGAATAACATAGTCGAAAACCTAAGCAACCGCGATATAGAATTTAGACTATTTAATTCTAAGTTGCCTGCCTTAGCGTTACAATCTGACTTTGTCTATAAACAACTATTAGACTCTATTCGCACTCGGCGTAAGAATGTTCTTCTTAACAATTCTTAGAACGCTACCTAGATTAAGGCTTACTTAGATAGCGTTTAAAGGTTCCTAGACCTCCTTCTCGCTCTCGTGCATACTACTAGCGGCTAGCTAGCGCGAGGTATAGAACTGCTTAGTATATACTACGAAAATCTAGGCAATAGAGAACTTCGCAATATCTTTTTGTATAATAGGCTTGTTGCTATTATACTATAGTACTACAAAGAGTATAACGTAGACAAGACTGTTAAGATTGTGTATTAGTTTCTTTTCTGCTCTATTAGTAGCTTGTTAGTGTAGTATCTTTAGCTTATTTAACTCTTCTATATCCTCCTCTAGCATGCAGCTCTAACTAGTTTTAAAGAACTACATCTTCCCTGTGCTACTAGCAGTCTTCTTTAGGCTAATAAAGATAGTTAGCAACTAACTAACTTCTAGCGTCTGTCTAGTGTTATTATTAAGATTACTAAGAAGTAGATAGAGTGCTGCATTAGCATTAATACAATGCGGCATCTTATTATCGCATTTAGACAGAAGTTTAACGTTAATAAGCGCATACTCTAGAAGCTTGCGCTAGAAGAGATTAACAAAATAGTAAGTGCCGCGGACGTAGAAGAACGCGAAATGCAGGCAGGCTACTCTGCTAGAACAGGAACTACTATCTACAGTTAGACTATTATTACTGTGTTTTAAAAGAAATTTAAACGCGTAAAATCTTAATTTAAGATTTCTGTTAAATAGCACTCTGCCTTAGGTTTTAAGTAAGAAGGCAAAGACGGCTGCTCTACTCGGCTGCCTTCTACTCTAACTATTAACCTACAACAACGCATTTAGTACGACTATAAGGTCCTATTGCGTGAAAACTTTAGTAAAAAGGCTGTGTTTCGCCTAATACAAGAAGACGTTATTAAAGCTATTATGCGTGGCGACACTATTGTTACCTACATTGCTAGCACAGAGGCGGGTAAAAGCCTAGCATTTCTTCTTCCTTACTACTACCGCGACTACTAGCAGAGTATTATTATTGTTCCGCTCGCTGCATTACAACAAGATATCGCTACACACTGCAAGGCCCTCTATATCTGTACTAGCATTTAGAAAGACGGACACTGCAACTAATCTACGTCTATTATTCTAGCAACACTAGAGGCACTCGCTAAACTCTTCTTTATAGAAATAGTGCAACGTCTAAATAGTTATAGCGACTTAGAGTGTATCGTGCTAGACAAGGTTTATTTCGTGCTCTTAAATAATTACACGTACTAACCTTACCTAGGTAAATTGCGAAGAGTAGTAAGATTTAGCGTTCGCTTTACTCTTCTATTAGCGACAATACTAGTTAAACAGGAAGTTGAGTTTTTCTAGTTACTTTCTCTGCCGACAGACACTATTCCCTTCCGTACACTAACTAATTAGACGAACCTAGCTTAGCAAGTGTGTTGTCTTGCGCTAATAGAAGGAGAAGAGACTAAATTCCTTGCTAGCTACATTTAAACCAAAGCAACCTAGGCTAAGAAGCTTCTTGTCTACGTACTCTTTGTTAAAATAGCAAATAATTTAGGCACAGCGTTAAACTGCGTAGTATATTATAGGTAAATAGACATAGAAGACCGCAAGGCCTTCTAGATAAGCTTCTCTTCTTGCAGTATAGGCGTGCTTATCGCAATAACCGCGTTCTTAGTTGGCATTTACATTCCTAACATTAATAGCGTTCTCTAGGTAACTCTTCCTAACTATCTTATTAACCTAGTGCAAGGATTAGAGCGTAGAGGCAGAGATAGACAGCGCTGTTTTGCACAGGTACTTGTCTTAGCATAATTACCTAACTTCTATTACAAGAAAGCTCTATAACACTACTGCGCTATAGTTAACTAGTTTGTATAACTTAATACAGCCTATTCTGCATATAGGCGATAAGTTCTTGCGTAGTACTTTAATAGTAACAAAACTCGCCTTACATGTAGAGACTAAGAAGAGTACTATAACGTGTGTGCACGACGTAGTAAGCGTGCACTATAAGACAGCTTTAACGCCTCTACGCTAAATAGAGCTGCGGTTTGCACTTCTGTGCAGAACTAAACCCTACAGTCTCTTTCTATGTCTAACGCGCAATACACTCTTTAGTTTAATACAGCTTCTTCTCTAGCGTATAGAATACTATTGTTACGCTCTACACCTAGCTACACCTTCCTCTATTACTATCTACTGTCTATAGAGTCCTCTACTACTTCTATAGGCCCTATTAAAATACCTTGCAAGAAAAGACACGTTAAATCTCTACTACTGCTAACACTAACCCCCTCTTCTACTAGACAGGAGCCTAACGTGTTCTATACTTTAGCAAAACAGAACTAGCAACTTAACTTTTACGCTAACACGTACAACGACAAAGTAGCTAAACGTAGTAAACTCTTCTTTAAAGAGCTTCCTACTACACAAAATTTCTAGATTAATTACTGCGTAGTATGCTTTGTAGAAAGACGTTTCTTTAATTACAACTATACCTTATGCGATTACAGATTTATTAGAAAGCTTATTAATAACTTTCGCAGAACAAAGATAAGAGAGGGGTTTAGTAAAGGCATATATTAGTTCTGCCTTATGCTGTGTAACTACTGCCTCTAATAGAGCCTTAATAGAATAGGTTAGACACTGTAGATGCTAGACAAGAGTGTTCTATGTGTCGACAGAAATGCGATTCTAGACACCTTTGTTATACTATAGTTAAAATGCTCTAATACCTGCGTGCGATAGGAAGAAAGAATTAAAAAGATATAACTAATGTTTAATAGAGACAAAGACGTAGACATGCGCACCTACTTTACATATATAGAGCTATACGAAGACAACTTTAAAGCTAGTTAACTAGTACTTAACGTTAACTAGATTATATAGACATTCTTTCTTTATAGTTATAGGCTCGACCCGCTCTTGTTCGTAGACAACAAAGACCTGTAAGATAGAGTATTTATAAAGCCTCTACAAGAGACCAGACAATTCTATACATCTACTTTAAAACCTACACTACTAGTGTAACAATCTCTAAGACGTTACTTAATGTTACTCGCGCGACCTCTAATACTATAGAATTCTGCTGCTTATAAATCGCTAGGACTCTGTAGATAGAATAGACATAAACCAAAAGTTTAGGGTTAGGGTTAGGGTTA
>Ga0265797_10011552_pt1 | contig 11030 bp, 6 predicted proteins | sample P2T30metagenome_FD_192433 | JGI IMG/M metagenome (GOLD analysis project Ga0265797, IMG submission 192433) | Plant litter microbial communities from East Loma Ridge, Irvine, California - P2 T30 | ecosystem: Environmental > Terrestrial > Plant litter > Unclassified | place: USA: California... | reverse complement strand
CATGTATTACGTCGCTTTATCAATCCCAGACTAACCTGTTACCCTATGCAACAAGAAAAATAAAACAAATACTCAATATCAAAAATCCCAAGTCATCACGTCTTCATACCAAGGTCAAGAAAATCAAGGACCCCAAACCCCCCGCTTAATCATACACAAAATCATAATCCAGTAGTCGAGAAGACACTGCAGGGAAGAACCCCCGCCCAACAATCTTTGCATTCAAAAACAACTCCCAACATTCCTCCATCACTCACTCAATTCAACTCATCTCAACTTCAATTCAATGAACCTTTGTAACCTTGACCCCTCGTTTCAATAACGCAGCCTTCAGCCCATTTGCAACTTGTTTCCGACTCCTCGCCGTATCCCTCAAACTATCCATATGCTCATCTACCAAATCGCTCAAACGACCAATTTCCATGCCCTTGTCCGACGATGGACTACCCTCTGGTGTGTAGAACAACCCATAGCCTTTACTAGGTGTAGGCGTAGCCTCAACATCAGGCGTCAGAGCACGGCGATTGATTTCACTCAGCGTCATCCTGTTACGGTTGGTAGGCGGGGTGAGGTACGGAGTATTGTCCGCGATGCTGTTGCGCAGACTGGTCCCGCGCGAGGCTCGTGGTGTACCGGTGTTGCGGGAAGAGGATGCACGCGAGGAAGGGCGGCTAGAGTCTGCAAGCCCAATTTTGCGCAGTTGGGCCTCGACGACGAGGATTTCGTTGTTCTTTCGCTCGGCATAGTCAGCGATTTTGAGCACTGTCCTCTTGACAGCTTCCATGGTTGGCACCGTCTTTGTGTTGCCGTTTTGAGCATTGTGGGTAGCCAGGCGTGAGCGGAGGACTGCGACGGCATCTTCAGCCTTGCGCAGCAATGTTAGTAGCTGGGCATAGTCGTTGCGCAGAGCCTTCTGGCCATCGGCAAGTTCCTTCGGTAATGGTGCCTTGCGAAGTGCTTCTGCCTTGGCCGGGTCTTTGCGGTTGATGATCTCACGACGGACATCGTTGAGACGGGTCAGCAGCTTGGCCTTGTCGCGCAGCAGACGACTAATTTGTGTGAGCTTATCAAGCACTCCTTGGAGTCTGCCAGCGTCAAGTTCTTGTTCTAGCTCCTCCTCTAGAGACCTCAATACGTTGATCTCACACAGCGTGAAGTCATCAAACCACGGACCATGGTGTCCCTCATGCTGAGCACGCTCCAGTACGCTTCGATCGATTTTATGGCCGGGCCGAGGCTGCTGGTGGTATTGCGTGAAAGACTTGAGAGATCGTGCGTTCCAGCCAAGCGCATCAACCATTCCGTTAATATCCTTATAGATCATCTCAATTTGAGCAGCATGGCCAGTCTTACTGGGTGATTTACCGCCCGTGTAATTCTGATATGCTACAAACTCCTCAAGATCCCGACTAGCCTCGATTGGCTGCGCAAGTTGTGCTCTCATACGCTCATCTTCTTCATCTTCAAGCTGTGGTGTGGGTGGGCCAGAGCCCTGGATAGACGAGCTTAATGAGGCGCCGGGTGCAACCAAAGGTTCCCGTCGAACCCGCGAAGCTGAACTTGAACGCATCGGGCTGATTGGGCGGGCACCAGGGACGCGGCTGGCTGGTGGCTGGAAATTTGGCCTGGCAGAGGGGGCCGACTGATCCGGCTTAGCAGGAAAGGGAGCTTTGTTTGACTGTTGTCCGAACAATGAAGAGCCGGCATATGGTTGCTGACCAGTTGATTTGGAAGGCTGGCCAAACAAAGAAGGTGACGCGCTTCTTCCAGACTGAGATGTAGCCCCAGACTTCATGACAGGAGGGGTTGGTGCCGGAGGGAAGAAGCGTGGGGATTGAGTGATGCCCTCCTTGAAAGGGAAGCCGTTCTTCGTTGGCTGTGACTTTGAAGATCGGTTCGGTGGATATGTCTCATCAGCCTCTTCGTCGTCATCTTCTTCCTCATCTTCCTCATCCTCTGAGAATTCTTCTTCGTCCTCCTCCTCTCCATTGTCAATCGGGGACGCCTCAGCCGATGAGCTAGGAGCTTCAACCTCAACACCCGGGCTACCAGCAAGAGGGGGCAAATCATCATCGGCCGACTGTGCCAACTTTGTGTCGATGGGATCAGGTGGAAGCGGTCCATCCTCAGCCTTTGAGGGCTTCATCTTGGTAAAGTCTGGTGGAAGAGGGGCGTCATCGGGCTCCTGGACCGGAGGTGCTGCCTTGGGGGTCGCACTTCCTTTAGCAGGTGTGTCACTCGGGAACAGTGTCTTGGACTTTGGCGGAGATGCCGGTGTCGTGGAAATGTATTCCGGGGGAATTTCACTCGCAGGAGTAGCCGGCGGCTTCATCCCTGTCTTACCAAGCATATTTGAAAAGTCACTCCCAAAAAACGAACCATTTGTAGGAGCCGCAGGCTTCGCCGGATCGTCTTTTGCAGTGCCATCGCCTGCGAATGTTGTACCAAGCTTGAAGCCGCCCGCGAGGCCAAACAAGCCTTGTGATGCTGGAGCTTGGGGTGTCGGAGTAGCCTCATCCCTCTTTCGTGCCGCATCTGCCTCGCTCGTATCTGACGTTTTCGACTCGAACGAAGTTGAGTTGAATGAAGATTTGTTTTGCTGTCCAAAGACCGAACTGCCTTGTTGCGAGGGTGTGTTGGCCCAAGAGGGCAGCGACGACCCATTGCCAGAAGCTACAGTGACCGTGGAACCAAAGCTCGGCTCCGTCGACAGACCCGAGAAGCCAGATTTCTGCTGACCCTGTCCAAGCGCAGCAAAGCCGGACGCGCCCTGAGTAGAATTTTGCTGACCTCCAAGTGCTGCAAATCCAGAAGACCCCTGAGCAGAATTTTGCTGATTCTGCCCAAGTGCACCAAACCCAGACCCCGCCGGCGCAGATCCATTGCTTCCAAAGCTCGAGAATGAAGACGCTCCTCCAGTCTGTCCAAATTTGGCAAATCCAGACGATGCTCCCGCAGCAGCCGAGAATGGGTTGGCCTTGGCGTCGGAGGAAGGTGTAGGTGCACCCCACGGAGATTGTTTGCTTCCCATGCCACCTGCGGCTCCAAAGCCAAAGCTACCTGCAGCACCGACTGCAGAAGGCGCGCCAAAGGCTGGCTTTGCTGCAGCACCTACCGCAGAGGGTGCGCCAAAGGCCGGTGGCGCAGCAGCACCCACCGACGAAGGTGCGCCAAAGGCCGGCTGCGGTGGCTTGCCGAACGTGGGAGTAGGTATGTTGCTACCGGGAGTCCCGAATCCGGGCGTGCCGAAACCTGGCGGTGTAGGTCTCATGAGGGTAGGCGTCGGCGATCCCGATGCAGCGTGGTTATGGTTGTGGTTATGGCTGAATTGGGGAATAGAAGAAGTCCCGGGTGTGTTTGATGATCGGCCCAGAGAAATTGATCCAGCGGGAGTGTGTGGCGTTCCGTTTGCACTCCTTCCAAACGGGGTAGTGGCGACAGGGAGTTTGGACGGAGTAGCAGCAGAAGTAGAGGAACCCAATTTTGTCGCTTCACTGTTGAAAATGAGATCAGGGTAGCGTTCACCTGCCTCAATCGACTTGTCCCACATGACCCACCATGCCGCAAGAAGACCCTCGTGAGTGAGAGTGATGTAGGCAGGCAATGGCCATGGGGCCTCGTTAATCTCCTCCAAAGCGGCTATTGGGCGAAGAATCTTCTCCTTGCTCGACAGGTCGAGCGCTTCGCCTATGAGTACACTGTCCATGTCTTCTCCGTATACGGTTCGTGGCACAGCAGCCGCCTTTGCGTCGTCAATAGTAATCCACATGGGCTCGTTGCAGACTTCCTGGTTGGGAGAGATCTTGTTGCTCGTCGAGGCGAGAATGCCGATTGTGTCTGCGTGCGAGGTTGTGATAATGAGCATGTCGTTCAGATCGGGCTTCCAGTTCCGCAGTCTCGTAAAGGACATGCGCGCGGGGAGCGGCCGACGTGGAGCTTCAGCCGCCTCGAAGAAGGGATCCCAAGGAAACGCATTATAAGTAAAAGATCCCCAGCCCTTGGCGGATGTGATGACGCTGATCTTCTTTGGCTCTGGGTGCTCCTCGTCCTCTTGTTTGCGGAGAGAGTAGACAACAACGAACTCCTCTGTCTTCAACCACGTCACACCTGATACCTCGTAGGTCTCATCCACGTCTGGAGCACGTGGGATCGTTCCCTTGAGGTCACCATTAGCCATGTGTATGTCGCAGCTACCGTCGATAGAACCAGAAACCAGAGCCTTGCCCCGCGCACTCCAGGCGGCGCAGGTGACGCCCGATTCCCGAAGTGTCATTCGGCTACCGCTGGCCACGTCAAATGTCATCAGCTTGCCGGCATCGGTGACGGTAGCGAAGTACTGCTCGGTTTCAGGGACGGGGTTCGGTAGAAGGGCGCGGACGGTCGAGTCGGTTTCAATGTCTATGGAAGCGTCTTTTTTTCCAGCGCCAACAACGGCTGCAACGTCGTAGATGTGTAGGAGAGGCCTCTCTTCGGCGGCGACGGCCAAAAAGTCTCCATTCGCAGAGAAGGCGACATGGCGGAGGCTGGGGGTCGAGATGGTCACATCAGGCGTAAAGTCTGCGACGACGTCGATGTCGCGCTCATCCAGACGAGGGTCGTCGGCGTTTTCAATCTCGTCGGCAGTTGTCTTGTTCTGAAAGGCATTGCGCACAGCGTCGGTAGATGCAATGACGAGGATGTTGGGGCCAGCCGCAGCGAGCAGGCCGGGCTTGGATGCGACGGAGAGTAGGTTCGCGGACGCAGGCGGCAGGGCGTCGACGGGCCATGGACGGGGCAGGAGCTTGACCTTTTTGGGGCCTTGTTTTCCTTGCTTGAGCACTTTGAAGCCGAGTTGCTGGGAGCGATATACGTTAGTATCATGACATGGCCGTCAATACTGCTGGGCGCGAATAGCTGCTGCTGCTGGTGCTGCTGCTACTACCACGGCTACTACACACCTCTGTATCCACCTCGGGCACCTCAGGCCCAGCCTCAACCTGCGGCCCATGTGACTTTGACATTCTGCAAGATTTGCAGGCCGAACAAGTTCTGGCGCGTAGGAGACTCGGCTTGGTGTCGCGCGTAGGAGTTCTCAACTTATTCATATATGCATCGGAGGACAGGCGCGATTGCGCGTGGACGAATGGGGTGGTTGGGGGGACGAGCACAGTCCGCGCAATCTTAGGCGCAGAGGGTCAAGGACCTCTCGGAATAGGCAAGGATGGTGATGAAAAAGGAATCAGAACCTTGGGACGAGCATGCGACCATTAGGTAGTTTGCTTAGTCCGCGCGCGCTTTGTTGTTGGAGAAAGTTCCGGGATCATGGCCGCGCTATGACCAGCTGAGCTCCAGGCACTACAGCTACTACGCAGCACACCCTCACCGTCGTCGCCGCCAGCTCAGAGACGCATAGCTCCGGACAACTCACCACGCAAAACAAGAGCCGGTATCAGATTGCAGGTTGCATATCCAGAATACACCACCGACATCATGGGCGGCTTCGACTTCTCCAACCACAACCGCAATGCGGCCCTCCACGCCCAGGGCATCCCACTACCCAAGGCGACAAGCACAGGAACCACCATTGTGGGCTGTCTCTTTGACGGCGGCGTCGTCATTGCAGCCGACACACGAGCGACGAGCGGCCCCATAGTAGCAGACAAGGTACCTTGACAACCTCTCATAACACCATCATCATTGTCACCACCACCTACCTCTAACACATGCAGAACTGCGAGAAACTCCACTACATCTCCCCCCACATCTGGTGCGCCGGCGCAGGAACAGCGGCAGACACCGAGTTCACCACAGCCATCATCTCCTCCAACCTCGAACTGCACGCTCTCTCCACCGGCCGCAAACCGCGCGTCGTCACCTGCATGACAATGCTGAAGCAGCACCTCTTCCGCCACCAAGGCCACATTGGCGCCTACCTCGTCATTGCGGGCGTGGACCCCACGGGTGCCCACCTCTTCACCGTGCACGCCCACGGTTCCACGGATAAGCTGCCGTACGTGACCATGGGATCTGGTTCGCTGGCCGCCATGTCCGTCTTCGAGACACAGTGGAAAGCGGACCTGACGCGCGAGGATGCCGTGACGCTATGCGCCAATGCCATCGAGGCCGGTATCTGGAACGATTTGGGCTCGGGAAGCAATGTCGATGTCGCCGTCATCACAGAGGACAAGACGACGCTGATGCGCAACTATAAGACGCCCAACACCCGGCAGCCCAAACAGCGGAACTACCGCTTCCAGCGCGGCACCACGGCCGTGCTCAATGAGAAGGTTATCACAAAGGAGGAGATTAGCAAGTACGTCACCGTCCATGAGCTCAAGGACAGTGATGTTGCGGCCACGGCAGAGACCATGGATGTCGACTCATAGAGCGGAGATGGGTATGATGCTCCACATGGCGTTACGAACATGAAGACATGTACTATACACCGGGAAGAAAGGCGTTTCCGCTTCACCGGGTTAGTTAAATGTAATACGATCATGACAAAGTACCCCTCTAGCACTGCACATGCTTTGGATTTCCGGCAATTAACACTACCAATAACCAAAAAAACAACTTTAGATTTGCCCGAGGCCCATTACATCGGGTCATGAGACGGCTCTTCCTACTTTTCTTGATTACAGTGGGTGTGTCATCAAGCCCGCCCCACTACTAGCCCTCTCTCTCTCTCTTCCTGCTTTTCGTGTGCTACTGTCCAGATTTGACCCCGCTGTTCCCTTTCCTTTCACTTCTCGCCGGCAAAGTCCACACCTGCCGCTGCGTTCACTAACGACATCTCTTCTCCACAATGCCTGCACCATGCTCTTCGTACTCCTTCCTCGAGATCCAGAGCTGGTGGAAACTCCCCAAGCTAGCCAGTATACTACCACCAATCCAGGCCGCATATTTCCTCTCCACTACACTACCAGGCGCAATGAGCTTGTTTCTTGTGCTGGGGTAGATGGCGTTGATTTCACTGTTGAGCCGCTCGTTGAACTTGTACAGCAGTGTGCTTCCGCCGGTAACAACAATGTTGGAGAGCAGGAGGGGCCGCTGGTCGGCGTCAACTTGCTGGACCGCGGCTTGGACGAGTTTGGGGATGGTTTGTTCGGGCTTTGGTTGCGGGGTGGATTCTGTGGCCAGGGCAGCGCTGGCGTCGAAGAGACCTTCTGCAGCGCGGAAGCGCTCAATGCCAAACACTTGGTTCCAGCCGTCGGGCATTTCAAACGGCCGGCCTGGCATGCTCTTTGCGAGCTCTTCGTTCATACTGAAGCGGCCGGGGCCGGGCCACACTTCTACGACAGACTCTTTGAATGAGGTTAGAATGCGCTCTTCTTCGTTGAGGCGGAATGAGTCGGTGGGCGGTGTGGGGAAAGTCTTGTATGCTGCTTGTGCAGGTTGGCCAGCGTCGACGGGTGTCTTGCTCTTCACCATGTAGTGCGGTGTCAGCGGTACCTCGGGCTGGGCCTGCTTGAACGACGTTCGGATTTGCTCAGAAACAAAGTTTCCGGCCAGAGGAGACTTTTGCACACCCTTGCGCAGCACCATGCCATCGAGTACGGGCGTGACGGATGTATGTGAGGCACCGACGTCGATGATGATGCCAGATGCCTTGCCCGAAGCAAAGGCAGCCAACACACCCGTCTTTTGCAAGAAAAAGGCCGGAGTTCCCCAGTCTTCCATTGCAATCTCGATATACTTTTCCCGTGCTTTTGCGCTGTTCCAGCCGGGTTCTGTGACGAGCAGTGGGCTATCTTCTAGCGGCTTCTCGTTGTTCTCCAATCCGTCCATGTCCACGTCCATGGCCTCTCCATTCCCGTTCGCGTCCTTGTCGTCGTTCAGCCCATTCTTAGTAGGGTCGGTCGGTTTTGCGCCCGTGAGTCGGCTCGTTATTGCATACTCCCACAGCTTGGTCGCAGTATCCCAGTCCTCGACTATCCCATCCGAGCCCCAGTAATTCTTGATCTCCAGGCCGTCGGCCGGAGCGTGTATGGAGTTTTCGCCAAAGAGATATTCGCCCGACGACGTCTGGCCGTAGAAGGACGGGCACACGGATTTGGGCACATCTTCGCCAGCGAAGCCAGCGCGTACCGTCGAGTAGCCGGGGTCAAGTACAATCGCCGAGACCTCATCTGTCAATTTCTATCAGTAAGCGCCTATGGTGAAGCTTCGGGGAGCTGAGCTACCTCCGGCGTACTCTCCCGCGGCGGGCGCCGTCGACGAGTTGGGAATGTTCATCGCGCGCCGAGCTTGACAGCGACACTCTAAAATATGGAATGGCTGTTTGACGCGTGCTATTCAGTTTCTAGGTCTCTCTCGGTGCTGTTGTTGCACTTGTCGCGGGCGCTGGTGGTAGAGCGAAGCTGCCGCAAGACGCGAACTCCAAAAGTTCGGGTTGCGCACCTCTCCCGACGTCCATCATCGTACTGCCCCTCGCGTCTCGCCCCGCATACCTTGGTCACAACATTTGCAGGGTAATTTGATGTCTGGAACATGAAGAGATAGAAAAGGAGAACACCATGGCGCTGAAATTGATACGCCAACTGTATTCCCTCGACACCCTCGATACGCGCTTCATTGTACCAGCGACCGCACCCCCGAAGGAGGCGCTCGAGGAAGCCAAGCTCGATCTCGCAGGACCTGTACCAGTGCAGACGAGAAGGGACAAGAGTAGGAATCTGGTGGATAATGTACAACCGTCACGATGGAATACTCCAGAGTATTACTTCTACTACGTGTCTATTGCCCTGAGTGTCTTCTTCATGTTCAAATTGGTGCTTGATGTATCTAAAGGTGCGTATGAAGTCTATCAACCCAAGCTCATACTAACTCCCCTGTAGACACTCACCCAAACTACCCAAAGTTTGAACATTTGCTGTCGGAAGGCTGGATACCAGGGCGTAAAGTGGTATGTCGTTGTACGGCACATGACTTGCAACTAGCTGACTCCCCAGGACAACACCGATGCTCAATACGGTGGTTTCCGTCAGAATATTCCATATCTCTTCATCGTTGTGCTGCTTCATCCGGTCCTGCGTAAGGGCTATGATATTTTCTGGAGAGCGGACACGTATACTCAGGTCCGACCTCCTACAGGCAACGGAGGCCTCACCATGGGTCTAACGCCTTCCGCAGCTGCCGATGCTCGTATGAACCAGCGCATCTCATTTGACCTTGGCTTCTCTGTCATCTTTCTAGCTGCTTTGCACGGCTTTTCCGCACTCAAGATCCTAGCAATCTTGTACTCCAACTACTGCATTGCAACCAAGCTTCCGCGGGCATACGTCCCAGCAGCAACATGGATCTTCAATGTCGGCACACTCTTCGCCAACGAGTTTGCACAAGGCTACTCCTACGCCGCCATACTCGGTACCTTCCTCCCCTCCCCCGTCTCAGAAAAGGGCGCAGCACCAAGCTCCAGCATCGGCCATATGCTCGACGACTACAGCGGCCTGATTCCGCGCTGGGAAGTTCTCTTCAACTTCACCATTCTCCGCCTCATCAGCTTCAACCTCGACTACTACTGGTCACTAACCTCGCGATCGAGTAGTAGCCCCTTGGAAGTAGCCACTCCCCCACCCTTCTCTCATCAAAGCTCGCTAATAACCCTGCTCAAGAAGAAACAACTCGACCCCTCCAACCTCTCGGAACGCGACCGCGTCTCCATTCCCGCCAAACCAACAGACTACACCTTTCGAAACTACTTTGCTTACGCCACCTACTCGCCCCTCTACCTCGCCGGTCCCATCATAACGTTTAACGATTACATCTCGCAATGCCGGTACCGGCCCTACAGCATCACCACCCAGCGCACAACCCTCTACCTAATCCGCTTCATTGTCGTGCTTCTCACAATGGAAATCATGATCCACTACATGTACATGGTAGCCATTTTCCACGCCAAACCAGAGTGGTCCGTCTACACGCCCTCGCAGCTTAGCATGCTGGGCTTCTTCAACCTAAAGCACATTTGGCTCAAGCTGCTCATTCCGTGGCGCTTCTTTCGTCTCTGGTCGCTGCTGGATGGCATTGACCCGCCCGAGAACATGGTCAGGTGCATGAGCGATAACTATAGCGTTATGCACTTTTGGCGCGGCTGGCATCGCAGCTTTAACAAGTGGAGTTTGCGATATCTTTACATTCCGCTCGGAGGCAGCAAGGGCGAGGGACTCGCTGGTAAAGCACGAGCGGTGGGGAACTATCTCGCCGTTTTTACGTTTATCGCTATTTGGCACGACATCCAGCTCAGGTTGCTCATGTGGGGCTGGCTCGTTACCTTGTTCGTTCTACCGGAAATCATCGCGTCGTACATGTTTCCGTCGAGGAAATGGAGGGATAGACCTGACGCCTATCGTTGGCTCTGTGGCGTCGGGGCTGTCGGCGAGATCCTCATGCTCATGACTGCGAATCTCGTTGGCTTTGCGCTGGGGGTGGACGGGCTCAAGGACTTGGTCAAGGGCATCGTGTCGTCTTGGTCTGGCTGGATGTTTCTGGCCACCGCGTGTGGCGCCTTGTTCACCGGCGTGCAGTTCATGTTTGAATGGCGCGAGAGCGAAAAGAGGAGGGGCATCAAGATGAAGTGTTAGGGTTTTGGATAGTTCACGTGCAGCCCAGCCCACTTGTTACGCGGTTCTTGTGTTGCTATAAATGCGATAGCTAGCTACTACGTACACTTTTGTCGCACATGGAGAAACATGAGCAGCAAGCATACTCAGAATTTTTAAAAAAAAAACTCCGACATGTTTAAATGATGCCATAGAGCAGTGGTCATTATTAGTATTGCGCTTTCTCTCGCTCCATCATTATCTTGACCTAAAGCAGAGAGTAAGTATATGTATAGCTAGTGCTTGCATAGCATGCGTAGTGTTGCGCTACACATGCATCCCATTGAATGTGCGAGGTGTGGTGGGTGTACGCGTGCAAAAACCAAAAAAAAACGACCAGCAAAAACAAAAAAAGGAAGGGTGGAAATGGCAAAAACAGAATTTCGAACCCACGCTGGGGCGAGTTTGTTTCCAAAGATTGAGTAAGTGCAGTGTTGTGCGGGACTCGCG
>Ga0265797_10011551_pt1 | contig 11030 bp, 10 predicted proteins | sample P2T30metagenome_FD_192433 | JGI IMG/M metagenome (GOLD analysis project Ga0265797, IMG submission 192433) | Plant litter microbial communities from East Loma Ridge, Irvine, California - P2 T30 | ecosystem: Environmental > Terrestrial > Plant litter > Unclassified | place: USA: California... | reverse complement strand
GGGGAGGAGAGGGAGGGGGGAAGGAGGAAGAGATAGGTGGGTGGGTGTAGATAGGTTGAATGGGTGGAATTTGAGGGAGGGATTGTATTATACCCAGGAGTTCTTCACTTGGCTTTGAGCCCGAGGCTAGCCTCAGCATGAAAGCCCTATCCTACCCATCTACCTGCCATGTCCACCCCCATCAAACCTCCAAAATACCCAACAACCCCTCCCAAGCCCTCAACACAACCGTCCCCCCAACCCCCCTCCCCTCCAACCCCCCCTCATCATAATTCCCCGCAACCCACTTCCCAACCCTAACACCCCCCAAACCCTCCCACTCCACCCTCTCCCCACTAAAATTACACACCGTAACAAACCCCCCATCTTTACTCCACCGCCTAAACGCCACGACCCTCGTGTCAGCCATATCCAGCATCTCAAAGTCCCCGTAAACAAACACGTCCGCGTGTGCCTTGCGGTTCGCCAGCGCGCGGCGCCAGAAGGCGTGTACGCTGAGGGTCCCTGGGGTAGGGTTCGGAGTGGCGGTTTGCGAGGCGGCGTTGACGGTGGGGTAGTCGTCGTTTAGGCGCATCCAGGGGGTGGAGGTGGGGGATGTGAAACCTGCGTGGGGGGCGGAAGTCCATTGGAGTGGTGTGCGTGCGTGGTCGCGGGCTTTTTTTTGCATGATGGTGCGTGCGAGGGACTGTTTGGCTTCGTCGCCGGGGTAGAGGTCGCGGTATCTATATCTCGCGTTAGCAGTTGCAGTGGGGAAAGTGTGTGGGACGGGAAACTTACTTCTTGAAGAAATTTATACTCTCGATGTCTTTGTATTCGCTCTCATCCCAGGATGGAGGCGCGTTGCGCATACCTAGTTCTTCGCCTTGGTAGACGTAGAGTGTGCCTGCGAGCGTGGTTTGCATTAGCGCGAGAAGCTTTGCGCCGTACTCGCGCCACTCGTCGCTGTCATCCGTATACCTGCTAACACTCCTTGGTTGATCGTGGTTCTCGACGAATAAGCTGTTCCAGCCATCGCGCTCGAGCATGAGGCGCTGCAGGCGGTTCACAATCTTCTTGAGGTCCCGCGCGTCCCAGGGGTGCAGTGTGAATTTGAAGTCGCCGGGTACGTTGTCGATGTCCACGAGATCGAAGGAGAAGATCATATTTAGTTCTTCGTTTTGCGCGCCGACGACGCGGATGATTTCGTCTTCGTCGCGGACGAAGGGCATTTCGCCGACGGTTAGGGTGTCGTATTTGCTGAGCACGTCGCGGTTTAGGGCTTTGAGGAATTCGTGGAGGCGCGGGCCGTTGGCGTAGAATTTGTCGCCGGGTTGGTAATTGTTGGATGGGACGGTGATTTCGGCGTCTGGGAAGTCTTGCACTTTGGAGATGAGGTTGATGACGTCCATGCGGAATCCGGATACGCCGCGGTCGAGCCAGAAGCGTAGGACGTCGTGGATTGCGGCACGCACGTCTGGATTCTCCCAGTTCAGGTCAGGCTGTTCGGGCGTGAAGAGGCTAAGATAGTATTCCTGCGTCTTCTCATTCCATGTCCATGCTGAGTTCGCTTCACCAAGAATCTGTGCCCAATTATTTGGCGGCTGGCGATTTCCATCCGCATCGTACTTCGCGGGCTTCCAGATGTACCAGTCGCGCTTGGGAGATGTCTTGGAGGAGCGCGAGTCAAGAAACCAGGCGTGTTCTTCAGACGTGTGGTTGACTACAAGGTCCATGACGAGCTTCATGTCGCGTTTCTTGATCTCAGCGATGAGGTGGTCAACATCCGCGAGGGTGCCGTAGGAGGGATCGATGTCTTCGTAGTCGGCGATGTCGTAGCCCATGTCTGCTTGCGGGGACTTGTAGATTGGCGAGACCCAGATCACGTCTACGCCGAGGTCCTTGAGGTAGTCCAGCCTTTGGGTTATGCCGGGCACGTCGCCCCAGCCATCCTTGTTGGTGTCGAGAAAAGACGCTGGGTATACCTGTGTGCTGTTAGATGGAAATTGATGGAGGTTGTTGAGGTTGCATGTACTTGGTATACAACAGCTTCTTTCCACCACCGGTGCTTGTCGGTTCCGACGTAGAGATCTTTCTTTGCTGTAGCCATTCTGTAGATGTTGGTGTGTACTTGGAAGATGTATCGTGGTGTAAAGGAGGCTTTGCTGTTTATAGTCACTAGTTGATGCACGTCATTGCCATTGACGTGTCTCCACAGATCTTAGTAGCGCAGTCGGCGAAGTTGTGGAGAAGGTGCCCCTCACACGGCAACTTCAACTTGGCTTTCTTTCCCCCACGGTTATCATGTCACATCTGCTGAAGGACTGGAAATACACTGCTCACCTGCAACCCATCACAAGTCGCCTCTTTTTTCATCACCCGCAAAGTTGCAATGCTGTCGAAGTTGAAGCGAAACATCTCATGACATCATGCAACGCCTTCAAGTCTCATCGATCAATGCTTCTGCGTCCGCACGCAAGGCTCCAGCTAAGTTCAATGACTGAGTCGAAAGCACAATGAATGCTCCACAGGTCCACATGTTGCTGTCTCCCAAGCACGTCGCGCTCCTGAACGCCCTGCATGTCGGACCGACATCGCCACGTTGGGCATAGCGCTGATGCCGCAAATGCTGTTCCGAGGCCAAGGCACGAAGGAGATGGACGATTGATTTTTTTAACACAATCCACGAGAACGTCTTCTTTAAGAATAGTGGATGGTAATGATACGTAGCGCAATCCCTTGACGAGGCACAGGTTTCATTAACCCCCGAAGCTGCGAAGCACCCCAGCATCGACGCCAATTGATGCATGCGCCGGGTTTATCGTGGCCTCCAAGCACGACCGCTCGCCTCCGAAGCGCTTCATTGATATTCAATCTCCCAACGTGAGTCTCCGAGTCGTTGGACTCGTATCTCACTCATCTAGTCGTAGAGATCGGCACCATCTTCCCCATCCTGGACCTCATCACGCCTGGCCTTCTTGATAGGACTCTCCAGGCTCTTAAGCTTCTCGAAGAAGTCCGAACAGACGTCATACATATTCCGGGCGCTCTGCATGCCTTGTTCGAGGATTTCCTGGTGATCTTGTTCAAATTCTGCTCGATCGAGGTGCGAAACTCCAGAGCGACGACATGAAAGCTGCGGCCTCTATTGGATACCTTTCGAATCGCGAAGCTCTTGCTTGCATGCATTCCTGTGGTGGCTGGAAGTATAGTTGCCGCTGCACGTGGTGGCTACGGAGACCTTGTTGAGCTGTTGCTTGAACACCGCGCTGATGCTAAAGAGTTCGACGAGTTTCTCGCAATTGAATATGCAATTATTGCAGAGCATGAAAGAATGTTTCGAACACTTTTGCGTTACGGTGCCACCACTCCCACAACTACACAGCGAGAAGCCATCAAAATTCTCGCAATAGTAACTCGGGCATGGTCGATACTCGCGTACGTTGACTCTTTGCCTGTCGAGAAACCATGCTTGATGAGGACTTGTGTCACTTCGCTACTCATGGGTCTAGTTACCGGCCATTGGTCTGTAGACGCATGCCCCACAGCATGACGGATTCGTCGGGATGTCGACAGAGCTACTCATTTCGTAAGCTGGGGCTTTTGTATCGCGAAGAGCCGCTAGGCGCTCACATTGATGAGAATCTCAGGCGTCGCAACTGAATGCCCGCGAAGATACGGCCTCGCCTCTGCAATTCGACCATTCATCTAGGCTCCCGTTGACTGGTTTGGCAATTGATGCATGACGGGAACCTTTGCAGGTCCGGAAACCACCACGGGTAGAGTATGCAACGGTCCCAGCAGTGTTCGGGGCCGAGAACCGTCTCACTTTTTCATTGTGCAGACCAAGAATATTCATCAGCATGACCTTTCTCAGGCTCTTCAGCTTGCAGACCGAGACTCTTTGGAAATCGCGGCTCCCCGCAGTCGCAAACGCGAAGACATCCAGTCTGTGCTGCGAGGTATTCAGGTCTCATGTCGCACTTTTGCCAATATGTCCTACGGCCAATCACCGAACCGATGAACCTGGCTGTGGCTTGCAGAAAGGCGCGGACGCGACGCCACAAATGAATGCTCGTATTCTGTTCCGAGCGATTGAACTTCTTGTACTATGCTGACAGCATGATGCTCTTTTGCAGTCCAAAATATACGGACCCGCTGATGCTCAAATACAACACCATGGACGACTTTAGGGCATCAAATTACACTTGCGGACATCATGCTGACCTCAATCTTGATCGCATCCTTCTACTTTCTCATTGGTATTGCCGCAGCCTCAAACAAGACAGCATCAACAACATGTGGAGAGCTTGCAACTGTCCTTCCAGGACGAGTCTTCTATCCTGAAGAGCCAACCTACGAGTCTTCTATCTTATCGTATCCTTTCCTCCAGCTTCGCTTGCACCCAAATTGCGTCATTCGGCCAACTTCAGCGCATGATGTTTCTGCAGCTATTGGCGTGTTGAAAGAGAACAATCGTACGCGGTTCGCCATCAAGGGTGGTGGGCACAACGCGAATACCGGTTTCAACAACGTCGAGAATGGCGTGACCGTTGATATGCAAAGTCTGAAAGCCGTTGAGATAGCTAGAGGAGACCAAGTCGTGCGAATTGGTGCAGGTGCATTGTCACAAGATGCATACGACGCAGCGGAGAAGAGAAATTTGACTGTGCTGGCTGGTCGCATTGGAGTCGTTGGGTTGGGTGGATTCTTGACTGGAGGTATGTCGACCCATACGCTCATTCTTTGCTAAAGCAGCGGATTCAATTTGCTGATTCGAGCTCTCGCCTAGGTGGCGTGTCCTTCTTCTCTCCGCAATTTGGGTGGGCATGCGACGCGATTGTGAACTTTGAAGTCGTGCTTTCGACTGGCGAGGTTGTGAATGCGAATGCGACCTCACACTCCGATCTGTTCGAAGCTCTCAAAGGCGGACAGAACAACTTCGGGATCGTTACTCGCTTCGACCTAAAGGCTTTTCCAGCAAGCAAAGTCTGGGGAGGTAGGATCATCTACGCTCCTGCTGCGACGACAGATTTACTCACAGCGTTCACACGCTTCAAAACAGTAGAGGGATTCGATTCTTACGTCGCAGGATGGATGACGATAAGATACAACCACACGGCGACGGCGTTCAACCCCGTCGTGATTATGTGGCACACGAAGCCGGAACTTAAGCCTGGAGCTCTGAAAACGATCACGGAAATTCAGCCACAGGTATTGAATGGCATGGTCGAGGCACCGATAAGTGAGCACACCCGCAATGCTTCGCGGGCTGTGATTGCTTCACCAAGACGGTAAGTGATGGGAGTGAGAGAATACGGAACCAGAGTACTAACTATGGTTGACAGCACAATTTGGGCAACAACATCATTCCGTGTCTCGCCCACCATCATACACAAAGTTCATGCACTATGGGCAAGCTTGGTGCCTCAAATCAGCGAGACATATGTCGACGCAAATCCGTCCGCCGAACTGACTTTCCAAGCGCTTCCGGCACCACCACGGAATGGATCGAGCATGAACAGCTTAGGCTTTGCTTCCAACGAGACGCCCGAGAAAGATATGGTCTTTCTCCAGATCGTGTTCACCTTCGACGGCGCTGATGCTGCGGAAGGTCTGGGGAAAGGATTGAAGGATCTCATTGAAGTCGTAGAAGAGCTCACGCAAGATGAAGGTGTGTACCATCCGTACAAGTATCTCAATTTCGCTGCGTGGTTTCAGGATCCACTGGGTGGCTACGGGAAAGAGCAAAAGAAGAAGCTGAGAGAGGTTGCGAGAAAGTATGACCCATCTGGCATGTTCCAACAGCAAGTATCGGGTGGATTCAAGCTACTCTAAGTAGTCTATAACCAGCTTACAATGCCTGGCTTATGCGCTTCATGGTCATTCTAGACCTAGTCATCTCAGTCACTACCTTTCGTGTCAGTATGTCCAATGGGTGCGAGTTCCTTCGTATTGTCCAAAGCTACCTCACATCTCCTCTTGTTCAAGGAAGCCTCTGGCCGACTCGAATGTCGTGATCGCTACCCGAACTAGAAGATAGCCCTTGGGTATCTCCGCGCTCAGACGTATAGGTCGCTGGTGGTACACACAGCCCATCTTTGAGACCGGATCGAAGAAATGCGCCACCCAATGCTCACCAGCGGGCATGAAGATGAATTCTCCTTCATTGTATGCATACAAAAGATCGTTTCGCAAAGTGATACCATTCATCGCGTGATGAAAATCCAGCTCATCATGTCCAAAAGAACGTTTATCGAGGTGTTCACTCAGTTTGTCCAGCTGGTAGAAACCCCGCTGGTCTTCTGGAACGAGGTATGCGCGGCCACAGTTAGCCTCCGCTCCTGTCATGGCACACTTCTGGTCACGCGCAAGAACCGCTGCTTTGCACAGCTGAACCCATTCTAGTTCGGTTGGATTCTTGACGATACCGACCGTGCTGCGGCTGTTGACAACGCCTTCAGCACGATTATGGGGCCATAATTTGGGCACCATCTTTGGCATCTCCCAGCACTCAAAGTCCGGGATGATCGAATACTTGTAGTGAAGATCATCCAGATCGTTGGGATTACGGCAGCGGACGTAGTAATTGCTTCTACGCAATATCGCGTTGTTGAGGCTGCCTTCAAAACTTGGGCGGTCGCGGGAGAGAGCGAATCGGGAAGTATTGAAAATATCGCTGTCGGCGCACAGAATGAAGAAGATCATAGATGCGATGTTCCAAGGGACACCTCCAGCGCCTTTGAGCCGGAACATGACCGTGTTGCTATACAGCGCTGGATCATAGCCAGCATGATGGAACGCAACTTCGACGCACTCTGACTTGGAAAGCTGTGATCTGCTATTGCCTAGGAGCTGCTCCAGCTTTGATGGTTTTCCGCGCTCGAATTGCTTCTGGAATCCGGTCCTGCGTCCATTGACTGCGCCCGAAAGTAGCGCATGCGCGTGTCCCGCGTCGGCCATAAGCTTCCCGCGTTCTTTGAGTTGTTAAGTATGGCTTTTGGTGTACCCTGAGGGTTGACACAACGGGTACGAGCTCGTTTGTAACGGTCGAGCGGGAGGGTGTAGTTGTGGTGTTGAAGAGTCGGGAGCTTCCGGGACTTTGATCGAGGAGATTTAAGGTGATGGATGGTGTTGAAGCTGTTGTTTAGCAGGTGACTGAGACAATACAAGTGAGTGACCAAAGACATGCGCCATTGTGCGGTGACATGGTGGCTTCCTCGCCAACGCTTGAAGTGCGATCTCTCACCAAGAATATGCAGAGTCAGGAGTTGAAATTACATCTCTCAACTTGACAAAGTGATATGATACCTTGTTCCGCTGCAATGGACCCAAATATTTTGTGCAAGCCATTTCCTGCACCGTTGTGTTCTTCCATCTGTGCCGAAGTCTTCATAAAACGTACAAGGTGACTATCTACTATCTCTCTTAATGATCAAGAAACGGACATACTGGACACTAAATGTTTGTACCTCAAGAAATCCACTTTCGCTGTCACCATGCTGCCGCGTGGTCAATGGGTCCGTGGCACGTGCAAACGCTCTGACTGCACGAAGCCCCGCAGAGCCACGACAATGACACTGCATACGTGCACGTCTTCCCCACACTAGAATCGAAAAAGCTCAGTCACACCAAACCCAACATGACCCTCGCTCCAGTGTGATTCTGACATCTGCCGTCCACAAAGATGCAGCTCGCTTCCTTCGCTCGGGTGCGCCGCATGAAAATGCCAGTCCTTGCGGTACGTTACTTTGCGCAGACTGAGACCACTACTATACTCAAGCTTAATTCTAGCTCTGCCTCGCACTCGTCACATCATCAACCGCAGCATTCCCAGCCGAATCTTATCGCCCCCGCGCCACCATCGAGCAAAAGTTCAGCGAATCCAACAAGCCAATATACGACCCCAAAATAAGCTGGAGCCCCTACACCTTCCCCATCATGCTCTCACTTATCGCCTACTTTCTCCTCGTCTGGATTGCCACTGCCGTTTGGGAGGCCAAACACTACGACAAAGAAGAGCGCTTCCGGGCAAGGTTCATTCGCGGTCTGTGCTGCGGCCAGCGACGCAATGCGTGGCACGAAAGGTGCCGAGTGTGCAGGAAGCATCATTACTGTGAGGGGTGTGTGGAGTCGAGATGTGAGTGGAATGAGGAGAACCCGTACATTGAATTGCGGGCGCTAGGGTTGGATCGGCGAGTGGGAGTGTGAAAGAGAGCGTGTTTTGGAGACAGTAGGAGCTTCTATTGTGTTCGCAGCGCTGTGCGTGAATGTGTCTAGCATTTCACACTCACCGTTGATTGTCTATGTGGCTGCGCATCAATAAAAAATATGTCACTCCGCGATCTGCAAATCTCGAACTTCATCGTTATGGACGCTCAGCACTCATAGCAACAGACTTCCAGGACACAGCAAAATCTAACCGCCTCTCGAACCCGATCTTGCTCAAGACGAACTTCCACGCTCCACCTTATTCTCCGTCATGTCGCTCTTCGCTGTCTCAAGCTCCGCACGTCAGCGCATTAACCTACTATTCGTGAGTCCCGCCGAGACGCTCACCTTTACATGTACTAACGTGCTCGTGCAGGTGGTCATCTTCAACACCATCGCAACCTCCACAGCAGCTCCCGTGCCTGTCGACGACAAACCATACGCCAAGATGAATAACGGCGACTTACACAAGATCAAAGGGAGAGCAGCAGAACACAAGACGGCCATTATCGCAGGAGCCATCGTCGGCGGCCTTCTCGTCATGTGGCTTACACTTTCATTTCTTGTTGCGTGCTGCATCCGCGACCATGACAACGAGGAGGATAGCTTTTGCCAGAAGTATCTGAATACATTGTGCTGTCAAGGTCGTGGAGATAGCTCTGGGTGCGGCTGTTGCTTTTGCGGCGGGTGCGGCGGATGCGACTGCAACTGCTAGACGGGAAATAGAAAAGGCCTGCGGCGATTTGAGAGTTGATGCTCCAGAAAGCACACAACGCTGCTAGAGGGCGAAGGTCTCCCAATGTACTTCTTGGATCAATTGCACAGTGCTCACATACTGTACGCATTTCCATTTGAGTGGAATAAAAGCTGAAGTCAGACATTCCAAGTCAGTCGGCCTAGAGGCTAGAAACACTCAAAGGATCAGTACAGCATCCTACGAATATTGACAGATAATTGCCTGATTCGGCGGACTCCAAAATACGCTTACCCTTCCCATTGTAGTGCTCTGATGACTTTCTATCGGGTCGATGGTTATTGCCGAGGCTGATGTCGCAGTCGAACAGGGCTGCGGAGGCCGCAAGATATGTTTCATTCAAGTGATCTGAGAATTACTGCATCTAACCCACAAGACTGTGGTAGTACCGAGTGCCTTCCGCCGCTTCTTCGGTCCGTGATAGGCGAGGCAGTGGTGTTCTGATGAACGGCAAGAGCTCATGGACACCTACCTCGTAGTCCCGATCTTCCCAACATTCTATCAACGAAAACATGCTGTTCCATCACGCCATTCAACGCCCTATTGTTACGTGTCACGGCTGAAGTCACTCTACTCATGCAGCAGCGAAACGTTGCTCTTCATTCCATCGCTCGCGACACTTCACGCATCCACTATGCCGACACGACGGCTTCTTGTTCCGCTCCTAGTACGCCTGATCTCCCCAATGGTATATCCATCACCGCTGATGTGTTACGCAGTTCACCTCCATCACATTCTCCCACTTCGTAATCGCAGCAGCAGTACCAACAGGCGGCATTCCTTCCAGAGAATCACCACCCGCCTCCAACCCGACGGCGCCGTCACCCACGTTTCCAAATGCAGCAGCCACGCCTGCAAGCAACGTCTCTCCCGATCAGTTACCGCTCGCCTACATTAAGAAGGTCGCCACGATTACCTACACAGAAACAGTTACCCGTGCGTCAGGCGACAACCAACAGGACAGCGAGTCGCATACCCACAATAAAGGACGGCAGTCCTCTAGCTCAGGGAAGAAAACTCTTGATTCCGTATGGATCTTCTGGATGGCCGTAGGCAGCGGATTCCTCCTCTGGTTCCTGATCTGGATCGTCGGGAAATGCATCCGGGCCTTCACGTGCTAGAATCCATGTAAGGAATGCAGGCTTAGAGCGAAAGCAGACGAACTCACGGAGCACGCCAGCAAAATTGGTGGTGGGTCTACCGGCGTCAGTCCTCTTAACTTTAGTGACGTTTACAGAGGCCACGGTCCAGGCGGAGAATTTCGGAGAATTTCGACGCAACAGCTTGATCGCGACGAAAGATTGAGTCAAAGGCCATCGCTGCGCCGGTCAAGCAGTGCTCTGGATTGCAACAAAACACTGGTTTCGAGGTCGTCGCCGCGCCGTCCAAGCAGTGCCCCTGATCGCAACGAAGTACCAAGTCAAAAGTCGTCGTCGCGCCGGCTACGCAGTGCGCCATAGCGCAATTCGGGGAGTTGTACACTTCTCCATATTCACACAATAGCAGCTTCTCGGGTTCGACTCTCTGCCTGTCGCCTTGAAGCACGCATTGGGCGGCAGTCATTGGCGGTGGTCCAGGCTTCAACAGCAAACGCACACCTGCCTCGCACCAACACTGCAACACCACAGATCCCAACCACCTCTTCCCAGCGTCCATTCGAACGATTCCAATCTACGCCATCAATACTATCACTAAAGGTATGTCTCTTCACTCCGCGCGCTTTGTCAGCCTCTCAATTGACTCCCGCGCAAAGCCAATACCCACAACCAATCAATCCCATACACCAGCACGATGCCAGTCCCAGATCCCGACCCCAATCACAACACCCCAGCTGAATTTGGCAACGACGTTGCTGCCATTTTTCTCATCATCATTGGATGCTGCTGGGTCGTCTACAGCATGTACAAGGCGTACCTCGGGTACGGCACGGGCGGTTATATGCAGCGCACGGCGCAGAATATGTTCTACTGCTGGGCGATCGGACCTCATTTCGACATCGAGAGGCAGGCTTGACGGTCAAGTCTGACGCGTTAGGAGGTGGTGGGTTTGGGTGAAGGGATCTCGGGAAGGGACGGCTAGTGGCTGGAAA
>Ga0265797_10011550_pt1 | contig 11030 bp, 9 predicted proteins | sample P2T30metagenome_FD_192433 | JGI IMG/M metagenome (GOLD analysis project Ga0265797, IMG submission 192433) | Plant litter microbial communities from East Loma Ridge, Irvine, California - P2 T30 | ecosystem: Environmental > Terrestrial > Plant litter > Unclassified | place: USA: California... | reverse complement strand
CTGGGCTTGCGCCTCGGACTGCGCCAGGTCGGAGCCGTACATCAGGCGATCCTGATAGTCGATGAAGAAGCGGCGCACCCGCTCGCGGTCGCGCTGCGACTGATGCTGGATCTGGCCGATGCGGGCCGCGATATCGACATTCGCGCCCGGATTGCGGTCCAGGAAGCGCGCCAGCTCGTCCACGTTCCACTCCAGCGACGCCATGTGCACCCCGACGAAACGCAGGCGCGGGTGGGCGGCCAGCAAACGGTCGCGCGCGCCCATCTGGTCGTCGTAGCTCGGCATCGAGCTCTGCCGGTACATGTGGTACTGCGGGTGGTTGCGGAAGTATGCGCGGTCGTTCTTGGTCGTCATCTTCTCCAGGGGCAGCCAGCAGTTGTGCGGCTCGCCCTGGTGGCCGACCAGCAGCACGTTCTTCTGCTCGAAGGCGTCGAACAGCGGCTTGATGCGCGCGTCGTCGACCATCACCAGCTTGCCTTGCGGGTCGCGCACCGACATGCCGATGTTCTTCCACACCTTGACGCCGACCGCGCCGTCGTCCAGCGCCCCGTCCACCCGGTGCAGCGTCGCCGGGATCCAGGCCGGCTGGTTCAGGTTGTCGGCACTGAAGCTGGCGATCCAGCCGACCGTCGCGGGGTGGTCATGGTGCAGGCGGCTGGCCACGCGCTGCTGCTGGTCGAGCGCCGGAAAGTCCGGGTAGTCGACGTTGATCGTCAGCGCGCGGAAGTTGGCCTTGCGGGCGAGTTCCAGGAACGGTCCCTGGTCGAGACCATGCAGGTGCAGGTGGGCGTCGATCTTGGGCACATTGTCATAGTCGGCCATCGTGTAGCTGTCGGCAGCCAGCGCGGAACATGGCGCCAGCAGCGTGGCAAGCAAGATGGTACGAAGCATGGTGATGGGCATGTCGGATTCCTGTCAGGATCAGCGCTGGCCGGCGAGACGGTCGAGCGCTTCATCGTTCAATGGCTGGCCCGCGCTGCGGGCCGCGTACAGCGCGGCGCCCAGCACCGGCGCCAGGCGCGGCCTGGTCACGTCGTAGGGCATGGCGGCAGCGCCCAGTGCCCGCTCGAACGGCGCGAGCAGCAGGCCGCCATCGTTGAACAGGCCGCCGGTGTACGACACTTTGAGCGCAACCTCGGGCCCGACGTCGAGCCGACTGCGCACTGCATCGACCACTTCCACCAGCTCGCGCGCTGCGGCGTCGAAGATGGCTTGCGCCTGCCCGTCTCCCTGCTGCGCCGCTTCGGACACCAGCCGCGCCAGCTGGGCGATGCGGCTGCGGTCCCCGCCAAGCTGGCCGTACACCACGCCGCACAGGTCGAGGTCATCGTCCAGCCCCAGGCGTTCGCGCATCAGGCCATGCAGCGGCCCTCGCGGCGCGCGGCCATCGCTCATGCGCGAGAACAGGGTCAGGCCGGCGCGCGCGATCCAGTGGGCCGAACCCTCGTCGCTGAACAGCTCTCCCCAGCCGCCGGCGCGCGCCTGGCGGCCGGCGAATTCCCCATACGCCATCGAACCGGTGCCGGCGATCACGCTGATGCCGTCCTGGCAGGCCAGCGAACCGGCCCAGCTGCACACCATATCGTTGCCGCACAGGCTGCGTTCATGGCCGACGATGGTCCCGGCCAGCAGGTCGAGTGACGCCTGCGCCGCGCGGTCTTCTCCATAGGCCGGCAGGCCAAAAAAGGCGAAGTCGATTGCCTCAAGGTCCGGGCCGGCCGCGGCCAGCACCGCCTGCACGCCGCGCTGCAAGGTCGCGGCCACGCCATCCAGGCCGACCTCGACATGATAGGTGCTGCCTTCCTCATGGCGCGCCAGCACGCGCCCGTGCGCATCGATCAGCGCGAACGCGGTCTTGGTGCCACCGCCATCAACCCCGAGATACATGGGCGGCCTCGCTGTCAAATGGGTAGACGGTCACCCCCTGCACCACGCGGTTGACGGTGCCCGACATGCTCGGCGTGTCCGGCCGCACGCCGAGCGACAGCGAGCGCAAGTAAGCAAAACCCTGGCAGAACACGATGAAGGGCAGCGCCAGCGCCAGGTCGTCCACCTCGACCGCACCGTCGAACACGAAGCCGTCGGCGCCGCTGGCGGCGTCCGGCTGGGCGCTCAAGGTGAGCACACGGCCGGCGCGGCCGTCGCCGCGCAGCTCGCGCAGCAGATCGAGGTCATAGCGGCGCGTCTGCGGATCGTTCGACAGCAGCACGACCACCAGCGTCTGTCTGTCGACGATGGTCTTGGGACCGTGGCGGAAGCCCAGCGGCGAATCGTGGATGGCGACCACCTGGCCGTCGGTCAGCTCGAGCAGCTTGAGCGAGGCTTCGCGCGCCAGTCCGCGCAGCTCGTTGCTGCCAAGGTAGACCACGCGTTGGAAGTCCTGCTGCACCAGCGCCGTCAATAGCGGCAGTGCGCGTGCGCCAACCTGCCCGGCAGCGCTAGCGAGGTGCGCGGCCACGCCGGGTTCCAGCACCCGGAACGCCAGTGCGGCCGCCAGCAGCATCGAGGTAAAACTGGTGGTCATCGCGAAGCCGCGGTCGTGGGTGGCGTCCGGCAGCAGGATCGCCAGCGCGTTGGCGCGGTCCTGGGTCATCCGGTACAGCTGGCCGGCCTCGTTGCAGGTGATCACCAGGTGGTGCACGTCCTTGACCAGCTGGTCGGCCAGCGCCACTGCGGCCACGCTCTCGGGACTGCTGCCCGAGCGCCCGAACGACACCATCAGGGTCGGCGCGGTGGGCTGGAAGTAGCGGTCCGGGCCCGACACCAGGTCGGTGGTCGGCACCGCCTCGGCGCGCCGGCCCTGGCGCAGCAGGCCGGGAGCGAGGCACTCGCCGATGAAGGCCGAGGTGCCGGCGCCGGCCATCACGATGCGCAGGTCTGGCCGCGCCAGCAGGGGCGCGAGGAAGGCGTCGATGGCGGCGCGCTGGCTTGCCACCAGCGCATCGATCTGCGGCCACACGGCCGGCTGCTGCGCGATCTCGCGCGCCGTCACGCCGCCGCCCAGCGCATCGAGATGCGCCAGCGGCCGTCCAAACAATTCGCCGTGTTCGTTCACGGCATCCGGTACTGCTTGCATGTTGACTACTCCCTAGGTTCGGCGCCTGCCTGGCAGGCGCGCATGTACTGGCGCAGCACGCGGGCTACCCCTTCTTTTAACAGCGCCGTCGGCGCATTGCGTACGCGGCCTTCGCGCACGGCTTCGTAATGGAATGGCAGATACTGGCTGAGCAAGGTGAGCGGCGCCGGCTTGCGCTCCAGGCTCGCGATCAGCGCCGCCTGCGCGGCCTGGATGTGCGGGTGCGGCCAGTAGTAGCGGATCCGGTCGCTGAGGCTGAACTGCTGGTCGAACAGCAGGTGCTCGGCATCGTGGTAGTACTTGCGCCAGTAATCCGGCTCGGCGCGCATCACGTCCAGCACCACCTCCTTGAAGCCGCTGTCGCCCTGCCCGCCCATCTCGGCTTCGATATCGGCCAGCGCCCACAGCGTCTCGCGCAGCGCGAACGTGAGGCCGGGGCCGACCTTGAGGATGGCGAAGTGGTCGCGCACCAGGGCCGCCAGCAAGCCTGCCGTCTGGTAGTCGGTCGAATGGGCCTCGAACACCATGGTCGGCTCGTCCTCGATGAAACGGCTCAGTGCCACCGCGCGCTCCGGCCGATAGTCGATCACCTTGTGGTGGTCGAATTCGACGCCCGGCTGCACCACCAGGCCGATCACGCGCGGCCATGCCTGTTCCAGGCCGGCTGCGGCGAACGCCGCACGGTGGGCGGCGATGGTCAGGCGAGCGGCATCTGGCGTGGTCACCGCCAGCTCGGCCAGGTCTTCGTGCGCGCCGCCCGGCACCGGCACTTCGGTGCCGACGATATAGACCGGCGCTTCGCCGCCGGCACGCTGCCAGGCCTGCTCGGCCACCACCGCCAGGCGCGCGGCGCGTTCGGCCACCACCTCGTCGGGCAGCGGCACCGGGTCGCCCAGGCAGGACATCGAGCAGTCGAGGTGGATCTTGCGAAAGCCCGCGGTGACGTATTGGTCGATCAACACATCCGACTTGGCCATCGCGCTGGCGGCCGGCTCGCCCTGCCAGCAGTTCGGCCCCAGGTGGTCGCCGCCGAGCAGCACGCGCTCGTGCGCGAATCCCACCTTGTCGGCGATGCCGAACACGAAGTCGCGGAACGCGCCAGGCGTCATGCCGGTATAACCGCCATCCTGGTTGACCTGGTTCGAGGTGGCCTCGATCAGCACCGGGCCGTCTCCTGCAAGGCCCACCTCGAAGGCGGCCTCGATCACGAGCGGGTGCGCCGAACAGACCGAATGGATGCCCACCGGCTCACCGCGGTGATGCCGTTGGACGAGGTCGAGAAGCACGTGCATGGTTGACTCCAATGAGGATTTAGTGGGCGTCCGGATCGTCCGGCTGCAAGGCCAGGAACAGTGCGGCGGCAAGCGACAGGCCGATGCCGAGCAGCTTGAAGCCATTCGGCAGGGTGGCCGCCAGCGCCACCGAAATCACGGTGGTCAGCAGCGGTGCGCCAGCGTTCACCAGTGGCGAGACCACCAGCGCCTTGCCATGCCGGAAGGCGTACACCAGCGTCAACGCACCGACCGCATTGAGAATCTGTGTCACCGCCGCCAGCCACGGGCCATCCAGCCCATAGTTGATCGGCTGCGAGAAGTCGGTCATCGCCAGCGCCACGGGAATGAAGGCCAGCGCGCTGAGCGTCATGTAGAAGAAGATGGTCTCGGCATCCATCAGCGTATTGGCGCGCTTGATGAAATACGCTTGCAGGCCCCAGGCCACCAGCACGCCGATCGCCAGCACGAACCACCAGCCGTAGGCCACGCCGCCCTGGTCCGGGGCATAGTCGAACAGCGGCAATGCGCACAGCGCCAGCACGATGCCGGTCACGCCCATCATCCCGGTGCGCTCGCGCAGGAACAGGTACGAGAGCGCAATCGTGATCACCGGCGAGAGTGAAATCAGCGGAAAGATCAGGTACGTCGGGCCTTCCTTGACTGCATGGAACAGGATCATCTGCCCGCCCGCGCCCAGCAGGCCGATGGCCAGGCCATACCCGATGGCGCTGGCGTCGCGCCGCACGCGCCACCTGATGCGCGCCAGCGCGAACAGCGCCGGCGGGATCATCGTCAGCGCCCACACCACATACACCAGCGTCTCGGGAAAGCCGTTCTGCACCGGGCGGCCGGCAAAAGCGCCCCACACGCCCCACAGCAGCGTGGTCACCAGGGCGTAGCCGAGCCAGGCCGGTTTGGCGGCTTTGACCGCCGTCGTCGTCGCGGCCCGCATCAGAACCTCACGCTCATGCCGGCGGCGTAGGTGCGGCCCCAGGCTTCGAAGCCATAGATGGCGTCGCTGCGGCCCAGGTTCGAGCGCATGACTTCGTCGCCCAGGTTCTTCCCTTCGACGAACAGCGTCACGTTCTTGTTCATGTCATACGAGGCCGAGGCGGTGACCCAGGTGATGGCGTCGACCTTGTTCGGGAAGCCCGCGATGACATTGGTGCTTTGCGTGTACTTGCCGGTGTAGTCGAAGGTCAGCGCGGCATTGATCTTGCCTTTCTCGTACAGGAAGCCGAGCGAGGAGGCGGTCGGCGCCACGCCTTCGAGCTGGCCGACGTATTCGCCGCCGGAGTAGGCGCGGGTCCAGGTCTTGGCGAACTTGGCGCTGATGCCGAAGCCGCTGTCCCACAGGTGCTGCACGCCCAGCTCCATGCCGCGCACGCGCGCCTTGTCGCCGTTGACCGGCCGGGTGACGGTGTACAGGTAGCCCGGCACGCCGATGTCGACCTTCTCGTCGGTCTGGAAGGTGACGAAGTTCTTGATCTGCTTGGCGAACAGCGCCACATTGATCGCCGACTTGGGCTGGTAATACCATTCCAGCGACAGGTCCTGCTGGGTGGCTTCGGTCGGCTTGAGGTCCGGGTCGCCGTCGATCGTCAGGATATAGCTGCGATCGAGCGTGTTGTCGGTGCGGGTCGGCGCCAGGCGGTCGAGCGATGGCCGCGCCATCACCTTGGCCACGGCCGCGCGCAGCACCAGGTCGGTCTGCATCCAGTAGCTGAAGTTCGCCGACGGCAGCACCTTGGTGTACGAGCCGTCCTGCGACACGGGCGTGGCCTCGCTGTAGGTGATGTGCGGACTGCTGGTCGGGATCTCTGGGGTGGGGTCGTCGATCGCGACGATGTCGTCGATCGCGCTCCTCGAACGGGTCTTGGTGTGCACTACGCGCACGCCGACATTGCCGTTCCAGCGCTCGCCCGACAGTTCGAACTGGCCGAACAGGGTCGCGGTCTTCTCGCGCACGTCGTAGGACTGGGTCGGCACGAATTCGGGTTGTGACTGGCTCACGTCATAGACCCCGTCCGGATTGCCGTCAACATCGAACTTCGGCTTGCCGTCCAGCGCCTTCAATGCTTCGAAATAGGCCGGCACGTCGAAGCCCACGAAGCTGCCCGGGAAGTTGCCGCCGGCGCCGCGCATATAGTTCGGCAGGTTCATCGGCCGCACGACATTGGCGCCCAGGCTGGCGAAGGTGGTCGAGTACATATCGCAGTACTGGCAGGCGCCGCCATTCTTCTCATTGCCGATCGCGGTGCGCTTTTTGGAGCGCGAGGTGCCGGACACGCCGAATTCAAACGCGTCGAGATGGAACTTGCCGTCCAGGCTCAGGCGGCCTTCGAGCGAGCCGCCGTCCACCGTGTCCTTGATATCGACGCCGGTCAGGCCGGCAAAGTGGATGCCGTAGTCGTTGTTGCCCAGGCGCCCGGCGGCCAGCTCGGTGGCCAGGTCGCGTCCATCCTCGAGCGTGACGCGGATGTCGGGGAGCGCATTATTGTTCGCTCGGTAGTAGCCGGTGTTGGCGCCGCCGATGCCGGCCACCACGAAGGTGTCCTTGCCGCCCGAATCGCGCTTGGAGGTCGAGCGGTAGACGTCGCCCACCAGGCGCAGGTCGGGCGAGACTTTCCATTCGCCCTTCCAGCCCACCTGCGTGGTGTCGACCTTGCGGTCGGTGGTCACGTTCGACATCTCGGGCACCAGGTCCTTGATGGTCATACCGGTGATCAGGCCATCCTTGGCAACCACGTCGGACCAGCGGTCGGCGGCGTGCTCCACATAATAGGATTGCTGGTAGCCGACCTGCGGCGAATCCAGGCGCGTGGCGAGCGCGTCGAACGTCATCCTGAAGTCGGGCGTGAGCTTCCATTCGAAGGCGCCGGTCAGCGCGGCGCGCTTTTTCTTCTCGAAAATCGAGCCGAACGAGATGCAGCAGGAGCCGAGCAGGTTCTGTTCATCCGGGCCGAGCGCGCCGTTGCCGTTCACGTCGAAGCTGCCCGGCGAATCGGCATTGAAGGTCTGGTAGCCCAGCGAATCGGTGCGCACTTCGCGATCGGACAGCACCGCGCCCAGGATCACGCCCATGGTGTTGTTGTTGAAGGTGTTGCTCACCACGCCGGACAATTTGGCGCCGTTCTTGCGCGACAGGTCGTTGCGATCCCCCTCGATGCGCGCCGAGGCGTGGTAGCCGGGATTGTCGAACGGGCGCGCCGAGCGCAGGTTGACCGAGCCGCCGATGCTGCCTTCCATCTGCGCGGCGCTGGCCGATTTCATCACGTCGGCGCCGCCGATCATCTCGGATGGCAGTACGTCGAAGGCGAAGTCGCGGCCATCGCCGTCGGTGGCCAGGATGCGGCGATTCAGGGTGACGATGTTATAGCCCGAGCCCAGGCCGCGCACATTAATGTACTGGCCTTCGCCGCCGCGGGTGCGCGACACCGAGATGCCGGCGATGTGGGTCAGCGAGTCGGCCACGTTATCGTCCGGGAAGCGTCCCAGCTCGGTGGCCGAGATCGAATCCTGGATCACGTCGGCGTTGCGTTTGAGGTCCAGCGCCCGCGCCAGGGCGGCGCGCGCGCCGGTGACCACCACCACCGGCGGCTCGGTCGCGGTGGCAGCGGTCACGGTCTGTGTCGTGGTGTTGGCGGTGTCTCCTGCCACGCCGGCGTCGACCTGCGCCCATGCCACGCCGCACAGGGCGGTGTTCACGGCAGTGGCGATCAATGTCCGGCTCAATCCCTTGTCGAATCTACTGCGCATGGCAATGCTCCTTCAGGTGTCTCGTTGTAATCAAATAGTAATAGAAGAAATTCGAAATATCAAATAACTTTCGAAAACTTTCGATTTAGTTCGAAACTAATCTTTATTTGCTGCGTGGCAGCAGCATGGAGAACGTCTTCGCCAAACGGAGGGAAACCCCCTACAATTAGGTTGATATAGAGAATCATCTGTAGCGCCCCGCTACGACCGAACTGGACCGGATCGACATGCCCCTGGAATCACTTTTGTTCGCGCCACCTGCCCTACTCGGGCCAACGCTGCTGGCGGCCCTGCTTGGCCTGCTGGTCGGCAGCTTCCTGAACGTGGTCATCTACCGCATCCCGAAAATGATGCAGCGCGAGTCCGACAACTACGTGGCCCAGGAAAGCGGCAAGGAGCCGCCGCACACCGATCGCTTCAATTTGATGGTGCCGCGCTCGGCCTGCCCCTGCTGCGGCCACCAGATCACGGCGATCGAGAACATCCCGGTCATCAGCTGGCTCGCCTTGCGCGGCAAATGCCGCAAGTGCAAGAACCCGATCCCGATCCGCTATCCGGCCATCGAACTGTTCACCGCCATCGTCTCGGGCTTGCTGGTGTGGACCCTGGGTAGCGGCGCGATGGGCATGAGCAGCCTGGTGTTCGGCTGGCTGCTGATCGCGATGACTTTCATCGACTTCGACACCCAGCTGCTGCCCGACGACCTCACCTACCCGCTGCTGTGGGCCGGTCTGATCATGAACATCAACGCCACCTTCGTGCCATTGCAGGACGCCGTGATCGGCGCTGCGGCCGGCTACCTGGTGCTGTGGGCCGTGTATTGGCTGTTCAAGCTGGCCACCGGCAAGGAAGGCATGGGCTACGGCGACTTCAAGCTGCTGGCGGCGCTCGGCGCCTGGCTGGGCTGGACCGCGCTGCCGACCATCATCCTGCTGTCGTCGATCGTCGGCGCCGTGGTCGGCATCAGCCTGATCGTGTTCGCCAAGCGTGGCCGCGACAAGCCGATCCCGTTCGGCCCCTACCTGGCAGCGGCCGGCCTGATCACGATGCTATATGGCGCCCAGCTGGGCGGCATCACCCTGGGCCTGCTGGGATGAACGGCGTGCGGTTCTCGGTCGGGCTGACCGGCGGCATCGGCTGCGGCAAGAGCACCGTGGCCGAGCTGTTCGCCGACCTGGGCGCCTCGATCGTCGACACCGACGCCATCGCCCACGCCCTGACCGCGCCGCACGGCGCGGCGATGCCGGCCCTCGTGGCCGAATTCGGACCCGATTTCGCCACGGCTGACGGCGCCCTGGACCGTACCCGCATGCGCACCCTGGTGTTTTCCGACGCCGGCGCGCGCGGCCGGCTGGAAGCGATCCTGCATCCGCGCATCCGCGACGCTACCGCGGCCGCGGCAGCCGTCGCCAGCGGGCCGTATGTCATCTACGCGGTGCCGCTGCTGATCGAATCGGGCAGCTGGCGCGAGCGCGTCACGCGGGTGCTGGCCGTGGACTGCCGTGAAGATACCCAGGTGGCGCGTGTCATGGAACGCAGCAATCTGACGGCGGACCAGGTGCGCGCGATCATGGCAACCCAGGTCACCCGTGACCAGAGGCTGGCGGCAGCCGACGACGTGATCGACAACGACGATGGCCTGGAAGCCCTTTTACCGCAGGTAAAACGCTTGCACGCGCAGTATCTTGCGTTGAGTGTGTAACAAGATTGATGCAGTGTTTGTAATTTTGCTCCGCATGGTTCAGAATCACGAAGTTGCCTTCCAGCCTACATTCAGAGGAATGTCATTTTGATCGTCTACGAATATCCTTTCAACGAGCGGATTCGCACGTTGTTGCGGCTGGAGGACCTGTACGAGAAATTCAAGTTCTTTGTGCATCAGGACCATCCGATGCAGCACCATGTCGCGCTCGCGACGATCTTCGACATGCTGGAAGTGGCCGGCCGCGCCGACCTCAAGTCCGACCTGCTGCAGGAACTCGAACGCCAGAAGCAATCGTTGCTGGCCTACCGCAGCAATCCGGCAGTGCAGGCCGAGACGCTCGACGCCGTGCTGTCCGAGCTGGACGTGGCCAGCACCGCCCTGGCGGGCAGCCAGGGCAAGACGGGCCAGAACGTGCGTGAGAACGAGTGGCTGATGAGCATCCGTGGGCGCACCATCATTCCGGGCGGCGCCTGCGAATTCGACCTGCCCTCCTACTATGCCTGGCAAAAGCGCCCGGCCGAGAAGCGCCATGCCGACATCATGGGCTGGTTCGGGCCGCTCGCGCCCCTGCTCGAGGCGCTGGCCTTGGTGCTGCGCCTGCTGCGCAACTCGGGCGTGCCGGTCAAGATGTTCGCCGCCGCCGGCAGCTACCAGCAGATGTTGCAAGGTAAAATCTACCAGATGCTGCGCCTGACGCTGGACGAAACCAGCGGTGCGATCCCCGAGATTTCGGCCAACAAGTATATGCTGTGGGTACGCTTTACTACCCAGGACGGCGATTGCAAGCCCAAGCCCCTGGAAGCGGACGTGCCGTTCGACCTGACCCTGTGTAATTTTTAAGACTGACGTAGAAACACGATGACCGTCGTAGCCTGCCCCACCTGCAGCAAACAAGTCGAATGGACTGAAGCAAACACATTCCGCCCGTTCTGCTCCGAGCGCTGCAAGAAGATCGACCTGGGCGCCTGGGCCGAAGAGAAGTTCGTGATTCCCGGCGCCGCGCCGGCCGATCCGCTGGACGATCCGGCGAACGAACGCTGATGCTGTTCGCGTTCGTTGAACGCGTGGACGGCAAGCCGTCCACCCTACAGTAACGCATTTATCCTGGACAGCATACGTGGGGTGGACGGCTTCGCCGTCCACGCGTCCAGCCAGACCCTGCTTATCCCCCGACGCGTATCCCCTCCGGCACCACCACCGGCTTGTTGCGCCGCCC
>Ga0265797_10011549_pt1 | contig 11031 bp, 7 predicted proteins | sample P2T30metagenome_FD_192433 | JGI IMG/M metagenome (GOLD analysis project Ga0265797, IMG submission 192433) | Plant litter microbial communities from East Loma Ridge, Irvine, California - P2 T30 | ecosystem: Environmental > Terrestrial > Plant litter > Unclassified | place: USA: California... | reverse complement strand
TTGCATGTTGAACTTTTTGGGTCGACGGGTGAAGTGCATCAGCTGGTACTTCTCGGGTGCGAATGTCGCGCCATGCGTACGTGCCCAGGCCATGCACTTCTCGTTTGCTCTTTCTAGGACCCGACAGTTCGCTTCGGTGGATCTGTTAAAAGTGAGTATGTTGGTGTCGTCCACAAAGCCGATTGCAGTCGTTGCTCCGGTGTTGAGCTGTGGTAGGAGGGTAGAAGCAAAGAAGAGAAAGAGGATTGGTGACAGGGTCGAGCCCTGTGGGATGCCTGACGTGGTCGACCGGACCCTATCCTCATATGTCCCTAGCACGAGGGTCGTCGTTCGATCGGTCAAGAAGGAGCGGATGTACTCGGCCACCCACTGCGGTAGTCTCGCGTCCCGAATGTTATGGATCAGCCGCTCGTGAGAGACATTGTCGAAGGCTCCAGAGATGTCCAGACTAAGCATGCTCGCCACTAAAGAGTTGTCGTTCGCCCAAACCGTCCTTATCTGCTCCGTGAGCATCTCCAACGCCGTGACGGTCGATCGCCCCGGCCTCGCTCCCATCTGTGTGGTGGGCAGCAGGTTGTGCTCTTCTGCTAGAGCCGACACACGCCGGGCCACGATCTTCTCGAGCACCTTCCCAAGCGTGTTAAGCAGTGCTATCGGTCTGTATGCTTTTGCTACATCGTACATTGGCTTCTGTGGCTTTCGGAGAACTACCGTCCTAGAGTGGCGGAAGGGTTTAGGGTGGTATGATCTTTGTAGGCAGTCTCCGAACAGCTTGGCTAAAGGCTCGGCCAGGACGTCCCTGCATTCTCGAAGGAGGCGATTAGGTATACTGTCCGGTCCTGGGGCCTTATCTGGTGCAATGTCCTTTAGGATGCTAATAATCTCGTCTGTAGTGACTTCCTGGCTCACCGAGAGCTCGGGCGGGTACCTGTATCCCTTAATGTCGGCAAGGTCCGCCTTCATTGGCGGAGGGAAGAAATGGCCTGCGAGTACGTTGGCTTTGGCTTTGTTCGAGCTGTGGTGCCTGCCCTCTCTGCCCTTCAGTGGTGGGAACTGAGGTGGTGGTGGTGGTTCTTAAGCCGCTGTTCGTGCCCACTTCGTCAGCCGCCACATCTTCGCTGGATCACGCATGATGTCAGCCACAGCTTGTCGCCAACCCAGCATACTGTCCCTCTTGATCTGTCGTTTCTTCTCGTTCACTGCCTGGCGATAGTTGATGTAGGCCTCTTGGCTGCCGTGAGCTACCCACTTTCGGCAGGCTCGTCGGGTCCGCTTGACACTCTCTGTACATCCGTCACTCCAACCAGTGCGAGTCCAGCGGGAAGGTTTTGCTAGCGGAATCGTGTCGCAGACAGTGTCTTGGACGATCATCTGTAGCGGAGCTACCCTCTCATCTAGGGCCTCCAGTTTGTTTGTTCGTCGCCTGTCGAGGTTACTTGTATCATTCGGGTGGTCCTGGTCTAGCACTTCCAGTCGATGCTTCAGGCACTCGCGCACCTTCACCCAATCCGCTTTGCGCCACCGGGGCTGCGCTGGGCGTTCCGCTTGTTGCGGGACTGTCGTCTCGATCGATGTGATGATCGGTATATGGTCGGAGTCCGAGTCTAGCTCCTCGCACGGTTGCATTGCAATACCTGCTCTGCGATTCCTGACGTTGCGAAGGTCAGGTCAAGTGTGCTCATGCTATTGCCTGACCTCCACGTCGCAGTCCCCTGCGGCAAGATCAGTTCCATGTTGCTATGCGTTATAGCTTCGATCAGGTCATCTGCTAGTGTGTGCTGCGTTGGTAGCAATGTCCTGCCCCACAGGGGGTGATGTAGATTAAAGTCTCCGACTAGTATGTGTTCTCCCGGGTGGCTGAACGCTTGCGGCAGCAGCTGCAAAGTAGCGAGATTACGGCTGGTGAGAAGCTTTGGTGGAGGGTTGTAGCAGTTGTAGATGTGCAGTGTCCTGCCGCCTAGATAAATCGCGAGTGTTACGAGGTCCGGTGAGTGTTCCGTAGTCTCCCACTCGTTCCGATTGATCGCTTTGCTGACATAGAAGCATACTCGCGTCTCTCTGCTCAGGGGGTAGACCAGGTCGTAGTTTGGGGGGCCGACTCGTCGTCGGCATCTGCGGGTTGCGCCATCGTTCTTGCACGGCTAGTATGTGATGCCTCTCGGGGTCTAGTGACTTGAACATGGGCTTCATCACGCGGTTTCTGCTTACATTCACGTTGTACTGTATGATGTTGAGCGTTTCTGTTGTATCAAGCATCATCGTCCATGTCTGTATCTGCTGGTTTATCTACGTGACCGTCCGATCTTGCATTTTGCGGTGCACTTTGCGATGCACTTTGCGATGCATTACCGAAGACTCTAACTTGAGGTTGGAAGACATCCACGAACGACAACGTTCGCTGGTAACGAGAATTTTGCGTCTGCACAGCTGGAGGCCGGCCTGGTCCGGCTCGCCTCCGGTCTGTTGATGCGGGTGAGAGCTTCCGTTTCTTCGATTCCACCAAGGTCCAGCCGCACTCTTCCTCTACGTTGACAGTCGTATCTGAGCGTTGCGGGAACCGAGTTGGCGCCGTGTATCTAGCTTGCATGCTTCTGACCTTGGCAGCTTGGCGGACACTACAGTCGTGGTTCCAGGCTGGGTGCTTCTTCCCACAATTGGCGCACTTGAGTTGTGATTGCGTCTCACAGTCTTTTGTGTTGTGCTTTCCAGCACAATGTCCGCAGGCTTCTGCCTTGCGGCAAACCGGCGCGACGTGGCCGTAGGCTTGGCATTTGAAGCATTGCGTAAGTCTCGACTCTGGACTATAGTACTCCGCAAGGTGGATGGCGAAGTTGCTGACGAGACCGCGTCGAACGATCCAGTTAGCCATTTGCTCCGTCGTAACGCCGACTATTAGAGAACCATGTGTTTTGCCCGCGGCGTGCCCGCGGCGTGCCCGCGGTTGAGCCAGGAGAGCCTCACTCTGTACGTTCTTTCTTTCCTCGGTGTCGGAGATGCGAATGGTAAGTTCAGGGCCCTGGATTGAGGGTACAGAGGATTTCGGAGGTGTCGGCGGAAGGGAGGTCGCGATCTGAGCCCATGTCGGGCGCGGAGACGTAGGCAACGAGGCCAGCGGCGTCGTTAGCCCTTTGACTACTTCGTGGACTGCTTGGACTTCTCGGAGGATGGCGTTTGTGGTCGGGTGCGTTGTCGGGTCATACTGCAACGAGGTAAGTGTGTCCCTGGCTTCGCGGACGAAGGGGCGCAGGGTAGGCGTGTGGATGGAGGATGATGAGGCGTTCGGCGCGTCTAAAGCTGTGAGTAGTGCTGCTGCGGTTTCGATTAACTGCTGGATGTTTCGGGCTATATTCACGGTGTTTTGAGAGCTAGGGGTACACGGCGGACGCGTCGCGGCGGGGGGCTAGCGACCCCTCTCCGCTGCCTTTCCGCCGGCGCCGCCAGTATTATGAGTATCATCGTCGCGTTCACGGGGTAGCGCCGATGAGGATAGTGCCCTCGTCGACGCTAGGGGGATGTTTCGATGGTTTTATGACATTTTAAAATTGATTTGATTGATTGATTGATTGATTGATTGATTGATTGATTGATTGATTGATCGGTTAATTGATTGATTGATTCTGTCAGGCTATTCACGGTGACCGTATGAGCCGTCCCTAAAGAGTGACCTTGAATATACTCCATTTGTACGCCTGAAAATCATCTTAAAAAATGTCCAATCCTTTCAATTGGTCAGTAGCGCTTCCTGCTGGAATGACAGTCTGCCAGTCTTCTCTAGGAACCGGATAGTCGCCTTAACAACTACTAGATCTGGCTTCCACTCTTCTTTTAGGCCGTCGAGTAGTTGCCCAGTCTTCGCGTCCTTCCTCGCACCCCATCCTCCTCAGAGGTAAAGCACGTCTCCCCACCTATCTGCATGCCGCCAGCGACTGTTGTTGACCAGCGCGTCCTCCTCGAAAGAGCCAGCCAGACTCCAGTTTCGAAGGATCAGCCTTCAGCCCCGCTTAGCAAGACTGTCTGCCGAGAACCACCGAATTCGCGATGCATGCAGGCTGTGATACGATCGGGTGGATCCGAACGGAACGCTAGGCTTATCGCTATGCCTCAGTGGTTGTGATTCTTTGGAAGGAGTTTGGCATCTTCGGTGGAGCTATGAAGGGCGCGAGTAGTCACTTCGGCATCTCGCTCCTACGTTCAAAAGTTGTTGTAGTGTCCAACGGGAGAGACCTGACCGCACTCAAGCTATCAGCATTGCTCCTAAGGTGTCCAACTTCGCTAATGCATCATGCGCCACGTCTCCGATCTCAAAATGTCATGCAAGGCGGCTGCGGCGTCCAATGATCGTGAAAAGCCAGTGCCTTGCCTGCGCCTTGCCTGCGCCTCGCCGAAGCACTGCGGCCGATTGAGCAATGAGTAATGATAGCCTTGTCTTCTTCCATCCCGATGATTTCGTCTCAATCGCGTGCACACCATATATTGACTACAAATGCAAAAGGCGAAGGGTAAGGACCAAGATGAGCTCGACTCTGAAGCCTCCCAAGCCTCCCAAGCCAGACCACTTGCGCCGGCCCTCAAGCAGGTCTCCCTCACGCTTGCCAGATCACCCGACCGCGGAATCTGTTCGTACGTCGTCACTAAGCGCTGCGTATACAACATGTGGAAGTAGTATACTCGCGGATGCGCTCGAAGCTCTCGGATCCGATGACCGGCATTCAATAGGTAGCTTGATTCTGCCTACGAACGCCATCAGCGTTGACGCTGCGTTCGATGAAATACACACCTGTACGAAGGAGCTTCAAAAGCGCTGTGCTATCAAGAGGTGGTCATGGAACTACAAAGGTCGGCGGGTATACCTCGCCGACCAAGTGGACAAGATCGTGCGGCTCTTGGACAAGTTCAAGGCTGTAGGAGACGTGGTCGCCAATGTCGACCCTATCCACGTTGGGTTACCTTGGGCGGGAATCCGGGCTATTCTCGAGGTATGCGTCTGTGGAAAGGACATAATACGCCCTGTAGGCTAATAACACGGCATAAGGTCGCTCTAAGTGACAGCAAGCATCGAGCTGTCCTGGTCACTGGAATAGAGCTGACCTTGTACGTAAGCAACCGGCTGAAAGTCTACCTAGACATATACGCCTACTCATCACCTTCATTGGCCACAGACAACTTGCGTAGAAGTCTCGTACACCTCTACGTTCACATACTTACATTCTTAGCACGCGCCATTCGGGTTCAACGAAAAAGAAGCGTTTCAATGGTTGTACAAGCTCTATGGGACTCTGGTGCACTAACCGAGTTCGAGGAAGAGTGTGACAAGTTGTGTATTAGAGCTAGCGAAGAAGCGAGGATCTGTGACGAACGAGCTAGCCTAGAGGCACAGTTACGGATTCTGGATGACATCTACGAGATCTACACGAGCGTGATGAGGCTGGAAGACAAAATCGACCTAGGTAAGCTCGAAACAGCTAAGGAGGCCACGTATAACTCCTCCGCGGAGGGGGAACTGTCAAAGTGCCTGCCGGACACCCGCACCGACCTCCTCGAGCAGATCTTCGACTGGGTTGCTGACCGTACTGCCAAACGCATCTTCTGGCTTTGTGGCAAGGCCGGCACCGGCAAGTCGACAATATCTCGCACCGTAGCGCAGAAGCTCGACGACGACGGTACACTAGGAGCCAGCTTCTTCTTCAAGAGGGGACGCGCTGATCGAAGCCACGCGAAATTGTTGTTTCCCACAATTGCCAGACAGCTCGCAGACCTCTTTCCAGACATCGCCCACGCTATTGCAGCTGCTCTAGACCAGGATTCTCTCCTCTGTGACAAATATCTGAAAACTCAGTTTGACTCACTTTTGCTGGACCCTCTACGGAGTGCTGACGAAGGCAGCTTCCCATCTGCGGGTATAGTACTCGTGATCGATGCTCTCGACGAATGTGATAACAGCGAGAGCATCAAAACGATACTGCTCTTGTTGTCAAGAGTAGAGGCTATCACATCTGTTTGCTTACGGATCTTTGTTACCAGCAGGCCGGAACTCCCAGTAGAGCTTGGGTTCAGAAAAGTGTCTGGAGATCTACATCACGACATTCGACTTGAAGAAGCTCAGGAAGGGTCTATTGCACACGACATCCAAGTATTCTACGAACATCAACTCTCCGAGATCAGAGATGCCAGCTCACTACAGGTCGACGAGCTGCCAGCCCAATGGCCAGGAGACGAGAGTATCCGCTTGCTCGTTGACAAGGCGGTCCCACTCTTCATCTTTGCTTTCACCGTCTGCCGTTATATCGCGGCCAACCCCGAACGAAATTTGAACATCATACTACACAGAAGCCCGGACAAGTCTCTGCCTGGACTACAGGGCACATATCTGCCGATTCTCGATTCAAGTGTTGTGTCCGAGGGCCACGGTAAGGAGGAGGATCGGATCTCTGATTTCAAACGCATTGCAGGAACCATCGTCCTGCTCTACGACCCACTTACAGCCTCTGCGCTCGCACAACTACTCGACTTGCGCATTGGCGATGTCGACCGAATGCTTCGCCCGCTGCACTCAGTGCTGAATGTCCCGCGAACGAAAAATGGCAAAATGGACTGCTCGATGCCGATCACGTTATTCCATCTGTCTTTCCGCGACTTCCTTGTCGATTCGGCGTCGGAGAATGAGAGCAAATTCTGTGTCAATGCAAAGGAGACTCATCGGATGCTTGGATTGCATTGCGTTCACCGATTGGAGTCTGGTGGCCTGAAGGAGGACATTTGCGGCCTCGCTGCCCCAGGTACACGAAGGGCGGAGGTCGCAAAGTCGACAGTGCACTCTTCCTTGCCTGAAGACATTGCATACGCTGCCTGCTACTGGGTCCAGCATACCGTGAGCAGTGGGGAGCAGATCAAGGACGACGGTAGAGAACACCGATTCTTGCAAAAGCACATGCTCCATTGGATTGAGGCTCTGAGTTGGCTCGGAAAGGCATCTGACGTCATACACAACTTTGCCGCCCTACGATCTCTCGTTGATGTAAGTCACAACCAACAATGCCCTCGCAACGAGACACGCTAATTCAGGCAAGAAGCTTGACGAAGGCAAACATTTATCCAGCATGCTAGACGATGCAAGCCGCTTCGCGATTCGCAATCGATACATCATCGATCGAGCACCACTGCAGACCTATATGTCTGCATTATTGTTCACGCCTTCGTTGAGCATTGTGCGTCAGACGTTTGGTGATACTTTGCAGAGATACTTCGGATTGATGCCTCAGATGCCGGTACTATGGGGCAAAGAGACACAGAAGCTTGTAGGCCATGACGATAGAGTGTTAGCTGTGGCCTTTTCGCCTGACGGTCAGACCATAGCATCAGGATCATGGGATGGTACTGTCAGGCTGTGGGACACTGTGACAGGTGAGGAGAGGCAGAAACTTCAAGGACACGACGCCGGAGCAATGGCTATAGCTTTCTCACCCGACGGGAAAACACTGGTGTCAGGATCAAACGACAAGACTGTCAGGCTGTGGAATTTGGCTACAGGTGAAGAGAAGCAGAGGCTCGAAAGGCACGATGGTATGGTTCAGAGTGTGGCCTTCTCGCTAGATGGCGAGACAGTAGCATCGGGATCAAATGATAAGACAGTCATATTGTGGGATGTAGCGACGGGACAGCAGAGGCACAGGCTTGTAGGACACTATGACATGGTTAAGGCTGTCGCACTCTCACCAGATAGCAATACGGTGGTGTCGGGATCGTATGATGGCACAATAAGGCTATGGGACGCGGTAACAGGCGAGGAGAGGCAAAAGCTCGAAGGCCATGACGAGTCAGTCTGGGCCGTAGCCTTCTCCCCGGACGGCAAGACAATAGCATCGGGGTCGGATGATGCAACAGTCAGGCTGTGGGTCTTCGCACCGGGCGAGGAGAGGCAGAAGCTCGAAGGGCACAACGGCGGGGTCAGGGCAGTAACCTTCTCACCTGATAGCAAGATGGCCGCATCAGGGTCATCGGACAACACAGTCAGGCTATGGGACGTAGCGACAGGCGAGGAGAGGCAGAAGCTTGAAGTTCACGACAACTTTATCAACGCTGTAGCTTTCTCACCAGACGGCAAAACAGTAGCGACGGGCACCGACGACAGCACAATCAGGCTATGGGCCCTAGCGATGGATGAGGAGAGCCAAGAGCTAGTAGGACATGATAGTAAGGTCAATGCTCTGGTCATTTCACCAGACGGCAAGATAGTAGTATCAGGCTCGGTAGACAAGACAGTCAGACTATGGGACGCAGTAACGGGCGAGGAAAAGCACAAGCTTGAAGGGCATGAGAAATCTATCTCTGCAGTAGTTTTCTCGTCGGACAGTATGATTGTGGCCTCCTCTGCAGATGACACGACGCTGAGAGTATGGGATGTCGAATCTGGAGGAGAGATGCAAAAGATCACGGACTACCAAGACTGGAGCGACATTGTGGTCATGGCGCGGGACAATCGGACAATAGCTGCGGTTTCGGAAAGTACCAATATCAAGCTTATAGACATAGCGACGAGAGAGGAGAAGAAGAAGCTCAAAGGACACAGGGGCCTCATTCGTACAGTAGCCTTCTCACCGGACGGCAAGACGGTGGCGTCAGGGTCGGATGACAAAACAGTCAGGCTCTGGGACGCAGCGAAGGGCGAGGAGAGGCAGAAGCTCGAAGGGCATGACAGCCAGGTCAGTGCAGTGGCGTTCTCTTCAGACAGTAAGACAGTGGCGTCGGGATCCGGGGATAAAACAATCAGGCTGTGGGACGTAACGACAGGCGAGGAGAGACAGAAGCTTGAAGGGCACGACAACTATATTGCTACGGTAGCTTTCTCACCAGACGGCAAGACGGTGGCGTCAGGATCCGGGGACAAAACAACCAGGCTGTGGGACGTAACGACAGGCGAGGAGAGACAGAAGCTCGAAGGGCACAATGGTGATATTACTACGGTAGCTTTCTCACCAGACGGCAAGACGGTGGCTTCAGGGTCGTTGGATAGGACAGTCAGACTGTGGGATGCGACGATGGGTGAGGAGAGACAGAAGCTCGAAGGGCACGACAACTATGTTGAGGCAGTGGCCTTCTCGCCGGACGGCAGGATAGTGTCGTCGAGATTTGGGAACAACATAGTCAGACTATGGGATGTGACAACAGGTCAAGGGACGCAGGAACTCGAAGTGCTTAGTAAAGGGGACGCCATGAAAGCGATCTCGCCAGACGACAGGACGGCAGCATCTTACACAGCACGTGATACTATTGTATTGTGTGACGCAGCGACAGGCGAAAAGAGATGCAGACTCGAAGGGCACAAGAGCCAGGTGAACGCGGTGGCTTTCTCGCCAGACGGCAAGAAGGTGGTGTCGGGGTCGGAAGATAAGACGGTCAGGCTGTGGGACGCAGCCACAGGTGAGGAGAGACAGAAACTCGAAGGGCACGACAACTGTGTTAAGACAGTGGCCTTCTCGCCAGACGGCAAGATAGTAGCGTCGGGTTCGGAAGATAAGACGGTCAGGCTGTGGGACGCAGCCACAGGTGAGGAGAGACAGAAGCTCGAAGGGCATAACAGCCAGGTCAGTATAGTAACCTTCTCTCCGGACAGTAAGGTGGTAGCATCGGTGTCCGAGGACATGACAACCAGGCTGTGGGACATAGCGACGGGCGAAGAGAGGCAGAAGCATCGAACTTCTAGGACTGTGGCCAGAATCGCCTTCTCTGGAGATGGAAACTGTTTGGAGACGGATGTTGGGCAGCTGGATCTCGATAACATCCCCCCTGCATGTCCAGCACTTTCCACTAAGCCCCGGTTGACCCTTCTATTAGAGGCTTCTTGGATCAAACGCTGTGGCTTGGACTACCTCTGGCTACCGCATGAGTATCGTGGCGTGTGCCATGACGCGCGTGGATCACATCTGATTATTGGCCAAGCATCCGGGGCTGTTTCGTTCTTCTCGTTCAAATGATACTACTTGTACTTGTACAGTACGTAGTTCAGCATGATTTGAGGGGTTTCAGCAGCCATATTGCGTAACATCTAAGTCGAATGGATTGATTGATTGATTGATCGATTCTGTCAGGCTATCCACGGCGTCCGTATGAGCCGTCCCTAAGAGTAACGTTACTTACAAATGAGATTCTTTGCCTTTGCTCAAAGTGAGTGTGAGAGTAATCCATCCCTTATACCGCCTGTATAACCTCATGTTGATAGGCCAACCTGCCTGTTTTATCCAAAAATCAGATAGTAGCCTTGACGACTGCTAGATCCGGCTTCTATTTCTCTTTCGGGCTGTCTAACAACTGCCCTGTTCTGATGTCCTTTTTCAAGCCCCATCCTCCTAGAAGGTAGGGCACATCTCCCGATCTACTGCCTGCAGCTGCTCGTAACTCCCTACGCTTGTCTGCCCATCTCAGGCACCAAAGAAGGACGTGTTTGATGGTTTCATCGTTGTCTCCACATCCGCATTTGGCATTGTGTCTCAGTCCTGCTCGGGACAGGTACTGGTTCAGGCGGCAGTGTCCTGTTCTCGCCTAGATGAGGATCGACGCCTAGTCCGAGGTGAGCGACCCGTATAGCTGTAGGGTGTGCCTTCCTGGTAGGGCCTGATCTATCTTCCACGTGTATTGGCCGGGCAGCCTCGTAGTGTCGAACGGGTTCGGATCTTCACTCCTGTCCCGATTTATCAGACGGGTAACGCCTGACACCTCCCGCACCCTCTCTAGTGCCGGAGCCGTAGGCTTACCCGTGTGACTCGACGCCTCTCTTGCTGCGTCGTCGGCCTCTTCGTTTCCCATTGTGCCTTCATGGCCCGGGGACCATCTGAATCTGAGATCTATCCCTGCCTTGCTGAGAGCTTCTACGCTCTCTGCGATCTTCGACAAGAGCGCTCGTCCGGTCCTAGCATCGTTGCCGGCTTGGATTGCTTGGAGAGCCTGCTGACTGTCTGAGAATACTGCCAGCTGTTGAACCTCCGTGAGATCCTCCTGAGCATACTTTAGAGCTGCTGCTATCGCTGCTATCTCTGC
>Ga0265797_10011546_pt1 | contig 11032 bp, 12 predicted proteins | sample P2T30metagenome_FD_192433 | JGI IMG/M metagenome (GOLD analysis project Ga0265797, IMG submission 192433) | Plant litter microbial communities from East Loma Ridge, Irvine, California - P2 T30 | ecosystem: Environmental > Terrestrial > Plant litter > Unclassified | place: USA: California... | reverse complement strand
AGATTCATGCGACCTTACACTCAGTCTGCGCCGTGTGACCACTCAGTCGGGCTCAGCTCCACATGTCCCACGTTGACGGCGATCAGCAGGACGCCCGCTTACATGTGAGCGAAGCCTGGCTGGTCAGAACCAGCGCGTCGCATCCCGAGGGTAGGGCCAATCTATGGATGCCCTTTTTTCGGCCCGATAGAAAGATAATTGCCGGTCTCACTAACCCGGCGGATGCACGACAGCCGCTACCGATGATCGCTAGCCGCGTGCTTGATTTGGAAGGAATTCTAAACCTCACCAGTAGTGTATTGATTGGTATCGTATCTGAGATGAGCCTTCGGAGTGACATCCGCAAACTTTTGGCTGTGACGTACGACTTTCATTATCATGGAACTCATTCTACTCCCAACTGGCTCATCATTCCAGCTCCGCGGTCGAGATATAGCCAAAGGTAACACGGCGTCGTCGCTGCCACATTGATGGAGTTCCAACGGCCCGCCGACCCCACTTTGACCCACCACGGCATGCAAGACCACCTAGTTCCCGTCTTACATGTTCACCATCACAAGCGACTCCTTTGGCGTTACAACCAATAACAGTGAATGCGCCTTGTAGGGCTGGGGAATGCAATCCGATCCACTTATCGTAGGAGGTCCTTCTACTTACGGTAAGAAGGCTATCACCACAATACATGCGCGTACGCGTGACCCATGCCGCACGGCATATGCGCATCATCCAGCTCCCCGCGCGGTTGTGCCAGTGACCATCGCCCTATACCCCCGCGCGACGTGGACAGGAATCTGCCAGATGCCTTGTTTTGAGTATCGGAATACACCGTGGGCTGATAGCTCACGGCGGGCACGTATTGCCATCAGGCTCTTGCGGGGTCTGACGTGGCGGACGAATGAAGCGATCAACGTGGGCGGAATGTTCGCGCCGCGACGGCACGGTCAAATATCCGTGCCACCAATTAAAGAAGACAGATTTGTACATTCTTTAGTTCCGTCGTTCGAAAGTTGTTTTTACGGGATGAGGCTCGCAGAATTTGACCTATCATAGCCGCGCTAAGCCATTCAAAGCGGAAGCCTTAGAAGCGGGACGTACGGCTGAGTTTAACCATGTACGGCTGAATACGTTGAAGAGATTACTCTCCAATGCCGTCAATGTCTCTATCACATGCTGACTGATAGCTGGGGTAAGATAATCGCACCCGCACATTGACGTGGATAAGTGACCTGCTGCCTGATTAGGAGGATGATATGGCCGTCTTCGAGAGGCAAGTGGCTCTGCTTGGTAAAGTTCATTGGCGAATAGGTTTCTGGAAGCAGAGGCGACGCATGGGTGACTCAGTACACGTACGAACAGGAAGGCTATTGAACACGTGTATTTTGATAGGTTATGTACATCTCTTTGCCGATTTAGGCTACGAGTACCTATGCAATGACTGAAGTTTCGTCTGGGAAGAACCTTGTCTACATAGATATCTTTGACGTATGATTACGCGACATCTTTTGGACAATGTAGACAGTGTGAGCGATCAAGCTTACATCAATTGGTATTGTTTACTAATGATGTAATTGCAATTGAGCTACATACCGAAACAAAAGACGTCTCAAGCGAAGTATGGAAGTCGTTATTCATCAGCGTGATATAAGCAAGGCGTGAAACGTGGATAGTCCGTAGCAAACAAGCGCAAACGTATTGTTGGGTAAAAGAAATGCCAGTGGCAATTTAAGTATCCTCATCTTCAGCAGCCTCGTTGGTGACATCGTTGGATTGTCGAGTATCGGAGGTGTTCTCCATGTTCCAATAGCCAAGGAAAGTTGGCAGCCAATCTTGGTGAACGATACCAAGGTCTTTGACTTTGACGTTGTATTGTATTGGATGGTGAATCCCGAAGTAGATCCTCGACGCTGCTGCGAGAGGTCTTTCGCCATCGTTCATGACGATGCAGATAGGATGTTTCGTGAGAGGGGCTTCGTCTGCCAATAACTGGGGACTGTATCCTCCATGTGAGAATGCGATAGCGTGCTCAGTCGGAGAGACGCCTGGCTTCTTCGTGCCTTGGCCCTGGTAAGAAAAGATAGGTCTTCTACAGTTAGCAGAGTACGCCCATGATGACGATTTGACTTACACAGCATAACAAAACTCCCTTTTGCGCTTGACTACAATGAACCTCCGCACTTGCGTGTGCACAAGCTCCCGATATTTTACCACAGAAATGGCGCTGTTGTAATCGGTCACATTATTAATAGTCTGCAGTGCATTGACTGCATTGACTGCATTGGCACCAGCAGCTTCACTGAAGAGCACCGAAAAGACCTAATCCAGTTAGGTGTTGTCTGGGTTACAGAGATGATACATACCCTCCCTTCAATGAAAAAGACCGAATCTCTGACGTAGAACGCTTGGAGATATTAGCTTCGCGTTGTAAGAGAAAGGTAGACAGTAATATACATGGATCAAGTTGTTCGTAGTGACTGCCAGGCTGTGCATTCCTACCGTCGTAGGAGCCAAAGACTTTTTTCCCTTGGCGGATGTTGGCTGGTCCTGCGGCGGCCACAGAATCGATACGCTGATGTGAGGGACCTGCATAGGTCTGTTGGGCATCGAGATGAGGTTGGAGTTGGATTTGGGGTAGGAACTGGGTTTGCAACAGGGGCTGCACTTGAGGGACAGGGGGCGCAACATTCAGAGGGACCCAGTTGAAGAACACCCAGCTTTGCCCTGGTGGCCTTCAGTAAATATGCGTGCTTTCCGAGGCGACTGCTTACCGTCATGATGATTCCAGAACCACTGCCGGTACTGGTCGTTGAATTGTAGATAAAGATAGCGCTGAAAGTGGGGATTCCATTCAGGCTGGGGTACGGTTGGACTCGACATGTCGTAACAAATGCCACATGTCACCCAAAGCACGGCAACTCAAGACCACACAAGTATCATGCAAGTGCACCATCACTACTTATGTGCGTCAGATGACTGGACGCGCAGAGCCGCATGTGCCTAGGTAGAGAGACTGCGAGACGAGGAGTCATCTGAGAAGACAGCCATGATGCCGACGCGACCCTCCTACAGCTTGCGATAAAGTGGTAATGTGATAATCCATGTATGCGTTGGCGTGCATGCCAGCCCTGGGAGAGGTGGAGGGGCCTCGGTGCAGGCCGCCAAGGTGAAGCTACGGCAACTGCTACGACGCGTTCGGCCCTTGGTCCGCAGACCCCGCTTTACCTTAGGTCGATCGAAATTGGTTAGCGCGAAAGGCTCCCCCTGGACAGCCACATGCCGCCCGCCTGCGTAGAGTGTTTCGGCTGCGCATCAGCCTGGGTCTAAGTGTCCATCAAGCAAATATTAGCTAGTCGTAGCCACGCCACGCCATGCCTCTTGCATCTGCGATCTCTTACCCATCCCTTGAATTTCGAATATGCACCTCGATGTTCAATGTCTGAACAAGAGGCACATAGCTCTTCTCGTCCGGAATCGATTCAGGATGGTGATGTGCACTTTCCCGGTACGTCCTTCGCTATCTACCATGGCTTCTCTTTGCTGACGCTCAAATAGCAGACACGGTCCCTTACCTTCGTTCATCAACACCCGTGGCCGGTGCCGAGCCTGTTCCCACTGGGAACCGTACATTACATTCGGAACACTCTTACGTGGAAGATGGCGATCGAGAATACCAAATTGATGATTTGACATTGCAGGCTGTCCAGGAGTATGGTGAAAATAGGGCCGGGCAACAGAACTCGAAATACGAGCCTCGTCGTGTACAACCGATCTTTGTTCCTCCACCTCCACCACCTCCCCCTCCGCCGCCACAGCCACCAGCTTCATCTATCAGCCTTCACGTCCCTCCACCTCATCCCGCAGTTGCTGGAAATGTTTTGGATCTAGCACCGAATGCAGCACGGGATGCAGATGCACAAAAACTTGATCGTGATCAAGAAGAGTTACGAGATTGTCGCGAGGAATTGCTTGGCTCCCGCTTCAAATTGGCAGCGCTGCGCAAACAACTCAGGGATCTCCATATTGAGACGAGTGCTAAGGAAGGTTCGGCACTCAATTTACTTCGCCAGTATCTTAACGATAGCCCCACATCTCGACTGCCGGAAATCGAGAAAGCCTTCGAGGAAGCGTCGGCAATGAGAGATCAGGTGGGCTTGCTCGAGTCGACATACGACACGGCTGAAGCCAATTATAATACCTTGGAATGGAACTATACCAGCAAAGAGGCAAGATTCGTCGAGGGCGCTTTAAGTAACAAACTTGTACCAATCGGTACAGTGAGTCGAAGCCGGAGTGCGGATGATTTGAACATCACACAATTGACGTACGGCATATCTGACAGGACCGAGAAGTCGCGTGAAGCTTGGAACCACACTATGTATTGTGAAATGAGTAACCCAGGAGGCAATGCTCTGGCCCAGACGAAAACAGCTCAGCAAGCAGAAGCGATGGGAAAGGAAGAACAGACATTTTCTGGAAACACTCCAAACGACAGTGATCATGCCTCGGTTAGTCCGATCGGATGTGGTATTCAGACATCGCAAAAGAAGCAAGAACATAAACGTTGGCTGCGTAAGATGAAAAGGATCGATGCCTGGTTACTGGAAACTGTTGCCGATTCACGTCTTCACCAATTGTACTTGAAAGCGATATTTGACGTCGACTGTACGGATGAAGACGCATGGTGGATACGTACAAGCCAGCTTCTAACCGAATCACGTGAAGAGTTACCGCTCTTTCGTACTGGAGACTCTACGGTTTCTAACCAAACCACGAGTAAGCCCCATTTCCCACGAACTGTAGATGCTACACGCCAAGATATGCCCACCCTGGATATCATTAGCAGCACATCTCTAGTTTCAGACAATCGCCCAACAGTCCAACCCCCGATCCCGAGATCCGAAGATCTCTTGCATGTCGGCGGACGAGATTTTGCTACTCTCAAGCCTCCTACAAGAAGCGTCAGTGGATCACCAGTCTCTTACATGACTTCCGAACTACCAAGCCGACGTACTTCATGCACGAATACAGCAGATACGGCAGGCACAGCAGACACAGCAGACACGCAAAGTGACGCTACATCGCAGGACTCCGATACCGGTGGTATTCGTCTTGATTGTAGGGCACGTCTGGGGGATGTGGACGACCCTCAAAATCATCAAGATCGTAGTCGCATTGCTGAAAGTATTCGTACAACTCCCACCCGACAAAGGCAACGCAACAGCACATCTTCCACATCCGGGTCATCGCACCATTCAGACAATGCTTATGCATTGCAACCTGGACCCGCACCGGATTCGGCGATCCTTACCAGTCGTTTGGAATCACTACCAACGCCGCCAAATCAATTCAGTAGTCCAGAAGACTGTTCTATAGCTTCCGAAGCAGGAACTGCCTCAGGCGACTCGCAGACACTCCAACGCGAACAAGTCTTCGCTCGTACCGAAGAACCATCTCCTAATGTTTCATGTATAGCACACACCCAGCCGGAGAGCAGTGGGTGTCTAGTCATATAGTTCTTACTTTGAGATCTCGTTGGTACCTTCTTTTTTGTTTACACCCCGACTTATTGTCGGCTGTTTCGATGATGAGCGACACATGTCGTCTATTGTTTTATATTAAACCCTTTCACGCTTGTTCCACACATCACTATGTAACAATATAGGGTAGACTGGTGCAACGCTTGCGGGTCGGCGTATGCTCACTACGGAGTCCGGAGATTATAGGTACCTAGGTATCATGAAAACGATTTGTCAAGGCTTTGGATTGGTATATACTATGTTGTTTGAAGCGACCGTTATGGATTGGGTCGTAATCATAGCGCTTCATTCCAGGCATTCGAGTCCATGCAGGTGGGTATTCACATTCGAAATAGAGGTACCTGACTGGGCCTATAGCTGAGCTAGTCCAACTAGACTAGCGTGCCGTAAGCGAGGTGAATCTTGGCAGAGCCCTAGAGTCACTGGTGCCCAGAATCTCCTTCCTGACAACGACGCGCAGTGGCCGGATCCTTTGAGTCTCACTGCATATCAGAAACTCCGCTTTGGAAAAGCTTCCAACAACGCGCGTACAGGCTTAGGTTCACGAGTCGATCAATGCGACATGAGCAATGCCGCATGCCAAGGATATAAATGCACGATGACACGCAGCTTGCATTGGATATGCGTTTATCTTTAGTGCGGGGACATAACTGCTCGGAACCATCAAGCAGAGGATGCGCGGACGGACGATTTGGAGAGGAGGGTGCTGGTATGCTCCGTCATGCTAGCCGGTACGCCGGGATACTTCAATTATGAAGGCGCCACGATGCGCATGTTGACTGTGCGGATCATGATCCAAAAGCTCATGCACGATAATGACACGGTTGAGTAAGAGACTGCGACCTTGCGATGGTCATGCATTCCCAGGCAGCGAGGTCGATGGCTGATAGCCAGGCTTCCAAGGACCATTGCCTTTCGGTCTGTCTAGCGAATCAAAGACATCGGCCCGCATCGTGTTACGTTCAGCCTACAGATTGCGGTGACATAGTGCGTAGTGCCACCTAGAGCGTCGTAATTGTACTGATCATAGCGGTGATATCGACGTTTATTTCGATCAAACCTTGAAAGCTAGTAACCCTCGATGTGCCTCCCACCACGGCATCGCCAACTTCCTTTTCCGAGCCGGAAGACTCCGAGATTTCAAAGATGTCAGCCTTAAGCATACCAGGGGTTATATGTACGTGGCTGCAGTCGAATGAAATAACGGGCGGTTGCGGGCACGGTCGCATCCGTGGGGCTGGATCGGGAGTGATAGCTGTAGCGATGCGTCGCATGTTAGAGTACATACAGGCCGCACTGATGCAGTGCATCATCATTGCCTTCTTGCTGGGCACATCCCAGCTCACGGAAGCCACTTTGCAGGATCCAGAGGTAAAACTTGTCCTGGCTTTCCAGCGCCCTATGCGCTTCATGCCGTTGCTCTATCGGTATGTTTGCCCCACTTGCCCCACCTGGGCACCTTCCGGTCGGCTGCGTCCCCAATCTTATCGAACCTATTCCGCATGTCTTGTGTTACACGACATGTCATTCTTCTGGCATGCAGAAAGTTGACGAGCAGATATCCAGTCCCGATATTATGTCTGGCGAGGGCCTGGCATGTGGAGATGAGCATTTGCTTGGACAAGATTAGACAATGAGATTTCCAACAGGTTTGCCTATTCACCGATCAGCCTCCTTTCGCCAGCCAATCACCGCATTGTCCAGCCGCACTTTCCATCGACTTCTCGGTCTGCTGTTATTGCTTCTGCAAGCCTCAAATGATGCACTGATACATTGGTGAAAGGCCCATGCCGTCGGAGTTCTGGCAGCGAATCTCCAGCGCCACTTTGAGCAAGGTTGTCGGGCTGCGTGTGGACAACCGACGAGGCGCCCAATAAGATAGCGTTGGACTTCGAGATGCGTCTGGGATACAAGTTGTCGTCAAGTGATCATGATCTCCTCCGATAACAAATTGCGATGCCATTGGCGGCAAACATACGGGGCCAACGTGCTGAGCACATGCGACTCACTGTGCGACGGTGAGTCAGACCGCAGGCAAGAACGCAGAGTAAGCGCGTAGCCGTGTGGAAGCCTGTGTAATCGCCACCGTGACTGTATGCCTCCTATTCCATTCGCTGCGAGTTACGTTGATTCATAGTATCATTCGTAGATTGCAAGGGAATGCCTGGCTCTGGGGAGGTTCCGGGTCTCTAAGTGAGGCAAAATTGTTCCGAGGCCTGGTGCAGCCGGGGCCCGAGGCATAACTTCCGGCGAGTGCGAGCCGATAGATGGAGTCATTCGCCATTGCGACATATCGTACGGGGCCGAATACCGTCTGCGCAAGCCTTTATCTGAAAGTGGCTGTTTTTCTGGGCGTGATGATGATATCCATACCATATCAGGAGATGCTGGATGCCTGCTAGACTCCTGGTGATCTGTCTCTTCATCATCGTCTGATACGTGGAGCTCAGGCTCTGTGGGCTTCCCTAGCCATGTCTCAACGCGCTCCTGGGATGCAAAATAATCCCCAACCATATTCGGCGGCGCCTGAATCGAGCTAGAACTTGGAGTAGTGCTCTCCAGCAAAGTACAGTACATCGACTTGGCGAACTCTGGTTCTTGAAATTCGATCCCTTGCTCGGTACACTGTTGCTTGAGTAAATGCACATCTTCATGTGCCCTCGTGTGTTCTTCTTGGATTCTAGATCTTTGCACCCGTGCTCGGTCGAAGAAGACAGCGTCAGTGGAAAGCTGATTGGTCCCCGCAGCGCGGATCAGCTCTCTTTCTTCTGCACGCTCACGAAGGTCGAATTCGAAGTTGCTTAATCTCTCGTGATATATGCGTATATCGCCCATCCGCATATATAGCTTTTCGAGTAGACCCATGTCATGATCATGGTCGTTGTCTATCGGTAAAGCGGTGTGGAGAAAACTTGATGGTGTTTGTACCGGTTGGTATGGGCCGTCCTGATCTGTTGGCTGGGCGACATCGGAATAAATGGTTTCTTCTAGGCGGTCTAGTTGATACTCTTGGCTAGAAAGGGCATCTTCTAGCGCTGCGGTTTGCTCCCGCGAAGAGATCAGATCAGCTCTGCACCGTTTGAGCTCTGCAAATGTCTTGATCCAGCGATTCCAGCTTTCAGTACTGTTCTTGTAGATAGCATCCTCACTGAGACAATTCAGACACTGTGCCTGAAGTTTCTGTTCCACGTCCTCTTTATGCCAACACTGCAATCTCTCTTTTCTCAGGTTTGTTCGCATAACCAATATCGTACTTCGTAACGAAGATATGTGTGACCTATGGGATAGCCATGTCTTCATGAATTGTGCTTGTGCTATTGAACTGTGGTCTGCGAGGGGCGATTGCGACATGTTGTTACTGGTGATAAAGGTTTTAACAGATGAACTCGCGCGTTGTTCGGTCGGGTACTCGTCCTGTCGCGTTTGAGTGGCGGATGTATTATATGGCAAAGTGAACGGTCCGGGTGCGTCGGTCTGACGAAGCTGAATTTCTTCGCTACCACTATCCATTTCAGCGGCTTCGTCGACTACATCGTGGGCTCTGGAATGTGTAAGTGAGATGGCTCACGCTGCTACTCTTCGTGCGGTGAAATACTTGGGCTTGTTATTGAGGGTAGACGTCAAACATCTCGCAAGTTGTCAATGCTACAGCTAGAAAGTTCTGTGACGTTGGAAGTGTAGTCGAATATGATGGAAATTATGGTATTGATGTCTTGTAAGGCGGGGGTTGTCTTGGTCGCGTGTGGCTGTAGGAACCTTTGGGGCGCGCATCATTTTAAAGCCAATCACGCTAAGGCTGCCCGGGAGATACGCATCCATGAATCTAATCTAAGCGCGCTCACCAGAAAAGCCACACAACAAGAGCATACTGCAGGGTGAGCTGTTCCTCAATCTAACTTGCTCCTCGATACCACACCCAACGTGAAGATTTTGGAGCCGCATCACATGCGGCGTTGGCTGCGCTATATACCATAGACAGTCCTGCATTATGGCGGGGCACGAACCGTCGTACCGTGCACACGATGCCGCGGTACGACCTTTATGATTACGCTCGCCAACTTTATTACTATTACGATTATGGCACCAGCACATACATTTACGCCAACGGTCTGAGAGTCGCTGCAGTAGCGCCTGCTACAGCGTACGTGGCCACCTAGCACTACTACCTACCTCGATACCTTCTAAGGGTCGAAGCTGACTTTGCTTCTTGTGACAGGAGCGTAGACAGTAATCAAGCTCAGGCAGTTGCTAGTACATCGCAAAGTGCAGCTGGACATGGTCACAACGCAGTTGACACAGGCAGTAGCGTGGATATCGCGGATACCTTCTCACGGCTTTCTGTCAACCATATCGATACAGCACCCGATAACCTTGGTGAGAATGCTGACTCTAAGCCACACGTCTATTGAAAGGCGGCTTGCACTAATCACAACACAGCTTTTGCCCCATATCGAAGCAGCAATTATACGCTACCACAGTACGGGTACCCGCAAAACATCGGGGTCAACACCGCCGCACACAATCCATATCCTACCCATGCACCAACATCTTCTCGACCATCCGATGGCGAGTTGCTCGAAAACGTTGGCCGAGAAGTAGTTTTACATCCCGATGCATCAAGCACGCCGCCCGATTTTCCTCTATTGAGCCAAGGTCGGTGGCCGCGAAGAATTCTCAGGGGATCTGAGAGGCATGGAACCAGTGAGAGACTTAAACCGAGTATGTCCAGTTCAATCGTGGTGAAACAGTTCACTGACTGTGTGCCAGGCTTCCAGATTCAATACCCGGGCTACAACTTCTACAAACGTGGCGTTGTGTTCCGCGTGCTATGGCCTGAGCTGGCTGGCGATGTTAAGCAGGACATTACGATTGCAACGACCGGCGCATTTGGAGAGAAGACTTATTACAAGATCCGTTGGTTCGTTGTAATCCGAGAAGGGCACAATTGCTGTACCTGTTTGTTAGTTCCGCAGGCTTAGTTCTTAGTTATCATCAAGTCTAACAGTTGCAGGTTAATCCAAACATATAGCGGCAGAGGCGTTCTAGAAAATAAGCTAAACAACTATTATGCTATTATATACACTAGAAACTCTTATATCTTATCTATAGCTATTATTACTTAACATAGATATATACTTCGCGGTCTAGCATGCTTCGCGGTCTACCTATGCTAAGACCCTACTAAAACTACCTCTACTCTATAATACCTAATTAACTATACTAGATAGAACTACTAAAGGAAGCTAGAATATAAACTACGCTTTAGACTATTAAATAAGACGTAACTCTCTTATTATAACGCGCTGCAGCTACCTATAACGTCTCTTATATAACTCTACGCTATTAACGCGCTAGATAACTCTTATAGATAGATTATAGGCTAATAATAATAAGTTTATATAAGACTAAAGAGGTAGTAATTATTTAGTATATACTTAACCTAGTTAAGCGAGAATTCTCTTCTTATCTTATAGATATAGCTAATATAGCTAATTTCT
>Ga0265797_10011545_pt1 | contig 11032 bp, 7 predicted proteins | sample P2T30metagenome_FD_192433 | JGI IMG/M metagenome (GOLD analysis project Ga0265797, IMG submission 192433) | Plant litter microbial communities from East Loma Ridge, Irvine, California - P2 T30 | ecosystem: Environmental > Terrestrial > Plant litter > Unclassified | place: USA: California... | reverse complement strand
TTCGACGTTGTCTCTCTACCACAGTCGCTCGGATGAGTATCAGGAGATTAGAGTTGAGTCGCACAGGCTGAGGGGTCTTGCACTGCTAAGCTAATCTACCGAGATTGTATCGTGTCCGTACACCTCGTCGAACACAGAACCGCTGAGCCTTGGCACCGGCATGACGTGGCCGCCCTTTCACAAAGAACCGGTCCGGATAGATTTATGGCAACACAGTATCCCGCAAACTGTCATTTTAAGGGCTTTTGTGGTAATCAGACTGGAGACAACAAGGCTTCCCGTCCGCTCAGCCATATACAAGTAGTGTATCGGCGGATTAGTAGGTAGTCAGGTGGGTGACCACTGGCGAATCCCCGCTGTTGTATGTTTTTGAAGTTTGTTTTGGCTTCTTTTTACTACACAATTGCATTGTGTCAAGGTGCATGGTTGTGGAGGATTGGCTGTAGAGTGCTATCTTTTTGTCACAAGTCCAAGATAGGTAGGGTCTTTTGCTCACTGCTTATGGATGACCGAGATGAAAATTGTAGATAACGTTATGTAACCAAGAAAAGACATGTAAGAAACTATGAACAAACTAAAAGTGGGGGAATAGGTTGAAGACGATGAATGTAAGAGCAAACAAGGCGATGGCGAGGCAGTACTTCAGAGCCCCAACCATCTTGCCTCGAAGCGAGCTTACCACATCCACCCACCTTCGACTCGCCTGCGGCTGGGCATATGCAAGCCCACCTTCAAGCAACATCATCTTCCTCTCCATGCCCGCCCGATACTCCTCGTCCTCGTCTGCAGCAGTAACCACAACCCCACTCGTATCCGGCATGCCGAACCGCTGGTCAACCTCCTTGTTACTCTTTGTAGCCTTCTCATCTAGCCTGTATACGTCGGTATCTAAGAACGCGCACACGCCATCGTCCCACTTTGTCTTTGCCTCGAAGAAGTTGATGAGTGTAGTGCACTTGTCAATGGCATCGCGAGCGCCGATGATTTTGTTGAAGGACTCGATGTCTTTGGGGCTACGCTTTTCCTTTGAGTCGTCGTAGTGGTCGTGGCGTTTGCCTTGGCCGAGGTAAGTGTGAAAGGTTATGAGGGGGCCGAGTTGGGCGTGAGTGCCAGGTTTGAAGTGAATGTAGCCTAGAAGGGAAGAGTTAGCATGGGTTAAGAGAGGATTGAGATGGTGAAATGCGGGGAGGGCAGCTCACCATCTTTGTCTCGGCCGTCGAGATCGTTGGGGTTCTTGAGGCGGCGTAGCGTATGGCCAACTGCGTATGAGTCTTGGATCATATGTAGACAGACTCCAAGAGCGCGTCGAGAGATGTCTGCCTTGCGGTATTCTGGCGTCCTTCCGAGGAGCAGGTCGCGCAGTGTCTGGTTGCCCGAAGTGGAGGCTGAAAAACTGCCCGACAGCTTATCGCATAGTAAGTCGTGTTCGTTGATCTCGTCGCCGACCGCGAGCTTGTACATGACTTTCAGCCATGCAAAAATATTCTTCTTAGTCTCATTAGGATCTTCATCGACGGCACTGGCCATGCCATGGAGCAATTGAAGATCGCCAAAGTGGCTGCGTTGCGTCATGCACGTCTTCTCTCCACCGTTGAATTCTCCCAGGAAGTCGTCGCCGAGATCAAACTTGTTGTTGTTGTCCCTCGAATCCTTGAAGAGCAGGCAAGATGGGTCGTCGGGCCAGACAAGCCCACGGACATACTCCCATTGCTTTTGGTCAAGGTTGTTGTATTCGGTACCTCTGGGGAAAGTTCTCTTGTTGGTACGAATGAATGCTGCGATTGCAATTTCCTCGTGAACAGGCTGCCAGTGGAGGAGCCCACCGATGGTGTCAAAACCGATTTTGAATTGTGCTTCGACGCTATCAGAGTGGTCGTCGTCGCCTAAGAAATATATCTCGACGTGTGCTGTGAATGTTAACTTGGTATCATGAGATGATTGCGCGGCCCCGCTTACCAGTAAATGGATGGCCGTCCTTTTGGTAACCCAGCACGTGGACAGACACCAAGTTTGGCTTACTGGACGTGGCATGCAAGTAATTTTCGGCCCTCACGGAGTATGGGTCGGCAAAGTCGAGGCGCACCGTCACGCGCTTATTTCCCTTGGGGGTGTAGATTTCGTAGATTACAAAGCCCTTGCTTCCTTCGTTCCCTGTTCAAAGTAAGTCGTTATGCTAGGACCTTTGAGATCAAGGAGTCATGTCTAGAATGATAGACTTAGTAGTTGTTGGCTTACAGCGAACATCTTCCAGATGTATAATCCCCTCACTTCCTGCACCTATGGTGTTTGGCGGGCTGCCCTTGGCCCAGCTACCCTCGTCTATTCCAGAGTCATCGAGTCCGATGTCGACACTCGTCTTGTTGTGCACATGGATGTAGCTTCCATAGTCAGCGTATGTATGGATGTCTGATGCCTGAGCCATGGCACCAAAATTCAAAAGTGAGGAGGTTTAGGTGCTAGTACAAATGCTACCCGTAAGACTGAGGCGCCGAGCAATCTGCTTGATGAATCGTAGTTGTGCAGGCTGCGGCGTAGGTGGTTGAATCTAATCTTCTTTCCATCTTCTCTTTATAGATAGCTTGCACACACACTTCCAAGATCAGTTCGAGTTGGCATAAACGCGGTAGCCTCTTTTTGGACGTTATGCGATCGTACTAGTATACGAATGTCGTATGGACTCATCCAGCTTGTCGCTTAGAATGTGTGGCTGAAGTGGGCTGGCTGAGAAAGGGCCCTTTTGACAGCCGAGGCGGTTCGGCAGTGCCGTTGACTCTGGGGATCAGATGTGCATGCTTCCTTATTCGGTAGCGAACGTGATGTCCTAGCTGAGAACCGACGCTGGATTGGGTCCGGGGGCACCTTGATAGTCTTAGCGTGTGTGCCCAAGCCGGCATAGACTATCGAAAGTGGGCCGGACCGAATCTACATCGACGGTGGTGCCGCCTGTCCACCAAACTCTTCAGCTCCCCACGCTGCAGCCACGTGTTTTAGCGGCAACAAGCGACGTCTAGAACCTGCATCTGCACCTGCATCCTTTCCCGCACCTTGGCATCCAACGTCAAGCGAACGCAACATACGATCACAACATCTGAACACGAAGAACCAGGTGATTTTAGGACATGTCTTAATTGATTCACGCACTTTATGGCAAGCTAAGCTATCTAGGTGCACATAGCCAGACATGGCGTTCTTCACAGCTACAGACTCTCCTTAATGCTACATCCTCTGACCACAGTCTAGAGCCTCCTGACTCAAGCCTATCGGAGTTCGAAAGGGGTCTGATCTCCTTGCGCACTGCCGTAAGTTTTGGCCTTGGCTCCTGGGGTGAAGATGATCTATAGATCTTGATTAGCACGTCCAATGAGGCGTCGATGACAAAACGTACGTAGATTGGTCCTTGGGTACCCTGGTCCCATTTCAATGTAGTGGTCTTGCACTTGTGCTTGGAACCACAGACTACCGTCTCGGGGCTCTCATTGCTCAGCTCGATTTTGTTGTTCCAGAAGGTTGCGGTCCAGGTGCTAGCGGTGAAGCCGCTGTAGGCGCCGATCTTGTAGCCGAGGCTCCAGATGCTGTCCTCAAATGAGCTGGACTCGTGAACGTATCCCAGAAAGGCGCATGTCAGTCCACTCTCGGTCACTAAAGTCGAGTTTGCGTAGCCTGCTGGGTCTATGTTCTGGTCTGATGCGCTGCCGGGCGTGAAGGTGACTACAGTGGGGTCGGATTGGTCTTGGCCAAAGTCTACGCAGCCGTAGACATTGGCACCTAGAAAACGTCAGCTACCTTACATAGTCTCGGCAGTTCCTCAAGGATGCAGTACCAGCACGTGCAGCAGTCGCACCGCTTGCTAGGGAAATAGCGGCAATAGTGAGTGCTTTGAGGAGCATATTGATAAGACGATGGGGTGTTTGTAGGATTGATGAAAAGTTAGATTGAGGTAATGATGGGATGCTTGTAGACTCGATGGGAGGCAGAATTGTGAGGCCGCCGGGCTATTTACCTTCACCTTTACATCCAGAACGGTCGGGTGGCGCTTCGGTCTTACTGGACAGTGTTGAGACACGCCGAGCCGATGTTCATCGCCATGCACCTGGACCCGCATGAACGCCAGTATCAATACACTAGCGACGCCTTCATTTCCACCTACGCATTACACTCTCTCGCCTATTCATAATTGACGCTGAGATCATAGCCAGATAGAGCTAATATGTCCGCAGCCTGGAGTGACTGATGTACAGGCTGCATTCAATCACCATCACGGGAGGGCTGTTCGGCCATGCCGTACGAAACAGAGCAGCTGATAGTGGTCGAGACTCAAGCCATCAATATTTCTCAAACCTCGCTTGCGAGAGCAAAAAAACCTCACTTGATCTAGGGCAGATGACGAGAATCAACCAGGTACATATCCGTGGCAGTCTGGTCATGGGTAAGCCGCCGAGGATACCTACAAACCCTACTGAACATTTTCATTCATATCTTCATTCAATTAATCAACAACCATGGCTCCTTCCACAGACGTACCAGTGAATGGGCAGTACAAGGGCTCTCAAGCTTTTGCTCATATTCTACCTCTAGAGAAGGAGTCTATCAATACCAACACTGGATCTTTAAACTACAGCCAAACGTTGGTCAAACTTCGTGGCATCCAAAAGAGTGTCGATCTGACACTTTCCATCAACTATTCCGATGACCTACTTGGCACTTTCGGCTTTCCCGCAAACTGGGGCTTTGATCTGCCGTACGTCTTACCAGGAAAGAGCGCCACTTTTCAGCAGCGCACATATGCGATCGATAAAGAATGGTCGGACACAGTTGGATACAAGTCAGGCCTACGATACCTTAACGACCATGGTACTAGGTTTCAACAGGTCTCCCCATCTAAGCTTCCATCGGAGAAACCTGGAAAGTATAGCTACTTGCTCCAGTGTACGGACGGAGCGGCATTCTATTTCGACAGCTTTGGAAAGCTTCTTGAACAAGACGACATCTTTGGCAATCGTATTTGCTACAAATATGTAGGCGGCGAGGATGGCACGGTTCTCACGAAAGCCCTCGCCAGTATTGAGGACTCGTGGCATCAGTCTATAACTTTCAAGTACGCGACGGGGTCCCCTGGTATGCCTTATGGGGGCGTAACCATTACCCTTCCCAACGAGACCAGCACGACTGTCCGATTCGACAAGGGAGGAGTGCGTAGTATAATCGACCCTGCAGATCAAAAAACGACATTCACCTACCAGGCTGGACAACCAATCATCAGTGAAATCACCTACCCAACAGGGCTGCAGTCACTTTTTGAGTATACAGACATCGAATTCCGAGATACCAATGGCAGATCAGGGCACAAGGCAGCAGTAGTCAAGAACGTCAAGCGTGATAAGGCTGATGGTACGACTTACGAGCGTACGACATACGGTTATGGAATGTTGTCGAAAGGACATACCTATACGGGCTTCCAAATTGGCTGCCAACTGGGAGGACTGCAAGACAGTTTGATGGATGGGCATGCTGGTAGTGCGAATTATCTGTAAGAAGACCACAAACACAAATACCATGTGGCACATACTGACTTTTTAGTTACGACGTTTACCAAATCGGTCTTGACAAGGACAAGAAGCAGATCTCAAAAACGGTATGGTGGTTCAATGCGCTGCATCTGCTCGTGCGAGAGGAGAAGTACGCGCATGATAGTGCAGGTATCTTCGTCCCGGTGTATCGGACCGTATTCACATACCCTAACGAGGCTGGTTTAGCTCGTCAAACCAACTATGCGAGGGTAAAGGCTGTAGAACGCTTCCATAACACCTCGGGTTCTACGTCGGCGGTCTACGAGCCTATGAGCAAGGTTTCAACATTCTACAACGAGTTTGGAAACATCACGGCGTTTAGTGAAGAGCTATACGTACCAAGTTCTGAAAAGTCACCCGCTGCTTGGGTAGTTCAGAAGTCGACTGTAAACGCATGGTACACTTTGGACCTGCTTAAGGGTAGCAAGATCCAACTGTTGCAGAGCGAGATTGTAGAAGATAAGGTCAGCAAGTCAAAACGCCAAACGGAGAACACACTCACCGCCAACAAACTTTCGATCGCCTTGTCTAAGACCAAATTCAGCGCCAATTCGGATATTGAACAGCTGCAGCCTTGGAAAGAGCAGAGCTTTTCATATGATAACAGTGGGCGGGTTACGAGCCAATCAAGCGCTTGGAGCCCAGGGACTAATATACCCACCGACTCCGTCTCCTCTACTACTAGCACCACCGACTACGAGTTCAACCAAGGTCTCCTCTACGAGATACACACAGATCCGTCTGGTCACAAAGGCTCCGTAGTATACGATATGCGCATGAACTCCGGTCCTGCTATCAAAAAGACCCTCCCACTCGGCCAATGCGAAACTTTTGAGTATGATAAGATTGGTAGGCTCATCGGCCAGACCGATGTGCTGGAGCAAAAGACCACTACGCAGTATTCCGTTGGTCCTCAAGCAAACATGGAGACTGTAACCACGGCTCTAGGGTATCAAACAATCAAAATCATGGACTGCCTCGGTCGGGAGGTACAGGTGCTTGACAATGGCGATCCTACGCAGTTTCCTCCACAAACTACAAGATCTCTCCACCAAACGACCTATGACTACTTGTCACGAGAGATTGAAAAGAAAGACCGCCTTGGTCTTGTCACTACCACTGCCTACGACGCGCTGAATCGCGAATTATCGGTCAAAGACACACAAGATAATGTGATTTCATATAGCTACGACGATGCTACGCTAGCAATCACCGAGAAGCTCAATGGTGATCTAAGAGCTACCACGATTTTGAACGGCAGTGGGCAGATAGTCAGCAAGACCCAGCATGCTGACTCGAATGACAAGTCGATCATGCACATCCTGGTGACCCGCATCGAATACGATGGTCAAGGACGCAAGATCAAGCAGTCAAATTGTCAAGCACCGGTACAGGATCCTACCGCGCTTCAGACACTTCAGACTGAGGCCGTCAACTATGATGCCGACGGGGCGGTCGTCTGGCGCTCATCTTCTGGGATAAGTGACGGTGGTGCAGTTCAATCGAATCGTCGATTTGTGTTCGACCTCTTTGGAAATACGTACTCGTACAGCAAAGAGACGAACTACGCCGACGGCAGAACCTACATGAACAAAGGCCCAATCAAATTATACGACAAATCTAATCGACTAGTCACCCTCCGCAATCAAGTTGGACAAGAGGAGCACAGTGATTACAACGAGAACAACTGGCTCATCAGGCGCACGCGCTTCGACGGTCAGCGGATCGACTACAGCCATGATGCGATAGGCCAAGTCGTAAAATATTCCAGTGGCCTCAGTGTTACAGAGACCAAATATGCCTGTTTCGGCCGAGTCACTGAGATTGTGGAAAATGCGCAGGCTATCAAATATACACACGCATTGGACGGAAGCCTGACATTAATCACACATCCAGATGGCAAGATGCAGAGCTATAAGCTCGATAAATACAGTCGTATCGAACAAGAGACAGATGTCTTCGGTACCAAGCGTCTTATCGAGTTTGATGCCTTCGGCCGCATTGCTACTCGCTCCTGCAACGGCGATCAAGTATCTTACCTCTACGGCAAAGTCAATCACCAAAACGGAAAACTCTTAGGCACGCGCATCACCGGCGAGAGATCTCTGCTGCGCAGCTGCAGCTACGATGGATTTGGAGACGTCAGCCTGGAGAAAGTGGAAGACTGTGGCTCGGTAGCGCTTGAAACGGCATATAGCAGAAACGCGAGGCGCCAAGTAACTTCGGTGCAGTCGAGGTCATCGCTGAGTCCAGATATGAATGAGACACGCAGCTTCCGCTATGATGGCCTTGCGCAACTTGTTCAGGAATCGGCCACTGACGCCAATACGTCTACCACAGCCTACACGTACGACGGAAACTCCAACATCATAATGCTCAATCGCGATGGTACTATTACAAATATGGACTACAATTTGATTGATCAGCGGACGGACGCTGGAATCAAGTACGACACCAATGGCCGCATGATCCTCGACGACCAGAACCACTCATACCTCTACGATGAGTATGATAGGCTACTTTCCAGCAGCTCCAATGACAGCGAAAAGTCCAGACTGCGATATTATGCAGACAGCTCCCTCGCCCAGCACAATTCGGATGATATATCAACCGATATGTACCATAGCAATGGCATCATCAACGCGATGAGTATGAGAAGTGCGGAAGACAAGCACCACGAGACCTCGGTTCTCTCCGGTGGGAGTCATCCCATCGCCAGCTATACAGCGAATGAGAAACCGAATTATTTTGTTGAGCAAAATGGATCAACCGCACTACTCCTCCAGCACGACAATCACCAAACGTTCAAGTACGATGCTTATGGTGTGAATAAGACATCTTCCGTTTTTCCTATCGGCAGCAGCTTTGGCTACAACGGAGAATTCACCGACCCATCGACAGGACTCGTCTATCTACGTTCCCGCTTTTATAATCCGAAACTAAAGTCCTTCCTCTCAATGGACGCTCTGCACACCGAAAATCGCTACGCATACTGCCGTGGTGACCCTATCAACCTCATTGATCCGTCTGGTCACTACGATGTGCCTCGCAACAATCAGCCTCGCGCCGGTGCTGGGACCACATGGTTCGTGACAGCCGTCGCCTGCACAGGAGCTGCCATGTTCGCTTCCGCCTTCGTCTTCCCGCCCCTGCTTGCCCCCTTGGGACTTACAGCTGCAACTGCAACGACCCTTACAGCCGCCTTCGCCGGAGCGACAGGTAACATAGTCGGCGGTGCCACATACGCATTCATGCAGCGGCGACCTTATAACCTCAGAGACGCTGTCAGAGACGGCATCATGGGCAGTCTGTCCGCCGGCGTTGGTGCCACAGCACACAGAATAATACCTTCGCATTACACCGCGCTGATGGGTGGTTTCGCAGCGGCGACCATGACAACAACCTTCAACGCAGGATTGGGCGCTTTGACAGGCAATCCAATGACAGGCCGCCAGATGCTCTTCAACATCATGACTGGCGGACTTACCGGCGCAGCAGCTGCCCATTTTGCCCTACTCCGCGGAAACAGTCTCGAAGGGCCTCACCCCAACCTTGAACAACCGAATAGTGTGCATATTGGACATGCGTTTGACAGTTGGAAGAAAAACGTAAAGGGGACGGCGTATTCTGATCAGAGTGGGTGTTCGACAGCAGCAAACTCTCGGAATAATTCTTTCTTTGAGGATGGGCCACCGCCGCCACCCGGTGTGGTCTGAGGTCGACGTAGTTATGCTGGAAGAATGAGAACAAGGAGGATAATTTGCGGCGGCGAGGTTTTCATCATTACATTGAGTATAAGTCACCAGGTTCATAGTCTTTGCACATCTTTGCTTCCAAAATCTACTTGCACTTTTCACTCTTTTACCACAGTCTTTCCAAGATAGTACTCCACTTTCACATTCACTTGCACATAAGTCGCCATTATTGATACCTTTGGTATATCACGTACATTAAAAACAAATCCGCTCAATGCCCTGGACAAAATCGTGCCGCTAGTGGAGCAATCTCACATCATCTGCGTCATGGAACATTTTGTCATTCGCTACTACAGGAAACGGTGTGTACATACTTTTCATATCAAACAAACCAGAATTCCGTAGGTGATGGGTGAGTCATTCTACGAGACACCTCAATATTCCGGGGAAAAAAATGGACAACAAATCGTCTCCGCCGACCAACCTAGACCTAGGCGCCTATTATGCCTCTTTCCTTTTCTTCCCAGGTACATCCCCCGCCCAAGGTGAATCCCAAGACTTTGGAAAGAAGCTTCGTTGGAAGGTTTGATGGATGCGCGTAGCGAAAGACGCTGTTCTCTTTTCCCGAAATTTCCCCTCAGATGTCTCTGTCTGGTCTTTTCTAGAGAAGGCGTTGAGGAGCTTTCCAAAGGAGCTGGAGCGCCGATGACGTTTCTTTGTTTTGTGTAACGAAGACCGTGGGGGAACGGGGCTCAGCAAAGGCATACTGGTACTCCTCTTCGAAGGAGTGTGCAGCGGGAAAGTGTAATCACGGTTTAAACTACCCGTGTTGCGAGATAAAGGACGACGTACAATCTCCGTGCGATCCCTCTTCAAGAGCGAGCCTGAGGTGGAAGCGGGTTTCCGACTTTCACCTATGTATGAAGTCTTGGAGAAGCTTGGGTATTTGTCAAGGATTCCCTGCCCTGGAGACACGTCATTCTCATCTTCATCGTGGAGCTCATGCGGCGAAAGAGCTGAAGATCGACGTGCCTTTACTTCAACCTCCCGCGGCACCGGCACCGGTTTGCGCCTAATACCTGGTACCGTCGCAGCTTCACCACCGCCGATAGTATTCGCATGATACCTAACTGGGCATAAAGTCGCGGATTCAACACAACTCTCCTGCTCATCTTTGGTCGCATCCCAGTCAGTATCGTCGCAATCCTCACCCTGGCCCGTGTTCGTGTTAAAAAGAGCCCTGGTACTCGTGCACGAGTCCTCAGAACTCGATTTGTAATGCACACTCGGTGCATAATCCAATTGCGACGCAAACCGTACATGTCTCCCGGGAGAGCCCTTTGCATATGCAAAGTCATGCAATTGACAGCCGTCTGCCGCGCCGCCGTACTGGAAGCTCTTAAGAGGATACAGAGCCCGAGCTTCTTTATATCTTATATTCTCGAGAATAGGGACTATGGGTGGTTGGAAGAAGGACTCAGTTTCGAGGTTGAATTTGGCTACGCGGCGGAGTTGTCGGTGTAGCTCGTCGGCGTTGACTGTGTCGCATGATTCTGAGGAGCTGGAAGAGGTGGGTTGAGCGCGTATGTGGTTTGTACTGCTGTGAGGAAGGGTGTGAGAAGCCTGATTCTGAGGATTGATAGCTTTTAAGAAATCTGATTCAACCGTCGAGGTAGAATTAACAGAATCGGCAGAGATCTTGCGCTCAACCGTCTTCGAGGGGAATATCAGCAGCTCCTCTTTGCTACTAGAGCTAGAATCGTTTTCCAA